>OLRN01000710.1_pt1 | contig 22535 bp, 9 predicted proteins | sample 1673001 | NCBI WGS metagenome assembly OLRN01 (sample SAMEA3136745, study PRJEB25190) | human gut metagenome | biome: human gut; feature: human-associated habitat; material: faeces | place: Austria | collected 2013 | reverse complement strand
GTTTCTAGGCGCTCAGGTTCCGCAGTCGCCAAATGCCAGACATTGGCCACCTTATCGGGGTCTGCGACCACGCTGCGGTTGACGGCCATGCTGTATGCTTCACTGCATCAGTGTAAGGCACGAATCAATAGGTTTTGAGCCCCAGATCGATGGTAAGAATGATGCCGGCGATTACGGCGGCGGCGCGCATGATGTTTGCGGGAATCTTGCGGGTGATGGACGGGGCGATGTACCCGCCGATGAAGCATCCGATGCACAGCATGATGGCGGCCGGCCAATCGACCGCGCCTTGGATGATGAATACCACTGAGGCGCTGATGTTCGCGCCTGTGCCGATCAGGGTTTTCAATGCATTGATCTTGTGGAATGGGCCGATTTTGGCGGCATCAAGCACGGCGAGAGCCAAGGTACCGGCGCCCGCGCCGAAGTAGCCGGAGTAGATGGCGACTGCCACCACGCCCAGCCATACCCACCAGGAATCCTGGCTCATGGGCTGCACGAGTTGTTCCGGCGGGCGGTGAGGTGCGGTAGGGGTGGTTGCGCGCTTGGCGGCTTCAGTGGCTTCAGTGGCTTCAGTGGCTTCGATGTGCTTGAGTTGCGCGGTGGCATCCGCGGCGGCTTGCTTGGCCTGCATGCGGCCGCGCGGATTGATGGCGATGATCAGCGAGCTCAGCAAAATCAGCACTGGTGCGGCGAATTCAAAGACACTCGGGTCGAGTTTGAGCAACAGAAACGCACCGGCCACCCCGCCGAATGCGCCGATGACCACATACGTAATGGAGCGTACCGCTTGGCCTTTGAGTTCTTTGCGCGCGCCCATCACGCCACCGATGCCCGTGCCGACCACGCCAACGGTGTTAGAAGCGTTTGCCAATACAGGCGGAATGCCGAACGCGAGCAGGGCCGGGTATGAGACCAGTGACGATGCGCCTACCGCATAGCCCACGAATCCTGCGCCGATTCCGGCCAACAGAATCAGTAGTAATGAAGTTATGGAAAAGCCCGCAATCATTCCCCGTATCCTTGTCGCTCATCGACCGGCATATTGCCGGCCTTGAGCGAGAATACGCTGTTGAGGATTGGTTGCGGGTTTTATGTTGGAATGTGGACGTAGCTTCTCGCGGAAGCGACTCCCCTCAGTCGCCTGAGGCGACAACTCCCCTCGCACCCGAGGGGAGCCAGAAGGAAATCAGAGCGCTTCGTTGTATTCGCGAACCTTGAGGGTGCGGTGGGAGGATGCCACGTTTTCGACGATCAGACGCTTCAGGGCGTTGTCGGCGGCAATGTGCTCGTCCAGCCAGGCGTCACCGAGCTTGACCAGCGTGGCGGGATCGGCGTAACCCGGGTACAGGCCGTTGAGCAACGCCTCGGCCATGTGATAGGTCTTGTTGGCCCAGACCCAGTCCACAGTCTCGAAGTACTTGGCGGCGAACGGCTCGGCCAGATCGGAGCGCGGGGTGGCGGAGAAGCCACGGGCCACGGCCTCGAGCTGGGAGTTGGTCAGCTCGTCGTTGTGGAGCGCCTGATCCCAAGCCCATTCCTTGGCCTCAGCGGTGGCCATGGAGGCACGGGCGCCGTAGGCGAACTCGCGGTTTTCCGTGGTCTCCTTCTTGGCGAGCTGCGCGTCCACGTCGTCGTTGGTCATCTCGTTGACGGAGGTGAGCGCTTGGACGATGGTCCACGTGAAGTTGTTGTCGATTTCGAGGCCTTCAAGACGCACGGTGCCGTCCAGCAGACCGTGTGCGTTGGCGGCGAATGCGGCGTCGCCCTCCTCACCGTAGCCCAAGTAGGCGGTGACGAGCTGGAACTGGGTGTCCGAGCCGGCTTCGGCGGCGTTGGCCAGAGTCCACAGTTCGGCGGCCACGTGGCGCAGCACATCGTCGCGGCGGGCGGGCGCCACGTAGTGGTGGGCGGTGGTGCTCATGCAGGCCAGCGCGTAACGGAAGGTGGTGGATTCGGTTTCCGTGGCCAGAAGACGCAGGGTCATGTCCACGAAGCGTTCGGCCGGGAATTCGCCGTCACGGGTCATATCCCAGAAGGCGAGCCAGGTCACGGCGCGGGCCAGGGCATCATCGAAACGATGCAGGTTGGCTTCGGCGAATGCCTGGGATTCGGCGTCGAAACGAATCTTGGTGTAGGTCAGGTCATCGTCGTTGACCAGCACGAATGCCGGGCGCGGCTTGCCGGCTGCGGCCTCGACGATGGTGGTTTCGCCATCTACATCGAGTTCGAACTGCTCGGTGCGCACGATCTTGCCGGTTGCGGCGTCTTCGTTGTAGAAGCCGACGGCCAGGCGATGCGGGCGCAGCACCGGGTGTTCGGCCGGCGCGCTCTGGGTGAGCTTCAGTTCGGCGATGGTGCCGTCCGCGTTTACGGTCAGGCCAGTGGCGATCGTGTTGATGCCGGATTCCTCCAGCCACTTGGCGCTCCAGGCCTTGAGATCGCGGCCGGAGGTCTTTTCCAGTTCGCTCAGCAGGTCGGCCAGGGTGGCGTTGGAGTAGGCGTGACGGTTCAGGTAGTTGTGGATACCTTCGAAGAACTGCGTGCGGCCCACGTAGAATGCCAGCTGCTTCAGCACGGAGGCGCCCTTGGCGTAGGTGATGCCGTCGAAGTTGACGTAGGTGTCGTTGAGGTCGTTGATCGGGGCGACGATCGGGTGCGTGGTGGGCAGCTGATCCTGGCGCAACGCCCAGCTCTTCTCACCGGAGCAGAAGGTGGCCCAGGCGTCATGCCATTCGGTGGCTTCGGCAGTGGCCAGCGTGGAGGTGAATTCGGCGAAGGACTCGTTGAGCCACAGGTCGTTCCACCACCTCATGGTCACATAGTCGCCGAACCACATGTGGGCCAGCTCGTGCAGCACGGTCACCACGCGGCGCTCGGCCAGCGCGTCGGTCACCTTGGACTCGAACACGTAGGAGTCACGGATGGTGACCATGCCGATGTTCTCCATGGCGCCCGCGTTGTATTCGGGAACGTAGATCTGGTCGAACTTGGCGTACGGGTAGGGCACGCCCCAGGTCTTGGCGTAGAACGCGAAGCCCTTCTTGGTGATGTCGAACAGGTAGTCGACGTCCTTCGCGAAGGCCTTGGCCAACGACTGTCGGCAGTACTGGGCCATCGGCACGGTGCGACCGTCTTCGTTCAGGTATTCGGTGTGCCATTCGGCGTACGGGCCGGCGCAGATGGCGGTCAGGTAGGAGCTCATCACCGGGGTCGGCTCGAAGTCCCACAGACGGGTGCTTTCGTTCGGCTTGTCGCCGAGGGTGCCGTCGAGGGTTTCGCGCGGATCGTCCTCGATGGTGGCAACCGGCATGTTGGAGGTGACGATCCAGCTGGCGGGAGCGAGCACCTTGAAATCGAAGGTGGCCTTCAGGTCAGGCTGGTCGAACACGGCGTAGACGCGGCGCGCGTCCGGCACCTCGAACTGGGAGTACAGGTAGATGTTGCCATCGGACGGGTCGACCGAGCGGTGCAGGCCCTCGCCGGTGTTGGAGTAACGGCACTTGGCTTCGACGGTGACCTCGTTCTTCTCCTTGAGGTCGGTCAGTTCGATGCGGTTGTCCTGGAAGGCCACGGCTGGGTCCAGGGACTTGCCGTTGAGGTCGATGGATGTCACTTCGTCGGCAATCAGGTCGAGGAAGGTCGACGAACCAGGCTTCGCGTTGAAGCAGATGAGCGACTTGGAACCGAAGTTCTTCGCGCCGACCGTCAGGTCAAGGTCGACGTGATAGTGAATCGGCGCTTCGATAACGGCCTTACGTTCTTCGGCTTCAATACGAGTGAGATTAGAACCGGGCATGACTTCAATTACTCCTTACGGTCGTCCCTGGATAATCCGGACTACTTGGTTTCTACGGTTTCGACGTCCTGGGCGATGTCGGCCACGACGGGCACGATCATCGGCTTGCGGGGCAGCTGGCGCGCAACCCAGCTGCCGAGCGTGCGGCGCATGGTCTGCTGCAGCTTGTAGGTGTCACGCGTGCCCTGCATCATCTGGTCGTTGAGCTGTTCGACGATCTGGTGACGCACCTTGTCGAACTCGCTTTCGTCCTCGGCCACGGCGTTCAGGTAGATCTTCGGGCCGGTGACGACCTCGTGGTTGTCGGTGTCGACCACCACGAACGCGGATACGAAGCCCTCGGTGCCGAGAATGCGGCGCTTTTCCAGCTCGTCATCGGTCAGCTCGCCGACGGAATCGCCATCGACGTACACGTAACCGCACGGCACGGAGCCGACGACCGCGGCCTTGCCGTGATACAGGTCGACCACGTCGCCGTCTTCGGCCAAGACCACGTTCTGCGGGTCCACGCCGGTCTTGACGGCGATCAGGCCGTTGGCCACCAGGTGACGGTTCTCGCCGTGGATCGGCATGGCGCACTTGGGCTTGACGATGTTGTACATGTACAGCAGCTCGCCCTCGTTGCAGTGGCCGGACACATGCACGGCGGCGTTGTCGCGGTTGACGACCTTGGCGCCGAGCTGCACGAGCTTGTTGATCACCTTGTAGACGCCGTGCTCATTGCCTGGAATCAGGGAGCTGGCGAGAATCACGGTGTCGAACTCGTTGATGTGGATGTCGCGGTGGTTGCCGTCGGCGATGCGGCCGAGTGCGGCCATCGGTTCGCCCTGGGAACCGGTGCACATGAAGACGAGCTTGTCGTCCTGAATGTCGTTGGCCTGCTTCAGGTCCACGACGGTGCCTTCGGGGATGTGCAGGTAGCCGAGGTCGGCGGCGATGGACATGTTGCGCACCATCGAACGGCCGACGAACACGACCTTGCGGCCGTACTTGTGGGCGGCGTCCACCACCTGCTGCACACGGTGCACGTGGGAGGAGAAGCTGGCGACGATGATCTTGCGGGTGGCCTGGGCGAACGCTTGGTCAAGGGCCGGGCCGATGGAGGTCTCGGGCTTGACGAAGCCGGGCACCTCGGCGTTGGTGGAGTCCATCATCAGCAGGTCCACGCCCTTTTCGCCGATCTTGCCGAATTCGACGAGGTCGGTGATGCGGTGGTCGAGCGGCAGCTGGTCGAGCTTGATATCGCCCGTGTCGATCAGGGAGCCGGCCGGGGTCTTGACGTAGACGGCCAGGGCGTCCGGGATGGAGTGGGTGACGTTGACGAATTCGAGGTCGAAGGGGCCCACCTTGAGCTTCTCACGGCCGGCAACCTCAACCTTGGTGGGGTTCTGGTGGTGTTCCTTGCACTTGGCGTCCACGAAGGCGAGGGTCAGCTTGGAGCCGATCAGCGGGATGTCCGGACGCAGCTTGAGCAGGTAGGGCACGCCGCCGATGTGGTCCTCGTGGCCGTGGGTGAGCACCAGGGCGTCGACCTTGTCGAGACGGTTCTTGATGTAGCTGAAATCGGGCAGGATGAGATCCACGCCCGGCTGCTCCTCCTCGGGGAAGAGCACGCCGCAGTCGATGAGCAGCAGGTGACCGTTGTATTCGATCACGTTCATGTTGCGGCCGATTTCGCCCAAGCCGCCGAGCGGCGTGATGCGCATGGAGCCCTTGCGGTACTTCGGCGGGGCGATCAGCACGGCATCCTGCTGGGGTGCGGTGGCCTGCCGGGTGGCGTTGATCTTACGGGACGGCGTACGGCTGTTGGATCCGTTGGCGTTGCGGCCGCGCGCGGAACCGCGACGGCGAGAATTCGTGTTCTTGCTTGTTTTCTTTTGTTCTTGTGCCATAACCTTTTTGGGATTTCTGTTGTGGTGCCTCTGCTCTGTCATGCAGGGGCGGCGGGCTGGCAACCCGTATGCAGCGTTTCGGGCTTACAGCAGTCCGGCAGCGCGCATGCCCTCTTCAGCCTTGTCAAGCTGAGTGGCGTCGGGACCGATGTTCGGCAGACGCATGGTGGTGGAGGGGATAACGCCCTTGACCTTGAGCGCAGCCTTGGCCATGACGGCCTGATAGCCGTCGCCATTCAACGCGTGGACAAGGGGGGCGAGCTGGTTGGCGAGGCGACGGGCGGTGGTGATATCGCCGCGATCGAATGCCTGGACAAGCTGCTGCATGGGGTTGGAGGCGACGTGGGCAATCACCGAAATGATGCCGACGGCGCCGATGGAGAGGAACGGCAGGAACAGGCCGTCATCGCCGGAATACCAGGCGAGGCCGGTGCGCTGCTGCTTCTCCACTGCGGCTGCAAGATCGCCGGTGGCGTCCTTGACAGCCTTGACGTGTTCAAGTCCGGCCAGTCGGTCGTAGGTTTCGACCTTGACCTTCAAGCCGGTACGGCCGGGAACATCGTAGACGATGATCGGCTTTTCGGCGGATTCGTCGACGGCCTTGTAGTGGCCGACGATACCGTCCTGCGAGGGGCGGGAATAGTAAGGCATGACGACGAGCACCGCGTCGGCGCCCGCTTCCTGAGTCTGTTCGACCATACGCACGGTGTGTGCGGTGTCGTTGGAGCCGGCGCCGGAAATCACCGGAACGTCGACGACCTCTTTGACGGCCCTGACCAGCTCGACCTTCTCATCCATATGGGTGACGGGCGATTCACCGGTGGTGCCATTGACCACCAGACCATCCGCGCCATCGGCGACGAGGTATTTGGCGAGCTTCTGCGCGGCGGCGAAATCGACGCTGCCGTCGGATTTCATCGGGGTGACCATAGCCGGCAGAATGCGGCCGAAAGGTGCTGGCTCAAGAAGGTGCATGTCATGCTCGCTCATAGTGTTCACCGTACTTCCCATTGTGGACTCTTATATTACGTACCTTGATTGTTGCTGAATGCGTGGCATTATGACCGGAGCCGGTGGCAATGCCGTGATGCGCGTCCCGGCGCGCTTCCCTGCCTGAAATGCGGGGGCGACTACTGGTCGACTGCGGGTCGATTACAGGTCGAGGAAGTGGTCGAGGCCGATGGTCAGGCCGGCCGGAGCGTCGCCGGCGAGCTTGCGCACGGCAAGCAGGACGCCGGGCATGAAGCTGGTGCGGTCGAAGCTGTCGGCCCGAATGGTCAGCTGCTCGCCGGCGTTGCCGAAGAGCACTTCCTCGTGGGCGTTGAGGCCGCGCAGACGCACGGCGTGCACGTGGATGCCGTCGACCACCTGGCCGCGTGAGCCGCCATCGGTTTCGGTGGCGTCCGGCACGGGGGCGAGTCCTGCGGCCTTGCGCGCTTCGGCGATGCCGTGGGCGGTGTGAATGGCGGTGCCGGAGGGGGCGTCCACCTTGGTGGGGTGGTGCAGTTCGATGACTTCGGCGGATTCGAAGTATTTCGCGGCCTTGGTGGCAAAGTAGTCGGCCAGTACGGCGGAGATCGCGAAATTAGGTGCGATGAAGACCTTCTGGGTTTCGGGCTTCGGGCCGTTGGCGATGGCGGATTTGACCTGGGCGAGTTTCTCGTCGGTCCAACCGGTGGTGCCGACCACCACGTCCACGCCTTGGCCGATCAGGGTCAGCACGTTGTTCAGGCTGACGGACGGCACGGTGAATTCGACGACCACATCGGTGTTGTCGGTGGTGACCTGGGTCAGGTCGTCGCCGGCATCCAATGCGAGCGCCAGCTGCGTATCCTCGGCGTTGTTCACCGCTTCGACCACGTGCGAGCCCATGCGGCCCTTTGCTCCGACCACCGAAACCTTGATCATGTCTTCTTCCCTGTCTACCCGTACCTGCCCGGCAATGTACCCGGGACGTTTTCCAATCGGCAATTAGCCTATCACCGCCAAGCCCTCACGCCAATACCCCGTCCACAGAATCAAGCTCCCTCTGACGAGCCGAACCGTGAAGTCGAGCTCCCTCTGATGAGGGAGAGACCCCGGCGAGGCCGCCAACCATCCATCGGGCGTAGCCCGATCCCGTTTCACCCACGCCGCTTGGCCAAGGCCCATCCGGCCAACGCCAATGGCACGGACGCCAGCGTGAAGATGAATGGCAGCATCATGCCCACATGAGGGTTGGAGGCGTCAAGCACAATGCCGGCCACGGACGAGCCGATCGATGTGCCGACCGTGCCTGCGGTGGTTACCCAGCTCAGTCCTTCGGTCAGGGATTCCGCCGGCACCAGATCCTTGACGATGAGGTTGCCGGTGGCGAACGTCGGCGAGACGGTCAGGCCGGCGAGGATTTCGAAGACGCCCAGCAGGATGAGATTGTCCATTGACAGCCGGAAGAACACGTAGCCGACGGTCAGCAGCGATAGGAACATCACCATATGCGCCCAATGGGAGCCTTTGAGTCGGCAAGAGCCGAACACCAGCGCGCCGATGCACGAGCCGACCGCGAACATCGCCAATTGCAGACCGAGGAAGGGCTCAAGTCCCATGGATTTCATGGTGGCGGTAATGGACACGTCGAAGGACGTGAAGCTCATATTGAACACGATGAACACAGCGAGCAACGGCAGTACGCCGGCATAGAGCAATACGCTCTTGGGCTTGGCGCCGCTGCGTTTGAGCTGGCGCAGGGTCAGCTGGTCGGCATCTTCGCTTGCAGCAGGGCTGCCGTCATCGTGCGCGGCCACGGTGACCTGTTCCACGATAACCGGTGGCTGGGTGGATTTCAGCGAGAAGAATATGGTGCCGCCGATACCGCATGCCACGGTGGGCACGAACAGTTGGGATACCGGATGCACGGAGGTGGCCAGCCAAGCCGCCAGAATCGGCCCCAGAATAAAGACGATCTCGTCAATGGCGGCTTCCATGGCGTAGGCCGTGTTGAGCAGCTGTTCACCATCTTCCACACCGCGCAACGCATAGGACCAGCGTGTTCGGACCAATGCGCCGAATGAGAACTGCGTCAGACCCATGATGATGGCCAGGACGAACAGCAGCGGAATCGGCACGCGCACCAACGCCGCGAAGGCGAAGGCGAGCATGGCCACGATCTGCACGGCGAGCGCAAGCCGGCCCACGCGGGCTTGGCCGAAACGGTCGAAGGCGCGGGCGTAGAACGGGGTGACGCAGCTCATGGCCAGCACATAGGCGGCGCTCATGGTGCCGGCGATGGTCCAATTGTCGTAGAGATGGTTGAGCGCCAGAACGATGCCGAGACTCATCATGGAGATCGGCAATCGTGCCACCGCGCCGGACAGGCAGAACGCCTTGGCTCCGGGCAGCATGAACAGGCGCTGGTAGGGCGAGTGGGCAGCGGACGACTTCGAAACCGCGCGAGTCGTGGACACAATAACTCCTTACTGGTGCGTTGTCCGGCACGTGCGCCCGCCCACACGTGCCATCCGAGGGTAGCGGTTCCCGGGCAACGTCACGCGGTGCGTTTCAACCGCGGACCGGTACGTGGCCAGTCGTCTTCATCGTCGGAGATGCCTTGCGATGCATAAGGTCTCTCCACCGGTGAAGGCCGTCCGATGCTGTACAGGTCATGAGCCTTTGGGCTCAGTCGTTGTCAGATTGTTCGGGAATGCCGGAGCTCAACTCGGTAAGGATTTCCTGTTTGGTTTTCGCGCGGGCGTGAAGCTCGCGCAAGCCCTCGTCGGGCTCACTGACATAGTAGAGAGTGGCGTCGATACTGTCCAATTCCACACCTTCGACCGCTGCCAGCAGCAGTCGGTACATGTCGAGCTGGGCAAGTTTGCGGGTGATGTCGTCTGGCTTGGTGGGCCGACGACCGGTTTTCCAGTCGACCACGGTAAAGCGTGCGGTGGTGCTGGACGGGTCAAGTCCACCGATGAATACCGCATCGAGTTTGCCATTGACCAGGCCCACGCCCGGCACGTCCACGACGATGGCACGCTCCGTCCACGCCGGGATGCGCTTGGCCCACGATGATTCGGCCAGTCTGCGCTGCCACGCCACCAGCTTGGACTCGGTGGCATTGTCGCTGCTTATGGAAGTGGCGGATACGGCGGATACGGCGGATACGGATTGTTGAGCCGTGGGCTGTGGGACAGCGGGCTGCCGTGTGGATGGCTTGCGGCATTGCCGCTCCCGTTCGGCCAAATCGGCCAACATGGCTTCCCGGGAAACGAATCCCGCATCCTGACCTGTATGCGGCATGCTTGGTTCGGCTTCATATGCCAGTACCGCTTCATCCGGCTTACCGGCATTGATGAATTGCTCAGCCCACGCATGGAACTGCGTGCCGGCCTCGGCCGCCGGAGACGATATGCGCGGAATCGGGCGGATAATGCTACGCCAGTAGAGGCGCTCCTCCCGTTCGTTCATGCCACCTACGCGGGCTTGCAGGCTTGTCACGTTCTGGCGTCCTGCAGCCAGAACGCGTTGCGCCTTGGCTTTGACTGCCTCATCAAGCGACTGGCCGCTGGCGGCATCGGCCATCAAATCGGCGTCGTCCACCAGCAATTGTGCCCGTTGCAGGAGTGGGCCGGCGTCTTGGTGCTGCTCAAGTGACGAGGAATCTGCGGCGATGACATCGATGCCGCGTGACAGCTGTTCATGCACCGCGTCGCTGAGGGTAGCCGGCCACGGCAATTCGACGGCGGCATTCGTCTGCGTAATCGGCGTTTGCCACGCCTCCCCCACCACGGCGTCACTGTATGCCGCGGCATGCTCTCCGATAAAGAACCCTTCGGGAGGGGCAATCGCTTCGCCTTGCGCCGAGATCAGCATGGGCTTCCCGGCATTGGCGGTTTGCAGCCGTTCCACACAGTCCTGAGCCGATATCGCATGTTCACGGGCTTGGAGCGCGTCATGCACTTCAAGCCAGAAATTGGATGGCTGAGCGGCGCGAGAGCCTTTGGGCACCACTGACGGGTCCCGCCCGGATTCGCCCGTATAGGCGCAATAGGTCATCAGGGCATCTTCCCGCGCACGGGTAAGCGCCACATACATCAATCGACGTTCGTCGGCATGCAGCCGACGCCCATATTCCTCCGCCTGCGTCAAATACCAGCCGGATGCATCCACTTCTTCCACGCCATCGCCGAATTCGCGCATGGAGCCGAACACTTCATCATCGATAAGCTCCACATCATCCAAAGCCGCCAACGATGCGATGGGGTCGGCTTCCACATCGGCATCATGGGGGAATCGCGGCAAAATGCCGGCATCGGCGCGCATAGGCACGGGCACGGCGGTGGGGTTGGTGAGCCAGGAGTCGGCGGTCTCATGATATTCGGGTGCGGTCCAGTGACCTTGCTCGGTGCCTCCCGTATGGTGTTCGTCCAGCACGATCTTGAGATGGTCGCCCTGATTGCTGGGGAATCCGCCGGCGGTAAGCCCCACTACCGCAACGGCATCCCATTCCAACCCTTTGGACTGGTGTACGGTCATCAGTTCCACATCCACCGGAGCGTCGGGGAGACTGGCGGCTTCATCCTCCACCGAAGCCAGATGATCCACCCATGTGATGAACCCATGCAACGAGGGAGTTTGCTCAGCGGCAATCTCTTGCGTGTACGTATCCACCAAATCCACAATCGCATCCATAGGCATATGCGCCAAAGCGGGATTGGCGCGGTGCCGCGGATTATGCAGCACACCGGCCAATACGGTGTCGATGTCAAGATCCAACGCTTCTATGCCGGCGCGAATCACGTCGCCCAGTGGCCGCCCGACGGCATCATGCACCTGACGGAGCATCACCGCGGCCCGGGTTATGGCGTTGCGCCCGTGTGCGCTCAACCGTTCAAGCAGTTTTACCAGGTCGCCGCGTAGCAATACGTCTGGCAGGAATACCGCATTGGCCACCTGATCGCGGTACTCACGCACCACAGCCGCCCATTCATTCGCTGGTGTATCCGGTTGGGCAAGGCCGGCCTGCACCAATGCTTGGAAGCGTTGTTCCATGTTCTGTTCTTCAGCAAAACGGGCCAACATGGTCAAATCCGCTGCGGACATGGTGAATCGTGGCGTGGCCAGCAAGCGCATCAGCGATCCCGTATCGGTGTGGTCGGCGGCCACGTGCAGCAACGCCATCAGATCGCGGATTTCCGGACGTTCCAGCAGCGCGGAATAGCCGACCACGAATGTGGTCAATCCGGCCTGTTCCAATGCCGCCTGATATTCGGGCATATGTGATTTGGACCGAAACAGCACGGCGACCGGCGCTTTCTGTTCGCCCGGCATCTGTTCCTGTTGTTCGGCTGCGGAACGGTGCCGTGCGATGGCCGTCTTGCAGAAACGCACTACGGCGTCGATCTCCTGCCCGGCCGTGGCGAAGCCCAGTACTCCCAATGTTCCTTCGGGGGCATCAGGCATGGGGTCGAGCGATGAGACATCGACCTCACGCATCAATGAGCTGGAGGGACGCGACGGATTGGAGCGCAACGGCAGCGTGAGATTATTGGCGGCTTCGAGCACTATACGGCTGTTGCGCCTGGTGACGGACAACGGGAATGGCTTGTATCCGGCAGGCAGGTGGAAATCTTGCTGGAACATACGGAATGCACCAGGGCTGGCACCACGCCATGCGTAAATCGACTGGAACGGATCACCCACCGCGTTGACGGCGGACCTCCGTGACGCATCCACATGGAACAGTGCTGCCAGCAGAGCGGCCTGCGTGGTGGAGGTGTCCTGATATTCGTCGAGCAGCACATGGCTGTACCTGCGGCGCGTGCGCTCTCCGATGGAGGGGAAGCGCTCGATAAGCTGATACGCGGCAATGGTGAAGTCGGAGAATTCGGCCATATTGCGTTCCCGCTTGGCTTGGGCATAGGCCTCCACCAGCTGGAGCAGAATATCGCGTTTGCGTGTGGTCTCCAGCAGCGCACCGCAATGATAGGCGCAGCGGGCGTGCAAATGTTCGGCACGGTCATCGAGCTTGGCTTGCCAGCTGGCGTCGGTATCTTTCTTCAGTCGTTTGATCTTGGGGATTTTCGGCTCGTCCTCGGGCATGGGCTCGTCTGCGACGGCTTGCTGCAATCGATTGATGAATGCCGAATCCCATTGCCGTACTTGATTGATCGCATCATCGAAGCTGGTGCAGCCGGCACCGATCATGGCACTGCCAATGGCATCCGACAACGCCAGAACACGGTTCGCCAAACTGGAGAAGGCGCCAAAATCCTCACTGAACGCCAGATCCATGTGACTGTCGATGACTTCGGTGGCCAGTTGAAGCGCTCCGGCTGCGCTCAATGGTTGCGTGTTCTGATCGAATCCGACAAGCAGTCCATATTGGCGCACGATGGTCTGGAAGAAGGCGTCATACGTGAAAATGGCCGGCTTGAGGAATGCCCGATCAGACACCGTGGCGGTCGTAGAGCCCGCCATATCACCGGCCACTGCGGCGGAGACGCGTTCCAGCAGTTCGCCTGCGGCCTTGCGTGTGAAGGTCAGGCCAAGGATGCGTTCAGGTGCCACACCTCGATTGATAAGCGCGATGATGCGTTGGGTCATCGTAAAGGTTTTGCCGGAACCGGCACCGGCAACCACCAGTACGTCAGCATCGACTGGCGCATCGATGATGGCGGCCTGTTCCGCACTGGGAGTGAACGTGCTCATGCTTGCCTCGTTTCGAAAATCGTGTCGATCTGGCCCGCACAGGCAGGGCAGACGTTCTTCATACGGCAGAATCCGATATGGGTGTCTTGCGGATGGGCCTCGATGATGGCCGACCTGCTGGCCGCCGCGGCATAGAATACGCGGGCGATCATGGTCAGCGACCATAACGTCTGCGTACCGGCGAGCGCGGCGAATTGCGCCCACGCTTCGGCACTCACACCTTCGGGAGGAGTAGCCGGATCTATGGCGGGTATGTCGAAGAAACGGTTGGGGTCTTTATACCAGTATCGTGGCGTGAACGGTTCGGCATTCAACGAACCATCAGTGAACAGCGGCGGCTGGAAGGCACCTTCCGGGGCGTAGCTTCTGGCTGGTGCCGCATTCTGCCCGACATGGAACAGCGCGCTTTGGCTGATATGCGGCATTGCGGCAAGTGCCTTGGCACCGCGCGGCCCGTCTTCGGGGAACACGAGGCCAAGCTGATAGCACACGAGCTGCAGATCATTGAAAATCTGTTTGACCGTGGGCGTTCTGCCTGTTTTGTAGTCAATGAGGCGAATGCATTCGCCGCCGTCTGCGAGTACGCGGGTTTCCATACGGTCGATGCGCCCGGACAGTCTCACGGTCAGATGCTCGTCCATGCCTTCCGGCCACCCTCCGACCAGTGCTCCCATCAGACGGACCAGCATGTTCCGATCGATCGGGTGCATGCCGGGCACGGCATTGTATGCGTCGAGTATGTCACGCACATCGAATCGTGCGGCAAACTCCCGTTCGCATTCGGCACCGGCCAATGCGCCAATGCTGAAGTTGCTGGAGTTCTTGCCAAGATACGTTTCCGGATCGGCTTCGCTGCGCACAAAGTAATCGGCGATGTTGCGCAGGGCATCTGCCGCGGACTCGTCCTTACGGGTGGCCTCATAGCGGTTCCGGGTGTCGGCTATGGCATTCGGATCGGGGCGTTTGCTCTGATAGATGGCATTAAGCCGTGCCGTGACAGCCTCGATGCGGCGTTCCGTGCCGGCCGTGGAGTCCAAGCCCAGTGTGGCCAGCGTCTGGGCATTGTGGGAAAGATGGTCCAGCCCTTCCTCGCTGCCTTGCTGTGCAACCGCATGGATGAGGGTTCCGAAGCTGGTGGCCACGGAGCTGGGGCGAGGACCGGCGAACCGGTTCTCCAGCATCCAGCACACCGGACATGCCCATAGGCTGTCGACCGCCGATGGAGACAGGGTGACCATGGGTGCGGCCTGCGCATCCGTCTTGCCTTTCCCCGTTTGGATACCGTCAGACTGTACACCGCCAGATGACGCGCTGTCGGATGAGGCACTGTCGGATGAGGCACTGTCAGATGAGGCACCGCCAGATGACGCGCTATCCGATTGGGCCGGCGATTCCACGAACGCCCAGCTCTGCGGATTTGCGGCGCGCACACCATGCTCCGACAGGAGTGTCAACGCAACCGCGGCGTCCTTTGCGGCAGCCTGCTGCGGTTGAGCAGTGGCCAGAACCGCGCGGGCGGCGCTGACCAACCCACGTGGGTCGGCGTCCAATCCGGCCAGATCATATTCGGCGGATCCTGTATGCGCCCCCACTGTGGTGAAAGGCGCCTGTTGCCGGTTGCGCGGATAGTATTCCGGCAGATACCCGAAAAGAAAGTCCGAGGGGCTCATGCTGTCGTTCCATACCGCGCTGATCATGATTCGCCGTGCACGGGTCAGCGCGACCAGGAAACCCTTCTTCTCGCCCGACAGCACAGCCGCGAACTGCGGATCATGCCCGGTTTTGTCACTTTCTTCAAGCGCTCCCCTCAGCACGAGCTCGGCAAGGTCTTCACCACCGAACATGGTGTTGCGTCCGGCGAGGTTCGGCCACACGTCTTGCTGGACCACCGGTATCCACGCATATCCCCAGTGGCGTCCGGCCGCGCCTGCCGGCGTGGTCAATGTCACAGCGTCTTCCACCGGCCCTATGTGGGCCAAGGAATCGGCCTGCACTTCCATGCCCCGAACCTGTGCCATGAATGACGTGATGTCTCGGCTGGCGGTGGAATCATCGGCGAACTGGAACAGGCGCATTGCCGCGTCCAGCCGGTCATTGGCCGTGCGCCCCTCTGCCGTGTTGAATAATGCCGCACGCTGCCAGACCGGTGCCAGACCGGTGGCGTTCCAGGCAACAGACAGTGCATAACGCGGCTGTACGCGCTGGCTTGCCGGCAGCCGCTCCAAGCCGGAAGCAACGCTGCCCACCAGATGCCACAGGTTCGCAAAAGCGCGGGCCTGAGGGTCGTTGCCAAGCACCGCATGGATGGATGCGAGCGCAGCCTGCGCCGGCGCGGCGGCATCATCAACGGCAAGCATCACGTACAGCGCGTCAACGCCAAAGGCCAAGTCATCGTCGGACGGTTCACCGAGTATTTCGACAGACACTGGCGACGGAACCACTGATGAGGATGTTTCACGACCTGTTTCACACCGTGTTTCATGGTATGTTTCACGCAATGTTTCCCATGCCGTCGTCAGAGAGGTCAGCATGGCATCATCCGTGGCGAGATGCGCCAGCGACTCCAACGACCCCATGGCCGATTCGATCGGCGCAAGCTTTGCGGGACGCCCCTGACCGGGTTTGGCCCCGGCACTCACCAACGGGCCGTTCATCAACGTGGCCACTCTAGTCCTTATATATGCCGCGCAGGAAGCCAACGTCATCTGGCATTCCGCCATTCCCTCGGCACGCAATCGGGCAAGCTCCACAAGCGCGAACAATCCCTGCACGAAAGTCTCGTCCTTCAAAGGACGGGTGACCGACGAATACCGCACCGGCACGCCATCTCGGCGCAGTCGTTCGCCGAACAGCCGCACGGCGGCATTGTCGTGGGTGATGACCGCCATGTCGTTCCACCGAATATGCCGGTCGAGATGCGCCCGCTTGATGCGCCAGACCACATCATCCAGCTCCTCACGTGAGGATCGGTACAGGCCGGCGGTCACCGTGCCGTCCGACTGATAATTCGCTGCATCGACTCCGCCCAGCATGGCGGTCAGCTTGCCGGGACGCTCGGCCGGAGGCAGCGGCTCGTCTTCCGGCGAGGGAATCGACAGCGAAATACGAGACGCGATCACATCAGCCATCGTCATGTGCGACTGATCAGCGCCGGTACTGCCGCCAACCAGCTGTTCTTCCTTGGCTTTCAGCCACCCTTCCACGGCACGGCGCATCAGATATTCCGGATACGATCCACGGAAGGTCTGCACCGATTCATCCGGGTTGCCGACCAGCACCAACTTGACGCCGGCATTCCCCAACTCCTCCAAGAAGCGCATGCCGGCCAGCGTGGTGTCTTGAACATCATCCACAACCAGCAGCCGGGGCAAGCCCAACGCCTCCATACGCATAGGCCGGTCGGAATCATCCGCGTGATCGGCGGCGAATGCCTCATGCACCACACGAGCTCCTGCCACCAGCAAATACGAGGCATCCAAACGGTATTGCCCCGGATATGCCGCGCTTTGGGCTGCAATATATTCACGGCGCAACGCGAAAGCCAAACGCCATTGCACCGACAATCGCGCGTCCTCCGTCACGGCGTCCAAGAGACGTGGCTCTTCGTGAACGCCTACACCGAGCTCGTCCAATCGGGCCAGCATATCGCGCAACTGGCTGATAAACGCATCTGAAATACCGCGAGTGAACCTATCCGCGCTGGTCGAGCCGCCTGCCGACGTCGGAGACAGCGAATCCGACCCTTGTTGCGAGAGGCTTGATTGTGCGGAAGCGGCCGAGCCGGGCATCTCGCCGGCACCGGCATCGCGTATGAGTTTCGCCCAGTCATCCTGGGCAAAGTAGACGCGTAGCAAATCACAGGTGCCGCAATCATCTCCCGCTACGGCATGGCGCAGATGCACGGCCATGACTTGACGCAGCAAAGCATCCTGTTCCGCACCGTTCAACAATCGAGGCGACGGCAATCCAGTTCCCTCGCGCGAAGCTGATATGGCCCGGAATGCCACGGCACCCAGCGTGGTGACCGGCCTGGCCTGCACGGAAAACCCGAGCTCACGAATCCCCCGATTGCCCAATGCGTCGGCGGCCACACGGCCGGATACGGCCATCACCGCCTGCGTGCCACCGTAGCGGCGCAGCCCCGCCATCAACACCGATAAGGCGAATTCGGTTTTGCCGCTTCCAGGCGTGCCGACAATCAGCCTCGCCGCTCCATCACGGTCGATGCCGTCCAGCACTGTTCCAGGTTCAAGTCTCGTCATCATGGCTCCAGCCTAAACCCGACCGTCACAGAGGGAAAAATTTTACCGAACCCGACGAAGAATCGTACCCTTGACGGTATCCTGTAGAACGAATGCAGGGAGAGCGCATTTTCCAAGGAGGGAGGGAACAGATGGCCAATATTCCGATGAGGCCGCCGAAGCTGCCCGGATATGATTTCGTCCAGATGTTGGGAAGCGGTGCCACCGCCACGGTGTACCTATATAACCAGCGTATGCCCGCACGCCCGGTGGCGGTAAAGGTCAGCGCCAAAACCCTTGACCCACGGGCCGCTGCCCTGTTCAACCGCGAGGCCAACTTCATGGCCAAGCTGTCATCCCACCCGTACATCCTGCCGGTATATGGTGCCGGCGTCACCTCCGATGGCCATGGCTACATTGTCATCGAATATGCGCCGGGCGGCACCTACAACAGCATCATGAAGGCCCGGTCCATGACCTGCGAGCAGGTACTCGACCTCGGCATCAAGCTGTCAAGCGCGCTGTTCACCGCGCATCGCAGCAATATCATCCATCACGACATCAAGCCCAGCAACATTCTCATCACCTCGCAGGGTTTGCCTGTTCTGGGTGATTTCGGTATCTCCACCGATGTGTATGACCGTACCGAAACCGGATTCTCGCCGCCGTGGGCACCGCCTGAAGTGCTTCAGCATCTGACCAATGGTTCGGAAGCCGCCGACATCTATTCACTGGCGGCCACCCTGTACGCCATGTTCGTCGGCTGCTCGCCATTCCAGCACGAATATCATCCACGTTCGCAATCGGAACTGATTTCGCTGATCGTCAATCAGCCATTGCCTCGCCTCAACCGCCCCGACGTACCGGCCGATGTGGAAGCGGTGCTGCGCCGGGCCCTGAACAAGGACCCCGACCAGCGGTACTACTCCGCGTTGGAGTTCGCACGCGCCATGCAGCGTGTGCAATTCGCATATTTCGGGCATGCCACTCCCGTTACCGTGGAAGGGATGCCGGCCTACCCCAAAGACATCGAGCGTCGGCGCCGGGCCACGGACCAGCGAGATCAGACCACCCGTTCGTCACGGCGATGGGGCAAACCGGTGGGTATTACCGTCGGTATACTTGCGGCGATCACCGCAGCGGCACTGATATTCGCCTTCGTGGTCGTTCCCCGCATGGACAGCGCCACCGGATCAGATACCAAACAGGTGGCGACGCCCGGCACCAAGGATGATGACAACAACCGCAATAATCAGGATGACGTGATTACCGATACCGCGAACGCCCAGATTCCTTCCCCGGAGAATCTGAACGGCACCTATGCGGCGGATGGGTCATCCGTGACGTTCACCTGGACGAATCCAGACCCGCAAAGCGGTGATACCTATGCGTGGGCCATAGTGCAGGGCAGCAATACCGACCAGAGCGCGCAAACCGTCACAACGTCAGATCCCACGGTGACCGTCAACGCGCAGGAAGGCTCGCAGACCTGCATTCAGGTGTCCATTGTGCGCAAGAACCGCCAGATGTCCGTCAGCCCCGCCATCGCCTGTGCGGCCAAGCCGCAAGAGTGATCCGCTCGCCACTGCCGGGCATACCACCTTGGCATTGCGTATCGCATCAGGCATGCGCCCGGCAGTGGCGAATTCACCAAATGGACAACAGGAACGGCAGGTATTGGAACCGTAAAGCGTTGTCATTACACCAGCAACCAGAGAAACCAGGGTTCAGGGAGTTCAGATGGCCACATCGTCCCAGTCATACGATCGTCGCCGACGCATCAGCGCGGCTTTGCGCCGCCTTATGCCCTCCGGAGGGCATACGTGGACGGTTCCCGTAATCACGCTCCTGCTGCTTCTGGGACTTGTTGCCGGCGCGGTGATCATGAGCACCGTCACGCGCCGCCATGTGCAACTGGACGATGGCACCGTGTGGGTCACTTCGCTGAAGAACCAGAAGGCCGCACGATTCAACGTAAAGAACAAGGAGGCCGACGCCGGCGTCTCCTCCTCCGCCCCACGATTCGACATCGCGCAGCATAATGGCGACACCATCCTGACCGAAACGACCAAAGCCTCCACCATCAAGGCATCCACGGTCAGCACCGGTGTCAAGACTGACATCAAAGCCAACACCACCACTGTGGTCGGCGGGGATACCGTAGCCCTGATCAACGAGAAGACCGGCAATGTGTGGACCGGCTTGTCGGAAAACCTTGATTCCGTGGCCCCCACCACTTCCGATCCAAAAATGAAGCTGGGCGAGGGCGGGCGCATCGTAGTAACCCACGATGGCAAGGTCTACGGATACCGTCCATCCGACGGTATGGTGCTGCGTCTTGACAATCCCAGCAGCGCCAAGGCCAAAACCCTCGAATCGCTGACCGACGGCAAGCAGCAGACCGTTGAAAGCTTTACCGTCATCGGGAGCACGCCGGTAATCGCAACCGGCAAAACCGTCATATTCAAGGGCGGCCGCGTCGATGTCGACACGACCGGCACCCTCACCCTTCAGGAGCCTCCCACCGATGACGTACAGTCCGATTGGGTGGCCGCGGCATCACCGAGAGGCCTTACGCTTATCCCGTTGAAGTCCAATGCCAAGGCGAATTTCATAGCCAACGGGGGCAAGGCGAATCCGGCACGACCGGTATCGTCCAAGGGCTGCGTGTACTCGGCTTGGAGCCAGAAGGCCAGCAACTACATTCGCGCCTGCTCCCCCGCGGATACCAGCGTCAAGCCGCAAACCCTCGAATCCGTCAATACTACTTCCGAATTGGTGTTCCGCACCAACCATCGCCTTGTGGTGCTCAACGACACGGTTAACGGCAATGTGTGGAACCCTGAGGATTCCACCAAAGTCATCAAAATACAGTGGAACAGAATACAGGCCGAGCAGACCGAGAAAGAACAGCAGAACAACGACTCGGCCAACAACCACCACGACTTCTCCAAGACCTGTTCCGCACAATCCGGCCAAATCAAAGCCGAGGATGATGAAATCGGCGCACGAGCCGGTTCGGAACAGATTCTCGACGTGCTGCGCAATGACGAGCAGACCGATTGTTCCGTGCTGAAAATCACCAAGGTTGGCGCACCAAACAACAAAGACGTCACCATTTCGCCGATTTACGACGGCCGGTATCTGCAACTCGGTGCCTCCGCCACATCCGCAGGCACCGTTACCTTTACTTACGATATTTCCGATGGCCGCGGCCAGACCTCTTCCGCCACGGTGACCGTAACCCTGAATGATGGGGGCAACCACGCTCCCGTACAGTTCGACACTCCTCCCGAGATCGATGTGGAGCAGGGAGCCAGTTATACCGCCAATGCGCTGAGCAGCTTCAACGATCCGGATGGAGACCCGCTCACTCTGGTCTCCGCTGTGGCCCAGAACACCGCCCCGGTGCAGGTGTCCACCCGAGCCGACGGCCAGCTTACGTTCAACACCGGTGCGCTGGCGTCGGGACGCGTGGGCGTCGAGGTCACCGTCTCCGACGGCACGGCGACCGGCACCGGCATGGTGTATTTCTCGGTCAAGCCCGCGAACACCTTGGCCGCGGTCATCGACCCGGTAGCGAAAACCACCGTTCCCAACACGGATACCGTCGTCAAGCTGTCCTCTTACGTGCATGGCACTTCCTTGCAGCCGGCACAGCTGACTCAGGTGGATACGCCCAACGGCGCTTCGACGACCACCAATGCGGCGGATATGTCGTTGACGTTCAAGGCCACCAATCCCGGCACCTATTATGTGCCCTACACCATTACTCAAGGCTCGATTCCGGCCACCGGATTGGCTCGCGTCGAGGTACAGCCCGCCACCGGCGAGGCCGCCAAACCGGTTGCCGCCAACGATGTCGCCCTGCTTGGCGCGGATAATACCGCCATTGTGGAGCCGCTCACCAATGACGTCGATCCGATGGGCGGCGTGCTGTCCGTCACCACGGTGAGCGCACCGGCCGACTCCGGCATCAAGGTTGGTCTCGTCAGCCATAAGCGCGTGTATATCACTGCGCGTCAGGTGCCCACGAAACCCGTCGCCCTTACCTACACCGTGGCCAACGCCTCCGGAACCGCCAAGGGCACCATCGTGTTGCAGCCACCGGCTCTGACCACCTCGAATTCAGTGCCCAAGGCCAGCAATATCAATGCCCAGGTGCGCACCGGCGGCATCGTGTCCGTGGATGTGCTTGACCATGTGGCCTACTCGGATGGCACCACGGTCAAGCTCAAGAACAACCTGCAATACGACAAGGAGACGTTCAAGGGTCTGGCCTTCGTCTCTGGAGACACGGTCCGCTACCAAGCATCCAGCGAGACCGGCAACTTCCCCATCACCTATACGGTTGAAGACAATCTGGGTAATGTGGCTTCCGCCAATATCACCATTACCGTGCATAAGAGCGACGCAGCGAGCAAGGCCGCGCCAACCCCGCATGACGCCGAAGCGCAGGTTGCCGCCGGGCAGAAGGTCCGCATCCCCATCACACTGACCGGCATAGACACGGATGGCGACGACGATCAGCTGTTGGGTCTGGGCAACAAGGCACCCACGCTGGGCCGCATATCCGAAGTCGGTTCCGACTACTTGGTCTATGAAGCGTATCCGGATTCGTCCGGCACCGACACCTTCTCCTATGCCGTGGAGGATTGGACCGGTCAGCGCGCACAGGCGCAGATCCGCGTGGGCGTATTCCAAGGATCGTCCGACTCCGGCGTATACGCCAGGGATGACGAAATCACGTTGAGGCCCAATACGGCCGCAACCGTGCCGGTCGCGCAGAACGACATCTCCGGCGACAACACCAATCTGACCGTCGACAAGCATGTCGAGGTCCAAGGTCTCGACGGGGTGAGCGTGAAAGACAATATGATCTCCTTCACCACGCCCGGCAGCGCCACCACCGACTAT
>OLRN01000705.1_pt1 | contig 22601 bp, 13 predicted proteins | sample 1673001 | NCBI WGS metagenome assembly OLRN01 (sample SAMEA3136745, study PRJEB25190) | human gut metagenome | biome: human gut; feature: human-associated habitat; material: faeces | place: Austria | collected 2013 | reverse complement strand
AGGCGGAGTACGGGCCGCTGGTGGAGCACCTGCACGGGCAGGTGGTGAAGATCTCGCCCACCTCCACCGACTACCTGAACCCCATGGATTTGAACCTGAATTACAGCGATGATGAAAACCCGCTGAGCCTGAAATCCGACTTCATCCTCTCCCTGTGCGAGCTGATCGTGGGCGGTAAGGACGGCCTCATGCCGGTGGAAAAGACCATCATCGACCGCTGTGTGCGCTCTGTTTACCGGGAGTACCTGAGCGACCCCCGCCCGGAAAAGATGCCTATTTTAGAGGACTTGTACAACGAGCTTCGCAGGCAGGATGAAAAGGAAGCGCAGTATATCGCCACGGCGCTGGAAATCTACGTCACCGGCTCCCTCAACGTGTTCAACCACCGCAGCAACGTGAATATCGAAAACCGCGTGGTCAGCTTCGATATCAAGGAGCTGGGCAAGCAGTTAAAGAAGATCGGGATGCTGGTGGTGCAGGACGCGGTGTGGAACCGCGTCACGATCAACCGGGAGCAGCGCAAGTCCACCCGCTACTATATCGACGAAATGCACCTTCTTCTGAAGGAGGAGCAGACCGCCGCGTATACGGTGGAAATATGGAAGCGCTTTCGCAAGTGGGGCGGCGTTCCCACGGGCATCACCCAGAACGTCAAAGACCTGCTCTCCAGCCGCGAGGTGGAGAACATCTTTGAAAACTCCGACTATGTGTATATGCTCAACCAGGCTTCCGGCGACCGGCAGATTCTGGCGAAGCAGCTCAACATCTCGCCCCATCAGCTCTCGTATGTGACCCAATCCGCCGAGGGCGAGGGGCTTTTGTTCTACGGCAGCGTGATCCTGCCCTTCGTAGACCGCTTCCCCAAGGATACGGAGCTGTATAAAATCATCACGACCAAGCTCTCGGAGCAGGTGCAGTCAGAATAGATACGAGAAAGGATGTGCGAATATGAATAACAATCTGATGATCTTTGAAAACCCGGAGTTCGGAGCTGTACGCAGCATCCTGATCGACGGCGACCCGTGGTTTGTCGGTAAAGACGTGGCTTCCAGCCTTGGTTACAGCAACCACCGAAAAGCCTTGCTCGACCATGTTGATGGGGAGGATAAATTGGATGGGGTAACGATTCGTGACCCCATCGGCAGAGGTCAGAAACCTATCTTCATTAGCGAATCCGGCCTTTACAGTCTCATCCTCTCCAGCAAGCTGGAGCGCGCAAAGAAGTTCAAGCGCTGGGTGACGGCCGAGGTGCTGCCCTCCATCCGCAAGCACGGCGCGTATATGGCGGACAGCCTGTTGGATGCGCTGGAGGCGCACCCCGAGGCCGTGCCGGAGTACCTGAACCGCCTGCGCAGCGAAAACGCCCGAAACCGGGAGCTGACCCGCCGTCTCCGGCTTGCCCTCCCCAAGGCGGAGTATTACGACGCCTTTGTTGACCCTGCGGACTGTACCAACATCCGCACCACCGCCAAGGAGCTGGGCGTTCCCGAAAAGCAGTTTACCCGGTATCTGGAGGAAAAGAAGTATCTGTTCCGGGACAAGAACCGCAAGCTCTTTCCCCGTGCGGTCAAAAAGAGCGCCGGTCTGTTTCTTGTGAGGGACTTCTACACCGAGCGCGGCAAGCTGGGACACTATACCCTAATCACCCCGGCGGGCAAGCGGCATTTTCTGGAGAGAACGGATGAAATTCTGTTTGAATAACGCTTTTAACCCATTAGCAGTCCCATCAGGAGGTGATGAATATGGCAAAACGCTCGCCAAGGCTGATTTTCACCGAGGAAGAACGCGCCCTGCCGGAGCTGGAACGAGCTGTCCGCAAGGCGGACAGGGCGGCGGTTAAGCTGGAGAAGGCCGAAGCGAAAATTCCCAAGAAAACCGTTAAGGTCAAAAAGCGCGTTGTGGACAGTGAGAGCGGCAAGGTCACGACGCGCCTTTTCTTTGAGGAGGCGGACAAAAAGCGTCCGCCCTCCAAGCTGGCGCACGCCGCAAGGAAAGCGCCACTGGATACCGTCCGCAGCGCAGTTCACCGCAAGCTTCGGGAGGAGGGCGACGACAACCCCGGCACGGAGGCGGCGAACACCCTGACCGAGACGGCGGAGCGCACCCGGCGCATTGCGGAATCGGCGCACCGCTCCCATGCGGAAAAGCCCTACCGCAGGGCGGACAAGGCAGAAGCCGCCGCAGACAAAGCTAATCTCAAGGCGCTGAACAAACAGTACGAGCAGGAATACGGCAGGGCTTCCAATCCCTATTCCCGTTGGCAGCAGAAGCAGGCCATTAAAAAGGAATACGCCGCCGCAAAAGCGGGGAACGGCGCGAGGAATACCGTCAAAGCGTCCGAGACCACCGCGAAGGCGGCAAAGCGCGCCGCCGAGGGAAGCAAAAAGGCCGGCAGCTTTTTTGTCCGGCACAAGAAGGGCTTCCTCATCGCGGGCGGCGTCGCCGCCGCGATACTGCTGCTCATGACCTGCATTTCCTCCTGCTCCACGCTGTTTCAGGGCGGGATCTCCGGTATCGTGTCCTCCACATATCCGCTGGAGGATGCGGATATGCTGGCGGCGGAAGCCGCCTACTGCGCCATGGAGGACGAACTGTGGGAATACCTGAACAGCTACGAAAGCACCCACGATTACGACGAGTACCACTTCGACCTGGACGAGATCGAACACGACCCCTATGTGCTCATTTCCATGATTACCGCCCTCAAGGGCGGAGAATGGACGATTGACGAAATAGGCGGGATTCTGGAGACGCTGTTTGAAAAGCAGTATATCTTAACGGAAACCGTCACCACGGAAACCAGATACCGCACCGAAACGCATATCGGCTACTACACCGACGAAAACGGCAATCTGCAAAGCTACGAGTACGAGGTGGAGGTTCCCTACACCTGGTATATCTGCCATGTGGAGCTGGAAAATTTCAACCTCTCCCATGTGCCGGTGCATATCATGTCCCACGATCAGCTCTCCATGTACGCCGTGTATATGAGCGTGCTGGGCAACCGCCCCGACCTGTTCCCCAATTCCCCGTATGTGAACCGGTACTACCACACACAGTATGAGAAGTACGAGATACCCCCGGAGGCGCTGGCGGACGAGCAGTTCGCCGCCATCATCAAGGAAGCGGAAAAGTATCTGGGCTACCCCTATATCTGGGGCGGCAGCTCGCCGGACACCTCCTTCGACTGCTCCGGCTTCGTTTCGTATGTCTACAACCACTGCGGCCTGCATTGGAGCTTCGGCAGGCTGGGCGCGGAGGGGCTGCGGGGCATGTGCGCCTATGTCTCCCCGGAAAGCGCCCGTCCCGGCGACCTGATCTTTTTTGAAAAGACCTACGACACCGCAGGCGCGTCCCATGTGGGCATCTATGTGGGCAATAACAGGATGCTCCACTGCGGCGACCCCATTCACTACGCTTCCATCGACACGAGCTACTGGCGAAGCCATTTTCTCCAGTTTGGCAGATTACCTTAACAACAACCATATCAACGCAAAAAAGGAGGATGTTATGAACCCGCGACTTGAAAAGCTGCGTCAGGAGCGCGAGAAGCTGGCGGAAAAGCTCACATCGCTGACCGCACGGCTCAAAGCCCTGGACGAGCAGATTCTGAAGCTGGAAAACACGGATATTGTGGGCATCGTCCGCGAGAACGGGCTGACCATCGAGCAGCTCGCGGCGCTGATGGCGATGCTGGAAAAGCGCCCCACGGCGGCGCTGCCCGACGAATACAGAAAAACGGAGGAATTTATGGATGAAGAATAAATGGAGATTTTTTGCCGTGACGCTGGCCGTCGTGCTCTGCATGACGGTTTTTTCCGTTACGGCCTATGCAGACGGCGATATGGTCGATTCGACAATGGGCGACACGACCATGGAAACCCCAACTGCAACCACACAGCCGGAGAATACGAATACCGGTGAGCAGACCCCAAACGGACAGACCCTGACCGTGCTTGTGACCGAAAATGCGGACGGAAGCCATACCGTGACCATCGGGGATCGGAGCTGGACGCTTCCCGCCAAACGGGAGCAGGCCGGAAAGGTGGTCAACGTCCGCACCTATTTGAACCTGCGCACCGGCCCCGGCACGGATTACACCGTGATCGGGCGTCTGCTCAACGGCGCGGAGGTGAAGGTGCTGGAGGAAAGCAACGGCTGGTACAAGGTGGTCGTGCCGGAGCAGACAGGCTATGTATACGGCAAATACCTTGACGTCATGAACGCGCCGACAGAAAACAGCGGAAGCGATACGGATATGGCGGGACTGCCGGAGCTGCTGCTGCAATATTACGCCGCTGCCGGAGGTTCCGCGCCCCTGACCCCGGACGGCAACCTGACGCTTATGGACGACATCGGCTCCGCTTTCGGCGCAGGCAAGCAGTTCATCACCGTGACGACCAAGGGCGGCAACACCTTTTATCTCATCATCGACCGGGACGATAAGGGCAATGAGAACGTCCATTTCCTGAATCTTGTGGACGAGGCCGACCTGCTGGCGCTGACCAAGGACGGCGAGAGCATCGTCCCCGCCTGCTCCTGCACGGACAAATGCGCCGTGGGCAAAATCAACACGGGCTGCAAGGTGTGCAGAACCAATATGAGTGAGTGCGCAGGCAAGGAGCAAACAGCAGAAATTACGCCACAGCCTACCGAGCCTGCGGAGACCGCGCCCGAAAAGAGTACCGGCGGCGCGGGGCTCATTGTGGTCGTCCTCCTGCTCCTGCTGGGCGGCGGCGGTGCGCTGTACTGGTTCAAGCTCCGCAAGCCCAAGGCCGACACCCGCGGGGCGGACGATCTGGACGATTACGACTACGGCGAGGACGAGGAAGATGAGGACTACGAGTTTGAAGCCGAGGACGAGACGGACGCCGGGGAGGATGCGGAAGAATGAGAATTTTGAATATCGCGGGCATGAGCCTGATCGCCCTGACCCATCTGCTTTTCCTCTGCTTCATCGTTCAGGAGTTCTGCCGGACGCTCAGAGGAAAGAAGCACAGGGCGGATGCGCCTGTATTCGAGGGCTTTGCCGCTGCGGAGGAGGACGAGCCGTATATCCCGAAGCTCAGCGCCGATGCGCTGCAAAAGCTGAAGCCCGGGCGGGAAGCCTGTTTCGTGGAGCAGGAGATATTTCCCGCCGTTCCGAGGATGCTGTCCTTTATGACCATGGAGGAGCGGGGCTGGGCGCGCATGGCGTTGAGTGCGTTTATCGGATTCATTCTGGAAATCAGCGTGGAGCAGGAGAAGGATTTTACCACGGTGCTGGCACTGCTGGAAAATGCGGCAATCCCGGAGGCTGCGGACGAGGACTGGGAATCCGTTGCGGATCTGGTAATGGAGGATCACAAAGGATTGTCATGCTATTCGATTTTTGCGTTCTTCCGGGAGCACTGCCCCGACAGGCAGCGCATCTATTCCCTCTGCATCCAGATTGTGAAAACGCTCTGCGTAAATCTGTACGGGTTCGTCCCCCTGGCATTTACCGGCAACCCGTTGAGAACGGTTGTGAAAGGAGAAAGCGAAGCATGACACAGACTGTCAGCACAGAATCGCTCATGGATCTGTCTCCCCGCGAGCGGCTTATTCAGATCATGAAGCGCGAGCAGGCGCTTTTCATCTGGCAGACGCTCTCCCAAAAGCCCGGATTACGAGGCGGCAAGAAAGCCTTTGAATACTTCATTCGGCAGAAGATCGTAAAAGCTGTGGAGGCGGGCTGCGGGGACGCAGAGGCGCTGCTCCGCACCCCCAAGCCCGTCAAATCCATCTACTACGACTTCAAATACTATTTCGACGAATACAGCTACGCAAACTGTGACCTGTATGTGGAGAAGGCCATCGAGGACTGCGGGAACAACACCCTGCGCAAGGAGTTCCTGCGGGCAAAGGGCTGGGACGCGCCGGATGATTTCGATATCAACGATGAGGAGGAATAAAGGAATATGAACGAATACCGATTGGTTGTGTGTGAAAAGCCCTCCGTGGCAAGGAGCATCGCCGCCGTTCTTGGCGCAGGCAGGCGCGGGGACGGCTTTCTTTCGGGCGGCGGCTACCTCGTCTCCTGGTGCTTCGGACACCTTGCGGAGCTTTCGGACGCAGACGCCTATGATGAAAAGTACGGCAAATGGCGAAGGGAGGACTTGCCCATTCTGCCGGATAGCTGGCAGTACACCGTGGCGAGGGACAAGCAGAAGCAGATGAACACCCTGCGCGCCCTCATGCACAGGGAGGACGTTTGCGAGGTCGTCAACGCCTGCGACGCCGGGCGCGAGGGCGAGCTGATCTTCCGCACGGCGTATAATCTCAACAACTGCCGCAAGCGCGTAAAGCGGCTCTGGATCTCCTCCATGGAGGATGCAGCGATTCTTCAGGGCTTTGACAATCTCCGCGACGGCGCGGAGTACGACAACCTCTACGCCTCCGCCCTCTGCCGCAGCAAGGCGGACTGGCTGGTGGGCATCAACGCCACCCGCCTGTTTTCCGTGATGTATCACCGCACCCTGAACGTGGGGCGCGTGGTATCGCCCACGCTTGCGCTGCTGGTGCAGCGGGAAGCGGAGATCAACGCCTTTCAGCCGGAGAGCTTCTACACCGTCCATCTGGACTTTGACGGCTTCTCCGCCGCAGGCGGGCGCATGAAGGAGCAGGCTGAGGCGGAGCGGCTTGCCGGGGACTGCAACAGCAAAGCCGCCGCTGTTACCTCCGTCGTGCGGACGGAAAAGACGGAGAAAGCCCCGGCGCTCTACGACCTGACTGCGCTCCAGCGGGACGCGAACCGCTTGCTTGGGTACACGGCGCAGCAGACGCTGGATTATCTGCAAAGCCTCTATGAAAAGAAGCTCTGCACCTACCCCCGCACCGACAGCCGCTACCTCACCGACGATATGGAGGGCGGCGTAAACGCGCTGGCGCTGTGCTGCGCGGGCGTCTGCGGCACGGAGCCGCCCGCAGCCGTCTGTTCGGGGCAGGTGTGCAGCAGCAAAAAGGTCAGCGACCACCATGCCGTCGTTCCCACGATGGCAGCGGGCGAAACGGACTTGGAAACCTTGCCCGCAGGCGAACGGGAGATCCTGCGCCTTGTTTCCCGTCAGGTGCTTATGGCGGTCAGCGCACCCTTCGTCTATCTGGAGACCGAGGCAAGGCTGGACTGCGGCGGAAATGCCTTTTCTGCCAAGGGGAAAACGGTGATTCAGCTCGGTTGGAAAGCATATGCGGATGCGGAGCTTACGGACAAGCTCCTCCCGGAGCTTTCCGAGGGACAGTTGCTTTCCGTTTCCTCCTGCGCGGTCAAAGAGGGCAGAACGACCCCGCCCAAACACTTCACCGAGGATACGCTTCTGTCGGCCATGGAGACGGCGGGCAAGGAGGATATGCCGGAGGATGCGGAGCGGCGCGGGCTGGGAACCCCCGCGACCCGGGCGGCGGTCATTGAAAAGCTGGTGGCCACGGGCTTTGCGGAGCGCAAAAAGGCGAAGAAATCTGTACGCCTCGTTCCCACCGAAGCGGGCGTGTCCCTCATTACCGTGCTGCCCGAACAGCTCCAGTCCCCGCTGCTCACCGCCGAATGGGAGCACCGCCTCAAGGAGATCGAATGCGGCGAGCTGAGCGCGGACGAGTTCCTCGCCGGCATTCAGAAAATGGTTTCCGGTCTTGTTCGGGACGCTGCGCCTGTGGACGGCGCAGAGGTGCTGTTCCCCTCAGGCAGACCCGTTGTGGGCAAATGCCCCCGCTGCGGCGCAGAGGTCACGGAGAGCAAAAACGGCTATTTCTGCGAGAGACGGAGCTGCAAGTTCGGGCTGTGGCGGGATAACCGCTTCCTTGCCGCCAAGAAGATCAGCCTGACGAAGAAGATGGCTTCCTCGCTCCTGACGCAGGGACGCGCCTACGCCAGCGGTATCTACTCCGAGAAAACCGGCAAGACCTACGACGCATTCATTGTGCTGGAGGACGACGGTGCGCGTTCCTCTTATAAGCTGGACTTCACCAAGTGACCCTCACAGGCTCCCGCACGGGCGTTTCGTTTCCCTGCGGGAGCCGCTGTTTTTACCATGATCCAAAGGAGGTATGCACGAAATGGCTGAAAAACAGACCAGCAAGGAACGGCTCAAGGATATCACCGACAGCATCGAGACGGGGATAAAGGAGCTGTTCGAGAGCGACAAATACAGGCAGTACCTTGCCACCATGAGCCGCTTTCACCGCTACAGCGTCAACAACACCATGCTCATCTATATGCAGCGCCCCGACGCCACCCATGTGGCGGGCTTCAACAAATGGCGCGACCAGTTCGGAAGGAGCGTTAAGAAGGGCGAAAAGGGCATTAAGATCATCGCCCCCACGCCCTTCAAGAAGAAAATCGAGCAGCATAAATTAGACCCTGACACCAAGCTCCCCCTGCGGGACGAGAACGGCGATATTATCACGGAGGAAAAGACGGTGCAAATTCCCATGTACAGGCCCGTGGTGGTATTCGACGTGCAGCAGACCGCAGGCAAGCCCCTGCCGGAGCTGGCGGCGAACCTTACGGGGGACGTGCAGAATTACGAGGTGTTTATGGAGGCTCTGCGCCGCAGCGCGCCCGTACCCATTACCTTTGAGAAGCTGGCGGAGAATATGGACGGCTACTTCTCCGTGGACAAACAGCGCATCGCTGTCCGCGAAGGCATGAGCGAGGTACAGACGGTCTGCGCCGCCGTCCATGAGATCGCCCACTCCAAGCTCCACAATAAGGACGAAACCGGAGAAAAATATCAGGCGGTCGAGCTGTTCGGCAAGCCCGCGCTGTTCTCCAACGGGCGCATCGACCGGGATAAGCTGCCGGAGGGCTTGTATGTATATGACCTGCGCGGCTCGGATGATGATCCGGGGTTGCCCGTGACCATTCAGGAGCACGTTGTGGTGAACCATGCGGCAACCGTCATCACAGCAGCGCCCATTGAGCTGCCGGAGCAGGGCTTTCTGTATCTGGGCGAGGACGGGCTGAACTTCACAGGCGGCGAGCAGACCGTGAAGGAGTTTCTGCACGCACAGTACCCGGAAAAGGCAAAGCTCTCCCGCGCCGCCGAGGAGATTCAGGCGGAGAGCATCTCCTTCGCCGTCTGCGCCTATTACGGCATTAAGACAGGCGAAAACAGCTTCGGATATCTGGCGACCTGGGCAAAGGACAGGGAGCTGACCGAGCTTCGCGCATCGCTGGAGACCATCAACCGAACCTCATCCTCCCTGATTACGGATATCGACCGCCATTACGCGGAAATCTGCAAGGAGCGCGGGCTGGACAAGGAGACGGAGAGCCTTGCCGCCCAGCCGGTGCAGGAGATCGCCGTGCAGGAGCCGGAGCCGGTCACAGTGCCGGATAACGGCTGCGTCCCCGACCCTGCGATTTCTGTTGAGAGCATGAACGCCTACGGCTACACCGATTCCAATATGCTGCCGCTGACAAAGGAGCGTGCGCTGGAGCTCATGGAACGGGACGTGAGCGTGTATATGCTTCACACCGACAACACAGAGGCCATGGCCTTCGATGCAGAGGAAGTCCGCAGCTTTGACGGTATCTTCGGAGTGGAAGCCTCCGAATGGGAGACGGTCAAAGACCGCTTCGCACCGCCGGACTATGAAAAGGCGTTTCTCGACAACCCCGCCGACAGCTTTGCCATCTATCAGCTTCGGGATAATGATAATACGGCGCAGCTCCGCTTTATGAACGCCGAGTATCTGGAGAAGAAGGGGCTTTCCGCCCGAAGGGAGAATTACGCCGCCGTCTACGCGGGAAACCTCGACAGCAGGGGCGATACGCAGGACAGGTTGGACGCGCTGTATGAGACCTTCAACATCCGCCGCCCGGAGGATTTTCGCGGTCACAGCCTGTCCGTCAGCGACATCGTGGCGCTGAAGCAGAACGGCGTGGTATCCTGTCATTACGTTGATTCCCGGGGCTTCAAGGCGCTGCCCGACTTCCTCAAGCCGGAAAACTATCTCAAAAACGCGGAGATGGCCATGGAGGACGACTACGGCATGATCGACGGCGTTATCAACAACGGGCCGAAGCAGACCGTGGCAGAGCTGGAGGAACAGGCCAAGTCCGGCAAGCCCGTCTCCCTCATGGAGCTGGCGCAGGCGGCGCGCCGGGAACAGGCGCAAGCGGCACGGCAGGAGAAGAAGCCCTCCGTGCTGGCAAAGCTCTGTCCTCCCGTCAACGAGCCGAAAAAGACAGCGCGTTCAAGGCGCGCGGAAAGAGAGCTGCTATGATGAATTTTACCAACGATGAAATGAACCTCATGTGCATCTACCAAAGCGATAGCCGCAGCGGGCTGATTGCCGCCCTCACCGAAATGCGCGGATACCTGGACGAGGACGAAGCCGAGTTGCGGAAGCTGACCGACAGCGCCCTGCAAAAGCTCAGCGAAATCACCGATGAGCGGTTCGCAGCGCTGGAGCTGGTGCCGGACTTCGACACGGACGAATAAGGCGGGAGCGGCCTTCGGGTCGCTCCCGTTTTGCTTTCACGATTCTATTTCCCAAAATCGAAAAAATATTGATTTTGGGAAATAGATGGTGATGCTTCGCTTGTCTGCACTGCCGCATTGTTGGACAAAATGCGTGTATCCGCAAAAATGTTCAATAGATGCGGTTTGCCCTTCTCTTTACAAAAATGTCCGTTCGAGTGCGTAACATCCCCGGAAAACGCACAGAATGAGCAGGAAAGAATCCGCACTATTTTTTGAAATCCCTTGATTTTCACCGGATAGTTGCGTATAATAAGACTGCGAGGTGAAAATATGATAAAGACAACAGCAATGCTACTGGAGGAACTGCGGGAATACGGTTCTCCGAAGTCAAAGCTCGCGCGTATGGCGGAGCGGGGCGAATGCTTTCCCATTACAAGGGGGCTATATGAAACTGACCGGAACGCTCCTGCGTACCTGCTTGCGGGCAGTATTTACGGGCCTTCATACATTTCCTTTGAATATGCCCTCAGCCGCTACGGGCTGATTCCCGAGGCGGTATATGCCGTTACCTGCGCCACCTTTGAAAAGAAAAAGAAAAAGAAGTATGAAACGCCCTTCGGAACCTTCACCTATCGGGATGTGCCGTCCGAGGCGTTCCCGCTGGGGATTCGGCTCGTGCAGGAGGGCGATTATTTCTACCGGATCGCAGAGCCGGAAAAGGCACTGTGCGACCAGCTCTATACTATGCCGCCCGTACCGAACACACAGGAGCTTTTCCGGCTGCTGACGGAGGATTTGCGGATTGAGGAATCGGAGATTGGGAAGCTGGACGGAAATAAGGTTTGCAAATACAGCGGAGCGTATCATTCCACGAACGTAAAGAAGCTCTGCTCGCTTTTAAGGAGGCTTTGACATGAACAGCGCCATTGAACAGATGCTGAAAAGCTACCATGTAGAGAATATCTACGACAGAAAGAACGCTATGAAGGAGATCATGCAGGAAATTGTGCTCTGCGGCTTGTCCCGTGCGGGCTTCTTCAAAAAAGCGGCGTTCTACGGCGGAACCGCCCTGCGAATCTTCTACGGTCTCGACCGCTTTTCCGAGGATCTGGATTTTTCGCTGGAAGCGGAGGATTTGGACTTTGACCTGACGGCCTACTTTCCCGTGCTGGAGAAGGAAGTGAAAGCCTTTGGGCTGAACGTGGAGATTCAGGAAAAGGAAAAGACAAAAGAAAGCACCATCCGCTCCGCCTTCCTGAAGGGGAACACAAAGGAACATCTCCTGCTGTTCTACGCGGATGAAAAGGTGGCGGGAAGCGTGGCGAAGAATGAAGCGGTCAAGATTAAGTTCGAGGTGGACGTTAACCCGCCCGCCTTCGCCTCATTCGAGCACAAATACCGGCTGCTGCCCGTTCCGTATGAGGTGAAAATGTATGATATGCCCTCCCTGTTCGCAGGAAAAATCCATGCGGTCATCTGCCGTGCGTGGCAAAGCCGCATCAAGGGCAGGGATCTGTACGACTATGTATTCTATCTTTCGAGGAACACCGCCGTCAATCAAAAACACCTTCAGGCACGATTGATTGATTCCGGATATATTTCTGCCGATGCGGACTGTTCCTTGCCGGAAATCAAAGAGATGCTGGCGGAACGCTTCGACAGCATCGATTACGCACAGGCAAGGCAGGATGTGGAGCCGTTCATTCACGATTCCTCCGTGCTGAATATCTGGAGCGCAGACTTTTTCAAACAAATCACGGAGGGACTGACTGCGGTATAGTCCCCGACTGAAAACCGAATACCGCCCTTACATAGAGCGTCCATACCGGGCGCTCTAAATTTATGCCATGAAGGAGGAGCAATATGCCGAGCAAGCTACAAACGTATATGCAGATGGCGGACGAGGCGCAGCGGCAGATCACCGGCAGCTACCGGGGCTGGACGGGCTTTCTCACCACCGCCGCAAGGCTGTACAAATACCCCTACGCCGAGCAGGTCATGATCCACGCCCAGCGTCCGGACGCCACCGCCTGCGCGGAGTACGACTTCTGGAACGAAAAGATGGGGCGGTATGTCCGCAGGGGCTCCAAGGGCATCGCCCTCATCGACAGCAGCGGCGAAAGGCCGAGGCTTCGGTATGTGTTCGACGTGTCTGACACGGGCGGCAGAGAATTTCCCAAGAGCCGCTATCTGTGGGAATACCGGGAGGAACACGCGGATGCGGTAAGTGCCATGCTGGAAAGCCGCTACGGTGTGGACGGAAAAGGAGGGCTTCCCGACCAGCTTGAGCGCATCGCGTCTCAGCTTGCGGAGGAATACTGGCGGGACTATAAGCGGGATATCCTCGCCATCGTTGACGATTCCTTTCTTTACGGGTATGATGAGTTCAACGTAGGAGCGGCCTTCCAAAGCGCCGCCGCCGTCAGCATCGCCTACTCGCTCATGTCCCGCTGCGGGCTTGAAGCGGACGACCGCTTCGAGCATGAGGATTTCCTGAGCATCTTCGATTTCAACACCCCGGAAGCCGCCGCCGAGCTGGGCACGGCGGTGAGCAGGATCAACGGAGAGGTGCTGCGGCAGATCGAAGTCACCATCAAGAATTACGAGTGCGAGAAACTCGCGGAAAGGAGCCATAGCCATGACAGAACTGACCTACACCAAGAACGGGGACTACCTGATTCCCGACCTGACGCTGAGCGAGACGCCGGAGGACACGAGACCCCTGGGCAAGTACGGGAGACTGCGCAGGAGCTACCTTCAGGAGCACAGACCGGGGCTGTACAGCCGTCTGGTGCTGTCGGAGAAGCTGTTCCCGCACCTGCGGGAGATCGACGAGACGGCGAACCGGAGATTGGAGCAGATGATGCCGGAGCTGATGAAGTCGGCGGGCGTGACGGAGGAGCTGAAAGCCCGCGACCAGATGAAATGGGTGGGGCTGATGAACAGCCTGAAAGCGCAGGCCGAGGAGATCATCCTCAGCGAGCTGGTGTACAACTGACCAATGACGCGCCGGAAGCGGAACCGGCGCAGCCTCCGATACCGCAGGCATACCAACTGAGCCTGTTCCCTACGGAGGAAGAGCAAATCGCATATATCGCAGAAGCGGAGAGCTGCACGCCCTCCGCTTTTTCCATGTCCATCCCGCAGTCGGATATCGACCATATTCTGCGCATGGAGGGCAACGCCGATTATGCCCGCATGAAGATCGCCACGGAGTTCTCCAAGGGCAAGAGCGTGGAAGAAATCGCAGCGTTTCTTCAAAGCAGCTTCCACGGCGGCAACGGCGTTGTCACCGAAAACGGCAGATATTCCGCGTGGTACGCCGACGATGGCATCCACATCGCCAATGGGGACGCGGCAAGATACCTGACCTCTGCAAAGGTCGTAAGCTGGCAGGAGGCGGCGGAGCGCATCGGACAGCTTCTCACTCAGGGCGAATTCGCAACCAACGTGGAGCTTGCGGAAGCGCCGGGGCACGAGCGCGCGGAGCTGGCGCAGTCTATCTGGTATCTCCGGCAGGATTTAAGTGAAAAGGCACGGGCGCAGGGCTATCTCTCCTGCCTGTCGGATATGCGGGGCGGCGGTTTTCCGGAGGAAACGGCGCGGCTTGCCGGGCGGCTGACAGACCCCGCGTTCCGCGAAGTCCTCATGGATGATTTTGCACAATTCCGTTCCGACTACCGGGAGGACAGGAGCCTGCTGCGCTTCCATTACCACAAGCCGGACAAAATCGAGCAGGGTTTACGGGAGCTGTCCCTGCCCCGCAGAGAGTACCGCACCGAAATGGCGGAGATCCCCGCTGTGCAGCGGTTTATTACGGAGGACGAGATCGCCGCGACCCTGACCCGCGGCAGCAATATTGAAGGGAGCAAGGGGCGCATCTACGCCTATTTCAAAGAGAAACACAGCCCCAGGGAGCAGGCGGACTTCCTGAGAAAGGAATACGGCATTGGAGGCAGCTCCCACGCGGTATCCGGCGCATCCCACAGCGGTGAGGATCACAGCGGCAAGGGCGTCAGCCTGAAAAAACAGGACTGCCCGGAAATCCAGCTGAACTGGGCGAACGTCGCCAAGCGTATCTCTGAGCTGATCCGCAAAGACCGTTTCCTGACCCCGAAGGAAAAGGCGCAGTACGAGCAGCTTCAGCGGCAGACCGCAGCGCGAAGTGCAGCATGGAATGACTACAATGCCGTAAAGGAAGCCCACCCGGACGACCTCGTGCTGTTTCAGGTGGGCGATTTCTTTGAGCTGTACGGTGAGGACGCAAAACAGGCGGCGGGGTTGCTGGATATGAACCTGACCTCCCGCAATATCCCCGGCGCCGGGCGTGTGGAGATGTGCGGTGTGCCGTCGCACAATTTAGAAATGTATGTGGAGAAATTGCGCGATAAGTATGATGTGACGATTGCCGAAGCGCCGGACTTTAGAGGTGAACGCCACATTTACACGCTGCGCTCTATCGACCATGAAGCAGAAGCCGCCATCAATGCTCATGAAGCGGAGTTCGGCGCAGATGGCACGAGGGTGTTCCGCGATCCTGCCGCAGAGCAAGTTCAGCCCACGGTGCAGGAGCTGTTCGAGAGATACCGCCTGAGCGTGGGCAACGCGCTTTCCAAGGATGAAGCATTTCTCAACGCCTGCCGCAATTCCGACCGTCAAAACGCCTATCTGGAGGGCGCGGCGGCCATCCGGCGCATCGTCATGGCGTCTGAGGATTTGCAGCTCACACGGCTCTATTTCGATATGCCCGCGTTCCACAACCGGCTCCATCAAGAGCTTTTGGACGAGCTTTACCCCACGCTGGCAACGACGGTTACGCCCTCGCCCTACAAGGTCACGCAGGCGGACATCGACGCTGCCTTGCAGAGCTGGAACGGCAGGATTGAAAGCAAGCACGCAGTTGTCCGCTATATGAAGGCTCACGCCCGCGACCGGGACACCGCTGCATGGCTGGCACGGGAGTACGGCTTGAAGGATACCTCTAAACCGCTGCAAATCTCCGTGGGAAATTCCGAGCCGGTCACGCTGTCATGGGCAAAGGTGCAGCGGCGCATTGCGCAGCTCATTCAATCCGATGGCTTCTACACCGAGCAGGAACAGAACAACTTTGACAATATTGACCCCATCGCCATCCGGGAAGCGCTTGCTGAACGAGGTATTGTAAATGGGCAGATTGTGGATGCGGAGGCTAATCGCAACAGCCCCTTCGTCCGGCAGGTCATGGCGGATGTGGAGCGGATCGCGGCGCAGGAAGCGCAGGAAAGAATGGCACAGCAGGAAGAACCTGCCCTTGACCCCGCAGACCGTTTCCATGTGGTGAGCCTTGACCGGGGCTTCCGCACTCTGTACGCCGTATGGGACGACGAGACCCACGGCTACTATGTGGACGCAGACGGCGTAACCGAGGAATTTACAAGCGAATGGCAGGCGGAGGCGTACCGGCTGGAGCTGCAAGGACAGGCGGAGCAGGCGCTTATAGAACGGGCAAAGGGACTGATCTCCGACTTCTGCCGGAGCGAATACGGCTCGGAGGCGGATTTCAGCGACCCGGCGAAGATCGGTGTCGCCTACACCACCGTCACCGACGATGAGATTCCCGTTCAGGTGAATATCGACCTTGTGAATTACCGGCTGGAGCGCTATCTGGACGATGAGCATCTGGAAACCCGGCAGTACGGCTCTTTGCAGGAGCTTATTGCCAATGAGCTGGAAAACCTCGATTTCAGCGACCTCATTCACGTTTCGGATGCGGACGTGGAGCAATACCGTTGGCACGCGCCGGAGGAAGCAGTTGTGGAAGCTCCCGAAACGGCTCCTGCCCCGCAGAGAGAACCGTTCCCGTATTCCGTAGGCGATACGGTGTATCTGGAAAACGGCAAGCCCTATATCATCGAGAACGTCGGCGTCTTTGATATTACCCTCAGCGACCCGACGCTTCTCTACCCTATCTCTCGTGCGGAGAGCAGGGAGAGCTTCGCGCGGCTCATGGAGCGGTATCCGCAGCCGGAAAAGACCGCCGCAGAGAATACGGCTGTCCCCGAAAAAGAACCAAACCACACCTACACCGAGGAAACCGTGGCGGTATATCCCGCCGACAAAAACAACCTCCCCTATGATGTAGAGATTCGTACCCTGCGCTTTGACGAGCCGGAGCATGACCCACCCTCTGCGGAACCCGCCGAGCCTGAACCTCCTGCTATGAGCGAGGAAGAAGCGCTGCTTCTGGAACAGGAAGGCCGAGCGGCACTTTCGGAAATGGGCGAATTTGTGCCTGATTTTGATGATGCCATCTCTCAGGCCGAGATCGACGAGCCTCCCACACACCGTCATGCGGTATCCATTTCCATTGACGGCGAGTGGCAGGGCTTTCCCAGTGCCGACGCTGCGGAGCAGGCCGCTTATGCGGACTTCAAGGCAGCAAGCCACCGCAACGCGCAGAATTTCCACATCACCGATGATGCCCTCGGCGTCGGCGGCGCAAAAGCAAAGTTTCGGGCAAATATGGCGGCGATCCGCCTCCTGCAAGAGCTGGAGTTTGAGGGCTTACAGGCCAGCCCGGAACAGCAGGAAATCCTCTCCCGCTATGTGGGCTGGGGCGGTTTGGCAGATGCGTTCGATGAAAATAAGCCAAATTGGGCAGACGAGTTTGCGGAGCTGTACGCCGCGCTATCCCCGGAGGAATACGCCGCTGCCCGCGCCTCCACCCTCAACGCCCACTACACCAGCCCCACCGTTATCCGCGCCATTTACGACGCGGTGGAGAACATGGGTTTCCAGACCGGCAATATTCTGGAGCCCAGCATGGGCGTGGGCAACTTCTTCGGTATGCTGCCGGAGAGCATGAAAAGCAGCAGGCTCTACGGCGTGGAGCTGGACAGTATTACCGGCAGAATCGCAAAGCAGCTCTATCCAAAGGCGGATATTACCGTGGCCGGCTTTGAAACCACCGACCGAAAGGACTTCTTCGACCTCGCCGTGGGCAACGTGCCGTTTGGACAGTATCAGGTCAGCGACCGGGCTTTTGACAAGCTCGGTTTTTCCATTCACAACTACTTTTTCGCAAAAGCGCTGGATCAGGTGCGTCCGGGCGGCGTGGTGGCCTTCGTCACCTCCCGCTATACCATGGACGCCAAGGACAGCGCCGCAAGGAAGTATATTGCCCAGCGCGCAGACCTACTCGGCGCGATCCGCCTGCCCAACAATGCGTTCCGCGCCAACGCCGGTACGGATGTTGTTTCGGATATTATCTTTCTTCAAAAGCGGGACAGACCCATTGAGATCGAACCGGATTGGGTACACCTTGGAGAGAATGCGGACGGCTTTGCCATCAACCGGTATTTCATCGACCACCCGGAGATGGTGCTGGGACGGCAGACCTCGGAAAGCACGCAGTACGGCAGGCAGGACTTTACCGTTGCGCCCATCGAGGGCGCAGACCTTGCGGAGCAGCTCAGCGGCGCAATTCGGAATATCCGTGGAACCTACGCGGAAGCGGAGCTGCCCGATCTGGGAGAGGATGAGACCATCGTGGATACCATCCCGGCAGACCCGAATGTGCGGAACTTCTCCTACACCGTGGTGGACGGGGAGCTGTACTACCGTCAGAACAGCATCATGACCAAGCCCGACTTCAACGCCACCGCAAAGGAGCGTGCCAAGGGCATGGTGGAGCTGCGGGACTGCGTGCAGAAGCTTATCTCTCAGCAGATGGACGGCTTTATTTCGGATGAAACCATCCGGCAGACGCAGACGGAGCTGAACACCCTCTACGACGGCTTCACCGCAAAGTATGGGCTTATTAACTCCCGCGCCAACGCACTGGCCTTTGCAGAGGACAGCTCCTACTATCTGCTCTGCTCTCTGGAGGAGCTGGACGAGGACAAAAACCTCAAGCGCAAGGCGGATATGTTTACCAGGCGAACCATTCGGGCGCACGAGGCCGTGACCAGCGTGGACACCGCTTCGGAGGCGCTGGCGCTGTCCATCTCCGAAAAAGCCTGCGTGGATATGGCGTATATGGCGCAGCTCACCGGCAAGGACGAGGACGCTCTCGCCTCCGATCTTCGTGGTGTTATCTTCCGCAATCCCGAAAATAAGCGCTGGGAGACCGCCGACGAGTACCTCTCCGGCAATGTAAGGGAAAAGCTGCGTATCGCACAGTCTGCTCAGAATTTGTTTGAGGGCGATTACGCCGGAAACGTGGAAGCGCTGAAAGCCGCGCAGCCCAAAGACCTTGATGCTTCGGAAATCGAGGTGCGGCTGGGCGCAACGTGGATCGACCCCTCGTATATCCGGGAGTTCATGTGGGAGACCTTCGAGACGCCCTTCTATCAGCAGCGCATGATCGACGTGACCTATTCCGCCTTCACCGCCGAGTGGAACATCAGGAACAAGAACGCGGTCAGTTACAGCAATATTGCCGCATATATGACCTACGGCACGGAGCGCGCAAACGCCTATAAGATTCTTGAAGACACGCTGAACCTGCGCGACGTGCGCATCTACGATACCAAGCACGATGCGGACGGCAGGGAGCGGCGCGTACTCAACAGCAAGGAAACCACCCTCGCCCAGCAGAAGCAGCAGACCATCCGGGACGCTTTCCGGGACTGGATATGGCGCGACCCCGACAGGCGGCACACTCTGGTCGCAAGGTACAACGAACTGTTCAATTCCACCAGACCCCGCGAATACGACGGCAGCCACATCACCTTTGCGGGCATGAACCCGGAGATCAGGCTGCGGGAGCACCAGCTCAACGCGGTCGCCCATGTGCTCTACGGCGGCAACACCCTCCTTGCCCACGAGGTGGGCGCGGGCAAGACCTTCGAGATGGTAGCCGCTGCCATGGAATCCAAACGGCTTGGGCTGTGCCACAAGTCCCTGTTTGTCGTTCCCAACCACCTGACCGAGCAGTGGTCGGGCGAGTTCCTGCGGCTGTACCCCTCCGCCAACATCCTCGTGGCTACGAAAAAGGACTTTGAGCCTAAGAACCGCAAGAAGTTCTGCGCCCGCATCGCCACCGGCGAATACGACGCCGTTATCATCGGCCACTCGCAGTTTGAGAAGATACCCGTCTCCATGGAGCGGCAGCAGCGGCTTTTGGCGGAGCAGATCTTCGAGGTGGAGGAAGGTCTGCGGGAGCTGAAAAGCCAGCGGGCGGAGCGGTTCACCATTAAATCTCTGGAGCGCACCAAGCGCGGCCTTGAAGCCAAGCTCAAAAAGCTCCAGGACAGCTCCCGAAAGGACGACGTTGTGACCTTTGAGCAGCTGGGCGTAGACCGTTTGTATGTGGACGAGGCGCACAACTACAAGAATCTTTTTCTCTACACCAAGATGCGCAACGTGGCGGGGCTTTCCGCCACCGACGCCCAGAAATCCTCGGATATGCTGCTCAAGTGCCGGTATATCGACGAGATCACCGACAGCCGCGGCGTGGTATTCGCAACGGGCACGCCCGTCTCAAATTCTATGACCGAATTGTATACCATGATGCGCTATCTCCAGCACGACGCCATTCGCGGCAAGGGACTTGCCCACTTCGACTGCTGGGCTTCCACCTTCGGGGAGACGCAGACCGCCATCGAGCTGGCTCCCGAGGGGACGGGCTACCGGGCGAGGACGCGCTTTGCCAAGTTCTTTAATCTGCCTGAGCTCATGACCCTGTTCAAGGAGGCGGCGGATATCAAGACCTCCGACCAGCTCAACCTGCCTACGCCCACGCCCATCTATCACAACGAGGTGGCGCAGCCCACGGAGATACAGAAGCAGATGGTGCAGGAGCTGTCCGAGCGCGCCGCAAGGGTACACGCACAGCTTGTTGACCCCGGCACGGACAATATGCTCAAGATCACCTCGGACGGGCGCAAGCTGGGGCTTGACCAGCGCATCATCAACCCCGACCTGCCGGATGACCCGAACAGCAAGGTCAATCGCTGTGTGGACAACATCCATCGCATCTGGCAGGACGGGCAGGCGGACAGGCTGACCCAGCTCGTGTTCTGCGATTTGTCCACCCCGAAAACCGGCGCGACCGGAGCGAAGGCAGCAAAGACGGCGGGCGGGAACCTGGACAGCCCGGAGCTCAACGCCGTCGAGCGGCTGATCGACAAGGAAAACCCCGACGAACCCGGCTTCACGGTATATGACGACATCCGGGAAAAGCTCGTCGCCAGAGGAATCCCCCGCGAGGAGATCGCATTCATCCATGAAGCCAACACCGAGACGCGGAAGAAGGAGCTGTTTGCAAAGGTGCGCTCCGGTCAGGTGCGTGTGCTCATGGGCAGCACCTTCAAAATGGGAGCCGGTATGAACGTGCAGGACAGGCTTGTGGCGCTCCATGACCTGGACTGTCCGTGGCGACCGGGCGATCTGGAGCAGCGCAGCGGGCGCATCATCCGTCAGGGCAACCGCAATAAGGAGGTTCATATTTACCGTTACGTCACGGAATCCACCTTCGACGCCTACCTCTGGCAGACGGTAGAAAATAAGCAGAAGTTCATCTCCCAGATCATGACCTCAAAATCCCCTGTTCGCTCCTGCGAGGACGTGGACGAGACCGCTCTTTCCTACGCCGAGATCAAGGCGCTGTGCGCCGGAGACGAGCGTATCAAGGAGAAGATGGACTTGGATGTGGATGTTGCCCGTCTGAAGCTCATGAAGGCCAGCCACCGGAGCCAGCAGTTCCGTCTGGAGGACAATCTGCTCAGGCATTTCCCCGAACAGATCCGTCAGAACGAGAGCTTCGTGGAGGGCTTCACCGCCGATATGCAGACGCTCTCGGCGCATCCGCACCCCGTGGACGGCTTTGCGGGTATGGAGGTCAAGGGCGACCTTCTCACCGACAAGGACAACGCAGGCGCTGCCATTCTGGAAGCCTTCAAGGACGCAAAGGGTATGGAGCCCGTTCCCATCGGCAGCTATCGGGGCTTTGCCATGTCCCTGACCGTGGAGGACTTCGGGCGGGACTTTATTCTCACCCTCAAGGGTAAGATGAACCACCGCGTGACGCTGGGCAAGGACGCGCGGGGCAACCTCACCCGCATTGACAACGCCCTGAACGCCATGTCGGACAGATTGCAGAATGTCAGAAACACGCTGGACGCGCTCACCGCGCAGATGGAGACGGCAAAGGCGGAGCTGGGCAAGCCCTTCCCCCAGGAGGATGAGCTGCGGACAAAATCAGCGCGGCTTGCGGAGCTGAACGCCGAGCTGAACATCGACGACCGCACGCCCATGGAGCAGATGGCGGAGGACGCGCCCGCCGTGCAGAGCGCAAAGGCGGAGCGTCCCTCCGTGCTGGCAAAGCTGAAAGCGCCGCTGTCCCAGCCCTGCGCCGAGGACAAAATCAAGCACAGGAACAAGGAGGAACGATAAAAAACGGCGGCTTCGGCGAAGAACGGATTTTGTCGGAGCCGCTTCACCACAGCTTAATGAAAGGAAGGATGCACCAATATGAAGGATATTCCCGTTTACAGATTTCCCGCCGAGCACGCCCGTGAAAACGGCGAGCTGGAGCTTTACCGCGCCTCCAATAAGGCCAGCGCCGCCTGCAAGGAGGCCATTGAGAAGGCGATCTCCGAGCATTATTGCGATAACGTCCTGCACAGGGAAGCCGTCGCGCAGGTGGCGGAGCAGTTCGGGCATGAGCGCATTTTATATGTGCTGGCGATTACCATCCGGCAGAAGGATTGGGATGGGCGGTTCTCAGCGGACAACAAACAATGGGCAAAGACCGTTCCCGTCGCGGAGAACCCCGACGCATGGGGGACGGATCGGAACTGCTATCTGGCGGTGAACAGCCACAGCGGGCTGGTTGATCTGTTTACCAAGCTGGCGCGGGAGGACGCAAGGGCGCATGAGCGCAGGCCCTCGGTGCTCGGCAGACTGAAAAGCAGACCGCCCGAAGCGGCGGCGGAGGCAGTCAAAAAGGCAAAGGAGCCGTCCCTGTGAGCGCGCAGTTCATGCGCCGGAGCATCCGCATCTCCGTTCGCCTGACGGAGGAGGAGCACCGGCTGCTGAAAGAAAAGATGGCGCGGATCGGCGTTACCAATCAGGAGGCGTTCCTGCGGAAGATGGCGCTGGACGGGCTGGTGATCAGGCTGGATTTGCCGGAGCTGAAGCAGATGATCTCGCTTCTGCGCTACACGAGCAACA
>OLRN01000697.1_pt1 | contig 22720 bp, 27 predicted proteins | sample 1673001 | NCBI WGS metagenome assembly OLRN01 (sample SAMEA3136745, study PRJEB25190) | human gut metagenome | biome: human gut; feature: human-associated habitat; material: faeces | place: Austria | collected 2013 | reverse complement strand
GTGGCCGGGACATCCGCGAAAGCACTCTGGGCCTCCCTGGCTGCCAGTGCGGAACTGTTCCTGTCCCTGTACAGACGCCCTGTGTTCTTCCTGTGTGAGGCACGTAATAAAGGGGCGGAGGAAAGCCTGGATGAATATACCGCCGCGCTGAAGGCGGAGGCCAAGGGGATAGACAGCTATTACGTCCAGGTGTGCAGCGCCTGGTCCCAGTACACACGCTGGGACGGCCGGGAGCAGTGCATCAACAACGCCGGGATTGTGGCGGGGCTGTACGGGATAGCCGGCGTGGCCCAGTCCATAGGCCGCGTGGATACCTTTTCCATCTCGGAGGCCAAGATGACCCGGCTCATGCCGGAGGGCATTGAGGACCATATCAGCGAGCTGGATGACGCCGGCTACCTGACCTGGCGTAAGTACTACGGCATTGACGGATGCTATGTAAACAACGCGCGTGTGCTGTGCCGCGAGGGCAGCGATTACCGGTATGCGGAGCATGTGCGCGTACTGAACAAGATGATACGGGAAATCTACAAGCGGGCTGTCAACATGGTGCAGATGGATATCAGCGCCTCCGATGACATGGAGACGGATATCAACAACATCCTGGAGACCCTGAACATCCCCCTGGAAGACATGGCGGAGGCCGGGGAACTGTCAAGCGGTTCCGTGTCCATTGAGGACCTGGAGCATGTGAACATCCTGCAGGATGAGCGCCTGGACCTGGTGATATCCTTTGTGCCGAGGGGGTATGTCCGGGAATTCCGGTTCAGCCTGGCCATGGAGAACCCATACAGGAATTAGGAGGGACTGGGAAATGGTCAACGGAAAGGTATACAGCTGGGAGGACATCACCATCAATGTCCCGGGGCTGGAGGAAATCGCCATCACGGAGATATCCTATGACTTTGAGCAGGAAGCGGAGCTCATTTACCGCAGGGGAGGCGCACCATGCGGCTATGGGACCGGAAACAAGAAGAATACGGTGAAGGTGGTCATGGGGCGTGAGGATTACAACGTGCTGTTAGCCTGGTGCAAACGGAAGGGAAAGACCCTGTCCCGCCTGCTGCTTGACAAGATAACCGTATCCTATGCCAATGAGGACCAGGATACGGTGACGGATGTCTTAAACAAGGTCATCCTTAACAAGCACAGCTTTTCCGCAAAGCAGGGGGATAAGGAGAACACGGTATCCCTGGACGGTTTTGCCTGCCGTGGCGGGAAGTTAAACGGCGTGAATTTCTAATTATAAGAAAGAGGAGAAAGAAATGGAAGCAAAGGAACTGAGAGAGCAGCTAAAGGGGACGGATGAGAAGTATTACGAGGTGACCGTCACCCTCCAGGTGGATGACGAGACGGAGGAGGAGAAGACCTATTTCTTCCGTAAACCCAAAACCCCATCCTACGACCGGTACTTAAAGACGGTCCAGACCTCAAACAGCAAGGCCCTGACGGCATTCTGCCTGGATAACATCCATCCGGACCAGCGGGAGACGCTGGAGGCGGACTTTAAGGAGTACCCGGCCATGGCATTGTCGGTTGGGGAGAAGCTGCTGGCCATGCTTGGCCTGTCAAAGGCGACCGCAGTAAAAAAGTTATAGAGGATGCGCAGGGGGAACTGGAGGCGGACTTCGTGGGGACCAGCCGGCTGCTCATCCATATGTACCTGCCTTCCGGCATGATACCGGGAGAACTGGACGGGATGGACGCGGATGACTTCATCCGTCTGGCGGGCCTGGCCAGGTGCGCACGCCGCTGGCGGCAGGATGACCTGGAACAGGGATTCACCCGGGCACTGGGAAACCTGTTCCAGGAATAAAAAAGCCCCAGTCATAGAAAGACCGGGGGCTTGCCTGTCAGCCTGGAGCGGTAAAAACGCCATGCGTTGTGGAAATCCCGTCCCATGGAGAAGGGCCGCCTGTCCTTGGGGAGATGGGCACAGGCCCACCACAGATAGGGACCACAGAACAGGAGATATGCGGTGACAAGGACGGCCATGACCACAAGGTACAGTGACAGGCTGACGGCCAGTATGAGTGCCATTATGAGCCAGAGCCCATGGAACATACAAGCGCCTCCTTTCCAAACACATCTTTATACCATCATCATAACATAAGCGAGCCCGTGACACAAGGAGGAACGAACCATGGGGATGGAATCTGTTTATAAGCTGAGCGTGGTACTGAACATGGTGGACCAGCTGACCGCCCCCATGGGGAGGGCGTCCCAGAACCTGGGTTCCCGCCTGTCGGGCCTGCAGTCCGGTTTTGGGATGGCGGCCCTGGCCGGAGGTGGGATGACGGCGGCGGGCGTGGGAATCACAAACGGGATGATGAAGATTGCCGGTTCCACCTTCGAGACCCAGGATGCCCTGGCAGAGCTTAAGTCGCTGGGAATCACAGACCTGAAAGCGGTGGAGGATGCGGCCAGACAGTTTTCAGACACCTGGGCCGGGACCACAAAGGCTGATTTCATCACAGCCGCCTATGACATCAAATCGGGCATCGCGTCCCTGACGGACGAAGGGGTGGCGCAGTTCACGGAGCTGGCCGGCCTGACGGCCAAGGCCACCAAGTCCACGACCGGGGAGATGACCTCCCTGTTTGCGACCGGGTATGGCATTTATAAAGGGTATTACTCAGAACTGTCAGACCTGGAATTCGGGGAGATGTTTGCGGGCGGTATTGCGACCGCTGTCAAGGCGTATAAGACCAGCGGCTCGGAGATGGCCTCGGCCATCAGCGCCCTGGGAGGGACCGCCACATCGGCCAATGTGCCGTTGGAGGAGCAGCTGTCCGTGCTGGGCATGCTGCAGGCCACCATGTCGGGCAGCGAGGCAGCCACCAAATATAAGGCGTTATTAAATGCCGCCACCGGGGCGGGTGAGAAGCTGGGGCTCAACTTCCTGGACGCTGACAAGCAGCTCAGGAGCCTGCCGGAAATCCTGGGAATCCTGAAAAGCAAGTATGGGGATACCATTGATGCGGTGGAGAAGAAAAAGATAAAAGAGGCCTTCGGCTCGGACGAGGCGGTGGCCGTCATCGACCTCCTGTACGGGAAGACAGGCGAACTGCAGACGGGCATCCTGGATATGTATGATGCACTGGGAGGAGGAAGCAGCGCCGCCCAGGAGATGGCAACGGCCATCAACGCAACGGAATCCCAGAAGTATACGGTGTTAAAACAGCGGTTACACAACGTGACGGAGGAGCTGGGGGTGAACCTGCTGCCGACCGTGAATGACTGGATTGGGAAGGCAGGGCAGGCCGTGGGGAAGGCGTCCGAATGGATTGCGGAGAACCAGGGGCTTGCATCCGGCATCCTGAACGCGGTCCTGTTCCTCGGGATGTTCCTGACCGTGACGGGGAGCGTGACCTCCATCATCGGCATCTTCGGGACGGCGATAACACGGACCATCGGCATGGTGGGCGGCTTAAAAAGCGGCTTTGAGACCCTGCGGATTTACGGGATGTACGCCGCGGATGGAATCAAGGCCATGGGGGCCGGCCTGCTCAACATGGTCCGGCAGGGGATTGCTTCGGCAGCTGCGGCCCTTCCGGGCCTGATATCCAGTGTGTGGGGCTTCACAACAGCCCTGTTAGCCAATCCGGTGACCTGGATTGTCATCGGGATTGCGGCCCTGACGGCCGGGCTTATCCTGCTCTGGAAGAACTGGGATAAGGTATCCGCCTTCATCCAGAACGTCTGGAATGCCTGTGTGGAGAAAGTACGGGCGGGCCTGTAGGCCATGAAGGACTTCTTCTTCAACATTGGCGGCGCGATTGTCTCCACGGTATCAAATGTGTTCAACCGGGTCCGCGGGGCTGTCAGCAGCCGGATGGAGGCGGTCCGGAACGTGATGGGCAACGTGATGGGGGCTGCGGTCGGGACTGTCAGACAGAAGCTGGACAACATGAAAAATGCCTATGAACAGAATGGCGGGGGCATACGTGGGATTGCGGCTGCTGCGGTAGAGGGCGTCAAGGGCTACTATACGGCAGGTTTTGATTTCCTGAATACATTGACGGGAGGAAAGATGAACGGCATCAAGGAGCTGTGGAGCCAGGGCCTGGCAAAGGTCCGTGGTGTGGTGGACGGGGCAGTAGGTCTGTTCAAACAGTCCGGCACCAAGATAATGGAGACCTTTACCGAAGGAATCCGTTCCGCCGTGAACAAGCCGGTGGAGGCGGTGAAGGGGGCCCTGTCCAGAATCCGGCAGATGCTGCCCTTTTCCGATGCGAAGGAGGGACCCCTGTCCCAGCTTACCCTGTCCGGCCGGCGTGTGTTTGAGACCATCCATACCGGCATGAGCCAGACGGCCTCCCTGCCGGCGGATACGGCGAGGGACGCATTCCAGGCACTGAGTGATGAAAACCAGGAAGGAGGCGCGGCTTTTGCCAGGCTGTTGACCGGAGGGAAGGAAGAAAGGAAACCGTCCGGCCAGGGAAACATATGGAGCCAGAGGCAGCAGGGAGGCGGGACCGTCATCCAACGCCTGGAGCTGCATGTGTCCCTGGAACGGCTGAAGGACCTGCCGCTCTTATTCAAGCTGATTGACGACATCAAGGAAAAGACCAACGGGAACGTATCGGTCACGCCTGCATAGAAAGCGGCTGGGAGGAAGGAAGAATGCTGTACATAAAGGATACATCCATGCTGGTGGCGGGGGTGGCCGTCCCGGGCCTCGTAAAGAAGCTGGAGATAACCGGGGCCGCCGTGATTGACGCGGTGACGGATGACAATAACGTGACCCTGGGCTACCAGCCCAATGGGTACGAACCGCTGAAGATGAATGTGGACCTGCTGCTGGAACCCAGTGCCGGGGAAAGCGTTGAGGGCATGGTGCAGACCATCCAGCTGCTGTTCAAGCCGCCGGGGCAGACGGCTGCCATACCGCTGCCGGTGGTGAACAGCCAGGCCGCAGCCTGCGGTCTGAACCTGGTGTATTTTAAAGGAATCGACCTGTCCAAGAAGACGGAAAACAGTTATGGGGAGGCAGCGCTGGAATTCTGGGAGTGCCTGCCGGTCACCGTGCAGACCAAGGCGGCGGGAAGCGGGAAAAACGCATCCTCCGGCAGCAAGGCAGGGACGTCACAGGCCCAGGGAATCAGTACCGGCTACCAGGAATACCTGAACACACAGAGAGGCCAGGCCCCCAGGATTAAGGATAAGACATCGGAGAGCCCGGCCCGGGATACATAGGAGGTAGCATGGCAGAACGGAAACTGATTACGCCACGGTTCCGGATAACCGTTGGGGACCAGGTATTCACGCAGGGAATCCGTGTGGAATGCCATTCCAGCCGGAGGGAGCAGTGCAGCTGGGCCACCTTGGAATATGACCCCGGTTATGCCGGGCTCCTGGACCTTGCATCCATGGCCCCGGCCCAGGTGGAACTGGGCTATGACGGGGATTATGACACGCTCTTAACCGGATACATGGCGGACGGCCAGGCATTGGGGCCTTACCGGATACTGGACGATACACTGTTCCTGAAACGGACCTACGTAAAGGAGACCTTCCTGGACTGCTGTCCGCAGGATATCATCCGGTTCGGCCTTGGAAGGGCCGGGATTGCGGATTACCGCCTGTCCGATACCATGTACCCCAAAAAGGATGTGGTCCCGGTCCCGCGCATGAATGTGGCGGAGCTTATCCAGGAGGTGGGCCGGGTCTGGGGTCTGGAGGCATCCTTTTATTTCCGGTCCGGCCGGTTTTTCTGGGGGACCGGGGAAGAGCAGACGCTTATCTATGTACTGGAGGAAGGGAAGAACATCCTTTCCTTCAACCAATGGAACGGCGGTAACGAAATCAAGACCATCGGGGTCCCGTGGATTCACCAGGGAGAGCGTATCCGGATAAGACACCGGAAGTTTGACGGGGAGGCCCTTGTGACCTCGGTCCGGGTGAAGGCGGATGAAACGGGAAGCGTGAGGATGTATGTATCATTTTAGCTGGAAGGAAGGGGATTCAAAATGGCCGGTTTTCTTGACGAATTTGTCAAACTGACGGTGAATGAGACCATAGGGACAGACTATCCGCATATACGCCATCCGGCCCTGTACCAGGCAAAGGTGATGGAAGGGACCGTGAAGGATGGGGCATCGTATGTGACGCTGCGGCTGCTGAAGGAAAACGGGGAGACGGATGAAGCCTTTCCCGCGATTCCTTATATAAGGACGGAGCAGGTCCTGAAGAAAGGGGATGTAGTGGCAGTCGGGCTTTTATATGGGCAGTGCCGGCCGTACATCCTGGGGAGATGCTTATGATACTGACGGAAACGGACCTGATGTTAGACGATACCGGGCAGCCGGTCCCCCTGGCATCGGGAGAGGAAGCACTGGCGGGCGGCCTGGACTGTTTCCTGCAGGACATCCGCCTGGAGGCCCTGACCATGGAGGGGGAATGTTTTTTTGATTCCGATTACGGATGGTCGCTGTTGGATTTCTGCCACCGGGAGATAGGCGAACTGGAGGAGCTGCAGATAAAGAACCGGGTCACGGAAAAGTTAAGGAAGCGGGATGAAATCAACCCGCACAGCATTGGGGTTGGCGTGTCCCGGATGGGGGATGACATAGTGAACATCCATGTGGGATTTAAGATTGCAAATGAGGATGTGTCCTATCAGATGGACCTGGAACTGGACGGGGCGGAGGTGAAACTCGTTGATTGATGAAAGCATTCTGGATGAAATCATACCGGTCCCTGATGCCGATACAAAGATGCAGGAGCTGAAGGAGGAGCTGGCGGCGGAAGGGTTTACCATCACCAAGTGGGGCAGCGGAGGCGTCTTTTACTGGCTGACACGTATCTGCGTGCAGATACACATCGAGCTGCTCCGTCTGGCGCGGACCATCCTGAACAACCAGTTCCTACGGCATGCGGAAGGCAGGTGGCTGGAACTGAAGGCGGCGGACTTTTCCAAGTTCCGGAAGGCGGCGACCCGGACCCAGGGATATGTGACCCTTGTCAGGTCCGATTACGGGCAGGCCCTGACCGTGACGAAGGGACATATGTTCAAGACGGCCCCGGACATCAACGGGGATGAGCTGGTCTACTACACGTTAGAGGATACGGTGATACAGGCCGGCCAGGCGGAGGGCAGCGTGCTGGTGGAGGCGGAAGCGGCCGGAGCGCGCTACAATGTGAGTGAGGACCAGATAAGGGTAAGCATGATATACCTGGAGGGCGTGTCGCAGGTCACGAACCGGCAGGGATGGATATATTCCGAGGGGGCAGATGAAGAGAGCGAAGCCGGCTTACGCAGCCGGACCCTGTCCAGCTGGGAGGAACTGTCCACCAATACCACATCGGCCAAGCTGAAGGCAGCCGTGGAGGCCATCCCGGGTGTGATGTGCGCCTACATTGATGACCAGCATCCAAGGGGGCAGGGAACGGTGGATGTGATTGTGGTGGGGACGGCGGGGGAAGCCAGCGAGGAGCTGGTGCGCAAGGCCCAGGCGGCGGCGGACCAGCTGAAGGATAATTACGAGGACTACCTGGCAAAGTCCGGAACCATCACCTATCAGGATGTGGACATCACCCTGTACCTCAAACAGGGGGCAGGGGTGACGGATGTGGAGGAAACGGCCCGGTCCCTGATAGCGGGGGCCATGTCCCTGTCCAACCGGACGGACTTCAACTTATTCTTACAGGATGATATCCGGTATGTGCTCCGCCAGAGCATACCGGACTACCGTAAGACCGTATTCACGGCCCCCGCAGTGGATGTGGAGCTGCCGGCCGGGAATGTGGTCATGCTGGGGAGTATCACGGTCAAGGTAAGGAACACATAGGAGGGACGCCATGCTGGAGACATTCGGGGAATATATGTATTATCTGCTGTCCACGCCCTTCAAACAGGCAAGGAAGGCCAGGAACCAGTGGTATATCTATTTCAAAGTGACCGGGCGGCTGTTCGATGAAAACAAGACCATGCTCCGGCGGGCACGGGAGGAAGGCATGGTAAGGACAGCCAGCCCACGGATGCTTCCGGAGCATGGCCTGGACCGGAAACTGACGCGCTATGAGGGCGAAACCTGGGAAAACTTCCGGGTACGGCTGATGATGTATGCAGACACCTGCCGGCTTGGCGGGACGGAGGTGGGCACGCTCCAGGCGGTGCGGTCCCTGGGCTTTACCGATGTGGAGATGGTGCCGGCGTATGAACTGGAGGGCAGCCGGGAGCACTGGGCGGAATTTTATGTCATCCTGTCCCGGGATATAGATGATTCCTTTGACCTCGGCCATGATATCATCCGCCGGGAGGTACGGCGGGTAAAGAAGGTAAGCGGGCTGGACCGTTACCGTTTCCTGTACCGGATTCAGGACGCAGGACTGGAAGAATGCATCCGCCCCCATGACATCCTGATACGGGCGGAGATGCGCTGGTATAACAATAACATCCTGAACGGGGAGCACGACAACGATGGAAGCATCCATCATGACAATGTGATTGGAAACCACCTGCCCTACCTGCACATACGCAGCCGGATGGAGGAGGATGAGGAGGGAAGGCTGACATGTACAACCTGGCATCACTGGAGAATCCATGATGGGAGCACGTACAATGATGGAGCCAAACATATGGATGCACAAGTCATAGAGGAGGAAATCTGATGGCAAGTACAACGATAACCAAGTTGAGTAAGAATAAGATACTGAAGGCCAGGGCGGGCATCAAGGCATTGCCGGCAGTCACACAGATGGCATTTGGGAACGGCGCGGACGGGACGCCATCAGAGGATGATAACACCTTGAAAAACGAGCTGTTACGGAAGGACCTGAGCAGCATCGAGCAGGTGACGGACACCAACTTCCGGTATATCTGTACCTTATCCAGGGAGGAACTGGCCAACACGTCCATCAATGAGATGGCATTGTGTGATGCGGAGGGTGACCTGGTGATGATACGCACCTGTTCGGACAAGAACAAGGATGATGACGAGGAGATGACCTTTGCGTTTGACGATATCTTTTAGGAGGCAGGGAAGATGGCGAATTTTGAGATAAATGAAGAACAGGCGGCGCTCATCCGGGAGTTGAGAAAGCTGGAAACCTCAGACCCGGTCCACGCGGATGTATACAATGCCCTGTTCGGGAAGCTGATTAACAATGATGCATTCCTGGAGCGGCTGGCAAACAAGATGATAGAAAAAAGCATGTTGTGCCATGTGCTGGACAGCGTCAACACACAGCAGGTCCTGGCAGCGGATGTGGGACCCAAAATCACGAAGATAACAGACGGGCTGCAAAAAAGTATTAGTGGGCTCAATACGGATTTGAATTATAAAAGAGAATTTCCTAGTGCATCTTGGTTTGAAGATACAGATTATGCAAAAATACATACTGATTTTGGCGCTATCTGTACTTATGGACTATTGGTACACAGTTATGTAGTAGTTGATATTTTAAAAGATGCTAGTCCATACACATGTTTACTCAAATTCAAAAGGCAGGTAGCAGAACATACTATAGCATGGGATATAAAGCATAATGAAAAGGCTGTTTACATAGCCGTGAACGGGAATGTTAACACTAATCAAACATTAGCAGCAAATAGTCAAATCACTATGATTGGAACTTTCATGATAACATCAAAATAATCATTTATTGATTAATGGGATATGAAAAGGAAACATATCCATTCCCCGCCTGGCCTGACAAATTAATCTTCAGTTCGGTCGAATTATTATCAATGTAAACCACACCTATAGCAGCAGTTCCTATACCGTTCGAGCAGTAGCGGCTTTGTCCTATGGCAGATTTAGGCATCCCACTACAAATAAGCACGTTTTCCCTTGCAGAAGCAGATGGCGTAATAATCCGGCACCTTATGTAGCATATGCCTGATTTTACACGATAGTATATTTCACCCGTTATTTCAGAATCTATGATATCTTCAATCAGTGTGACTGCACTCATTGTTAAATCCGTATTGCGCACAGTAAAGCAGTCTGGTGCTGCCAAGCCTCCTATCATACAATAAAGATACCAAATTTATTGTATGGAGGTAGAACAAATGGATGAAGTAAGGTTAAAAGATGAGCTTATGGCCAGGTTGTCCAATGAACTGGACCGGCCTGCGCTGCAGGTGATTGACGGGGCACTATCGTCAGTGTTGCGAAACTACGAAATATCCAAAAGGGAAACCGGGTTGAGTACCAACATAATCAGCTTTCCAGAATTGGATATTTTCATCGGGAAAATCAGGTTTGAAAATTATTCGGTTAGTACAGTCAATCAATACCAGCGTTTTTTGACGGACTTACTGATTTATGTAGGTAAGCCAGTACAGGAAATCGCGGGAGAGGATGTGGTGGAATGCCTTAATTATTATGAGCAGGCTAGAAAGATTAGCTCCAGCACCAAAGACCACAAACGGCGCATTGCAAGCTCCTTCTTTACTTTTCTACATGAACGAGGCTACATCTCAAAAAATCCTATGTCCACCGTGGACCCAATCAAGTATGTAGCAGAAATACGGGAGGCATTGACCAGCCGTGAAGTAGAGAAACTGCGTATTGCCTGTGGAACCAATATCCGTGACAATGCAGTTCTGGAGCTGTTCCTGGCAAGTGGTTGTCGTGTCAGCGAAGTGGTCAGTATGCGGGTAGAAGATATGGACCTTCAGGCGGGATGTGGGAAAGTATTAGGAAAGGGAAAGAAGGAGCGCATGGTGTTCTTTAATGACCGTGCGATGGAATATTTGGAACGATATTTGGGGGACCGTAGGAGCGGGGCTGTGATACTATCAAAAAGGGCACCTTATCAAGGATTAAAGAAGAATGCCCTGGAGAACATTATCCGGAAGATTGCAAAAAAGGCAGGGCTGGGTAAGCGGGTATTTCCGCATTTGCTGAGGCACACATTTGCCACGCGTGCATTGAACAAAGGTATGCCGCTTCCAACATTATGTGATTTGATGGGGCATTCGAGTGTAGAAACCACCAGGATATATGCAAAAAATGGTGCCGGAAAGATTAGATATGAGTACGACATGTATGCTGCATCCTAACTCTTAAAATCTGACAGGATTTTTTTGGCCTGCCAGATGGGAGGCTTACTTAAAGTACGCTTATGGGGGATGTTGAGCACAGTTATAATTATATAGAATTGTTATGCGTGCTATATTTTTGCATTTCCGGGCATAATACGGATTTAATTAACCCATTGCTTATAAAAACATTTACATATTCACAATCCATAACTCTTGCGCCTAATGGTGGACAGGAGATACGTATACCGATTACTGTACCAGATGGATATATGTTTCTATGTGTTACCAATGTAAAAAGCAATGGGAACGTTGCATACGCATGTTACATAGCGTCATCTTCAAACATCCTGACTTGTTTCGTGGGCAATGACCGAAATGAGCAGAAAATAATCCCGCAGGGTATTTCGGCAGATGCGCTGTTCATGAAAAAATGGTGGTGAATAATCATTTAAGCTATTGCAACTTTCCAGTCCATGAATCTTTCCAGGTACCATCAGTATCTAAAAATCGCAATGTAATACGTTTCTCGCCACTGTAGTAGAAATGTATTGCGTAGCCTGCTGCCATCGACATATTGTAATAGGAGCGAAAACCGAATGATTGGTCTGCATCATCGAAAAAAGGCTGTATTATAGCTACTTTTTCAAAGTTAAAACATGAAGCAAGTAATTTTAAATCCGTATTGCGTGATACTATGCACTGATTTTTATCATTTATATAACCACAAAGTCTAAATATTTATTCAAAAACAAGGAGGACAAGATTATGTCAAAACAGAAGAAAGAAATAGGACCGGATTTTGCAGAAAAGCAGCCAACTCCATATCTGTATGATGCGCCGGCAAATGTACCATTTCCGGGAAAACATCAAAGTGGTAAAGGGGGACCATCTGATTGCAATAACAACGGTATAGATGATTCAGAAGAAGAGGAGGAAATGTGATGTCAAGATTGGTCACTATGACAGGAATATCCGTTCCAGTTTTTAATGTAATAAGGAACCAAAATGTTCCATCCCTAGAAGTTCAAATATTACAGTCTCAGGCCCAGGAAATTGACCTGTTGAAACTTTTCAAGACAGAGAGTGAGCTTTCTACACTTACTTTGATGTCAGACCAGGGAATCCTCGAAAATCAGTACATGAATTATTCTAAGTTAGATACATATAACATTCAGAATGATTATATTGTTAAAGAAGCTATAGGGGGCTGGTCAGCTATTGTGGATGAAGAAGGCCATACCGTTTCAGAAGAGGTGACGGCAGAGCCAGCTCTAATTGATAATCTGATTACAATAAGGCTGTTGAAAAAAAGTGATTTAGAACGTAAGGTAGATAATAACGTGCAGTTGATTGATGCCATGTCAGTAGCACTTGCTCAAATAATGGGAGGTTGACTTTATGGAAGCATGGAAGAAAGTAATATTCGTTAATTCAATAAAAGTAAGACTTCAAAATGGAGAGGGAAGTGCGGAAGAGATAATTAACTCCTATGCGAAATTGACGGATAGCGAGAAGGAAATTCTTAAAGCAGAATTCTCAAAATAAGTGACAAAAACGGGAGCTTGAAGAGAACTATTTCAGGCTCCCGTTTTCCCAAAATATTTTGCCAAAAATGTTGAGAATTTTTGCCAAAAATGTTGGGCGCGCACAATATATATAAAAACAATATTTTATATATGGTTGATTCTATGTTATAATACCAGGCAGTGTGAAAAAATACAATGGATTCCGGCAGAGGAGTGAAAGACAATTATGAAACGATTGTTCAGCTATATGAAGGATTACAAGCTAGAAAGCATACTGGGACCGCTGTTTAAGATGCTGGAGGCCAGCTTTGAGCTGTTTGTGCCCCTGGTGGTGGCCCGTATGGTGGACGTGGGCATACGGGGCAGGGACAGCGGATATATTCTTAAAATGGGAGGCGTTCTGGTGCTGCTGGCCCTGATTGGCCTGGCATGCTCCCTGACAGCCCAGTATTTTGCCGCCAAGGCAGCCACGGGGGCAGCCACCTCCCTGCGCAATGATTTGTTTTCCCATATAGGAAGATTGTCCTACACAGAGATAGACACAGTGGGCACGTCCACACTGATAACAAGGATGACCAGCGACATCAACCAGGTGCAGAGCGGCATCAACATGACGCTGCGCCTTCTGCTCCGCTCACCCTTTGTAGTATTTGGGGCCATGGTTATGGCCTTTACCGTGGATGTGCGCTCGGCCTTTGTTTTCGTGGTCACCATACCGGTGCTCTGCGTGGTGGTGTTCGGCATCATGGCAGTCAGCATGCCGCTCTATAAATCCGTGCAGAGACAGCTGGACAAGGTGCTGTTAACCACCAGGGAAAACCTGATGGGAGTCCGTGTCATCCGCGCCTTTAACAGACAGAAAAGTGAGACGGAGAAATTTGACCGGGAAAACGGAAACCTGGTCAGGATGCAGGTGTTTGTGGGAAAGATATCCGCCCTGTTAAACCCTGTGACCTATGTCATTATAAACATAGCCGTGGTGGCCGTCATATGGGTGGGAGCGGAACAGGCGGACAGCGGTATCATTACCCAGGGAAAGGTGATTGCCCTGGTAAATTACATGTCCCAGATTCTGGTAGAGCTCATAAAGATGGCAAACCTGATTATCATTATATCCAAGGCAGTTGCCTGCATGAACCGGGTGGACAGCATATTTAAGGTGGAGAGCAGCATTGAGGACAAGGGGAGGCACGGCTCCCGGAAACCCGGTTCTCAGAATTCCGGTTCTCAGAATTCCGGTTCTCAGAATCCCGGCCCGCAGAATTCCGGCCCGCAGAATCCCGCATTACGGATTCCCAAGGTAGAGTTTAAAGATATGGAATTCGTGTATGCGGGGGCAAAGGAGCCGGCCTTAAAGGATATTTCCTTTTGTGCCATGGCAGGACAGACCATAGGCGTCATAGGCGGAACCGGATCCGGTAAATCCACCCTGGTGAACCTGATTCCCCGATTTTACGATGCCGCCTCAGGGCAGGTCCTGGTGGACGGGACAGATGTAAAGGAATATTCTCTGGATGAGCTGCGGGACAAAACCGGAGTGGTGCCGCAGAAATCCGTACTGTTTAAGGGAACGCTGCGGGACAATATGCGCTGGGGAAAACAGGACGCGTCGGATGAGGAAATCTACCGGGCTCTGGATACGGCCCAGGCCCGGGAGTTTGTGGATTCCAAGGGAGAGGGACTGGATCTATACATTGACCAGGGAGGCCATAACCTCTCAGGAGGACAGCGCCAGAGGCTGACCATAGCCAGGGCCCTGGTGAGGAGGCCGGAAATCCTGATTATGGACGACAGCGCTTCGGCCCTGGACTTTGCCACGGATGCCAGGCTGAGAAAGGCTATCCGGGAGAACACCGGGGATATGACCGTATTCATTGTATCACAGCGGGCCACTACCATTAAGAGCGCTGACACCATCCTGGTGCTGGACGAGGGTCGTCTGGCAGGCATGGGCACCCATAAGGAGCTTCTTAAGGACTGCCAGGTATACAGGGAGATTTGTCTGTCACAGCTTTCAAAGGAGGAGGTGGAACGGGATGAGCAGTAAGAAGAATGCATTGGACAAGAACAGGAGCAGGGAGACCCTGAAACGGATCCTTAAATATATCAGCCAATACAAGTGGAGCGTCATCCTGTCTCTGTTTCTGGCCCTTATCACAGTGGCCCTTACTCTGTATGTGCCGATTCTGACAGGCCGTGCCGTGGACCGCATTGTCTCGGCCGGACATGTGGATTTTGCAGGGTTAAAGGGAATCCTCATAACAATATTGGGAGCAGTGGCTGTTACGTCCGTATCCCAATGGCTTATGAACCATATCAACAACATCATTACCTACCGGGTTGTGAAGGATATCCGGACCAGGGCCTTCAACCAGCTGGAGGTGATGCCCCTAAGCTATATAGATGTGCACCCATCCGGAGATATCATAAGCCGGATTATCGCGGACATAGACCAGTTTTCAGAAGGCCTTCTCATGGGATTTACCCAGCTGTTTACAGGCGTTCTGACCATAGCGGGAACGCTGCTGTTCATGCTTTCCATCCAGCCCGTCATCACGGCTGTGGTGGTGGTGCTGACGCCCATATCCCTGTTTGTGGCCAGCTTTATCGCTAAAAAGACGTTTGTCATGTTCCGGAAGCAGTCAGAGACCAGGGGAGAGCTGACCTCCCTGACCGATGAGATGCTGGGCAATATGAAGGTGGTCCAGGCCTTCGGACACCAGGAAGAGGCACAGAAGCAGTTTGAGGAGATTAATGAACGTCTGGCCGGATACAGCCTGAGGGCGACCTTTTTCTCATCCATTACCAATCCGGCCACCCGCTTTGTTAACAGCCTGGTCTATGCTGCCGTGGGCATCACGGGAGCCTATGGGGCTATCCGGGGGCTCATCACCGTGGGACAGCTGACCAGTTTCCTCAGCTACGCCAACCAGTACACAAAGCCCTTTAATGAGATATCAGGGGTGGTGACAGAGCTGCAGAATGCCCTGGCGTCCGCTGCCCGGGTGTTTGAGCTGATTGATGAGAAAACCATGATAGAGGACAGGGAGGACGCAACGGTACTGCGCGGCGCAAAGGGCAGTGTGGATCTGGAGCAGGTCTGCTTCTCCTACACGCCTGAGAAAAAGCTGATTGAGGATTTTAACCTGTCGGTACAGCCCGGACAGAGGGTTGCCATCGTGGGACCTACCGGCTGCGGCAAGACTACCATCATCAACCTGCTGATGCGTTTTTACGACGTGGATTCCGGAGCTATCAAGGTGGAGGGAACCGACATCCGCGATGTGACCAGGGAGAGCCTGCGGACCAGCTACGGTATGGTGCTGCAGGACACATGGCTTAAATCAGGCACCATCCGGGACAATATAGCCTACGGCCATCCAAATGCCACTGAGGAAGAGATTATCCAGGCAGCCAAACAGGCCCATGCCCATGGATTTATCATGCGTATGCCGGATGGATACGCCACTGTTATCAGTGAGGACGGAGGGAACCTGTCCCAGGGACAGAAACAGCTTCTCTGTATTGCCAGGGTTATGCTGTGCCTTCCTCCCATGCTCATACTGGACGAGGCCACATCCTCCATTGACACCAGGACAGAGATTAAGGTGCAGAAGGCCTTTGCGCAGATGATGGAGGGCAGAACCAGCTTTATAGTGGCCCACCGATTGTCCACCATCCGGGAGGCAGACGTGATTCTGGTCATGCGGGACGGTAAAATTGTGGAAAAGGGTAAGCATGAGGAGCTTCTGGGGATGCATGGTTTTTACGCGGATATTTACAATGCGCAGTTTGCCAGAGGATAGGACGCAGGTAATTATGTAAGAGAAGGGGGCGGGCATATGGGAGACGGACAGATGATGTCTGAATTGTATCAGGAGAATATGAAGCGGCAGAACAAAAACAGGAGGAGGAAGGATGTGGCGGCCTTCCTCTGCATCCTGTTGGGAAGCCTGATTGTAGCTGTCAACATGAATACCTTTGTGGAGCAGGGAGAGCTGGTGCCGGGAGGCTTTACCGGACTGGCCAAGCTGATCCAGAGAATCGGACTCAGTTTTTATGATGTCCAGATATCATTTACATTACTGAATGTACTTTTTAATGCAGTTCCGGCCGTGTTCGCATACCGGCTGGTGGGTAAGAAATTTACAATCCTGTCCTGTATCTGCCTGCTGACCGTGTCAATCCTGGTGGATGAGCTGCCTGTGGTTCCCATCACCGGGGATATCCTGCTGATATCAGTCTTCGGAGGCATCATAAACGGCCTGGGGATGAGCCTGGTTCTCAACAGCAGGGCCTGCGGCGGCGGAACGGACTTTATCGCCATGTCTCTGTCGGCAAAATACAAGGTATCCACCTTCAACTACATGCTTTTGTTCAGTGCGGTCATCATACTGATATCGGGAACTATTTTCGGAATGGATAAGGCGCTGTACTCCATTATTTTCCAGTTCTGCAATACCCAGGTTATCAATACCTTTTATAAGAAATATAAGAAAAAGACGCTTCTTATTGTGACAGATAACCCGGCGGCCGTGTCCGCGGACCTGCTGGAGCTGACCAACCACAGCAGCACGATTTTAAAGGGCTTCGGCTCCTACTCAGCCAATAAAAAATACCTGATTTATACCGTGCTCTCGGACAGTGATGTGAGAAAAATGAAGAAGCGGATACGGGAACAGTACCCGGATACATTTGTAAACGTTATCAATTCCAGCGATGTGGTGGGGAATTTTTACATACAGCCCCTGGAGTGATCCGCCCTTTTGGGCGGGTCTGCATCTTAATGGAATCTTTAGCTGACATTTCCCCAATCTTTATGTATAATAGTCTTTGAAACAAATCAATCTATGTAATATGAAGGAGGAATCATTTACCATGGAATCTGACCCTGAAGCGGCCAATATTTTATTCCAAATCACAATCTTAGTTATTCTGACATTAATCAATGCATTCTTTGCAGGCTCCGAGATGGCAGTGGTATCTGTTAACAAGAACAAGATACACCGCCTGTCCGAGCAGGGAAACAAAAACGCAGCGCTCATAGAGCGCCTGATGAAGGACTCAACGGTGTTCCTGTCCACCATCCAGGTGGCCATCACTCTGGCAGGCTTTTTCTCCAGTGCATCGGCGGCTACCGGTATCGCCCAGGTGCTGGCGGTACGGATGGCGCAGTGGAACCTGCCCTACAGCCAGACCCTGGCAGGCGTTGTGGTGACCATCATCCTGGCTTATTTTAACCTGGTGTTTGGTGAGCTGGTACCCAAGCGGATTGCCCTGCAGAAAGCGGAGGCCTTCAGCCTGTTCTGCGTACGTCCCATTTATTATATATCACGTATCATGAATCCCTTTATAAAACTGCTCTCTCTGTCCACCAGCGGCTTTCTGAAGCTGATCGGCATGCACAATGAAAACCTGGAGACAGATGTGTCCGAGGAAGAAATCAAGTCCATGCTGGAAACCGGAAGCGAGGCAGGTGTGTTTAATGACATTGAGAAGGAGATGATAACGTCCATATTTTCCTTTGACGACAAGAAGGCCAAGGAAGTGATGGTGCCCAGACAGGATATGGTGGCGCTGGATATCAATGAGCCGCTGGAAGAATTTCTGGATGAGATTCTGGAATCCATGCACTCCAAGATTCCTGTATACGAAGGGGAGATTGACAACATCATAGGCGTTCTGTCCACAAAGGCACTGACCATTGAGGCCAGAAGGACTTCCTTTGACAAGCTGGATGTCCGCACCCTTTTAAAGCCGGCCTATTTTGTGCCGGAGAACCGCAGGACCGACGCCCTGTTCCGGGAGATGCAGGCAAATAAAATCAAACTGGCCATTCTGATCGACGAATACGGCGGCGTGTCCGGTATGGTGACTCTGGAGGATCTTATCGAGGAAATCGTAGGTGATATTCATGAGGAATACGAGGAGGAGGAGCCGGAGCTTACAGAGCTGGAGCCCCATAAGGTCTACCGGGTGTCGGGCGGCATTACCCTGTTTGATTTGAAGGAGGAGATGCACCTGCATATGGACAGCTCCTGTGATACCCTGTCCGGATACTTAATGGAACAGCTGGGGTATATACCGTCCCGGGAACAGCTGCCCCTGACAGTGGTTACACCGGAAGCTGATTATGAGATATTGGAAGTGGAAGACAGAGTGATAGAATGGGTGAAGCTGACCCTTAAGGAGACAAAGAAAGAACAGGAAGAATGACGTACAGGGCATGGTACAAAGGAGGGAAAGTAAATGAGTTTTCTGTTGGAAGGCATTACGGCGGTAACCTGGCAGCAGGCAGTCATGTATGTGGTGGGAATTATCCTGATTTGGCTGGCGGTTAAGAAGGAATATGAACCATCCCTTCTTCTGCCCCTGGGTTTTGGCGCCATACTGGTCAACCTGCCGTATTCCGGTGTGGTGGACCAGATGGTACAGGGAAAGGTACCTGCGGCCGGAATCATAGAATGGCTGTTCAAAACCGGAATTGAGGCTTCGGAGGCCATGCCAATCCTGCTTTTTATCGGAATTGGCGCTATGATTGATTTTGGACCATTGCTGAGCCAGCCGGTACTGTTCCTGTTCGGGGCAGCGGCCCAGTTTGGAATCTTTGCAGCTATCCTCATTGCGTGTCTTATGGGCTTTGATCTGAGGGATGCCGCCTCCATCGGCATCATTGGAGCTGCGGACGGACCTACCTCCATCCTGGTATCCCAGGTTCTGGGGTCCAGGTACATCGGCCCCATTGCGGTGGCCGCCTATTCCTATATGGCCCTGGTTCCCATTATCCAGCCCTTTGCCATACGTCTGGTGACCACCAGGAAGGAGCGCTGTATTCATATGGAGTACAATCCCAAGAGTGTGAATAAACAGCTGCGAATCGCGTTTCCCATTGCCGTGACCATCATAGTGGGCCTGATATCACCGCAGTCCGTGGCCCTGGTGGGCTTCCTTATGTTCGGAAACCTGCTTCGGGAATGCGGCGTCCTGGGAAGCCTGAGCCAGACGGCCCAGAACGAGTTTGCCAATATAATCACACTGCTCCTGGGCATCACCATCTCGTTCAGCATGAGAGCAGAGCAGTTCGTGAACCCGGCTACATTGATGATTATGGTTCTGGGACTGGTGGCCTTTGTATTCGACACCATCGGCGGCGTGCTTTTTGCCAAGCTGATTAATGTATTCCTCAAGATGGCGGGTAAGAAACCGGTGAACCCCATGATTGGGGGCTGCGGCATATCCGCATTCCCCATGTCTTCCAGGGTGGTGCAGAGGATGGCTGCCAGGGAGGAGCCGGGTAATATCATACTGATGCAGGCTGCCGGCACCAATGTATCGGGCCAGGTGGCATCGGTTATTGCCGGAGGACTGGTTATCAGCATCGTGTCCCAGTATCTGTAGGGCGGAAGAATCGAAGTTTCAGACAGGCTCTGGAGTCAGCAGCAAAGGAGGAAGCGTATGAATATGGAACACGTAGGGATTGCCCTGGAAATTATGGGAAAAGGTATGGGCGGAATCTTTGCGGCTATTATCATCATCATGGCTGCGGTAATGATATTGGGCCGTATTACGAAGGACCGTAAGGACCATAAGGACGGTAAAGAATAGGAGTCCATGAGATGAGAATAAACAGGAAGGGGAGCACGGCTGGTGTAAAGCGTGCTCCCCTTTCTGTTTGTTTTTTTGGTAGTGGAAGAACTCCCTGGTCCCCAATTAGGGGAATCCGGGGCCCTGTGACGGACAGACGGATGCCTGTGAAGGTCCTGCGCTGGATGAATCCGGTCCGGAAGGTGAGAAAGAGATGGGTTCCGAAGAGAGGGCCGATCATGGGAAGGCCCCAGAGGCAGTTGTTGATGCCTTCTACAATGCTGCTTACCAATTCCATAACCATACCTCGTTTCTCCGACGCCGCAGTTTTTTGTGAGGGATACGGCTCTGGTGTTAATATCAATTAATCTGCCGCAAAAAGAACTGCAAAAAGAAAAAAGCAAGAAAATACGGCTTTATGTGTTGAAATAGGTACAAAACACAAAAAAATACGGTTTTTATTGATAAAAATAAAAAATATATTGAAAAATCATAAACAGGCTGTACGCATTTACGGCGGTGGAAAAAAAGAAGTATAATAATTACATTACAGATGTGTGCAGACAGGTTCGGAATATGCAGTACGAAAATTCAGAGTGGAAACATGCCTGCATACATATCCGGCAAGGAGGGTATATGAGAAAAAGCATGTCAGATAACTACCCGGCGCAGCCTTAAGGCAGACAGCCATTGTGTCGGGACTGGAAATACCGGCTGTCGTTTTTAGGGCTGCAGCGTATCCATGGAACAAGTGATGAAGATGGAAGGAGCAGCCGATATGAAGACGGAGGAATTAAGAAAGATATGGAAAGCCGAGGAGGCTTTGGCACACATCCACGGGTGGGATTTTTCACACATAGACAGCAGGTACAGGGAGGAAGGAAGCCTGCCCTGGGATTACAGGAAAATTATCCTGTCCCATCTTGGGGACAGGGATTATCTTTTGGACATGGACACAGGGGGAGGCGAATTCCTGCTCTCACTGGGCCATCCATACTCCAGAACCAGCGCCACAGAGGCATATCCTCCCAATGCAGAGCTGTGCCGGAGGCTTCTGGCGCCCCTGGGAATTGATTTCAGGGAGGCGCCGGGGAATCAGACGCTGCCCTTTGCGGACAGCTGTTTTGACATGGTAATAAACCGTCATGGAAATTATGATGCGGGGGAAGTGAACCGTATCCTGAAAATGGGCGGCATTTTCATAACCCAGCAGGTGGGGGAGGACAATGACAGGGAATTGGTGGAGCTGCTTTTGCCCGGCACGCCAAAACCTTTCCCGGGAATGAATCTGAAGGAGCAGTCCAAAAAGCTTAAGGAGTCCGGGTTTGATATTCTGGAGCAAGGTGAAGCCTTCTGTCCCATATGCTTTTTTGACGTAGGGGCGCTTGTATGGTTTGCCAAAATCATTGAGTGGGAATTCCCCGGCTTCTGTGTGGATGGCTGTCTGGACAGACTGGCTGCCGCCCAGGGCCTTTTGGAGTCCGGGGGCTCCATTGAGGGGACCATCCACCGCTATATGATAACTGCCAGGAAGAGGGAACCCGTGTATTTGGAACCCATGTATTAAGGGAACGCTCGCATTAGGGGAACACTCACATTAAGGGAATGCTCGCATCAAGGGAACGCTCGCATCAAGGGAACGCTCAAATTAAGATACGGCGGTTTCTGACCATAACTTCCTGGCGGCCAGGGAAATCACCGCCATGGCAATGCAGGTGAAAAGGGCAGGAAGGTAAATCCTTGCCGGGAAGGTCTGGAAGATAAATCCGCAGACCAATTGGCCCAGGGGAGCCGCGCACTGTGACACTGCCGTGATAATGGCCATCACCTTTCCAAGATTTTCGTTGGGAGTCTCCTTCTGGACCTTTGTGATAACGAAGATGGAAATGATGGTCATAATCATGGCAATGGGGACAGCGCAGGCCAGGAACATCAGATAGGACGGATAAAAACCGCGGCTGATCCATGCAGGGGTTACGGACAGTGCCATGGGAAGGAACAGAAGGGCGATGGCTGCCAGAAGGCGGTGCAGGTTTTCCATGCGCATCTTTTTAGCGGCAGCGCCCATGGACAGGGCGCCTAATATAGTAGCTAGATTGATGGTTCCCATGCCGATTCCGTACATGGCGTCCGTGCTTTTCATGGCTGTCCTTAAAATGACAGGCCCTCCCACCACAAAAAACGGGGTCAGAACCAGATTCAGCAGGGAAGCCAGAATCATGGAGCGCAGTATGAGAGGATTTCGGCCGACATAGGAAAAGCCTTCCTTTAAGTCGGCCGCAATGGTGGGAATGACGGGCATGGTGAATTCGCGTTTGCGGAAAGGAATATGGATGAACAGCTCCAGTACAGCGGAACAGATAAATGCGGTTCCGCTGACGCACACCAGGGCTTTGACCCCGAATATGCCGTAGAACATTCCGCCAATCAGCGGGGCCGCCACATTGGAGAGGGCCTGGACCCCGTTTACAAGGCCGTTTGCTCCCTCCAGATGTTCCTCCTTCACCAAAAGGGGAATGCTGGCCGTCACCGCCGGTCCATACATGGAACTGATGACAGAGAGCAGTCAACGTCTTTGTCTGCACCAAAGCGTACTTTGTTGTAACCGTTGAAT
>OLRN01000664.1_pt1 | contig 23395 bp, 18 predicted proteins | sample 1673001 | NCBI WGS metagenome assembly OLRN01 (sample SAMEA3136745, study PRJEB25190) | human gut metagenome | biome: human gut; feature: human-associated habitat; material: faeces | place: Austria | collected 2013 | reverse complement strand
ATGGCGATGTTTCGAAAGCACCCTCCATGCAGGCAAAGTCCGGGCGAATATCACGCTGGCTCTGGCCATCTCCGCACAGGCGATCAACCAGAAGAAGACGTTGATGCGGAAAACGGAAATTTCCGAAAACCCGGCCTTTACTTTCCGCACCTTTCTGCTGCGACTCGGGCTGATCGGGCCTGAGTACAAAAATGTACGAGAGCATCTGCTCGCCAATCTGCCCGGTGATCGAGCTTGGCGATATGATCGTTCCAACTATCCGAGCCAAAATGGCAGGCACAGAGAGGAAAGATAGGAGGTGCCAAATTGAGTGAGAAGCTGTATTTTGCCTATGGCTCCAACATGAACCTGGACCAAATGTCCTTTCGTTGTCCGAACGCAGAGGTCGTAGGGGTGGTTCGTGTGGATGATTACCGGCTGACCTTCTGCGGCAACGGGGGCGTTTGTGGGGTTGCTACCATATTGCCCGAACCTGGAAGCCACGTGGATGGTGTTCTCTGGCGCATCTCAGTGGAAGATGAGAAAAACCTGGACTTCTACGAGGGATACCCCCGACTTTACGGCAAAGAGCCTGTCGAGGTAATCGACAGAAGGGGCCAGAGAATGACCGTTATGGCTTACACAATGAATTCTCCGTACAAGGAATGTCCGACACCACCTTCACAGAGGTACTTGCAGAGTATCGTGGACGGATGCCGGCAAAACGATATCGACCCGACTCCAATTCGCGTGGAGGCAAACCGGCTCTTCAAGAAAATAAAGAGGTCTGCAAGCCTAATTAGCCCTAAAAGGAATAAAGCTGAGAGACGGGATGCAGGATCGAAACACTTAGAGCGTTGAAAGGAACGAAACAAATGTGGAGTACTAAAAACGGCTTTTAATTATCGGTGGCAAGAAGATAAAAATTGGGCATAGTATCGATTCTTGCATGGACAATGTTGACAATTGGTTCTTGTAAATCGGACTTTGTGGACTTGATACATGAACGGACAAGATATCCTTTGAGATGTTCCGAGATTTCAACGGTTACATCGAAGTCATGTGGTTCAAACTGCATATTGTCGTCTTCGTAATAAAAAGATGAGAAAAGCTGTTTTAGGACACAGGAAATGGTCGAGTATTCATCCAATTCTTGCGGCAAAATGAAATACACGTTGACCAAAGCATAGTGATTGTTGAGCTGAGTTCCGATAGTTAAAGAAACATTGTTTGGAAGTGGGGTCGAGATAGATTTCATGTTTTTTCCTCCTTAAAAAGCAAAGTGCCGCTTGAAAAACTCAAGCGGCACTTTGGCACTTAAACTTATTTTCCGAAAGGATATCACAAATTTATCCGTTTGTCAAATAATATGCGCCTGACAATGTGTAGGCGCATATTTTATTGGAGGTATCGATGGAAACAAAAAACAAACTTTTGCGTCGGTTTTCGGCGTTGATGTTGGCATTCATGCTCTGCCTCTCCTGCACTGCTGCACCTACCGCATTCGCACTGGAGAGCAGTGCGTCGGTGCCTGCTGCGGCGAGCGAGGCAAACTCGGCGGTGGAGTCCCAGGCCAGTTTGAAAAGCGCAGAGGCTGAACCTGTAACCGATAGTGTACCTGGGGACACTGCCGAGGATGAGGCAGAAAACGAGGGTACCATCGAAGAAAAAGAAGCGGAACTGAGTGCAGAAGCTCAGTCGTTCATTTCTGCCGTGGATGCGCTCGACCGAGAAAGTATCCTCGCGGCAGTCAACAGCTGGGCATTGGCCAGTCATGCGTGGCAGGCAGATAAAGAAAATCCGGACTTGATCGCCGCTCTGGACGAAGCTACGGTGTTGTCAGATGAAGCGTCCGCGCCGGTGACTGCCGCGGAAGACATCTATCTGTCACTCGCGGAGGAGGAAAAGGAAAACGAAGCAGTGGCGACTGCCTATTCTGCACTGGCTGCGCTGATTGCTGCCATGCAGGCGACCATCGAGAACCCTGCTGTTCCGAGCGAAGGTGATGGTGGTGAGGATGCTGGTTCACCTCCCGATCTGAGCGAGATCACAGAAATGCTTTACAATGATTTGCCGGATGCGCCAACCGGCAGTTACATTGGCAGTTGCGGCTTGCCCGTCGCTACCGGTGATACCAAAATCGGCATTGGCCAGTGGAACGATAGGGAGACAGCCGAAAACAGCGGGAATATGGACACTGAAGCCCTGAATTCGGATGGACTGTCCATCACAGTTCCCCGGCGGGCCGGTGAGAGCTTTGCCACTGTTCCCATCTTTGTTCAGGTGGAGTATCCCGCTAACCATAGTTCCTCTCAGATCATCCTCCCCGATGATGTAAAGCTGCTGGATTACGACGGGACTCTTGCAGATGAAGAAACCGCTGCCGCCATTCTGAATAGCAGTTATGTGGAAACATCTGCAGCCACCACAGGCATCTATGTCCAGAGCGATCACGATTTTTCTGCGGTGTTCCGTTACACTGCCCCTGACGGCGCAGCTATGGAAAAAGTCCTGAATGTCCGGCTGGAAGGAGAAACAGGGGAACAGGTACAAGCCAATAGAGGTGCCAGTACTTACGAATCCCGCCCGACACCCAGCGTGACCACGGGCCGCATTACTTCCACCCAGTTTGTGAATGGCACTTGGCTCATCTGGTTCAATGGTGAGCCTGCATACTGCTGCAATTCCGGCCTCAAGGGTCGGCCAGATGGATGCCCTGAATATCGTTATACACACACTTCCATTGTTACCGGTGACCAATATGTGCCGGGCGATCATTACGGCAATCAGGTGCGCATCTGGGGCGGTTTGAGCCAGCTGAGTCTCGGGCTGCTCAGCGCAGACGCGACCATGGAGACCGCATATATCCCCGTTCACCGCCTGAAGGCCAGCGTGGAATATGTGCTGGATGAGAAAAAGGCTTCCCGGGGCCAGAACGCAAAGTCTCTGGAAGAAGCGGTAGACTATGCTCTCAACCGGGCCAAGACAGAACAGGATCTGTTTGAATCAGCTATTGCCTGCACATGCAAAACTGCCTTTGAGGATATGTGTCAGGTCAAAGAGATGTGGCACAAGACTGGGGGCGTGCAGGGTTTTCATTTGGTGCAAAGTTTTGCGGCCGGTGAAGTGACCCCTGAACTGGCCCACCAGATCGGGCTGGAATTTGCCGGACAGCTCCTTCGGGAAAAATATCAGGCAGTGATTAGTACCCATCTGAATACCGGACATATCCACAACCACATTGTCTGGAATTCTGTGGAGATCCAAAACGGAAAAAAGTATCACAGTAATTCCAAAAGCTATTACACCGAAGTTCGGGCAATATCAGATGCACTGTGCCGAAAATACGGATTGTCTGTTATTCAAACTCCGGAATCCGAGCAGGGGAAACGGCAGTATGCCAAATGGCAGGCCGAGCAAGAGAATCGACCAACATGGAAAGCCGCGATCCAGCAGGATATTGATTCTGTCATTGCCGAGGTACTTACATGGAATCAGTTCGTCAGGGCTTTGGAGGAGAAAGGCTATATTCTTCGGATGAATCGCAAGTATATTACTCTCCAGCCGCCAGGCAAGGTCCGCCCTGTGCGGTTCAAGACCCTGGGCAAAAACTATACCCCGGAAGCCATCCGCCACCGGATCCTGTATCCGCAAAGCCACACACCGGCCGACAAGAAAAAATTGCCGCCAGGTTTGTACGCCGTAATCATGGAGCAGCCCGGGAAACACTATTCAGGCCTTCGGGGATTATATGTCACCTATCTCTTTCAGGTTGGAGTGTTGCCTCGCAAACCCCGATACCCCAGTTATGCAGTGCGGGAAGACATCCGCAAATTGGACGAGCGGATCGAGCAGATGGAGTTCGTCTTTGAACATGAGATAGAAGACCGTAACCAACTCATAAGCATACGCCAAACTGCGGAAGCAGAGATCGAGAAACTCACCAAAGAGCGTAAACGGCTGTATCGGCGGGAACCGGATTCACCTCGTATCGATGAACTGACTGCCCAGTTGAAGGAACAGCGCAAAACAGTTCGGATTTGCAAACGCGTCGAAGAGCATTCTCTTGCCATCGAGCAAAGGCTGGAAGCTAGTAGGCAGGAGCAGGCACGGCGGGAAAGCCGGCAGCGAGAAGTCAAACAGAGGGAAGCCGAAATCAAAGAAAAGCAAAAGGAGAAAACGATATGAATGGAATTCCTACACGACAGCAGGTGGAAAACCTGCGGGAGCGGTATCCGGTGGGCGCCCGTGTGGTGCTGCATCACATGGATGACCCCTATGCGCCTATCCCACCTGGCACCAAAGGAACGGTGACCTATGTGGATGACATGGGACAGATCGGAGTGAACTGGGACACTGGCTCTAGCCTGGCTCTTGTGCCCGGTTCGGACTCCTTCTCGAAGGTGTCCGAACCGGAGAAAAACAAAAGCAATCGCGGCATGAGTCGTTGAAAGGAGCGAACGGAACACTATGACCTATGGCAATGATGCCGCTGACCAGATCGTCCGATTCTCTCTGGACGGCACCGAAATGGTACTCAAGTTGTCGGGTCTGGCAGCAAAGAATTTCGCGCTTTTTGTTTACACGGTTTTGAACGACCAGCAGAAAGTACGTGGAAAAACCAAGCTGGTGCGGATGTTGAAAGAGCGCCGCCCCTTCAAGTTCTTCCGCATCCCTGAGGATCGAATGCGGGAATTCGCGCGGGAAGCCAAAGACCATGGCCTGCTCTATACGGCCATTCGCAACAAGTCCCGACAGGGGCAGATCGAGCTGGTGGTGTTTGCCGATGATGCATCTAAGGTCAATCGCATCCTGGACAACCTGAACATGGACTTCGTGCAGGCCCAGGCTGGCGAAGCGACGGTGGAACAGGTGCCTGCTGTGCCCGGTACCGAGCAGCCGAGTGCGGTACCGGAAAAGAAACCAGAACCCGCTGTGGCGGTGGAAACAGTTTCCACTGAACATGGGGCGGTAGACTTTCAGGTGGGCAACAATGAGGAGGAATTCAATTTCTCCGATACGGCAGATGTCGCAAAGGAACAGGTGCCGGAAAATTTTATGTCCGGCCGGGAGCCGGCGGACAAAGCCCCGGCGGAAAAGAATCCGTCCGCGCATTCCTCGCTCAGCAGCGGATTCTCCTCCGAAGTATCCGGCGGTGATAAGCCTTCGGTAAAAAAAGAGCTGGAGGAGATCCGCAAAGAGCAGGCAGCAAAAAAGGAGGAGAAAGTCAAACCGCCTCAGCGTCAGACCAACACGCCCGGCCGCACCCGCCGTAAGAAGAACAAGAAAAAAACGAAAGGACGGTAATCTATGGATCTTTCTAAGATGATCAAGAAACAGGAACCGGCACAGAAAGAAGTTCAGTCCGACGGTCAGCGGCTTTCCAAAGAGGAATATGCAGCCGTAAAGAAAGCTGAGCGTGAAGAAGCCTGGGCACGGGTGGATGCCCAGGCCCAGGCAGTGTTCCGGGACGATACTTCTATGAAAGGCTTCCTGGACTTCATGGCCCGCTGTACTCCGCAGAGCACCCGCAATCTGCTCATCTTGTATGACCAGAACCCGGAGATCACTCACCCCCGCACTTTTAACATGTGGGCGGAAGCAGGGCGGTCGGTGCGGAATGGCGAGAGCGGTTATACCTTCTTTGCTGAAAGTAAGTACCAGCGGGAAGATGGAACAACGGGCCGTGGCTATGACATCGTTAAGGCGTTCGACATCAGCCAGACCCGTGGCCCGCAGGTGTACGCTGCTCAGCCGCATCTGCCCGATGAGGTGATCGTGGCGATGATCGAGAACAGCCCCGTACCTCTGGCGCTTTCGGACCAGCTGCCCAAAGGGGTGCAGGCGCAGTATGTGCCCAAACAGCGTACTATTTATGTGCGCAATGGTATGGATGAATCGGCAACCCTCTGCGCAATCGCACGGGAACAGGCTCATGCCACTTTTGACGTGGCAGGCTCCGGTTATCGCCGGCAGGCGTATGCGGCCCAGAGCTACTGTGTGGCTTATGTGGTGGCTCAGAAATTTGGCCTGGATACATCCGGTTTCAAGTTCGACAAGGTGTGTCAGACTTGGGCAGGGAAAGAAGCCCAAGATCAGCGTTCCTTCCTCAGTGATGTGAAACGGGCCGCATACGCCATCAACCGGGAGGTGCAGCGCAGCTTTCACGAGATGGAGCAGGCAGTCCAGCCGGACGAATATGCCGTAGAAAAGGCAGCACAAGCCAAGTCGGAAAAAGCCGAAAAGGCACCGGAAAGCCGATGATTTCTTCGACTGATAGTTTTCCGTTTGTTTTCAATTGAACAGTCGCTATGTTGATTGCTTTGTGATATGCTTGCGGTGACCAGATATAGCTGAATGGGGGCGATGATATGGAAAAACAGCGGCTGTTTAAGATGACTGACATTGAGAAAAACATGCTGGTGCGGGCGTTGTCCGACAAGCAAAGGCGTGTCAGCTCTGACCGGTGCAGCGAGGTGCGAGCATTAGTTGAAAAGACGGAGCAGGCACCGCAAAATCGTCTTTACATGAACGAGATTGAGTACCAGTGGATCGAAATCGCACTGAACGATCTGCGTAACGCCTATCTGGCGGCTGGCCGAAGCAGTGGCGGGATCGACAAGGTGCTCCTCAAACTATTCCGGTCACGCTACAAGCGCGTGCCTGCAAGGTAACTGCGCACAAGTAAATCGCTGATTTGTCCCGAGGAGTCCGTGGCATAAGCTGCGGACTCCTCGAACTTTTCGAAAGGAGTATGCCGATATCGAAAAATCGTAATGGACAACCCTGGTGGATTTGGTTGTTGCCGCTGCCCATTGTTTGGTGGGCAGCACTGCTGCTGGCCTCTAGCTGGCATGCGGGTAGTCGTGCGCAAGGGGTGTGCGGCGCGGTGAACCCTGATCCGGTACTGGTTTCGCATATCGTCCTTCCTTCCAAAGGAGATGGCGGGCGCCTCAACGGGCGTCCGCCATCTCCTTTGCGTATTCTCTTGGGGAGCGGCCAAAGAACTCCTTGAACTTGCGGGTGAAGTAGAACGAATCCTCAATGCCAACGGCGGCAGCGATCTCCGTTACGCTGCCGGCCCCTTTCTGGGTCAGCAACTGCGCGGCTTTTTGCATGCGGACCTGGTTGATGTAGCTAAAGACGCTCATGCCGGTCTTCTGCTTGAACAACCGGCACAGGTAACTCTTGTTCAGCTGGACATGGTCCGCAATATCCTCCAGCGACAGTTTCTCGCTATAGTGGCCGTCAATGAACGCGAGGGCGGAGAGCACCTCCTGCTTGTGCGAACCTGCCGGCCCATGCTCTGCCGCAAGGGCTGCGGTGAGCCCGTCAAACATCCAGCGCAGCAGCGTGTGGATGTCCGGCGCTTCCTCCAGCTGACGGGTGAGGGCGGAGATGGTCCCGTCCGTGTGCACCCCGGCAGAGAGCAGCAGGTTTTCGCTGCACCGGCAGCAACAGGTCTTGACCCAATCCGGGTCATACAGCCTTTGGGCAGAGATGGACAAAAAGCCTCGCATCTCGGAGATAGCGGCGTCCGCAGAGCCGGAGCGGAACGCCGCCGCCGTCTGCCGCAGGAACTCATGATAAAAAGAGGCGTTTGGCGGCAAAAAGCGGGGGAATTTATCGGTGGAGAACAGCCGTGTCTCCGGGAAGTAGAAAGCGTACCGCAGGGCGGTCTTGCAGGCATTGTACCCGTCCCGCACCGCCCCGATATCCCCGGCGCACAAGCTCATTGCGATGGCCGGTTCCGCCTTGAAATACACTTGGGACTGGCGCAGGGTCTGACGGGCCTTGGCCTGCAGCTGCTCGCGATCCCGGATGTCGAACAGCAGGCAGAGAAGCTGATCCTGCCGGATCTGCATCGTCTGGGGAAAAGACAGATCGGAGAATATCTCAGGCAGAATGTTCCGCAGCTGCCGGGCAAAGGGGCGTCGCTTTTGGTCTGCCGGCGTTGAGGCGTCGATCAGCAGAACGCCGTGCTGCACAGGTCTGGTCCCGTCGCCGCTGATCAGTGCTTTGGTGGCGGGGGAAATGGCAGCGTCGGCAAAGAGGATCGCCCGCTCTATCTCCGCGGCGATCAACTTCTGTGCGTTTTTTTCCTGCTCAAGCGCTTTCTGCGTTTCCTGCGCCCGCTCCATCTGCCGTGCGCGGATGATTCCGGAGAGCTTGTCCAGTCTGTTCAGAAGATTATCCCGTGTCATATCAGATTTCAGCACATAATCCCGCGCCCCCTCGGTGAGAGCATCGCGGACAAGCTCGAAATCAGAGTAGTTCGAAAGGGCCAGTACCTCGCCCTCGAAGTGTTCGGAACGCAGGTGGTGGATCAACTCAATGCCGTTCATGCCCGGCATTTTCAAATCTGTCATGACAATGTCCACCGGGTTGTGTTCTAAAAAGGCGAGCGCACCGATGCCGTTGCTGGCGGTGCCCGCGACCATGTAGTCCGTGCCCTCCAGGAGCTTGCGCACACCGACGAGCAGCATCGGCTCATCATCGACCAAAAGCAAACGGATCATTCTTCCACCTCCTCTTTTGCGTTGTCCTGTGGGATGAGGATACGGCAGACCGTACCGCAGCCCACCTCGCTCTCAACGGTCAGGCCTCCCGCATCCCCGTAATAAATGTGCAGCCGCTCAGCGACGTTGTTCACCCCGATGCCGGAGAAGCGGTCTTTCCCGCGCTTTTGTGCCTCGGGGATAGAGAAGCCATGCCCGTTGTCCCGCACTTCCACGATCATGTTGCCAGCCTCATCCACCGTGCTGCTGACGGTGATGGTTATGGGGGCCGGCATGTTCTCGGTCCCGTGGATGATGGCGTTCTCCGCCAGCGGCTGGAGAACGAACCGGGGCACCCGCCGATCGGCGGTCCGGGGATCGATGCTGTAGCAGACGTCAAAGGAATTCCCGTATCGTATTTTTTGGATCGCGAAGTAGTGGGAAAGGGTCTCCACCTCCTGGGAGAGGGGGATGAACTCGTCCTTTTTCATGATGGTGTTGCGCAGCAGCGCACTCAGCGAGGACAGCCCCTCCGCCACCGCGGGCACGTCGTTGATGGTGGCGACCCACTGCAGGGAGTTAAGGGTGTTGAACAAAAAGTGGGGGTTGATCTGGTACTGTAGGTTTTCCAGTTCCAATTCCCGCCGCCGGGCCTGCTCTTTGCGCCGTCGGTCCATCAGCATCTGGATCTCATCCACCATGCGGTCGATGGTCCGCGCAAGAAAGCCCAGTTCATCCTTGTTGGGGTCGTTGATACGCACGTTGAGATCGTCATCCGAGGTGATGTTGCAGGCGGCAATGATATTTCGGATAGGGTTGAGGATGCTTATATAAGTGACGAGGGTCAGCAGCAGCGAGAGCAGGATCAGCGCCAGCGCCAGCCACAGCAGCGCGATGTTGATGTCCCGCGTTTCCTCGGTTATGTAGCTCATCGGGATACTGGCCACGAGATAGCAGTCAAAGACCTCGTTGTGCACGGCGATACCGATACCATCAGAGCCATTTTCCGACAGGGGAAAAGAGCTGCGCCCGGCGGGAAGCTGCTCCAGGATGGCTTGGAACAGCTGGGTGCCGGCAATGCTCTGTCCCAGCAGGCTGCGATCCTGGGAGGAGAGCACGTCGCCGTCCCCGTCCACCAGCATAATGTTGGAACCGGGCCCAAAGGTCACATCCGCAATGATGCTTTCCTGGATGAGTTGTTCGTCGAAATACACCATGATATAGCCGATGGGCCGCCCGCTGAAGTCCACACTGTACAGCTTGCGCCCGAGCACCAGCTTGTTCTGGGCCCGGTAGGTGTGAATGTATTGCAGGCTGTCCTGGGGCGAGGCTCGCTCCACCATTTGGATGATCTCCTCGCTCTTTTCCGCCGGAATGCCGTCGTAGCCCCGGTCATAGATGGTCTGCCCGTCCAGCCCCACGATCCACAGGTTCTTCAGGTAGCTGGACTGCAAGGGGATCGTCACCGAGGTCTCCCGCACATCCAGCACCATCTCGCGGGTGACGGGTACCCCGTTCGCCGTGGCGAGCAGGCTCTGCTGAACGGCGTCGGTGACCGAGAGGGTCGAGCAGTAGTCCTGATATTTGCCCAGCTCGGTGGTCATGTTCGCGTTGATGGAGCGGATGGTCTGCAGGGCGGAATCGCTGATCTTGTTGTTGATGGACCGGGTATAGACCCGGTAGGCGTACAACCCGATGCACACGGCGGGGATCAGCGAGATGAACAGGAACACCGCCAACAGCCGGTATTGGATCTTGATCTTGCGGATCAGGGGCCTTGGCTGGCTGTTCGGGACGCACAGCAGATCGCTCATATATACCCTCTCCCTGTAAATTTGTTCAAAACAGACAAAAAAGCAGTCTGTCGTTTAAGCAAAGCATATAGTACGATTTTCAAAAAGTCAATATATTACAGGTTTTTCAAAACCTTTTGTCTGTTTTGGCAGAGTTGCTTCCCGTATAATGGAAACAGCAAGAGAGACTGCCTCTCTTTTATGTGCGACTGAAAAAGGAGGACAACGAATATGAAAAAGCTTGCATGCCTTGCGCTCGCCCTCGCTCTCAGCCTGACGGCTCTGGTGGGCTGCGGCGGCGCACCTGCCTCGAAGCCGGCCAGTGGTCCCGCTTCGGCGGTCTCTGCCCCCGCCTCTGAGGCGGACGGCGAGAAGAACTTTGAGGGTCAGGAGCTGAACATCGCCATCTTCGAGGGCGGTTATGGCCCCGACTACTGGAACGAGATCGTCGCCAGCTTCGAAGAGGCCTACGGCGTGACCGTCAACATGCAGATCAGCCCCACCATCGGCGATATCATCCGTCCGCAGATCGTGGCCGGGAATGTGCCCGATTTTATCTCGATGAATGACAACGACACCTCCGGCCTGATCTCCTCGCTGATCCGTGAGAAAGCTCTGATGGACATCACCGATGTGTTCGAGGGTCCCGGCCTGGAGGATACCTCCCCGCTGAAGGATCAGGTGCTGGACGGTGTGCTTGACACTGCCAAGTGCTCTCCCTACGGCGACGGCAAGGTCTATCTGGCCCCCTTCAACGCCTCGCCCCTGGGCCTGGTTTACAACAAGACCCTGTTCGAGGAGAACAACTGGGAACTGCCCGAGACCTGGGATGAGTTCTTCGCCCTGGGCGATCAGGCCAAAGAGCAGGGCATCGCGCTGATGACCTACCCCGGCCTGTATCCTGGCTATATGGAGTCTCTGCTGTGGCCGGCGATCGCCTCTGCCGCCGGCATCGACACCGCGATGGACATCAGCAACTATGTCCCCGGTTCGTTCTCCTCTCCTGAGGTCATGGCCGTGCTGGAGAACATCCAGAAGATCTCCACCGGCGGCTATCTGATGGACGGCTCCGTGGCGCTGAACCATACCCAGAGCCAGACCGAGATGATGATGAACAAGGCCGTGTTCATCCCCAACGGCAACTGGATGGAAGGCGAGATGAAAGACGCCCCCCGTGCGGACGGCTTTGAGTTTGGCCTGACCACCGCGCCCTCCATGAACGCCGGCGATCCCCGCTACGTCATGACCAGCGTGGAGCAGTTCAGCATCCCCGCCGCGGCGAAGAACCCCGAGTTGGCCAAAGAATTCCTGCGTTTCCTGTATACCGAGGAGTCGGTGAAGCTGTTCGCCGAGAAGGCCGGCGGCATCTACGCGCTGAAGAACGCCACCGAGCTGAGCAAGGACTATGTCACCGAGGGCGTTTACAGCATGAACGAAGTGTACAACGAGGGCGACAGCATGGTCTTTGGCTTCGCCGCCCTGCCGGAAGGCTGCAAGGTCACCCCGCGCAGCGAGGTCTTCCAGTCCATCGCCGATTTGATGAACGGCAACCTTACCCCGCAGCAGTGGTCCGAGAAGGTAGAGGCTTCCTTTATCGAGGTCGCCAACACCGCTGAATAACCGCTGAGCAAACCGCGACGAACCACGCCCCGCCAAGCCAGAAGCGTATGGCTTTGGCGGGGCATTTTAGAAGAAAGGGGTACTTATGGCAGAGAAAACAAATCGCCCAGCCAGAAAAAAGGGCGGGTTGCATCGGCTGCCCATCGGGTTTATCTGCATCTGCGTTTTGCCCACGCTGCTGCTGACGATCACCTTTACCATCATTCCCACGGCCCGGGCACTGTGGATGTCCCTGTGGGATTCCACCGCGCTGAGCCTTAACCCGGACTTTGTGTGGGTCGAAAACTATGTATACATGTTCCGGGATGAATACTTCCTGCAGGCGCTGGCCAACACCGCCAAGCTGCTTGCCGTGGTGCCCATCATCACCATCATCTTCGCGCTGGTGCTGGCTTTCATGCTTTCCCAGACAAAGCTGCGGGAGCGGGGGCTGTACCGCACCGTCTTCTACTTCCCCAACATCATCTCGATGACGGTGGTGGGCATTATCTGGTCGTTCGTGTTCCATCCCACCATGGGCATCGTGAACACTTTCCTTGAGTTCGTCGGTCTGGGCGAGTTTGCCCGGCCCTGGGTCGGTGACAGCTCCACTGCTCTGTGGACCATCGCCGTCACGCTGATCTGGCAGGCCACCGGCTACTACATGGTCATGCACATGGCGGCCATGGATGGCATCTCCAACGAGATCTACGAGGCGGCGACCATCGATGGCGCGTCAAGCTTCCGCAAGCTCATCAGCATCACCATCCCGCTGATGCGGGACATTATCGGCATCACCTTTGTTCTGGCTATGTCCGGCACCATGAACCTGAGCTTCGTGCTCTCCAAGGTCATGACCGCCGGCGGCCCCAACGGGGCGTCCACCGTTCTGCTGCAGTACATGTACCAGCAGGGCTTTGTGAATGGAAACTTCGGGTATGCCATGGCGATCACCGTGTTCTCGCTGACCATCTCGGTGATCCTGTCGCTGATTTCCCGCAGACTTTCCAACCGAGAGGAGGAGCCCAGATGACTGCGAACGAAAAAAGCATCCTTCGGGCGAGGATCCTCAAATGGCTCACCCGGATCTTCCTGATCATCATCGCGGTGATCATGCTGTTCCCCCTGGTGTGGAACATCTATTCCTCTTTCAAGACCAACACCGAGTTTTTGGCAAACGCCTTCGCTTTGCCCGGCGGCCTTGAGTGGGACAACTATGCGCGGGCCATCGAAAAGTCAGAGCTGGGGGCCAACATCTTCAACTCGCTCTTCATCGTGGTGGAGACCTTGTGCATCCTGACGGTCTGCGCCATCCCCTGCTCCTACTGCCTGGTGCGCTACAAGTTCTTTGGCGTGAAGGTCATTACTACCGTTTATATGGCGGCGATTTTCATCCAGGCCACCTACATCATGATCCCGCTGTTCCTGCAGATGAACAGCTTGGGGCTGCTCAACAACCGGCCTGCCATGGGCTTTTTGTACGCGGCGATGCAGTTCCCCTTCGCCATTTTCCTGCTGACCGGCTTCATGCGTTCGATCCCGCGGGACTACGAGGAGGCCGCCATGATCGACGGCTGCGGCCCCGCCGGCGTGCTCTGCCATGTGATCGTGCCCATGGCGAAGCCCGGTATCGTTACTGTCTGCATGATCTCCGCCATGAGCGCCTGGAACGAGTACCCGGTAGCATTGGTCATGCTGACCGACGCTGCCAAACAGACTCTGCCTGTCGGCATTGCGAACCTGTACGAGGTGCAGCGGTACGCGACAGACTGGGGCGCGCTCTTCGCGGCGCTGGTCCTGGCGCTCATCCCCACGGTCGTGCTGTTCCTGATCGGTCAAAAGCAGCTGCTTCAGGGTATGAACGTGGGCGGCATCAAAGGGTAAAACTCATGTCCGCAGGGAGGAAAACAAATCATGTACAAGGCCATCCATCACGACGGGCGCAAGCCGCTCGTTGACATTGCAAGCTATCTGCAGCGCCATGACATCGTGTACCGTCGTCCCTCTCTGGAACCCTTTGAGGGCCTGCCGCTGGGCGATGGCAGGCTGGGGGGACTGCTCAGCCACACGGCAAACGGTCTCGCCATGCAGGTCAATCACACCGACGTGATCGACTTTGGCCCGGACGGGAACATGCAGGCATGGGCGTGGGAAGCAGAGGAGCGCAACACCGCGCCTGTGGCCTGCGGGACCGTCGCCATCCAGAGCGCTTTGCCCTGTTTCGATTGGGTCTATCTGAAAGAATATGAGGAACGGCTCAGCCTCGCGGACGGCTGCGTATACGGCAGGGCCGTTACTCCTTTCTCCCGCGTGGAGTGGAAGGCGTATGCCGCCAACGGGCAGGGGGCCCTGGTGTTCAAGGTGGATGCCTGGCAGCAGGAGCCCGCCGCCTGGACCATCACTCTGGAGCGGTGGCCCAGCCCGAACTTTTTCCATCACTATGAGCAGGTCGTGCCGCTGTACGATAAAAACCTGGCCGCGGTCAGCGCGCGGGTGGAACAAAACGAAATCGTGATCCAGCAGGACCTTGGCAGGTTACAGGCGGCCATGGTCTGTCGGATGCAGGCGGAGGGCTGGTCTGCGCAGCCGATCCACTCCCGCGGCGCGGCATTTTGCCTGCCGAAACAAAAAGAGCACCACTTCGCCCTGTTCATCAGCGCCGCCCCGGCTGCCGGCGCACAGGAGGCGGTCGCCGCCTGCCGGGCAGCCCTTGAAAACTGTGACGACGAGCAAGCCCTGTTCCGCCGTCACAGCACCGCATGGAAAGAATTCTGGTCTCGCAGCTTTGTGCATCTTGCGCAGGAGGACTATCTGGAAAACCTCTGGTATCTGTATCTGTACCAGATGAACAGCTGTGGACGGGGCAAGTACCCCTTCACCTTTGCCGGCTTGTGGAGCTGGTTCAAGGACAGCAGAAACTGGGGCCACTTTTACCACTGGAACCACCAGCAGAACTATTGGCCGGTGCTTGCCAGCGGCCATCCGGAACTCTATAAAAACTATCTGGAATACCGCTGGTCGATGCTCGGCCACGCAAAAGAAGATGCGGCGGAGAACTTTGGCGCAAAGGGCGCTTTCTTCTCCGACATATCGAATCTGAACGGATACAACGCCATCGAGCCGGACACGGTCCGCAATTGTTCCGTAGGTGCGCAGATCGCACTGGACTTCTACCGCTATTATCTGTATACCGGCGACGACGCGTTTTTGCGTCAGCGGGCCATGCCCATGATGCTCGCCTGTGCGGAGTTCTACCGCAGCCTGGCACGACCCGGCAAGGACGGCAGGATGGAGCTGCTGGATGGAGCGACCGCTTACGAGAGTTACTGGCCGCTCAAGACTACCCTCACCGACCTGTATGTGCTGAAAGCGCTGCTGCGAGCCATCCGGGAAGTGGGCCCGGCTGCGGGCGCTGACCCGGAGGAACTGGCCGTTTGCGCGGAGTTGGAAGACCGGCTGTACGCCGCACGTACCGAGGTCGTTGACCACGAGGGCGAGCAGCTGGAGATCTTTGCCGTCGGCGAGAAATGGGACGGCCAGACCGCCCGGTACGGCGAGGGCAAATACCCATGGTCGCCTTTCCCTGCCAGCCTGATGAGTCCCGTCTGGCCGTTCGGGTATCTCGACCTTGCCGACAGTGGCACGGAGGAGTTCAGGATCATGCGCAACACCGCGCGCGTGCTGCTCGATCGGGACGTGTACAAGCTGGGCAAACTGGGTTGCTCCGGCCATGCACCCGCACCGGAAATGGCGGCGCGCCTTGGTATGGCCGGGGATATGCTGCCCATCCTGCGGCACTTTGTGCAGGCATACCAGATCTTTCCCAACGGGCTGATGCACTTTGCGGACGTGTCGCAGAACCAGCAGTGGAGCGCAGTAGACCGGCCCCGCATCCTCCCGCCGGACGTCAGCGGCACCCAATGGGAGGAACTGCATGAAAAGAAGCTGGGCCAGCGGACGGAGATCCCCTCGGACTGGTTCCTGCACTGCTATTTTGAGGCGGCGGCCAACGTGACCGCCGGCATCAACGAAATGCTGTTGCAGAGCAGTAAAGGGGTGCTGCGGGTATTCCCGGCCCTTGCTAGGGAGCAGGATGCCATGTTCACCCTTTGGGGCGAGGGCGGCTTTGTGGTCACAAGCGAGAGATATCAGGGTGAAGTGCGGTATGTGGCCATCCGCTCGACCCGCGGCGGTGTCTGCCGTCTGTCCGATCCCTGGCCCGGCGAGGCGCTGACGGTGCGCTGCGGCTATGAACATATCGAGCTTGCCCGCCAGGGCGACGAGCTTTGCTTTGATACCGAGGCAGGGGAGGAATATATCCTGTTCCGCTGTGAGTTCCCGCCGGAGTGCTACTACCATGCCCCCTTTGCGGCGGCAAAAAACGAGGATGTAAAGCGCCTGGGGACCATGCAGCTCGGCCTTGCAAAATATTACTGACAAGGAGGACCTGCCTGTGCCCATGTCGCGCAGCGTATATGACCGTACCGGCCCCATACCGCGCTGGGACGAAGGCCTCCCCCTGGGAAACGGCCTGCTGGGCTGCCTTGTCTGGGGCACGGCACAGGCGCTGAATTTTTCGCTGGACCTGTCCGGTCTTTGGGACGAGACCCCCGCGCCGGGCGTGCAGGCGGCTGGCTTCTCCTTTGACGGGCTGCGGACCATGGTTGAGGAGCGGCACTGGGACCGTATCCGACAGGTCTTTGACCTTCCTTATGATGACCCTGCCCCCACAAAGCTGCCCGCCGGCAGGCTCGTTTTGCGCGGTATCGGGGAACCGTCCCACAGCCGGTATTCGCTGAGGGCTGCCTGCGGCAGCCTGACCTTTAAAAAAGGCCAGCTCACCGCCTGGGTCCATGCCACTGCGCCGGTGGGGATCGTCCGGCTGGAGGATGTCCATGACGGCTGGACGATGGATCTTCTGCCGCCGGCTTTTGCCGGCGGCGGAGCGGAGGCGGAGAGCTGCGTGGGGGAAAAAGCGCTCTCTGTGCTGGGGTATCCGGCTGCCGAGCGTTTTGCCAGCCGAAATACCGTCGGGTTTGCGCAGCGGTTTCCCGGAGGCGCGTTCGCGGCAGCCGCAGTGCGCCGGGAGCAGCAGGGCGGCACGGTCCTGTACTTTTCCGTTGCGCGGGCCGCCAGCGTTCGCGATGCCTGGGGTAAAGCCAAAGAAACGGTAGAGAACGCCGCGGTGGAGGCTCTGCCCGCCCTTTTGCGGGAACACTGGCGCTGGTGGAGCGCTTTCTGGCGAAAAAGCTCCCTGCGGCTGCCCTCCGGCAAGCTCGAAAAGGCATGGAATTTTGCGAACTACGCTCTCGCCTGCTGCTCGAGGCCTGGCGGCGCGCCCTGCTCCCTGCAGGGCGTCTGGACGGCGGATAACGGCCTGCTGCCCCCCTGGAAAGGCGACTACCACAACGATCTGAACACCCAGCTCATCTACAGCCACTATGGCACGGCAAACCACCTGGAAGAAGGGCGGGTACTGTTCGATCACCTCCGCGCGCTGCTGCCTCAGGCGCAGCGGTTTGCCCGTGCGTTCTACGGGCTTGAGGGCGGCTGCTACCCCGGCGTGATGTCTCTGAGCGGGCAGCCGCTGGGCGGATGGCCCATGTATTCGCTTTCCCCCACAAACCAGGTCTGGCTGGGGCAGATGGCATACCGACACTTCGGCTTTACCGGCGACGCGGCCTTTCTGCGGCAGACGGTCTACCCCATCTGCCGTCAGGCCGGCAAGCTTCTTGCCGGTCTGCTGCGCCGGAAAGAGGGGTGGCTTTTTCTGCCGCTATCCTCCTCCCCGGAGATTCATGAAAACGCTCCTGAAGCCTGGCTTACCCCGAACTCGAACTACGATCTCGCCCTCATGCGCTGGCTGTTTGCCGCTCTGCCGCAGATCGAAAGGCAGCTTGGCCTTCCTCCCGACCCGCTCTGGGCCGAAACGCTGGAGGGACTGCCGGAGCTGGCGGTGGACAAAGACGGGCGGCTTCTGCTCGCGCCGGGTGAGCCGCTTGCCATGTCGCACCGGCACTTTTCACACACGGTGGCCATCTATCCCCTCGGCCTGCTGCGCGCCAGCGACCCACAGCAGCTGCAAGTTATGCGGCGGACGGTCGAGCAGATCGAACGTCTTGGGACCGACGAGTGGGCAGGCTTCTCGTTTGCGTGGATGGCGCTGCTGCAGGCGCTGTGCCGCAACGGGGATAAGGCGGAGGCTTATCTGGACAGGTTTCTGGACGGCTTCGTGGGACCGAACGGGTTTCATCTGAACGGAGATTACAAACAGCGGGGATACAGCCGCTTTAGCTACCGCCCGTTCACTCTGGAGGGCAATTTCCTGGCCGCCGAGGCTATTCAACAGATGCTGCTACAAACGGAGGCGGATACGTTTACGGTGCTCCCCGCAATCCCCACCGCCTGGAAAAGACGCATGATCTCTGCCTTTGACCTGCTCACCGACAACGGGCTCAAGGTCAGCATCGCCAAAGGGATTGGCGACCATGTCATCGTCCGCTGCCAGGCGCTAAGGGATGGCAGCTGGCTGTTCGCCGACCTGGGGCAGCGCTTCGCGCTGCGTCAGGGCCAGGTCATGAGCTTTGATTTTTATATCCGTTGACCAACCATGCAACGAAAAAGGAGACTGCAATGGACATACAAGCGATAAAAGAGCAGATCTGCGATGTCTGCCACAAGATGTGGCAGCTGGGCTGGGTCGCCGCAAACGACGGGAATGTCAGCGCCAGGCTGGACGACGGCACGTTTCTGGCAACGCCGACCGGGATGAGCAAGAGCTTCATCACTCCGGAAAAGCTGATCCTCATCGACGGGGACGGCAATGTGCTGGAAGCGGCGGAGGGGCTTCGGCCGTCCAGCGAGATCAAGATGCACCTGCGCTGCTATGAAAAGCGGGAAGACGTGTGGAGCGTCATTCACGCCCACCCGCCCGGCGCCACTGGCTTTGCGGTGGCGCACCGCAGCATGGATATGTATAACATGATCGAGGATGTAGCAGCCATCGGCAGTGTGCCGCTGACGCCCTATGGGACCCCCAGCACCAGCGAGGTACCGGACGCCATCGAACCGTATCTGGATCAGCACGATGTGATGCTGCTGGAAAACCACGGCGCGTTGGCGGTGGGCAGCGATGTCATAACCGCGTTTTACCGCATGGAGAGTCTGGAGTTGTGGGCGAAGATCACCATCAATGCCATCATCCTGGGCGGCAGTTACGATATCAGCCGGGAGAATATCGAAAAGCTCATCGGGCTGCGCGGCTTTTACCGCGTGACCGGCCGGCACCCCGGCTACAAAAAATACCCGGACCGCCGGCAGGGCGAGCCGACCGACGTTTAAGGAGGGCCGTATGCTGAAAAACATTCCCCCCATCCTGAGCCCGGAATTGCTGAAAGTCCTCTGCGAGATGGGCCATGGCGACGAGATCGTTCTGGCGGACGGCAATTTCCCCGCCGAGAGCGTGGGCAGGAACGCCATCGTCCTTCGCGCTGACGGACACGGCGTTGAGGAGTTGCTGGACGCCGTACTGGAGCTCATCCCTCTGGACAGTTATGTGACCGCCCCGGCCGCACTGATGGAAACGATCGAGGGGGATCCGACCCCCTCGATCTGGAAAAGATACGAGCGTGTTCTGGAGGCTCACGGTGAGGACGCGCGGCGAATTGAGTGGATGGAGCGGTACGCCTTTTACGAACGGGCGAAAAACGCCTACGCTGTCGTGGCATCCGGTGAGACGGCGGTCTACGCGAACATCCTGCTCAAAAAGGGTGTGGTCAGATGAGCCGGCGGACGGTCCTCGCCTTTGACTTCGGCGCCTCCAGTGGCCGCGCCATCAAGGCGGCCTTTGAGGACGGGCGGCTGGACACCCGCGAGATCCACCGCTTTGAGAACAGGCCTGTAGAGCGGGACGGCCATCTGCGATGGGATATGCCTGCGCTGATGGAACAAGTTCATATCGGGCTTGGAAAGGCGGGCCGGTTCGACTGCGTCGGCTTTGATACCTGGGGTGTGGATTTTGGGCTGGTGGACCGGAGCGGAAAGCTGCTGGAGCTGCCCGTCCACTACCGGGACGGGCGTACCGACGGCATAACGGCCCAGGCGCGGCGGATCATGAGCGCGCGGGAGCTTTACGCACGGACCGGCACGCAGATACTGCCGATCAACACGCTTTTCCAGCTGCTGGCCCTGCGCAAACAGCAGCCGCAAACGTTGGAGCAGGCGGACAAGCTGCTGTTCATGCCGGACCTGTTTGCCCATGAGCTCTGCGGCAGCCTGGCGTGTGAAAGGAGCATCGCTTCCACAAGCCAGCTTCTCTCATTGCCGGGCGGAGAGTGGGACCGGCAGGTCCTGGACGCTTTTGGCCTGCCCCGGTCGCTGTTCCTGCCCACCGTTCCCAGCGGGACTGTTGTCGGGGTCTTGCCCGGCGGGCAAAAGGTCATCGCAGTGGCCGGTCACGACACCCAATGCGCGGTGGCGGCCCTGCCCGGCGCGGAGAAAGAGGCCGCTTTCCTTTCCTGCGGGACATGGAGCCTGCTGGGCTGTGAGCTGGACGAGCCGGTGCTGACAGAGCGGAGCATGGCGCTGGGCCTGTCCAACGAGCTTGGCGCGAACGGAAAGGTCAACTATCTGAAAAACATCATCGGCTTGTGGCTCATCCAGGAGAGCCGCCGCCAGTGGCGGCGGGAGGGCAAAGACCTCTCATACGTCGAGCTGGAACGGCTGGCGCTGGAGGCAAAGCCGCTGCGCAGCTTTATCGACCCGGACGCCCCGGCGTTTACTCCGCCCGGCGACATCCCGGCGCGGGTGAAAGAGTACTGCCGCACCAGCGGCCAGCCGATCCCCGAGACGGTGGGCGAAATCATGCGCTGCATCTATGAGAGCCTCGCCCTCAAGTACCGTTACGCACTGGAACAAATCGGGCGAGTGACCCAAAAACGGTTCAAAACACTGCACATCCTGGGCGGCGGCACAAAGGACATACTGCTCTGCCGCATGACCGCCGCCTCCACTGGCCTGCGGGTGGTGGCGGGCCCCACAGAGGCGACCGCGCTGGGGAATATCCTGATCCAGCTCGTGGCAATGGGTGATCTGGCGTCTGTCGAGGAGGGCCGCAGGCTGATCGCGCAGGCGGAGCCGCTGCGGGAATACCTGCCCGAAGATACGGCCCTCTGGGACGAGGCCTATGTCCGGTATACCGCGCTGCTCGCCCAGTGCGCAGAATAAATATAGAAAAGGAGAATAAGCAGATGTTGTATCCGAAAATCGGTATCCGTCCTGTGATTGACGGGCGCTGGGGCGGTGTACGGGAGAGCCTGGAAAACCAAACTATGACCATGGCGCGGAATGCGGCCAAGCTCATCAGCGACTCCCTGCGGTATCCCGATGGGAAGCCGGTGGAATGCGTGGTGGGCTGCACGACCATCGGCGGCGGTGCGGAAGCCGCCCGTGTGGCAGACCAGTTCAGCACCGAGAATGTGGTGGCCACCCTTTCGGTCACTCCGTGCTGGTGCTATGGCACCGAGACTTTCGATATGGACCCCAAAACCATCAAGGCGGTATGGGGATTCAACGGCACCGAGCGGCCCGGGGCCGTCTATCTGGCGGCGGTCATGGCAGCCCACGCCCAGCGCGGCCTGCCTGCCTTTTCCATCTATGGCCATGATGTGCAGGACGCCGCTGACACGACTATCCCCGCGGATGTGGCCGAAAAGATCCTGCGCTTTGCCCGCTGTGCCGTAGCGGTGGGTTGGATGAAGAACAAGGCATACGTGAACCTGGGCGGTGTGGCTATGGGTATCGCCGGGAGCTTCTGCGATGCCGAGATTTTCCAGAAGTACTTTGGGATCCGGGCCGAATGGGTGGACATGACGGAGATCGTGCGCCGCATCACCCTGGATATTTACGATCATGAGGAGTATGAGCACGCGCTGGCATGGGTGAAGAAAAACTGCCGCGAGGGTTTCGACTGCAACGCAGGCAAGGACCTGCCCCAGGTCATCCGCCGCTCAAAAGTCGTTCCACCCGATAAGGACTGGGAGTTCGTCACCAAGATGACCATGGTCATGCGGGATATCCTGTACGGCAATCCCAGGCTGGACGAACTGGGTTGGCATGAAGAAGCCCTCGGCCGCAATGCGGTGGCCGGCGGATTCCAGGGCCAGCGTCAGTGGACCGACTGGCTGCCCAACGCCGACTTCTCCGAGGCGATCCTGGCCAGCACTTTCGACTGGAACGGGCCGAAGATGCCCACCCCTTTCGCCACCGAGAACGACACCTGCAACGGCGTTTCCATGCTACTGGGCACGCTGGTCGCCCATACCGCCCCCTGCTTCCATGACATGCGCACCTACTGGAGCCCGGAGGCCTGTCAGCGGGTCACCGGAAAGCGCCCGACCGGCGTGGCGGAGAACGGGTTCATCCATCTTATCAACTCCGGCGCGACCGCGCTGGACGGCAGCGGCGCCTGCAAAGACGCTGCCGGAAACAGCGTGATGAAACCGTTCTGGCAGATGGGCAGCGATGACATCAAGGCCTGCATGGAGGCCACCGACTGGTGCCGCGCCAATTATGAGTACTTCAGGGGCGGCGGCTTCTCCAGCCACTTCCGCTGCCGGGCCGAGATGCCCGTCACCATGCTGCGCTACAACATCGTGAACGGCGTCGGCCCTGTGCTGCAGATCGCCGAGGGCTGGACTGCCGACCTGCCGGACGACGTCCACCGCGCCATTGATGTGCGCACCGATCGGACCTGGCCCACCACCTGGTTCGCCCCGCGCCTGACTGGAGAGGGCGCGTTCCGTGATGTTTACAGCGTGATGGCTAATTGGGGCGCAAACCACGGCGTGACCGTCTACGGCCATGTGGGGGCCGACCTTATCACCCTTGCCAGTATGCTCCGCATCCCGGTCACCATGCATAACGTGCCGGCGGAAAAGGTGTACCGGCCTCATGCTTGGGCCAGCTTTGGCACGCAGGATATGCAGGCCGCCGATTACGCCGCCTGCAAACACTACGGTCCGCTGTACCGGTAAGACTGGCGAGGACATGTTCCTGCTGCGACAGTATGTGGGTACAACAGGAAACTCGAACGGCAACCATCTGCACTTTGAAGCATGGATCGGAGGCCAGCGTGTCGACGCAATGAGTTTCTTTGCGGTAACATAAAAGGGGAGCGTTAGCGGCGAAGCGCCAAGGCGGAGCAGAGCATCCAGGATGTGTGGAAGCGGGATCAGCAGCATACCTTGCCGCAACGCCAAGGCAAACGCGGAGGTAGAAGCGCTGCTGACAGCCTGAAAAAGTTGACAGTAGAGAAAGGCACAGACGACGGGACTCGCCTGATGCACGCCGCCACCAACCAAGAGAATCGACGTGAAACTATTGGAAAAATTCTCGGCAAACACGGCTGGGCCGAACCCGCCGAGTGGATGTGGATCAGAGCCACAAGAAAAACCGTTGTGCAGAAGTGTTTCTGACCTGCATCCCGTCAAGCGAACAATGAAATAAGAAATATCATTTCTGCCAAAG
>OLRN01000659.1_pt1 | contig 23466 bp, 20 predicted proteins | sample 1673001 | NCBI WGS metagenome assembly OLRN01 (sample SAMEA3136745, study PRJEB25190) | human gut metagenome | biome: human gut; feature: human-associated habitat; material: faeces | place: Austria | collected 2013 | reverse complement strand
TTAAGATTTTTACTCTTTAATTGTCCTTTTTCAACAGAAGCCCATCTGGCTTTTGCGCCGGCTCTTCGTTCTTCACTCTTTATTTTCGTAAGACTGCGGTACTTTTAGCGGATCAGGAAATTAGCTGCGCTGACCTTCGGTTCTGATATTATATTCCGGCGGAGCGCAGATCCGCCGGTACATTAGTCTTGTTGGTTATTATCGATCGTAATACATTGAAAAAATCTACAAGGCATTTGACTTTAACTCCTATAACTACTTTAACTCCAAATGACAATACCCAACAAGGCAATTGGATTTTTCACTTTTAATTTTTAATTAGCTAACGCAGAGCTGCGCTTGCGCCCTCATTCCGCGCCTGTTCTACTCTTTCGTAAGACGCAGGCAGAATTTACGGGGAAAAGATGGCTGAAGGCATGGATACGTAAAATAAATAAGCCAGATATGGGCTAATGCCTAATTTGAATTAAATACCCTTCAAAAAAAATGCGTATTTAAAATCAATATATGCATGTAATCCGTTGTTATCTATCCACGCTAATTCATCATGACTTTTACGTGATATAGATGCTGCATTGTCATTTTTAAATGCATTATAAACTTTTTCCAATACCTCCATTTGTTCATTCGTAAAACATGATAAATCACACGAAATATCAGATACTAGCTTATTTCCTATATATCCATTTTTAACTTCTACTTCAATTTGCTTTATGTCATCTAATAATGCATACACCTTATCCCATCTGTCAGGCACAGGCCCATATTGTATAGCCTTAAATTTCAATCCTGTCAGTGCCTGTCCATTTTCTCTATAAGACAAGAAATCTGTATAAAACAACAACTTGTTCATTTGAGTTACAAACACCCCGTTAAATTTCTCGATGAAAAACAATATTACATTTTTCAACCTACTTAAGGACAACATAGCATAACCATTATACTTATTACGTCCTTGGTCCCCATAAATCAAACTACATAATATTCCGTCCATGAAAGACCTGCTCTCATAGTCTTCCAGACGCTTCTTTATTTTCTGATACTCGTCGTCAGACAGAACACCTATTGCTGCATCCACAAACGTCTCAAACGTTCTTGGAGATTGTATAGCTTTCAATACTCGTCCGTTTGCCAAACTTGGCATTTCTCCATTTTCATATAAACGGTATTGGTTATCTCCAAAGCCTAAAATCTTAGACATCTTCGATGCCGACAATTCATATCTGCTCCTTATATCCTTTATTTCATCCGGGAAAGGAATCCCGTGTCTGATACGATAAGCATTATATATCTGAGATGTATTTACAACATCCATCTGAGTAGTAGTGAATGTTTCTTCAGTATCCACACACTTATAATATATATATGTGTATTCAAACTCTTCTTTACGAAAAACAGCCTTTCGGGTTTCAGTAAGGAAAACAGCATTCCCTCCGGTAAATGGACTTCTCATAATTATTTAAATTTATATCTAATTTCTTGTTCGGCAATATGAAAAGATATGCAAATTGCACTTGAATTACTTACTCCCATAGATATTTTAATATATACATCCCTACTCTTTACGTCTTTACCAAACACCCACATTTCTCCTTTCTTATTTAAGGTGTCTTTTATTGGTCCGTCAACATAATCATTAGCTTCAAGTTGCATTATTATATCTTCCCTGTATTTAGGAGTTATTTCCAGATCTAAGAGCGTTTGTAAATTTTTACCTCTGTCATCACGAAAAACAAGTCCAAAAACTTTTACTTTTTGGTTGAATTGAGAAAGAAAATGTTCTACTTCTTCTTTTGTAGCCATAAACTATTTGCATTTGCCGCAAAAATAACGATTTAGTTTAATATATGCAAGTTTTTACGCATAAAATCAACTTTAAAATTGAGCAACAATCAACTTAAACACAAAGTTTAGCATCGGCTAATTAGTAAAAAAGGAAGTTAGCGGAATATTTTAGAAGTTAAGGAGAAGTTCCTTGAGCGTAGTGCAAAAAGACATATGCCTTGAAGGGTATTGTCATTTGTAGTTAAAGTAGTCTACAGACAGAAAGGCTGTAGGTTAGCGATAATATAATTAAATTGATATGTCGGTATATCTGTAACCGTGGGTGATACACCCACGGACAACAACACAAAACATGAGCACCCGAAGTGGTGCTACTATTGTTATTATGTTACTTCCTTGCTTTTTATTATGTTCTTTTATTTGCTCAAATATAGCACCACTTCGGGTGCATGCATTGATTGGACTTTAATCCGTGGGTAATGACCCACGGTTACTGAAGTGTAGCCCTTCGGGCTATAAGTTCGTATTAACCTTTGTTCCGGCGGATCTGCGCTTTCGAGTCGGGAGTTAAAGTAGTTACAGGAGTTATCGCTCACTAATGTGAGCTAGGAGTTAGAGTCATATGCATTGTTGATTCTTGTCGCAAGCACTACGTTGCCATTGTTCCGGCGGATCTGCGCTCCGCCGGAATTGAATATAAGGATCTTTGATCCGCTAAAAATACCGCTGTATTATAAAAGTGAGTAATGACAAACGAAGTTCTACGTTAGTCTAGTCAATGTTTTACTACAAGAAATAGGAAGTAATCGGATTAAATAAATCCTTATACTCAATTCCGGCAGATTTTTCGCTGTGCTCAACAACTCGTGCAAATCAGCCGGCACATTAGTCTTGTTGGTTATTATTGATCGTAATATATTGAAAAAATCTACAAGGCATTTGACTTTAACTCCTATAACTACTTTAACTACTCTAACTACCAGAGTTAAGAAGATATGAAAGCAAGCACTACGTTGCTATTGTGCCGGCGGATCTGCGCTCCGCCGGAATTGAATATAAGGATCTTTGATCCGATTACTTCCTATTTTGTCATTGCATCATTTATACTTCACCTAAATCAGCGGTACTTTTAGCGGATCAGGAAATTAGCTGCGCTGACCTTCGGTTCTTATATTATATTCCGGCGGAGCGCAGATCCGCCGGCACATTAGCCTTGTTGATTATTATTGATCGTAATATATTGAAAAAATCCACAGCACTACGTTTGCATTTGGCTTTAACTCCTATAACTACTTTAACTACTCTAACTACCGAAACAGAGGAGCGCAGATCCGCCGGCACATTAGTCTTGTTGATTATTATCGCAAGCACTACGTTAGCATTTGGATTTTTCACTCTTCACTCTTCGTTCTTCACTTAAACAAACTCCTTTAACTACCGAAACAGAAGCCCCAATCATATATTTTATATTAAAAAACATTTACCATGACTACAGTAAGACTAACATTCAGGATGGCGGCTGACAGTAGCCGCAAAGGCACATTGTATTTTCAGATTATACACCGTAATACGGTTAAGACGCTCAGCACCAGATGCCGCATCTTTGCCGACGAATGGGACGAGCCCAACAGCCGCATATTCATCATGTCGCCGGTGTCTGCCAGACGCACTGCCACGCTGCTCGGCATACGCAACAGGATCAGACACGAGATGCAGCGGCTCAATGGCATAATCAGCAAATACGACTGCAGCGGACTGCCTTACAACACTGCCGACATCATCCATTGCTACCGCAACTCTCAGCCGGCTGTCAACCACTCGCTGTTCGCCTTCATGCACCGACATATCCGCATGCTCAGTGCCCAGGGCAGACTGCGCACCGCCGACACTTACCGACAGACGCTCAGCAGCATCACCACATTCCGCAACGGCGCCGACATCAGCATCTCCATGCTCACCGCCCCGTTCGTCGAGTCGTATGAGTCGTGGCTGCGCTCCCGTCGCCTTTGCCGCAACACCACGTCGTTCTATATGCGCATCCTGCGCAGCGTCTACAACAAGGCAGCAGCCGAAGGCATCGTCCCTAAGGGCAATCCCTTTGCCACGGTCTACACCGGTGTCGACAAGACCTCGCGCCGCGCCGTCAGCCTTGCCGACATCAGGCGCATCAAGGCTCTCAACCTCGCAGCCCACACCCCACTTGCCTTTGCGCGCGACATGTTTCTCTTCTCGTTCTACATGCGCGGCATGTCGTTTGTCGACATGGCATTTCTGCGCAAAAAAGACCTCAGCAACAACTACGTCGTCTACAGCCGCAAGAAGACCGGGCAGCAACTCACCGTCAGATGGGAGCGCCCCATGCAGGCCATCGTCGACGCCTACGGCCCTTCTTCCACACAATATCTCCTTCCCGTCATCGTCCGTGAAGACGGCACCGAGCGCAGCCAGTATCTCAACGCCATGCTCCGCGTCAACCGCAACCTCAAGAAGATAGGCGTCATGGCAGGCATCCCCATTCCGCTCACCATGTATGTTGCGCGCCATTCGTGGGCCACGGCAGCCAAGGAGAAAGACATCTCCATAGGCATCATCAGTCAGGCAATGGGCCACGACTCCGAGAACACCACGCAGATATATCTCGCATCCATCAAGACCGGGAAAATAGACGATGCCAACCGCGACATCCTCAATGGTATCTGAATAAATATTTAGGGCTGTATGTTCAAAACGACTTACTCTTACGAAGAGTACATCTAACGTTGCAAATTTACGAATTTATTTTTTATTACCAATATTTTGCCGAGAAAAATCGTGTTTATTCATGTTTTCAAAGTTGTTACAATATGAACTTATGTGAACCAGATGCATGTCATATTGTTCCTTATTTCCTGATTATCAAATATTTAGCAACGTCAGACTTACTCTTCGTAAGAGTGAGTCATCAATTTGTTGAGCTAAGCAGACGAGACTATTATGGATAGTAATACACCGATGCATGTTAAAAGTCCGACGGTAACACCTACCGACGGCGCCGTAGGCGTGCCAAAAGCAGCCAAAAACGGCAAACATTGGTATATAGCCGTCGTAAACAACAACTCCGAAAAACTTTGTTGCGAGAGGCTTCTGGCACGCATTGCGTCGCAGCCTGACAGCGAAAAAGACTATGAGGTCTATGTGGCAGCACAGAAGGAGATGCGCACATGGCGCAACGGCCGCCGCAAGCTCGTAGAGCGCATCATCTTCCCCACCCTCGTCTTCATCCGCTGCACCGACCTCATGCGCCGCAAGGAGATAGTGTTTCTGCCATACATCAAGCGCTTCATGGTCAACATAGCCGGCAGTCCCGAAAACGGCCACCGCCCCGTTGCCGTCATCCCCGACCAGCAGATGCGCAGCCTTATGCGCATGGTCAGCGATGCCGAGAGCGACGTAACCATCGACCCGCGCCCATTGCGCCGTGGCGAGAAGGTACGCGTCAACGGAGGCAAGCTCATGGGCCTCGAAGGCTATGTCCTTCAGTGTCCCGACAACAGCACCAGCCTCGTCATCGACATCGGCATCCTCGGCAGCGCCAAGGTCAATATATCGCGCGACCTGCTCGATCCGATAGAGTAACAGAATCGTCATAATAAACACCACATATATCATCATATCTCCAATTAATTTCAGAACTTAACCGTAAAGGCGGGCAATATCAGTCAGGTAAAAAATACACCGGACATAAATCGCCCAAAGCTTCATCGGCAGGATAACACCCCACTCCATTAGCTACAGACTGTGCAAAGATATAGCCACTCTGAACATATTTCACCATTTTGTCCCCAACGGGACAAAAAAGTTGCTAACGCAACGCTATATAAGTGAAAAATTAACAGTGAACAGATGGCAATAAAAAAATAAAAAGTAAAAATTAAAAATTAAAGGCTAAAGAAATTACTTGCAATCACTACCTACGTTTGCTAATGTTTGGTATAAAGTTATGATGTAATGCCACATAGGAAGTAAGCGGATCAGGAGATCCTTATATTCAATTCCGGCGGAGCGCAGATCCGCCGGCACATTACCGAACGTAGTGATTATGAAGTTATGATAAAAATCAACAAAGCATATGACTTTAACTACTATAACTTCTTTAACTACTATAACTACCGATGATAATCCTCGGTACAAAAAGTTATGATGAGAATCAACAAAGCATATGACTTTAACTACTATAACTTCTTTAACTACTATAACTACCGATGATAATCCTCGGTACAAAAAGTTATGATGAGAATCAACAAAGCATATGACTTTAACTACTATAACTTCTTTAACTACTATAACTACTATAACTACCGATGATACCCCCCGGCACCAAAAATGATATTGTGTAAATTCAATTATACAACAATGAAAAATTTAGAATCAGCCGAAAAGAAGGCACGTCTGTTAACCACAGTGGTTATCGACAAATTAGTTAAGTCAACCTGCCGCAGCTGCAGGACACTAGAAACAGAGCTGCATGTACGTCACGGATTCATTAAAGCAGTCTAAGACAACAACCTGAAGCCTGGCGACAGCCTTACCTGCATCCAGCTGTTGGCCGCCAACTCGATAATAGTAGACGGCTACAAGCGCAGAATAGAAAACTATCGCCTCATCAAGTCGCCACAACAGCAGGCAGAACAAGAAAAGCTCAACGAGTGGCGCAACTACTTCACACAGCTCATCACACAACTCACAAGAGACTGAGGCGCAAAGGCGCAAATAAAGAGCCCCACCAAACCTCCCCCATGGGGAGGCTTAAGTGGATTATTTCAAGGAGTTAAAGGAGCATTTTCTAAGTGAAGAGCAGGCTTGCGCAATTAAAAATTAAGAATTAAAAATTAAGAAAGTTAGTCCTGCAGCAGACGCGAAGCAATAAAGGCACATGGCTTCCTGTGCTATTGTCATTGGGAGTTAAAGTAGTTATTGCTCACTAAGATGAGCTAGGAGTTAGAGGCAATAGCAAACGCAGTACTTGCGAAAAGATCCAGCAAAGTATTTGGATTTTTCATTTTTCACTTAGAAAATACTACTCAAACTACCGAGAAGCAAAAGCCTCCCCACGGGGGAGGTTTGGTGGGGCTTTTAATTCACCCTGTTATAGGGTGGTAACCTGCTCTATAAACTCCTTACGCGCGCGCCCGAGGAATATAAGTGTTAATATCCATTTTGGATGACACAAAAAACAAATATTATATAAAAGTTACGAAACCTACTTACCACCCTATCACACCCTAATGCCTGTTTTGTCGTAATTTCGGAACTATTATCTGGTGTAAGGCGTTGATAATAAATGATATAAGATAATGCGTGATGATGAGGTGTATACCACTGCAACCTTATAGGCAAGGTTGTCACTTTTATGCGAAAATATGCCGAAAAAGCGAGTAAAAAAACGTTAACAATGTTAATATCCAAATTTTGGATGACAAAAAATTAACATTCATTATATGTTGAAAATCGACTAAAATGTGCAAAAACGTGATAAGGTTACAGTAAGGTGATTATGCTCTAGATATGTAAAGATAAACTATTAAGAATAGAGGTAAAAAGAAGGACAGATGCAGAATCCGGATAGGAGTTAAAGAAGTTAAAGTTGTAAGAGTTAGAGTCAATAGCAAACGCAGTGCTTGCGAAAAGAACTAACAGAGCATTTGGATTGACTTACGTCGAACTTTGTTTTTTCACTTTTAACTATTAATTTTTAATTAGCTAACGCTGAACTTCGTTTGCGCTTTTGCGCCTGCTCTTCTTATAACTCATTTGTTTTTCTAACGAAAACCGCTGAGTTTTATGACAAAAGACAGTGGAATTATACCAAAAACTCACTGAATTATATATTGCAAATCGACACAATAAATAACAAATTACATGAAAGGAATTGTATTAGCCGGTGGCAGCGGCACACGTCTGTATCCTATCACCAAAGGTATAAGCAAGCAGCTCATACCTATCTTTGACAAGCCGATGATCTATTATCCCATATCGGTGTTGATGTTGGCTGGTATCAGAGACATCCTTATTATTTCAACTCCCGCAGACCTGCCGTCATTCAGGCGTCTGCTTGGCGACGGTTCCAATTTCGGAGTGCGCCTGGAGTATGCCGAGCAGCCGTCGCCCGACGGACTTGCACAGGCATTCATTATCGGTGAGAAGTTTATCGTCAGCGATTCTGTGTGTCTTGTCCTGGGCGACAACATCTTCCATGGCAACGGCCTGACCTCACTCCTGCAGTCGGCAGTGCACACAGCCGAAGACGAAGGCAAGGCCACCGTGTTCGGCTATTGGGTGAGCGACCCTGAACGCTACGGTGTGGCAGAGTTCGACGGCGAGGGCAACTGTCTGAGCATCGAGGAGAAGCCTGAACACCCGAAGAGCAACTATGCCGTTGTGGGTCTTTACTTTTATCCCAACAAGGTGGTAGACGTGGCAAAGACCATCAAGCCGTCGGCACGCGGCGAGCTGGAGATAACCACGGTAAACCAACGCTTCCTTAACGACAAGGAACTGAAGGTGCAGACCTTAGGCCGCGGCTTCGCATGGCTAGACACCGGCACACATGACTCACTCAGTGAGGCGAGCACCTTCATTGAGGTGATAGAGAAGCGTCAGGGCCTGAAAGTAGCCTGTCTTGAAGGCATAGCCTACCGCAAAGGCTGGATAAGCGAAGACAAGCTGCGCGAAGTGGCTCAGCCCATGCTGAAGAACGACTACGGCAAGTACCTGCTGTCTATCCTTGACGAAGACAAAGAATCACTGAAGAAAACTTTGGAGTTTTAAGTGAAAAGAGAAAAGCAGGCACAGAGTGCAATTAAAAATTAAAAAGTAAAAATTAAAAGTTAAAGGAATTACTCGCAAGCACTACGTTCGCTAATGTACCGGCTGATTTGTAATTGTCGTGCAAGTGAGAGCAGAAGCAAATATAATTTGGTTATGCCGAGCGCAGCTGACAATCAATGAAATTAATCTGCCGGAATTGAATATCAGGATTTTCAATCCGCTTAAAATACCGCTTATTTAAGTGAAAAAAGAATAGCAGGCACGGAGTGCAGTTAAAAATTAAAAAGTAAAAATTAAAGGTTAAAGGATTACTTTGTAAAAAGTGAAATAGGAAATTATTGATTGGAAGCCACAAGACATATGTCTTAACTCCTAGCTCACCTTAGTGAGCGATAACTCCTATAACTCCTTTAACTACTATAAATACAATAATATGACCGTAATAAAGACAGAGATTGATGGCGTGGTGATAATAGAGCCGCGTCTGTTTAAGGATGACCGTGGCTACTTCTTCGAGAGCTTCTCTCAGAGAGAGTTCGACGAGAAAGTGGGCCATGTAGAGTTTGTACAGGATAACGAGAGCATGTCAAGCTATGGCGTTATGCGCGGACTTCATTTCCAGCGTCCGCCATACACACAGAGCAAGCTGGTGCGCTGCGTGCGCGGTGCAGTGCTCGATGTAGCCGTAGACATACGCAAGGGCAGTCCGACATACGGCAGGCACGTAGCTGTTGAACTGACTGAGGACAACCACCGCCAGTTCTTCATCCCGAAGGGCTTCGCTCATGGTTTCGCCGTACTCAGCGACACAGCCGTATTCCAATATAAGTGCGACAACTTCTATCATCCCGAAGCCGACGGCGGCATAAGTATCCTCGACGACTCACTGGGCATCGACTGGCGCATACCTACAGACCGCGCCATACTGAGCGAAAAGGACACAAAGCACCCGCTGCTCAAAGACTTTGAAACGCCGTTTGTTTAATTGAGAATGGAGAATTGAGAATGGAGAAATTATGATTACTCTTGTGGGTTATTTACCACAAAGCACATGGATTTTTCACTCTTCACTCTTCGTTCTTCACTTAAAGATGCTTCTTTAACTACTTTAACTCCTAAAATATGAAAATTCTAGTTACCGGCGCAAACGGCCAGTTAGGCAATGAGATGCGCATAATAAGCAAAGATACAGACTATAAATATATATTTACAGATGTGGTGGCTCCCGAAGGCGTGGAGACAACCATACTCGACATTACTGACGCGGAGGCTGTGCGCCGTATCGTAAAGGAAAACGGCGTTGGCTGCATAGTCAACTGTGCTGCTTACACCAACGTTGACAAGGCAGAGAGCGACGAGGCGCTGTGCCGTAAACTCAATGCCGACGCACCAAAGATATTGGCTGAAGCCATGAAGGAAGTTGGGGGACTGCTCATTCAGATCTCTACCGACTATGTCTTCGGCGGTGATCCTTACAACACTCCGTGCCGTGAGGACCAGAAAGGCACACCTACGGGTGTGTATGGCGCAACAAAGCTTGAAGGCGAGAAGAACATCATTGGTGTTGGCTGCGACTATGTAATAATCCGCACAGCATGGCTATACTCTGAGTTCGGCAAGAACTTCGTCAAGACCATGCTCAGCCTTACTGCCACTAAGCCGCAGCTTAACGTCGTGTTCGACCAGGCAGGCACTCCTACCTACGCCTACGACCTGGCAGAAGCCATCAAGACAGTGCTCAACGACTATGCTGCTGAAGCACCTGCGTCAGGCTACAGCAAGACAGGCATCTATCACTTCAGCAACGAGGGCGTCTGCTCATGGTACGACTTCACGAAGAAGATAGCCGAGTTGGCAGGCAACACGTCATGCGACATACAGCCCTGCCACAGCAACGAGTTCCCCAGTCCCGTAACCCGTCCTGCCTATTCTGTATTAGACAAGACCAAAATCAAGCAGACCTTCGGCATCACCATTCCGTACTGGACTGACTCACTGAAAGTGTGCATGAAGAACATGGACGCTGTTAAACATTAATATCCACAAAAGGTTTTGTAGCTGACAAGAATCCACAAAGCTAATGTGCCGGCGGATCTGTGCTCCGCGGGAATAAAATATAAGGATTTTCAATCCGCTTAAAATACCGCTTATTTGAGTGAAAAGTTAACAGCGAAAAGTAAAAAATCCAAATACCAAGTTAGCGTAAAATTGTGATATAATGCAAAATAGGAAGTTATCGGATTGCAAATCCTTATACTTCTTACCGGCGGAGCGCAGATCCGCCGGCACAATAGCTAACGTAGTGCTTGCGACAAGAATCCTCAATGCATTTGGATTTTTCACTCTTCACTCTTCGTTCTTCACTTAAACATGCACTACGTTTGCATATGACTTTAACTTCTAGCCAACTTGTTGGCGATAAATTCTTTAATTACTTTAACTCCTAAAAAAATGACTTTCAAACGCAACATAATAATCACCGGCGGAGCCGGATTCATTGGCAGTCATGTAGTAAGACTGTTCGTAAACAAATATCCCGAGTATCACATCATCAACCTCGATAAGCTGACTTATGCCGGCAATCTGGCTAACCTCAAGGACATTGAGAATAAGCCTAACTACACATTCGTGAAGGCCGACATCTGCGACTTCGACACTATACAGCAGCTCATGGAGAAATACCATGTTGACGGCATCATACATCTGGCAGCAGAGAGCCATGTCGACCGCTCAATCAAAGATCCGTTCACCTTTGCACGTACCAATGTGATGGGCACACTCAGTCTGCTGCAGGCTGCAAAGCTATATTGGGAAAGCCAGCCTGAAGGCTATGAGGGCAAGCGCTTCTATCACATATCTACCGACGAGGTGTATGGCGCATTGGAGCTGACACATCCCGAAGGCGTGGAGCCTCCGTTCACAACAAAGGCATCGTCTGGCAAGCATCATCTGGCATACGGTGAGAAGTTCTTCCTGGAGACAACCAAGTATAACCCTCACAGCCCGTACAGCGCAAGCAAGGCAAGCTCTGACCATTTTGTACGTGCCTTCCACGACACCTATGGTATGCCAACAATCGTAACCAACTGCTCTAACAACTACGGCCCTTATCAGTTCCCTGAGAAGCTGATACCTCTGTTTATCAACAACATACGTCACCGTAAGCCGCTGCCGGTATACGGCAAGGGCGAGAACGTGCGCGACTGGCTCTATGTTGAAGATCACGCCCGTGCCATAGACCTTATTTTCCACAAAGGAAATGTGGCAGAGACATACAACATCGGCGGATTTAACGAGTGGAAGAACATCGACATCATAAAGGTTGTAATCAACACTGTTGACCGCCTGTTGGGACGCAAGGAAGGTGAAGACATGGATCTTATCACCCATGTTACCGACCGCAAGGGCCACGATATGCGCTATGCCATAGACAGCAGCAAGCTGCAGCGTGAGCTTGGCTGGGAGCCGAGCTTGCAGTTTGAGGAAGGCATAGAGAAGACGGTCCGCTGGTATCTCGACAACCAAGAATGGATGGATAATGTTACTTCGGGGGATTACCAGAAGTATTATGAGAGTATGTATAAGGGGAGATAAAATGTTTTTAGATAAGTATCGTAATAAATTATCAGAGAACAAGAAAAAAGTATTTGCCAATCTTTTCTGGGCTATGCTCGGAAAGGTGGTAAATATGGCCGGAGCCTTATTAGTAGGTATTCTTGTTGCAAGATATTTAGGTCCTTCTCAATACGGATTGATGAATTATGTCATCAGTTACGTTGCACTATTTACGATAATATCAAGCTTCGGATTAGATGATATAGAAATCCGGGAATTATCAAAGAATCCTGAGAACAAAAATAAGATATTAGGTACTTGTTTTAGAATAAGATTAGCATTTGCAACATTAGCACTTTTATTAATAATAATAACATTATTCATATATAAGACCGATAAGTTTACTACTTGTATGATTTTATTATATTCTGCAACATTATATACAGGATGTTTTAATATCATACGAAATTTTTTTACTTCAATTGTAAAGAATGAATACGTAGTAAAGTCAGAAATAACAAGAACTTTAATAGGTGCATGTATTAAAATATTCTTGTTGTGGATGAAGGCACCATTAGAATACTTTATTGCTGCCACAATGTTTGATACAATTTTGGTAGCAAGCGGATATTTTATATCCTATAAAAAGATTATCGGTAAGATTTCCGAATGGAAATTTGACAGGGCCAGGGTGTTTTTTTATATAAAGGAATCTTTTCCTTTAGTACTATCCGGAGCTGCGGTGATTATTTATCAGCGTATTGACCAAGTCATGATCGGTAATATGATTGATAAAGAATCTGTTGGTTATTTTGCTACAGCAGGCAAATTTCTTGATTTGATTTTATTTCTGCCGATGGTATTGACACAAACAATTACTCCTTTACTGGTAAGGGCAAAAGAACGCAATATTGATGAATATAATCAAAAGAAACAGCAATTTGTAAATGTTGTAGTATGGGTTTCCATAATTCTATCGGCATTTGTTTCATTATGTGCGTACTGGTTAATAATACTGACTTTTGGAGAAAAATATCTGTTGGCAGTGCCAATATTACAAATTATGGCATTTAAAACAGTCGGTATGGCATTGTCATCATCATCAGGTCAGATTATCATAATGGAAAGAATACAAAAATGGGCTTTTATTCGTAACTTGATAGGATGTCTTATTTGTATTGGCCTGAATTTGATACTTATACCAAGGTATGGCGTTATTGGTTCTGCATGGGTTACAATAGTAACTGTTGCATTTACAGGCTGTTTAGCAAATATATTTATTCCACCATACCACGGAATAATGAAAATGCAATTAAAAGCTCTGTTCTTAGGATGGAAAGATATTATAAATATTAAATATATGTTGAAAAGATGATAGATTCTTATATAGGATATTCTTGTGATCCAGATATACGGTATAAAGCCACTTCCGGTGGAATTGGAACTTCTATAATAAAGTATTTGTTTGATAAAGGAATCATTAATACAAGCATAACATTTGATTATGATAAAAGTATATTACAATATGTACCAAGATTAATCTACAAATATGAAGATTATAAGATAACAGGTTCAATTTATCATGAAGTAAAACTGATAAACTATATTAGAGATAACATTGAAAATATAAAAGGAGGTTTTGCCTGTTTTGTTCTACCATGTCAAGCAAGAGCCATACGCTCCATATTAAATCGACACGGAATAAACTGTATATTAATCGGTTTAACTTGTTCGTCTCAACAAAATATAGAAGCAACATACTATTTATTGAAAAAATTAAATGTTAATAAAAAGGATGTTGAGTACATACAATATAGAGGTAATGGCTGGCCAAGTGGCATACAAATAATATTAAAGGATAATACACAAAAGTTTATATCAAATAATAATTCTATCTGGACACAGATTTTTCACTCACGCTTATTCATTCAGAATAGATGTTTTAAATGTCAAGATACATTGAATGTTAATAGTGATATTGCATTGGCAGACCCATGGCTTAAAAGTTATATTGAAAATGAAAAGACGGGATTGTCTTTAGTATCATTGAATACAGAGGTGGGTGACAAGATTCTAAAAGACATGAGAAATCATGACTATATTATATTGAATGAAATAAATCAAAAAGAACTGACAATATCACAATTAACAACTATAAAAAGAAAAAAAACATACCGAGAAAAGAAAAATATTATAGATTATATTAATAAACTATATATATCAGATTTCTATAGAAAGATAATTCTAAGCAGTCCAAAATTGTTTAACTTTCATTGTAAAATGAATGCTAAGTTAGAGAGACTATTTATCAAATCATTACACTAAAATATATCATATGAATTTATTAATAATAAATCGACCTTTAAATAATAGAGGTGATGAATCTGCGCATAAGGCTTTGGTTAGAGCTCTAAAAAATAAATATCCAAATTGTAATATTTCTGTATTATTTGTAGGTGCAAACAATAATAGTATAAACCAATTTGATGTCAAAATGTCAAATGTTGAATATGTCAATTTACATAGAGTAAAAGCCTTCGATAAATTTGCAATTTGGGGACTAAAATATAATAGTTGCATATTTTGGAAAATACACCCAACAATATGTAAAATAATAGATATTTATAAGAAAGCAGATTATATAATTTGCGCACCTGGAGGTATTTGTATGGGAGGATTCCAAAACTGGATGCACTTATTTATGCTAAAAATAGCTAAATATCTAAATAAGCCATTAATATATTATGGACGCTCATTTGGTCCATTCCCCACATTGACAAAAGCGAATCGCATATTTAAAAAAATAAGTTTAGAAATGTTGAACTATTTTTCTTTTTTATCAATCAGAGATAAAAAAACAGAAGAATTAGCAAAAAGTTTGAATTTGAAATATGTTTCAACTGTTGATACGGCATTTTTAGATTCACCTAAAGTTGATTTGCCTGCAGAAATAATTTCTCAGATAGGTAATAAAGATTATATGGTATTTGTCCCTAATTTATTAATTTGGCATTATAAATATAAAAATCAGATAACTAAAGAAACTGTAATTAGTTTTTATAAATATATAATTGATGAAATTAATCATTTTTATCCAACACTTAATATTGTAATGTTACCGCAAACATTCAATTATGGAACCTATTTAGGAGACGATATAAATTTTTTCAGAGATATACAGAGCGAAATGAAAAACTCAAATATAATTGTTATTGAGGATAAATATAGTTCTGATATTCAACAAACAATTATTTCAAAAGCAAAGTTCTTAATTGGTGCAAGATATCATTCCGTTGTTTTTGCAATAAATAATAATATACCATTTGTTGCTTTAAGTTATGAGCATAAGATAAAAGGATTGCTTATGTCTCTTGGAAAAATAGACAGATTGGTTGACATAACAAATTTGTCAAATAATGATAATACGTATATTTTAGAAATGGTAAAAAAATGTTTGTTGAACTTAAGAACAGATGAAGAAGCTCAGATTAGAGCTAAAGATATAGCATATAGATGTTTTGAAAAACTAACAATTCTTTTATCAATAAAATAAGCAATTTGAATTTGGATAAAATAATATATTATTCTAATGAAGAGTTTAACAAAAAAATATTATTTATATATCCTTATAGTTTTGTCTAGTCTGACATTTTATAATCCATTTGGAATAATACAACCCCAATATGGCAAATTGTTGTTTTATTCGATATGCATGATATCATTAATTTATGCATATAAAAATGGTATAAATATCCGAAAGGTTAAATATCCAAAAGTTGCATATATAATCTTAATAAGTGGAATAATATTCTCGTCTTTTATGGCTCTTTTTTTTCATGAGCAATCATTTATGACATCCTTCATAGCTATTATTCCTTATTTATTAGGTTATCTAGTCTTTTATATCTTAATAAAATTCAATTTACCAAAAGAAAAAATAGAAAAAGCAATATGGACATTTTGTTTTATAGGAATGGCAATATATATAATTAATATGTTAACATTTCCAAATATAACTTTTGGTGAGACTAAAGATGAATATGATACGTCGCGTGGTATACTTAGATTAAATATATTTTCTTTAGAATTAATCGTATTACTCTTTTTCTATTCTATCAATCAATGGATGATTACAAAGAAAAAAAAGTATATATGGTTAATATTTCTAACTGCTGTGTTTATCGTTTTATCTGTAACAAGGCAATATATTTTGTTATCTAGCATATTAGGTGTTTGCTTTATATTAAAGAAAGCATCATTATCAAAAAAAATAATAACATTAGTTTTATGTTTTTTTGTTTATTTTGAAGTTTTACCGCAGATACCGATGTATAGAACAATGGTGGAATTAAGCGAGGAACAAGCTGAAAGGAACAAGACAGAAAAGGAAGACATTAGAATAACTGCATGGAAATTTTATACTTATGAATATCAAAAGAATAAGTTTACTGCTATATTTGGTAATGGTGTACCGTCAATTGGAAATAGTGAGTGGGGGGATGAATTTCAAAAAACAATTTATTTTGAATATGGTGGTAATGGGTGTTTTACATCAGATGTTGGTTGGGCTGGATTTTATTGGAATTATGGATTATTTGCAACAATAGGTCTAATTAGCTTATTATTAAAAGCAATCTTTTATAGGAAACAAAAAAACGAAGAATATTTAACATATTGGTGTATATTTATATTCATAACATCGATAACCTCTGGACCAATTATCATAAGTAAACAGATTATTAGTATTATGACGGTCTTATATATAATTTTTAGGAATAGAATTAATGGTATGATTACAAAATAGCATATAATTATCGAATGTAGGTTGTTAAGTAAAAATATAATTTTTATTTTTTGAATTTTAAATTATCTATGAGAAATAAAAGTTAGTTTTTGTTCTTAACATTTAATGTCTTATAGAAAGTTAATTTCAATAGTATTGTAAATGTAATAGATAAAATTATAATAAATGAAAATAGAAAACATAACTGGAATTATTATATTAAATTATAATAATTATAATGATACTATAAATTGTATAAATAGTATTGAGCTGTACAATACAGCTCCTGTAAAGTATATTATTGTTGATAATGGATCAACTAATCCCAATACTATAAAAGAATTAGACAAATTTCTTCGTTATAAGTTTTCAGAATCATATTCAAAAATTTATGATAATCAAGTGACAAATATATTATCACATGTAACACTATTAATTAGTTCTACAAATGATGGATATGCGAAAGGTAATAATAAGGGATTGGAATTGGCTTATAGAGATAATGAAATAAAAAGTATACTAGTACTAAATAATGATATCTTATTTGTAGAAAATATAATTCCATATTTATATGAGTCTTATTATTCACGTTTAGATAAGGTCGCAATTTTAAGTCCTATATTGTACCAGAAGGACCAGAAGAATATAGATCTGACTTGTGCAAGAAAAAATACTTCTATATCAGAGGCTATTAAACATAACTTATTACATTATTATTATTTATTTACAAATAACAATGAAATAAAACGAAATAAACATCGGTATTTGTTGTATAATGGAATTCCAAATACAGAGTTTATAGAGGTAGAGATGCCATCAGGTTCATGTATGTTTATAGATAAACAGCTTTTTCAAAGCATAGGTTCTTTTGATCCAAATACCTTTCTTTATTGGGAAGAGAACATATTATATAAGAAAACTAGCCAAATTGGACGAAACAACTATGTATCTACTAAAGTGAAATGTATACATTTAGGAGCTTCCACTATATCAAGAACTCCAAGTATATTTATTGTTAATTGTGGTATAAAAAGTTGTTTATACTATTTTAAAAACTATTCAGGGTGTTCTAAAATATCATTTCTAATACTAAAATTTTCGTGTTTGTTATTTAAAAATTTGTATAGAATTCAAAAAAAAATAATTAAATAAAATGATACCTAAAATTATTCATTATTGTTGGTTTGGTCCTAATGTGATACCACATGACCAACAAAGATTCATTAATGGTTGGAAAGAATTAATGCCAGATTATGAATTTAGATGTTGGTCAGAAAAAGATATTAATAATTTAAATGTTAAATTTGTAAAAGAGGCATATGAAGCAAGAAAGTATGCTTATGTTGCTGACTATACACGTATATATGCCCTTTATCATGAAGGTGGTATATATATGGATACAGATATTTTATTAAAGACAAGGTTCGATGATTTTTTAAAGTATGGTGTTTTTACTTCTTATGAATTTGCTCCATGTAGAAAAGACATGCCTATTGTTAGAAACATGCTGACAGAAGATGGAACAAGAAAAAATCCAAATATTTTAAAACGAATACCTGGTACCGGTTTATTTTCTGCATTGATTGGAGCAGAGAAACATCATCCTTTTATTGAAGATTGTTTAAATTATTATAACACCCATTCGTTCTATGAAGTATGGAATAATAACTTAACCGTTCCAAATATACTGGCTTTCCATGCAGAGAAATATGGATTAAAATATAAAAACATAGAACAGCATCTTAAGGATAATATAGTAATTTTTGATGTTACTGTTTTTGCTTCGAAACTGCATGCAAACAAACATAGTTTAGCTATACATTATTGCGCTGCCAGCTGGAAGAAGAAATCACTTGTTGGCAGAATTAAAGGTTGGTTATATGATATTTCATTAATTCGATATTTAATAAATCACATATTTCCGAAATATTAATAATATGAAGGTAAAAAAAATATATCTTGTTTTATGTGCTATTTTAGTTCTCTCTTGTTATTATATATATTATAATGTTCCATTGCGCACTGCGATTTTCCGTTCTTTCATTAAAGGAAATTGGTATATATTATCTGAAAAGGACACTTTATATAGTTTCGGATATTATGGCGTTAAAAAATGGCTGGTTAATGGTAATAACGATTTAGTTTTAATGGCTAATAATGATGATTTTTGTAATAATACAAAAATAGGATATTTAATTGGACGTAGTGGAGTTATTAATGGAAATTATATTTATGTAGCTGCTAGATCTTATTTGGGGGGTGATGAAATCGCCAATACGAAAGGATATATTAATGGAAGGTTATTAATACTAAAAAAAAGTGATTTAAGTATTGTAAGAGAAATATCATCCGATATAAAATTGATTGAAGCAAAGAAGTATAAAAATTATCTTATAGTATCAGGATTAAAAGGTTTTAATATATATAGAATAATTAGATCTGATAGCTTAAATCTAATATATAAATATAGGGAAAAAGCATATACAGAATTTCAAGGTCTTACTGTTATTGACAAAGATTCGTGTAGCTATATTGCATTTGCACGTTTTGCTGAAGGGATAAGTATTTGGAATATTACAGATTTAAAACATATATATGAAATAAAAAAAATTAATATAAGTGAATTGGTAGATAATAATAGTCCTTTAAAAGGACTTCAATGTTTTGATGTTGAATATAAAGCACCATATTTATATGCATCATTAGCTCCTTTGAAAAACACTTTTCAGAAGAAAGAAGATAAAAGAGGTATTATTGTTTGTGATATTTCAGATATAAATCAAATAAAACAAAAGTTATATTTAATACCTAAAAGAGATTGGTATTTCAAAAAAATAGGAGATCCTTCGCCGTCTTATATTGATATATATGATAATAATTTATATGTTAATTTTGGTGAGAAAGGCGTAGCTAAATTTGATATTGCTAATCCTGAATCTATAAAATATAATGGTATTATTAATATTTCAAAGAATAAATTGATTCAGCCCATACATATTAATTATAAAGGAATATTATTTGCCGGAGATTACTATTGGCCAACAATATATACAGTAAATTTAAATAAGTAATTACCGAATATGAAAAATAATAAGATTGGTTGCGTTATAGCATACACGCCAGGACATAATAACTATGGTACGTCCTTACAAGGGTATGCAATGTTAAAGAAAATTCAGCAATTAGGATATAAGTGCGAAGTTATTCAATATGAGAAACATTTAACATTAGGTCAAAAATTACATTTTGTGATTAATGCAATACGTTCAGGAGAGGCTAAAGAATTATATAGCAGGTTTACGAGGAAAAAGATTTTAGATAAATATCCTCATTATGCCGAAGGAATAAGATTGCGGACAGAAGCTGTTGATAAATATAAAAAGAAAAAATTAATACCACTATTTCATAAATATATCGGTTATGAAGCTTTACATGAAGGTTCAAAGAATTATTCTGTGGTTGTTGTAGGCAGTGATCAGGTTTGGACTCCTATGAGTTTACCTAATAAATTTTTCAACCTTCTATTCGTAGATGATTCTGTAAGGAAGGTTGCCTATGCTTCAAGTTTCGGTGTGTCTGAGATACCTGATTTTCAGAAAAAGGCGACCGGTGAATATCTTGACAGATTTGCATATATTGGAGTGAGGGAACAAAGAGGAAAGGAGATTGTAGACTCACTGTCGCATAAAACGGCTCAAGTAGTAGCAGATCCAACATTATTGTTGAGCAGAGAAGATTGGGAAACAGAAATAGCCGATTCGAAAGTAAAAGAAACAGAGCCTTACATATTCTGTTATTTTTTAGGCACAAATCAAAATGCCAGAAAAGCAGCTAATGAACTTAAAAAGAAAACAGGTCTGAAAATTATAACAATTAGGCACATGGACGAGTATGTTCCTGAAGATGAACAATTTGGAGATGAGGCGCCTTATTCTGTTGATCCGAATGACTTTGTAAAGTATATTAGTAATGCAACATTTGTATGTACAGATTCATTCCATTGTTCTGTATTCTCTATTATTTTCCATCGTCAATTTATGACATTCTACAGATTTGCCAATACAAGTAAAACAGGACGTAATTCAAGAATAGACTCATTGTTTAATGTGTTGGGCGTTAATAAAAAGCATATTTATAATAATAGTGACGATATATTGAGCTTGATTAATGAACCCATAAATTGGCAAGAAGTTGATAATAGATTGTCGATATTACGGAATGAAAGCATTGATTTCCTTAATAACTCTCTTAATGTAAGATAAATTAAATATTATATGTCTTATTTTATTTCAGAACAAAGATCCAAAGAAGTGTTATTCCTTGGTGTATCCATGAAAACCAAGGGAGGTATGACTGCAGTATTGGTTTCATATAAGAAGTATATAGAAGGAATGCAGTTTATACCAACATGGAAATTAGGAAATAAATTAGTAAAGTCATGGTATGCATTGCAGGCCATTATGCGTACATGGCTTAAATGCAAATTTGATAAGAATATAAAGATTGTACATATTCATGGAGCTGCAAATGCCTCATTTTACAGATGTAAGATCTTTATTAATTTGGCAAAAAAGTTAGGAAAGAAAGTAATATTGCATGAACATGCAGCAGATTTCGTAGAGTTCTACAATAATACGACAAATAAGGCCGAAATAACAGAAACAATCAATAAATGTGATAAACTGATTGTTTTATCTGAATCGTGGAAACACTATTTTATTTCTATCGGTATAGATCAAAATAAAATATGCGTATTGAATAATATCGTTTCTCCTCCCGAACTTAAACCTATAAAGCGTGTTGATGATAAACTGCATTTGCTGTATATGGGAGAAGTAAGCAAAAGGAAAGGAGCGTTTGATTTATTAAAAGCCATTTGTACAGAAAAAGATTTCTTTAAGGATAAACTCTTATTAAGAATGGGCGGAAATGAAGTTGACGGAGACATAAAAGAGTTCATCAAAGATAACGGATTAGAGGACTTTGTAAGTTATGAAGGCTGGATTGCCGGTGAGCATAAAAAAGAATGCCTAAATTGGGAAGATGTGTATATCCTTCCTTCATATAATGAAGGCTTGCCTATTGCAATATTGGAAGCCATGAGCTATAGTCATCCTGTAATATCAACTCCCGTAGGCGGTATTCCTGAAGTTGTTGAGAATAAAAGAAATGGTATATTGGTAGAACCCGGAAATCAAGAGGAAATAGCTGATGCCATAAAATATTATATTGAAAACAAAGATGAGATAAAAACGCAGGGTGAAAACGGATATAAGAGAGTAAAAGACTTTTTCCCTGAAAAAGTCTTTAGTGATTTGAACAATATTTATGAATCATTACTGAAATGAAAACAATAAACTTTTTGAATACAAAGATTCAAGCAACAACACAAAAAGAGCTGTTGAAAAACTTGAAAAAAGGTGTGTTGATAACTCCTAACGTAGACCATCTAGTAAAGCTTCAGAAAGATAAAGACTTTTATGATGTTTATCAAAAGGCAGAATGGGTGGTATGCGACAGCAAAATATTATACATGATGTCTAAACTGCTGAAAAAGCCGTTGCCGGAGGCTATTCCCGGAAGCAGCTTCTTTACAGCATATTATATGTATCATAAGGATGACACTAACTGCAAGATATTCTTGCTGGGTGCAGCAGAAGGTATAGCAGAGAAAGCCAAAAGAAACATCAACGAGAAAGTGGGCCGTGAGATTGTTGTCGGCGCACACTCGCCTTCGTATGGATTTGAGAAGAAAGAGGCAGAATGTGAGGAACTGATAAAGATTGTAAATGAAAGCGGCGCAAACGTTGTTCTTGTAGGTGTAGGTGCGCCCAAACAGGAGAAATGGATAATGAAATATCGTGACAGAATGCCAAACGTGGATGTGTTTATGGCTCTTGGCGCAACGATAGACTTCGAGGCTGGTACGCTGAAACGTGCGCCTATGATATGGCAGAAATGCGGAATGGAGTGGCTGTATCGTGTAATAAAAGAACCTAAGCGCCTGTTTAAACGTTATTTTGTTGACGATATGCAGTTCTTCTATTACTTCACTAAGCAGTTGCTTGGCATATACAAAAATCCATTTGAGAAATAAGAATTCTTATTTCCTGAACAGCTTTGCTATTATGGCTATAGGAACAAGCACTATAGCCGAAAGATAAGACAACACTATACGAAAAAACGATTTCATTGGTGCAAAGATAATAAAATATTTATTATTGTTTTCACCAAAAGGAGCTTTTACTATTTTTTGAATTGTTGGTGACATTGCTCTCATTTAACAATATTCTTATAAACTGCAACAAACGACTAAACCATGCTTTATCCATTATTATTCGAAAGTAACTTGTATTCAAAGGTCTGGGGCGGCAATCTGCTGAAAGCCCTGAAAGGCATAAACGACGGCGACACAGCCCCTATAGGCGAGAGCTGGGAGATAAGTGCCGTACCGGGCAAGGAGTCGGTAGTGGGCAACGGCTCGCTGCAGGGACGCAAGCTTAACGAACTTGTGACGGAATATAAGGAAGAACTGA
>OLRN01000650.1_pt1 | contig 23790 bp, 22 predicted proteins | sample 1673001 | NCBI WGS metagenome assembly OLRN01 (sample SAMEA3136745, study PRJEB25190) | human gut metagenome | biome: human gut; feature: human-associated habitat; material: faeces | place: Austria | collected 2013 | reverse complement strand
ACATTAGTCTTCTTTTGAACCACTCGCCTAGCGAGTGGTTTTCGGTATACAAAAAGCCCCTGGCAAGTCAAACGACTTGTCAGGGGTTTGTTTTACTCTTCTTCCTGTTCGTACTGTTCCTGCTCTTCCAGCAGTTTTTCCCACTCGTCAAAGAGTTCCTGCTGGTGGAAGCGGGTGTCTTCCAGTTCGTCACAGGTGTCCCGCAGGAGGATGTGGTCACGCAGCACCTCCGGGTCATTGATGGAGTTTTCCAGCTCCACCACCCGCGCACCGATGGCCTCTATCTCATCCTCCACCGCCTTGATGCGGGCGCGAAGCTCCGCGCGGCGGCGGCGCTGCTCCTTGCCGTAGGAGGCTTTGCCGCCAGTGGCGTTCTGGGCGGCGGGGGCCGGCTCGGGAGCCGTCTGGCCGCGGCCCATCATCTTTTCGTAGCTTTCATACAGGGTGGCCTTGCCGTTCTCGATGTAGAGGATGGGGCAGGCCAGGCTGTTCATCAGATAGCGGTCGTGGGTGATGAGCAGCAGAGTGCCCTCGTAGGCTGTGAGGGCCTCGGTCAGGCTGTCGCGGGTGTAGATGTCCAAGTGGTTCGTCGGCTCGTCCATAAACAGCAGGTTGGGCCGTTCCAGCACGATCTCGGAAAGGCGCAGGCGCGCAAGCTCGCCGCCGGAAAGAGCGCTGCAGGGTTTGAACACGTCCTCGCCCTTGAAGCCAAAGCGGGCCAGATGGCTGCGCACTTCCAGCTCGGTCATGCGGGGCCACTTGTCCCAGATCGCGTCGATGACGCGGCCGCCGCGGCGAAGCTGCTGCTGCTCGAAGACGCTTGCCTTTGCCCCGGCGCCCAGCCGCACCATTCCCCCGCTGGGCTTGCGCCGCCCGGCCAGCACCTGCATCAGGGTGGATTTGCCCGCGCCGTTGGGGCCGGCGATGACCAGCCGCTCGCCCCGCAGCACCTGCAGATCGAAGGGCTCCAGCAGCGTGCGGCCCTCTATTTTGACGCAGAGGTTCTTGAGCGTGAGCAGCTCGTTGTAAGGCGTGACGTCGAACTCAAAGCGGAATTTCAGCTGCTGGGGGCCGCTGGAGGGCTTTTCGGTGATCTCCAGCTTTTCCAGCTGCTTGCGGCGGCTCTGAGCCATTTTTGTGGTGGAAGCGCGCACCAGATTGCGGGCGATGTAGTCCTCCAGCTTCTGAGCCTTGGCCACATCGGCGTCATGCTGTTTCTGCTGCAAGGCCACCGCCGCCTCTTTCTGAGGCAGAAATGCGGAGTAATTGCCTTTGTAGCTGGTCAGGCCGTGGCCCTCCACCTCCCAGATGCGGGTGCACACCTCATCCAGAAAATAGCGATCGTGGCTGACCACCAGCACCGCGCCGGAATAGCCTTTCAGATAATTTTCCAGCCATTCCATGGTGATGAAGTCCAGATGGTTGGTGGGCTCGTCCAAAATCAGGACATCCGGGCGCTGGAGCAGCAGCCGCGCAAGGCACAGCCGGGTGTGCTCACCGCCGGAGAGCACCGCCACGCTCTTCTGATAGGTCTCCGGCCCGAAGCCCATGCCGCTGAGCACCTTTTTGATATTCACATCCATGTTGTAGCCGTCGGCCGCGTCGATGACCGCCGAGAGCTTGGCGTGCTCCGCCAGGACCTCCTGGTCGTGGGGGTCCTTTTCCAGCTTTTTCTCCAGCAGATGCATGCGGTTCATCGCTTCCAGCACCGGCGCAAAGGCATTGCGCATCTCGCCGTAAACGTCCTGCTGAGGGTCCAGCTTGCTGTTCTGTTCCAGATACCCAAGGGTCACGCCCCGGGTCAGCTGCATTTCCCCCTCGTCGGGCTGATACTCGCCGCAGAGGATCTTGAGCAGAGTGGTCTTGCCGGCGCCGTTTTCACCCACGATGCCGATGCGTTCCCCCTGCTCCACCGTGGCGTTGATGCCCTCAAGGACCACCATTTCGCCAAAGCTTTTTCCGATGTTTTGTAAGGATAGTACCATGTTCGTTCCGTTTCTTTGGCAGAGCCGTCTCAGCCGCCCTGCTCAAACTGATGTTTGCGCCGGGTCTGGCCCACATTTTCCAGCTCATCCGGCTCCATGACGATGGCGTACAGTTCCTCCCAGCTGCGCACGGTGTGGGTCGGCCCGTTTTCGGCGGGAGCTTCCTTGCCTTCCCAGTTGAACCAGCAGGTATCCAGCCCGGCGTTCTGGCCGCCCTTCACGTCGGCGGTGAGGCTGTCGCCCACCACCAGCACTTTGTCCCGATTCTCGATGCCCAGGCTCCGCAGGGCCGTCTCGAAAAAGCGGCGGTTGGGCTTTTCCACGCCGATGCACTCGGAGATGAACACCCCGTCCATATACTCGCCCAGGCCGGACTCTTTCAGGCGTTTTTCCTGCACGTGTTCCACGCCGTTGGTGACCACCGCCAACGTGGCCACCTCCGACAGTTCCTTCACTGCCTCCAGTGTGCCGGGCATCAGGTCGGGATGCTCGCTCAGGCGGTCCAGATAGAAGGCATTCATCCGCGCCGCGTCGCCGGTGGCTCCCAGCGCCGCCAGCAGTTCCTCAAAGCGGCGGACCACCAGTTTCTCCCGCTTGATCTGGCCCTTTTCCAACGCGGCCCAAAGGCCCTTGTTGATGGTGTGGTAGGTGTGCTCCACCTCGTCGGTGGCGGGCAGGCCGAACTCGCTCATCGTCTCGTGAAACGCCTTGTGCTCGGCGGCGGCAAAATCCATCATGGTGCCGTCCACATCCAGCAAGAGGCAATGATAATATGCCATGGGTCAATCTCTCCCTCTTGATATCCTTTGCCGCTCTTTGCGGCGGCGTGTACCTTGTCTATTATCGCTTATTCCGCCCCGTTCGTCAAGGGAAGCAGCACGCAGACGCAGCGGCACCCGGACAGGCCGAAGCCGCTGTCCGGGTGCCGCCGTGCTCACAGGTCGATGATGGGATAAGCGCCTTCGTCCGACGCCGTGCAGCCACAACGGCTGCCGGTGCATTCCACAGGGTCGGGATCAGGTTCCGGCTCGGGCTCCGGCGTGCAGACGCAGGTATTCCCGCAGCTGCAGCAGTTCCGGCAGCCGCAGCAATTCCCGCAGCGGTTCTGGCAGCCGCAGGCGCCGCCCCCGCAGCTTCCCTGGCAGCCACAGCGGTTCTGACAGCCGCAGGAGTTCCCGCAATTGCAGGAGCAGCGATTGCCGCAGCTCGAACATTCGGTGCATCTGCAGTCTGGTGTGGTCACCGGCTCGCCCCAGTCGAAATCGTAGTTCTCCACACTGCCGTTGATCACGTCTTCGTCGCCCACGGCGTATGCTCTCAGGCACTTGCTTGTATCAGTCATTGTTGAACGCCTCCCTTGCCCCAATGTATGCAGCCCCATCAAGGGGTGTGCGCGGGGGCAGACAGTGCGCTCAGTAGTCGAATTCGCCCTTCACCGAGCGGCTGAACAGGCGCGGGATGACTTCGTTGGCGGAAAGGCCGTTGTACAGCAGGTCGTTCACCGTCTGGCAGATGGGCAGGTCCACCTTGTATTCCTCACCCAGCCGCACCAGTGCCTGCACGGTGGAAGCACCTTCGGCAAGGCGGTCAAAGGGCTCGCCCTTGATGAAGCTCTCGCCGAACTGGCGGTTGTGGCTGTGGGAAGAAAAGAGGGTTGCCTGATAGTCGCCCAGGTGGCACAGGCCGTAGGCTGAGAGCTCGTTGCCGCCCATGGCACGGATGAGCCGGGCGATCTCGCGGGCGCCCCGGGCCATCAGCGCGCCCTTGAGGCTGGTGTAGCCCGCTCCGTCCAGCATGCCGGCGGCGATGCCGATCACGTTTTTGGCGGCGGCGCCCACCTCGGTGCCGATGAGGTCGCGCCCTTTGTACAGGCGGATGAGGTCGCTGCTGAGGTTATCCACGATGAAGTCGGTGGTGGCGGGGTCGTCCGAATCCACCACCATGCAGTTGGGCACCCCGGCAGAGAAATCCTGCACATGGCCGGGCCCCACCCACACCGCAACATTCACCGGCTGGGTGACCTCTTCGCGGAATACCTGGGTCAGGCGCTTGCCGGTGGCTACTTCGATGCCCTTCATGCAAAGGATAAAGGTCTTTCCCTTCACATCAAACTGCTGGATCTGCGCCGCCAGCTGCCGCAGCTGCTGGGCGCTGATGGAAATGACCACCACCGGCCCAAAGGCCAGCGCGGCGGCCAGATCATCCCCCAAAAGAAGAGAATCCGGCAGGGTCTGATATTCGTTTCTGCGCTCGGCCCGCAGCTGGGCAAGCCCGCGGGAACCGGGGCGGCCCCACAGCAGGACCTCGTTCTTTGCGCAATGATAGGAGGCCAGAAAAGTGCCCCAACGGCCGCAGCCCAGGACGGAAAGTTTCATGGTGCGTTCTCCTTGCTGTTTTGATTCGTGAAAAGGCCGCCCTGCCGAACAGGGCGGCCTTTTGGCTATTCGGATTTATTCGTCGCCGGATTTTCCGGTGGTGTTCTGCGTCTGCACGGTGGACGACGCCGGAGGCGTGGTGGAGCTCACCGGCAAAGCGGGGATGACTTCGGTCTGTTCCAGCTTGCAGCGAGAGCAAACTCTCTTTTTCAGGCCTTCCGTGCCGGGGCCGGCCTCGGTCACAGTGGACCACTCGCCCCAGCTGTGGCCCAGCGCAGCGATGGCCTCTTCTTTGCGCTCACCACAGCTGCACTTGTAGATGATCTTGCCCGCCTCGGTGCAGGTCGCCTCCACGCGGCTCTCCTCCACGTATTTGTGTTCGTGAGGCGTGGGAGACGGCGAGGGCGCGGGCGTGGCAGCTGCCGCCTTTGCGGTCAGGGTGTAGGTGGCGCTGTAAGTCTTGCCGTTCAGGGTCACGTTCGCCTTGATCTCATAGGTGCCCTCTTTGTCCGGGGTATAGCCGGCGCTCACACCGCGGCGGAACTCGGTGCCGTTGACGGTCCAGTAAATGTCGTTGTCCACATTGATGCTGGAGCGGTCGCTCACATTGGCGTGCAGGGTGACGCCCTGGCCCACTGTGGTGGTGCCGGAGCTGCCCTCTTTGATGCTCACCACAAGCTTCGCGCCGAACATGGCCGTCACATTTACGTTCTGCTTGAAGTCCTTGTCGGTGCGGGTGGCGTTGGTGTTGCCGTCGCTCCACTTGAGGAACTCGTAGCCGTCGGCAGGCACGGCGGTCACCGAAACACTGCTCTTGCTGTCCAGATCCTTGAAGCTCAGGCTGGTGACGCCCTTCTTGTCGCCGCTGGTAAGGGTGCCGCCCACGTTCTTGTCCACATTGTACTGGGCGGTGTAGGTCTTTTCATCCGGCGAGGGGGTCGGGGTGGAGGTCACCGTGCCGGTGGAGCCGGTCTTGCGGCGCTCGGGAATGTTGTCGGTGTCGGGCCGGCGGTCCTCGGTACCCAGGTAGGCGTGGGTGCGGGCATACTCCATGATGGCAGTCAGCGCATCCTTTTTCAGGTGGATGTCGCCGGACAGGAAGTACTGAGACTTGCCGTAGCCGTCGTCGCCCACCAGCACATCGTTGACATTCAGGAACTTATAGCCGTTGTCAACACACATCTGGGCCAGCGCATCGTTGAACTCGTTGATCTTCTCCATGCTCATGTTGGGATAGCTGGAGTGATCTTCGGGGATGGGGGGCACGGCGGAGACGATGATGTCGGTGTAGGGATAGGCCGTCTTGATGGCCTCCAGCGCGGTGCGGTAGTTGGAGGCGAAGTCAGAGGCGCTCATGGTGCCGTCGGCGTTGTTGGTGCCCATCATCACGATGATGCGGCGGGGCTTCATCTTGGCCAGTGCATCGGGGATGGAATAGCCGTTGTCGTCGCTCTTGAAATAGATGGACTTGTCGGTGGTGAAGTTCTGGATGCCCAGGCCCTCCACGGCAACCACCTGATCCAGCTCCAGCAGGCCGTACTGGTAGTAGCGGTAGGTGTTGGAGTCGCCCACAAAGATGGTTTCGTCGATGTAGGTCTTGCCGGCGTCCTCGGTCTCACCCAGCACTGCGTCGCCGTACTTGCTGGCGTCAAAGCCGCCCGTCACGACCTGGCTGGTGCTGGAGGAAGTCTGGCTGCTGCTGCCCGAATCGGGCTTGCCGCCGCCGGCTTTGGACACGATGACGCTCACCACCACAATGGTGATGATCAGCACAAGAGCGCAGATGCCCAGCACGATGGCTGCCTGCTTTTGCTTTGGGGTGAGCGGCGCCGAGCCGCCACGGGACTTGCGTCTGTTCTGAGGCATTCGATTGCCCTCCTTTAATCATTTGCTCCCTGGCCGAGGATAAAATCAGCCAGCTGTTCACAGGTCTGAGCCGCGAAGCACGGTTCGAAGGGGAGCAGCTCTTCCCTGCTTCCGTATCCGTACAGCACCGCCGCCACCGGCACGCCGCAGTCGGCCGCGCCGTGCATGTCGTCGGCCCGGTCGCCCACCATGAGCACCCGCGCGCCCTGCAGTTCCGGGCGCACCAGCACCGTGCGCATCACAGCGGTTTTGGTGTCCACGCTTTTGTCTTCGCTGGCGCCGCCGATGAAGGTGAAATAATGCGCCAGCCCCTGTTCGTGCAGGATAGGGGTCACCACCGAAGTGGGTTTTGAGGTGGCGGTGTAGAGCTTCACGCCTGCACTTTTCAGCCGCTGCAGCATTTCCGGCACGCCGGGAAACACCTGGCACAGATGCTGGCCCACTTCGTGATAGCGGTCGCGATAGATGCGCACCATGCGCTCCACATCCTCTTCCCTGCGCATATGCTCGGCAAAGCTGCGCCGAAGCGGAGGCCCGAGGTAACGGGTGAGATCGATCCCCGCAGGGTCGATGCCCACCGTGCGGAAGGTGTACTCCATGGTCGCGAGGATACCGGGACTGGAATGGATCAATGTGCCGTCCACATCAAACAGCACTGCGTCAAAACAAGCCAAGCTGGCACCGCCTTTCCTGTGTTGGGCGCGGCTTTCCGGCCGTGCCGCAGGCGCCGCCTGCCGTTCATAAAGAACAGACCGGGAGGACCCGGGGCGGCACCGGTACAGTTATTATACCATTTTTCCTGTTCCGACACAACGCAAAGGTGTGGAATTTCACCAGACCACGCTTATAATACGATAAGCTTCTCCTAAATATTGCAAAAAGCCCGGCGCGTCGCCGCGCCGGGCAAAAAACGTATTCAGGAAAGGAGCATCCGGTCGTTGTCCAGCTCGCTTCCGCTGGCCTGTTCAAATTTCAGCAGCAGGTCCGCCACTTTCAGATTCTTCTTCTCTTCGCCGCTCACGTCGTAAATGACGCGGCCCTCGTGCATCATGATGAGCCGGTTGCCGTACTGGATGGCATCCTTCATGTTGTGGGTGATCATCAGCGTGGTGAGGTTGTGCTCCGCCACGATCTTTGCGGAGAGGTCCAGCACCTTGGCCGCCGTTTTGGGGTCCAGCGCGGCGGTGTGCTCGTCCAGAAGGAGCAGTTTGGGCTTTTTGAGGGACGCCATCAGCAGCGTGAGCGCCTGACGCTGGCCGCCGCTGAGCAGGCCCACCTTGCTGGTGAGCCGGTTCTCAAGGCCCAGGCCCAGCATCTTGAGTTGCTCTTTGTACTCTTCCTGTTCCTCCCGGGTGATGCCGGGGCCAAGGCCGCGCCGCTGGCCGCGCCGGGCCGCCAGGGCCAGATTTTCTTCGATCTGCATGGTGGCGGCGGTGCCGATCATGGGGTCCTGGAACACGCGGCCGATGTACTTTGCCCGCTTGTGCTCCGGCAGGCGGGTGATGTCCACGCCGTCGATCATGATGGTGCCGGAATCCACCGGCCACACGCCCGCCACCGCGTTCAGCAGCGTGCTTTTGCCCGCGCCGTTGCCGCCGATGACGGTGACGAAGTCGCCCTCGTCCAGATGCAGCGACAGGCCGTTCAACGCCACCTTTTCGTTGACGGTCCCGGCGTTGAAGGTCTTGGAGATGTTCTTGACGTCAAGCATTGCGGGCGCCTCCCTTCTTCACCGATTTGGAGAAATAGCGGTCCTTCCAGTAGGGCACCGACAGGAACAGCGCCACCACCAGCGCCGCCAGCAGCTTGAGGTAGTTGGCGTTGAGGCCCAGCGCCAGCACCGCCTGCAGCACGATGTAGTAGATGATGGAGCCCAGCACCACCGCGAACAGCTTGAGGGCGAAATTGATGAACACCTTGCCAAAAATGACCTCGCCGATGATAACGGCGGCCAGCCCAATGACGATGGCGCCGCGGCCCATGTTGATCTCGCTGGCACTGTTGTACTGGGCCAGCAGCGCGCCGGAGAGGGCAACCAAGCCGTTGGAGACCACCAGCCCCAGCACCTTGGCGAAATTGGTGTTGATGCCCTGGGCGCGGGCCATGTTGGCGTTGGCGCCGGTGGCGCGCAGAGAGCAGCCCAGCTCGGTGCCGAAGAACCAATAGAGCACGGCGATAATGGCCAGGGTGAACAGGCCGCCCACAAAAATGGGATGCCGCCAGAACGGGCGGGTGCCCTTGGCCACGTCGGTGACGAAGCGCAGGGAGACCAGCAGCTTGTCCAGCATTTCGTTGGTGGTCACGTTGATGGCCACGGTGGCCTTCATGCCCATGATGGCCATGTTGATGGAATACAGCCCCAGCTGGGTCAGGATGCCCGCCAGAATGGCCGGGATGCCGCAGGCCGTCTGCAGCAGGCCGGTGACAAGGCCCGCCGCCATGCCCGCCAGCGTGGCCGCCAGCATGGCCAGCCACAGGTTGACCCCGCCGGTGAACAGCACCGCGAACACCGCCGCACCGGTGCACAGAGAACCGTCCACCGTGAGGTCCGCGATGTCAAGGATGCGGAACGTGATGTACACGCCGATGGCCATGATGCCCCAGATCAGCCCCTGGGACACGGCGCCCGGCAGCGCGTTGAGAAAATCCATGAGTCTTCCCTCCTGCGGGGTGAAACTTCACCCCGGTGATGCTTTACCCTACTACTATAACAAAAAGCAGAGGAAAAGGAAAGCCTTTTCCCCTGCTTTTTTCGCGCAATTGAAGCAAATCACTCGGCAGCGATCGGCTCGTAGCCCTCCGGAGCGGTCAGGCCCAGGTCGGCCACGATGGCTTCGTTGTATTTCTTGGTGAACTGGGGCGCATATTCGATGGGCATTTCGGAGACGTTGGCCTCGCCGGTGAGGATCTTCACCGCCATCTCGCCGGTGGCAACGCCCAGGTCGTAGTAGCTGATGGACAGGGTGGCGACGCCGCAGCCGGAGCAGATGCCCTCTTCACCCGCGATGACAGGCACGCCCGCGGGACGGCAGATGTTATCCACCACGCCGGTGTTGTTGGCCACCGTGTTGTCGGTGGGCACATAGATCACATCGCTGTTGTCGGCGGCGTTCTGGGTGACGGAAGCCATGTCGTTGGTGTCAGAGAAGGCGTACTGGGTGCAGGTGTAGCCCAGTTTTTCCAGTTCCGCCTGCACAACGTCCACCTGATACTGACTGTTGGGCTCGGCCGAGCAATAGAGCAGGCCTACATTCTTGGCGTCGGGGAACCACTCCTGCAGCATGGCGGCCTGCTGGTCCAGCGGGGCCAGGTCAGAGGTGCCGGACACATTGGTGCCCACGGTGCCGGAGAAGTCCTCAATGCCCAGGGCCACGCCGTACTCGGTGACCGAGGTGCCCAGGATGGGGATGTCGGAGGTGGCGGCCACGGCAGCCTGCAGGCTGGCGGTGGCGTTTGCCATAATGAGGTCGACACCCGAGGAAACAAAGCCGTTGACGATGGTGGCGCAGGTGGGAGAATCACCGGCGGCATTCTTCACTTCGATGGTCACCTGGTCGCCCAGGGCCTCTTTCAGGGCATCCTGGAACCCCTGGGTGGCGGCGTCCAGCGCATCGTGGGGGGCCAGCTGGCACACACCCACCACATAGGCGCCGTCAGCGCCCTGAGAAGCGGGCGTGGAACCGCTTTCGGAAGCGGGGGTGGACGTCTGGCCGCCGCAGCCCCCCAGCATGGAGACGGCCAGCAGCGCCGCCGTGCATGCACAAATCAGCTTTTTCATGGTCAATTCCCTCCTGTTCGGGCCAAGCGGCCCTTCACATCCGCGGCTAGTTTATTGCCGCAATGTGTTACTGCACTAAAGTATACCACCGAATTCCCCGCCTTGCAAGGGTTTTCTCCCATTATGCCGCTGTTTGTTCAAAACATGTCTTTTTTCGAGCGGGCAGGCTGCGGCGGCTCTCCCGGATGACCTGCGGGCTGAGCCAGAGCAGCGCCGCCAGATTTGGCAGAGCCATGAAGCCGTTGAAGGTGTCGGAGATCTCCCACACCAGTTCCAGACGGGTCACACAGCCCAGTACGATGACCGCCACGAACACCGCTTTATAAATCCCGGCCGCCCGGCCGCCCCACAGATATTCCGCCGCCTGCGCGCCGTAGCAGCTCCAGCCAAGCAGGGTCGAAAAGGCAAACAGGGACAGGCTGACCGCCAGAAACACGCCGCCCCAGGGGCCAAAGGCGGTGCGGAACGCATCGGCGGTGAGGGCCGCGCCGTTGGGCAGCATTTCCAAGAGCCTCCGGGTCCCTGCCTCGGCATAGGCTTCCAGGTCATAGGCTCCGCTGCACAAAATGGCAAGAGCGGTGAGGGTGCACATGAAAAGGGTGTCCACCGCCACTTCCATGATGCCCCACATCCCCTGTTCCACTGGCGTGCACCCGGCGGCGGAGTTGGCCATCACCGAGGAGCCCAGCCCCGCCTCGTTGGAGCTTACCCCGCGGGCCACCCCCACCGACAGCGCTCTGGCAAGGCCGTAGCCTGCCGCCCCGCCAAGGCCTGCCCGGAGAGAAAATGCCTCCCGGAATATCATGGTCAGCACGCCGGGCAGCTGCTGAATGTTGAGCAGCACGATGAGCACCGCCCCGCCGGTGTAGGCCAGGGCCATGAAGGGTACGATCTTTTCGGTGACCCGTCCCACCCGGGCGACGCCCCCGGCGATGGTGATGCCTATGACCCCCGCGACCACAAGCCCGGTGGCCAGAGGCGGAATGTTGAAAGCGTCCCGCAGGCCCTCGGCGATGGAGTTTGCCTGAGCCATGTTGCCCATGCCCAATGAACCCAGCAGGCAGAAAAAGCTGAACGCCGCCGCAAGGCGGCGGCTGTGCAGGCCCTTTTCGATGTAAAACATCGCCCCGCCCACCGGGTCGCCTCTGCGGTCCGCGCCCCGGTAGAGGGCGGCGAGGACGTTCTCGGCATAGGCGGTCATGGTGCCAAGCAGGGCCGAGAGCCACATCCAGAACACTGCCCCCGGCCCTCCCGCCACCAGCGCGGTGGCCACGCCGGCGATGTTTCCTGTGCCCAAAGTGGCGGCCAGCGCCGTGCAGGCAGACTGGAAGGCGGTGGTCGCGCCCCGTTCGTCCCCTCCTTTGAAGGCCGCCCCCAGTGTCCGCCCCAGCCAGAAGCGCACGCCGCGCAGCTGAAAAAAGCCTGTGGCCGTGCTGAATACCACGCCGCACAAAGCCAGCAGGCAGATGGTGCCCGGCCCCCAGGCCAGCTGATGGAGCGCCTCCATCACAAACCCCAGTGCCCGTTCCACAGTCTCCATGTTCCTTCTCCTTTTTTGAAAGAGTTTCAGGACATGTATATGCGGCGGCCCGGCCCGGGGATGTGCCCGCCGAAAAACAAAAAGGCGAGGCTCCCGTTCAAGGGAGCCTCGCTGAGACATTTTTTATTCGTGCCGGATGGCCTCCAGCGCGCTGATGCGGGTGGCTTTCACCGCCGGCCACAGGCCGGACAGGATGCCAACCAGGGTGGAGAACCCAAGCCCCAGCAGCACCAGCCACGGGGGGATGATGGAGATCTGGCCGCCCATGCCGCCGTACATGCCGCCGATGCTGTTCAAAAGGCCGCTCAGGTCGATGCCTCCGCCGCCGAACAGCGCAGCAATGGTGTTGATGTTGTTGAGGATGGCCGACGCGGCATAGCTCAGGGCCACGCCGATGATGCCGCCCAGCAGGCCGATGGCGCCCGCCTCCACCAGGAACATGTTGCGGATCTTGCCCACCTCACAGCCCAGCACTTTCATCACACCGATCTCTTTGGTGCGTTCGTAGATGGACATCATCATGGTGTTGGCGATGTTCAGCGCCGCCACCAGCAGAGCCACGGCGGCAGTGCCGCCCAGGATCATCTGGCTCTTCACCACACTGGCCTGCATCTCCTCGCGGATCTGTGTCAGAGAGTTGGTCTGCTCATAGCCCAAATCGTGGATCCACTCTTCCACAGTGCCCACATTCTCCACGTCGTCCACCTTGACGTAGACTTCCTGATAGCCGTTGTCCTGCTCACGCATGACCGTGCCGTTGGAGATCATCACGCCACCGCTGGAATTGTTTTTCTTGCCGCTGAGGCGCTGATACTCTTTCTCCAGCAGCTTCATATCAGACACGCGCATGGCGATGCCCGATTCGGTGAAATAGTGCTTGGACGTGTCCGACACAAAGGTGCCCATCACCACCAGCTGGAACTCACTGGTCTTCTCGTTGCCATTGTTGTCATAAGCGGTGAGTTTCAGGGTGAGTTTGTCCTTGTTGACGTCTACAAAGGGCGGGATAGGGTTCCCCAGCGAGTCGGTCTGACCCGCCCAGCGCTGGCGCTTGCCGCTGTTGTAGCTCTTTCGGGTATCCTGGAACTGATAGGCAAAATTGGCGCCTACCAGCACGGGGATCTTCTTTTTGCCCAGGTTCACGTCATCGGCGATCCAGCTGCCGCTTTGCAGCTGAAACTCCATGGCCTCCAACGCGTTCATGTCCACGCCGTAACAATCCCACAGATACGCTTCATACCGGTCGCCCTTGCCGGCGTAGACATTGCCGTTCATGGAGTTGGAGGAATAGAACGGCGTGGCCGCCACCACATGCTCGTGGCTGCGGAATGTTTCCAGCATTTCGTCGTCCAGCTTGGGAACGTCGCCTGCGGCGCCGTAGGAATAGTTATAGATCTGGATCTGGGTCAGATCGCCCCAGCTTTGCAGCATGGCTTCGTTCTGGGCATTGCTGGCGATGCCAAGGCTGATCATAACGATGATGGCGAAGGTGCCCACCACCACGCCGATAACGGTCAGGGCTGTGCGGCCTTTGCGCCGCCGAAGATTATCCGTGCTGAGGCGCAGCAGATCAGATATCTTCATCTTCGTCCTCCAGCTCTGCCAGTTTCTTCGCAGCCTTCTTCTTGCGGATCACCACCACGACGACCGCAACAACAGCGCCCACGCCCACAACGATGAGGGCCCAGCCCCAGATGGGCATGCCGGTGCTCACATCCTCGCCCATGGTGGGGTCCATCATGCCGGGATCCATCATGCCGGGGTCGTCGTAAACGGGCATGGCCTCCACGGTGCAGGAGAATTCCTTCTCCAGCGTGGCCACTTCGCCCTTGGAGTTCTCATAGCTCAGGATGACCTTGCCGTTGATGACGCCCTCGGCGGAAGCCATCACGCTGAAGTCCACCGAGTTCTCGGTGCCGGCGGCCACGTTGCCCAGGAACTGGCTCTGGCCGGGGTTGGCCAGGTTCTCGCCCTGGATCTCGGCGGTGAGGTTGTTGATGGCGCTCTTGCCCTTGTTGACGAAGGTGACCGAGAGGTAGCCCTCCTCGCCCATCATCATGGTCTCGGGAGCTTCCACATTGGTGATCTCAAAGCGCTCGGGCTGGGTCACGGGGATGGAAATGGGAGAGGTCGCGGCTTCGCCGTTCTTGCTGGTCAGCTGCACGGTGATGTTCACAGAGCCGGGCTCCATGGTGGCGTCGGTGACCATCTTGTAGCTGATGGTGCGGGTCTCGTTGGGAGCCATCGCGCCCACATAGGTGTTCATGCTGCCGCTGGCGAGGCTGACGTTCTTGGAGTCCGTGGGGAAGGTCAGGCCCACCATCACGTCCTCCAGGTTGGTGTTGCCGCTGGTGGTGAACAGGGTCAGCTCCAGGGTGAACTCCTTGCCGGCCTCCACGCTGTTGCCGCCGAAGGTGAAGTCCTTCACCATGATCTTGGGCACTTCGGCAGGCGCGGGAGTGGGCGCGGGAGTGGGCTCAACGGCCTCGGCGCACTGGATGATGGTCTGAGTCAGCTGCTGGACCTCGCGGGGCTCGTCACCACCCTCGGTGATCACGTCAAAGCTGAATTCGTTGCTGCCGCCGTTGTAGGTCACATCCGTAAACACAAATTTGTATGTACCGTCGCTGCGCTTTTCCGCAATGGCGTCTTTGCCAGAAAAACTGCTGGTGTTGATACGGCCGCGAAGGCCAGCATTTTTGCCTTGGGCCCATTCATCGGACACGGTGATGCTGATGTTGGCCTTCTCACCGGGACGCAGATGGGCGCCGAAGCTGCCGCCCACATCGTAATTGATCACAAGCACGTTCTTGGAATCGGGGGTGGGAGTGGGGTCGGGAGAAGGGGTGGGCGTTGCGCCGGAGTTCCCATTGGTGACAGTGATGGTCTCGGTGGTGCCGCCTTCCCCTTCCGCGTACACCGGCGCGCCGGCAAACACGCCCAGCGCAAGAGCCAGCGCCAGGGACAGGCTGATGATCTTGTTCTTCATCTGTTTCATGGATGTGATTCCTCTCATTCGTCGGTGATACTGTCTGCCGGTACGGTGGTTTGAGGCTCCGGCGGCGCCTCTTGTTTCGATTCCAGAATATCCTTGAACAGTTCGGCCTGCTTTTTCGCCTTTTCCTGTTCGTCCAGAAGGATGTTGCTCTCCACCATGCCGTCCCGGATGGTGATGACCCGGTCCGCCACATCGGCCAGGTCACGCTCGTGGGTGACCATCACGAAGGTGATGTTGTTCTCCTTCGCCATGGTGAGCATGCGGTAAAGCACCTGGCGGGTGGTGGATGAGTCCAGGTTTCCGGTGGGCTCGTCGGCAAAGATGACCTTGGGCTTTGCCACGAACGCACGGGCAATGCCCACGCGCTGCTGCTGGCCGCCGCTCATCTCGGTGGGCTTGTGGTTCGCACGCTTGCCCAGGCCCATGCGCTTGAGCTCTGCCTTGGCCATTTCCAGCCGCTTCTTGCGGGGCACGCCCTTGAACATCAGCGGAAGCGCCACGTTCTCGGCGGCGGTGAGGTTGGGCAGCAGGTTGTAGCTTTGGAAGATGAATCCCAGATGCGCCTGGCGGAATTTCGCCAGCTGGTTTTCGTTCATCGCGCTGATCTCGTGCTTGCCTATGTGCACACTGCCCTTTGTTGGCTTTTCCAGCCCCGCAAGCTGATTGAGCAGGGTGGATTTGCCGCTGCCCGAAGGGCCCACGATGCAGCAGATCTCACCGGGTTCGATGGCAAGGTTCACGTCGTTCAGGGCGATGACCTTTTCCTTGCCCACCCGGTACACCTTGCGCAGATGTTCCACGCAGATGATTGGCGCCATTCTTTCACCTCTTCGCTGCGGCCTTTCGGGCCGCCGTTCTCATAAAATACCCACAAGCGGGCTGATCCAGCCGCTCTGGCTCGTTTTGAACACCCAGTAGTAAAGCACGGCAAAGACCTCCCGCATGTAACAGGGCAGCACCGAGTTGAGGCCGATGCTCGCGGGAATGGAACTCACCTGTTCAAAGCCCACCAACCGGGCGTAGCAGCGGGCGCGGTAGCAGTGGAAGGCGTTGGTCACCACGGCCATGGGTTCGTCCGCGCCGATGCCCCGCTCTTCCAGCAATTCTTTTGCAAACAGCAGATTCTCTTCGGTGGAGGTGCTCTTCTGCTCCACCACGATCTGCTCCTCCGGCACGCCCTTCTCCTCAAGATAACGTGCCATCGCCACCCCTTCCGGGATGGTCTCGCCGTTGCCCTGCCCGCCGGTGACCGCGATCACCACTTCGGGATTTTCCAGGTAATAGGCATAAGCCGCGTCCAGGCGGCGGCGCAGCAGGTCGGAAGGCACGTCCTTTCGCAGGCCCGCACCCAGCACCACGATGGCCTTTTCCTGCCCGGTGGCCGCGCCTGCGTAGCCGATGACGGCCACAAAGCCCAGCAGCAGGCAGAAAACGCCCACGCCGCAGAAGAACAGGATCTTCAGCCAGCGGCCCACACCGTCCGCACAGAAAGCGTCGATGGGGCGGTGGAACACGGCATAGGCCCAAAGCGCCGCCGTGAGGAGATACATCAGGAGAAGGCCGAAGTTGAAGTTGGAGCGAAAACTGCGCAGCACGCTGTCGGCCAAAAGGACGACTGCCAGCACCCACACGATGATGATTTTGATCTGCATTTTGTTCCTTTTCAATGGAATTTCTCACTTTCCGCTGCGGGCCGGCGGTCCCGATTCAAAAGAGTCTCACAGCGTAAACGAATCGGGCGTGAATTTTATTTCACCCGTCGTGAGAGTTCAGTCGAAAATTTTCGCGGCAAGGTCCTGGCCGTCCAGTTTTGCATCCACGCCCAGCGCCGTGCAAATGGTCTTACCGATGGCGCCGAAGCCCAGCACGGTGCCCAGGTTATTGTCCTTCTTCACCTCGGGGCCTGCCACCAGCAGTGGCACATACTCGCGGGTGTGGTCGGTGGTCTTGGTGAAGCCGGGGTCACAGCCGTGGTCGCCGGTGATCATCACCACGTCGCCCGGGCGCAGCTCCAGAAGCAGCACGCCAAGGCCCCGGTCAAACTCGGACGCCGCCGCCGCATAGCCGGGGATGTTGCGCCGGTGGCCGTAGATCATGTCGAAATCCACCAGATTGATGAAGGCAAGGCCCTCGAAGTCCCGGTCCGCCAGCTCCAGCATCACCCGGATGCCGTCGGTGTTGCCGCTGGTGCGGATCTTCTCGGTCAGGCCTTCGCCGTCGAAAATATCGTAGATTTTGCCCACGCCGATCACGTCCTTGCCGGCGGCCTTGAGATGGTCCAGCATGGTCTTTGCGGGGGGCTTGAGGGAGTAGTCGTGGCGGTTGGAAGTGCGCTTGAAATCCGCCGCACAGCTGCCCACAAAGGGGCGCGCGATCACGCGGCCCACGCCATGCTCGCCTTTGAGCATATCCCGGGCCATCTGGCAGTATTCATACAGCTGCTCCAGCGGCACCACCTCTTCGTGGGCGGCCACCTGGAACACGCTGTCCGCCGAGGTGTACACGATGAGCGCGCCGGTGCGCATGTGCTCCTCGCCGTAGTCCTTCAGCACCTCGGTGCCGGAATAGGGCTTGTTGCACAGCACCTTGCGCCCGGTGAGCTTTTCGTACTGCTCGATCACCTCGGGCGGGAAGCCGTCGGGATAGGTGGGCAGCGCCCGCTCGCTTTCCACGCCGGCGATCTCCCAGTGGCCGATGGTGGTATCCTTGCCGTTGCTGGCCTCCTGCAGGCGCACACAGCTGCCCGCCACAGGATGCACCGGCGCGCCGCACTGCACGCCGTCCAGATTGAACAGGCCCAGAGAGGCCATATTGGGCACCTCAAAGCCAGGGTCATTGGCGATGGAAGCGAGGGTGTTGGCCCCCACGTCGCCGAATTTATCCGCATCCGGCTCGTAGCCGATGCCGAAGCTGTCCAGCACGATCAGAAAAACGCGCTTTGTCATGATGATATTCCCTCCTTGGAATGGTCTTATGTCTAAAGGTGGTTCCATTATACAATATTCCCCAAAGGAAGTTAAGCCGCGGGGCAAAGATTTCTCCTCCGATTTGCACCGGGACGTCAAAACTTTAAAAAAATTGCTTTCAGACCTTTGACGCTCTTGCATTCAGGTGTATAATATATGCTAGCAAAAATTTGAGGTTCTTTGATTTAAGGAGGTTCCTTATGAACAGAATGCGCAAAACCAAAATCGTGTGCACCCTGGGCCCTTCCACGGACCGGGAAGATGTACTTCGGGATATGATCCTGAGCGGCATGAATGTTGCTCGCTTCAACTTTTCTCACGGCACCCATGAGGAGCACAAGCGCCGGCTGGACACTCTCAAGCGCCTGCGCGAGGAGCTGAACCAGCCCGTGGCCGCCCTGCTGGACACCAAGGGCCCTGAAATTCGTTTGAAGCAGTTCGCCGGCGGCAAAACCGAGCTGGTGACCGGCCAGACCTTCACCCTCACCACCCGGGATGTGGAGGGCACCAACGAAATTTGCTCCATCACCTACAAGGACCTGCCCGGTGACCTTTCTGTGGGCGGCACCGTGCTGCTGGCGGACGGCCTCATCAGCCTGACCGTCACCAAGCTCACCGACACCGACATCACCTGCAAGGTGGAGAACGGCGGCCCCATCAGCAACAACAAAGGCGTGAACGTGCCCGGCGTTTCCCTGTCCATGCCCTACATGAGCCAGCGGGACAAGGACGACATCCTCTTCGGCATCGAGCAGGGCTTTGACTTCATCGCCGCCAGCTTCACCCGCAGCGCCCAGGACATTCAGGAAGTGCGCCGCCTGCTGAACAGCCACAACTCCCACATCCGCATCATCGCCAAGATCGAGAACCGCGAGGGCGTGGACAACATCGACGAGATCCTGACCGCCGCCGACGCGGTGATGGTGGCCCGCGGCGACATGGGCGTGGAGATCGACTTCACCGAGATCCCGGTCATTCAGAAGGAGATCATCTACCACAGCTTCTCCAGCGGCAAGCCGGTCATCACCGCCACCCAGATGCTGGAGAGCATGATCGAGAATCCCCGGCCCACCCGTGCCGAGATCACCGACGTGGCCAACGCCATCTACGACGGCACCAGCGCCATCATGCTCAGCGGCGAGACCGCCGCCGGCAAGTACCCTGTGGAGGCCGTGCGCACCATGGCGGCCATCGCCGAGCGCACCGAGAACGACGCCAGCTACTTCAGCCGCATGCGCAAAGCCCCTGTGGACTCCCGCATGAGCATCGTGGGCGCCACCGCCCACGCGGCGGGCACCACCGCCGCCGACGTGAAGGCCGCCGCCATCATCACCGTGAGCAAGAGTGGCGAGACCGCCCGCCTGGTGAGCAAGGGCCGCCCCTCCACCCCGGTCATCGCCTGCGTGGTGGACGACTGGGTGCAGCGGCATCTGTCCCTGTCCTGGGGCGTCACTCCCCTGCTGATGCCCTACGCCCACAACACCGATGAGCTCATCGACCTCTCGGTCAAGACCGCTGAGGAGGCCGGTCTTGTGCACACCGGCGATCTGGTGGTGGTGACCGCCGGCGTGCCCGTGGGCATTTCCGGCACCACCAACATGCTCAAGGTGCACATGGTGGGCGACTCTCTGCTGAACGGTGTGGGCATCGGCGACCACAACGCCAAAGGCCCTGTGTGCATCTGCCGCAGCAACCACGACGTGAAGACCAAGTTCCGCAAGGGCGACGTTCTGGTGGTCCCCTACACCAACAATGAAATGCTGGACGCCATGCGTGACGCCAGCGCCATCGTGGTGGAGGAGGCCGGCCTGAACAGCCACGCCGCCATCGTGGGCCTGACGCTGGGCAAGGCGGTCCTGGTGGGCGCTTCCGGCGCCACCCGCGCTTTGAAGGACGGCGCAATGGTCTCGGTGGACTGCGACCGCGGCATCGTGCAGAGCATGGCCAACTGAACGCCTGTATAAAAGAAGCCCCGGGAATGTTCCCGGGGCTTTTTGTTGTTCAATTTTCAGGATAGGCCGCAAACTCTTCTTCTGTGCCGTTGAATACGTTTAAATCGATATAAGGCTCTTCGCCAGTGTATCCATCCAGCTGCCCGCGGTCGGTATACTGCCAGAAGGTCCAGTCACGGCCGTCTTTGAGGCTTGGGGTGAAATAGACATTCCGTATCCAGATGTCGTACTCTTCATACTCTCCCGCCAGATACCGGTCATAGGCGCTGCCGGTGGCATAGAGCACCGGGCGCATACCGTAATGCTCCTCCAGCCGCTTCAAAAGGAGCGTGAGCTGCTCGGTCACCTCTTCACGGGCGGGCGGATGCAGTTTCCTGTCGCCATATAGCTCCACATCCACCACAGGCGGCAGCATTCCGTCGAACGGTTCCACCGTTCGGATGAAATTCTCCGCCTGGGTCTCTCCCCCGCTGTCGAAGCTGAAAAAGTGATACGCGCCGGTCCGCAGACCGCTCTGGCGCGCCTGCTGCCAGTTTTGCTGAAAGTTCGGGTCCTGTGAGCCGCTGCCCTCCGTTGCCTTGATGAACGCGAAGGACACGCCCTGCCGCGCCAGCGCCTGCCAGTCGATGTCGCCCTGATAGGCGGACACATCCACACCGCGCACTGGATACCGGCTTTGAGAAGGCGCGTTCAGACGAGGCAGGCCGTCATTTAAAAGAACGGCTGCCGCGGCGGCCGCCAGGACAATGCCCGCAAAAAGGCAGGCTCCGGCAATGCGCCCTGCCGCGCCATGAGGCCGGTGGCTGGAGGCGGAAAACAGCTTCATCAAACTCACCTCACAAACAAAACAGGGCAGACGCCGTGCATCTGCCCTGTTATGGCGGAAAGAGAGGGATTCGAACCCTCGGTGGGTTTATGGCCCACACACGATTTCCAGTCGTGCGCCTTAGACCAGCTCAGCCATCTTTCCATTTGTTTCGCGGTTCTCAAAGCCGCTTATATATAATACCGAAAAGAGGACCGTCTGTCAAGCCCTAAAATGCAAAAAATGCCTGCTTTTCAGCAGGCATTTTTTCTGCTCACTCCACGCGGGCGGGATAATACAGGTTGTTGCTGATGAACTCCAGCTTATCCTTCAGCGCCTGTTCCATGGTGGCAACGACGTTGACCATGTTGGCCACCGACTCGTTGACCTCCATCAGCTGGCAGAAGTTCACGTCATCCATACCGATGACGCGCTGCAGCTTCTCGCCCTCGGCGTTGAGGATATGGCTGAGAGCCGTCTCCTCCAGCGCGATGCTCTCCAGCAGGTCGGTGACCGCCTGGCACATGGTGATGGGATTGGGATGCATGGAAATAACGGGCATGGACATAAGGCATACCTCCTGAAAAATGGTGTGTTGCAACACGTTCGTGCTGACTATCCCACTATATGCCGCCGTCTGTGTTTTGTTCCGCGCACCCGGAAAAGGAAAAAGAGCAGGGGCATGTTTCTCCCCTGCTCTTTGTTTTTCAGCAGCCCAGATAGGCTTTGCGCACCTCGATGTTGTTGGCCAGCTCGTCGGCGGGGCCTTCCATCTTGATGGTGCCGGTCTCCAGCACATAGGCACGGTCGGCGATTTCCAGCGCCATCTTGGCGTTCTGTTCCACCAGAAGAACGGTCACGCCGTCCCGGTTCACGTCCTCGATGATGTGGAAGATCTCCTTCACCAGAAGAGGCGACAGGCCCATGCTGGGTTCGTCCAGAAGCAGCATCTTGGGCTTGCACATCAGCGCGCGGCCGATGGCCAGCATCTGCTGCTCGCCGCCGGACAGGGTGCCCGCCTGCTGCTTGCGCCGCTCTTTCAGGCGGGGCAGCCGCTCGAACACCATTTCCAAATCGTCGGCAATGGCGTCTTTGGAGTCCTTGCGGGTGAAGGCGCCCATCTCCAGGTTCTCCTGCACCGACAGGTGGCTGAACACACGGCGGCCTTCCGGCACCTGAGCCAGGCCCAGGCGGATGATCTTGTGGGCCTCCATCTGGCTGATCTTCTGACCCATGAAGTCGATCTCGCCGCCCTTGAGTTTGAGCAGGCCGGAGATAGCGTGCATGGTGGTGGTCTTGCCGGCGCCGTTGGCGCCGATCAGGGTGACGATCTCGCCCTCATCCACATGGAAGGAAATATCCCGGATGGCATGGATGGAGCCGTAAAACACGTTGATGTCCTGTACACGAAGCATTTCACCCATGGCTCAATCACCTCCCAGATACGCCGCAATGACCTTGGGGTTATTGCGGATGGATTCGCCCGTGCCCTGGGCGATGACACGGCCATAGTCCAGCACATAGATGTACTCGCAGATGCCCATGACGAAGTTCATGTCGTGTTCGATGAGCAGGATGGCCAGATCAAAGCGGTCGCGCACCGCCTTGATGGTGTTCATCAGCTCTTCGGTCTCGTTGGGGTTCATGCCGGCGGCGGGCTCATCCAGCAGCAGCAGCTTCGGGTTGGTGGCCAGCGCGCGGGCGATCTCCAGCTTGCGCTGCTTGCCGTAGGGCAGGCTGGAAGCGGGCAGGTCGGCCTCTTTGTCCAAGTCGAAGATTTTGAGCAGCTGCATCGCCTGCTTGTTCATCTGGCGTTCCTTCTCACGGAAGCCGGGCAGGCGGAAGATGCCGGTCCACATGGAATATTTCACCTGATTGTGCAGGCCGATCTTCACGTTGTCCAGAACGCTCATCTGGTCGAACAGACGGATGTTCTGGAAGGTACGGGCGATGCCCTCCTGGTTGATCTTCGCCGGCTGCTGGCCGGTGATGTTCTTGCCGTCCAGGATGATGTCGCCCTCGGTGGGACGATACACGCCGGTGAGCATGTTGAACACCGTGGTCTTGCCGGCGCCGTTGGGCCCGATGAGGCCATAGAGCTGGCCTTTTTCCATCTTCATGTCCAGCTGGGCCACAGCCTGCAGACCGCCGAAGGCGATGCCCAGGTTGGTTACTTCAAGCAGTGCCATGCCTCACGCCTCCTCTTTCTTGCCCTGCGGGCCGTTCTTTTGGAAACGGGCCGCCAGTTTGCGGAATTTCGGGTTTGCAGCGATCCTGTCGGCCATCTGCGCGCGCCAGGCCACGATCTGGGGGCTCTGGTTGAAGATCATCATTACGATCAGCACGATGGCGTACACCAGCATGCGGTAGTCCGCCACGCCGCGCAGCAGCTCCGGCAGAACGTAGAGCACGGTGGCCGCGATCATGGAGCCGCGGATGTTGCCGATGCCGCCCAGCACCACGAACACCAGCACCAGGATGGAGGTGTTGTAGTCGAACTTTTTGGCCGCCAGCGCGGAGAAGTTCAGCGCATACAGAACGCCGGCCATGCCCGCAAACACCGCGGAGATGATGAAGGCCATCAGCTTGTACTTGGTCACGTTGATGCCGGTGGCCTCGGCGGCGATGCGGTTGTCGCGGATGGACATGATGGCCCGGCCCGCGCGGGAGTTGATGAGATTCAAAATCACGAACAGGGTGATGAGGATGAGGATGATGCCCGCCAGGAAGGTGGACGCCTTCTTCATGCCGCTGATGCCGATGGCGCCGTTGATGATGACGTCGCCGTCCGGCGCAAGGCCCATGGAAGCGGAGTCCTTGATGGAGAAGTGGAAGCCGTTCGAATCAAGGCCCAGATACACGGTGTTCAGCACGTTCTTGATGATCTCGCCGAAGGCCAGGGTCACGATGGCGAGATAGTCACCCCGCAGGCGCAGCACCGGGATGCCGATGATGATGCCGAAGACCACCCCGATCACGATGGAGAAGACGTCATCGACCGAGAGCCCGAGCCCCCAGCGGCGCGCCGTCCGGTACATCACGACGCCAGCGCAGATGAAGCCGAGCAGGTACGCGATGCCGTACCAGCGAACGGTGAGCGGACCCAGCGTAAATGCCACCGGGTCCAGCATGTGATAAAGGTCGTTCAGGAACACGTTCTTCTCGCCCCGCGCTAGAACGCGGCGGGCTGGACGCGCGTCACGCCGGGGACGTGCTCCATGAGGATGCGCTCGATGCCCTCGGACATGTCGAGCGAGGAGAGCGGGCAGCCGGCACAGGCGCCCTGCATCTCCAGGGTGACCACGCCGTCGTCGGTGCAGTCGATGAGGGCGACGTCGCCGCCGTCGGCCTGGAGGCTCTGGCGGATGACGTCGAGGGTTGCGTCGAGAAGGGCTCGATCAACGGCCATGGGATGTCCTTTCCTCATGCCTCGTCCGGCGCCTGGGGCCCGGGAGGCAGCTTGTGCTTGCGTCCGAAGACCATGTTACCCAATGCCGGAGAAAAGATGCCCGGAAGTGGCGCCGG
>OLRN01000647.1_pt1 | contig 23862 bp, 19 predicted proteins | sample 1673001 | NCBI WGS metagenome assembly OLRN01 (sample SAMEA3136745, study PRJEB25190) | human gut metagenome | biome: human gut; feature: human-associated habitat; material: faeces | place: Austria | collected 2013 | reverse complement strand
CCCGTTCTTCTCCCCCTACATTCTCTTAGTTAGTTTCCTTCTTGTAAGATGTCGTATTTTTTGTATGTATTAGTGTTACTATGTTTTCTCATGCTTTTGCCGCCGGGGCGCTTCTTGGAACTGCCATTTCTCCGCTTGTTTGCGTATCTGCCGCAGAAAGATCGCCTGTGGCGGCGGCTGAAGATGTAGTGGCGCGTGTAACTCCCTCGGCAAAGGGGGCTGTCTTGTTCCACTTAAATCCGGATCAGGGCAACAAGATCACTATTTCCGGTATTGCCGGAGGTATCCGGGTGGAGGCGTCAGATGTGCGCCGCTTGGTGGCGGGTTATGGATGGTATTTAAAGAATATAGCCAAGGTCCATTTTTCGTGGAACGGAAATCGGATAACGCTTCCTTCCCCTTTGCCGGTTCCCGCCAGTTCGGTTACGGTAGAAAGCCCGTGGAATATCGTTTTTGCCTATAATTACTGCACCCTTTCTTATACGGCGGCTTTTTGGGATTGGAACAGATGGCAGCGGGAGATTGATTTTCTGGCGTTGAATGGGTTTACGCATGCGCTGGTAACGGCGGGTTTGGAAAAGACATGGGAAGATTTTTTGACAGGCTTGGGGTATCCTCGGGAAAAAGCTCTTCGTTTTATCCCTAATCCGGCATTTGCCGCCTGGTGGAATATGGGAAACCTGGAAGGCCACGGTGGTCCGCTGAGCCAGCAACAGATAAATAAAATGGCCCAGATGGGAAGGCGCATTGTCTCCCGTATGGAACAGTTGGGGATGACACCTGTACTTCAGGGGTATGTGGGATTTGTTCCTTCTGACTTTCAGGAAAATGTCCGGATAGACGGATTGAAGCTTATTCCTCAGGGGGAATGGGTTAATTTCAGGAGGCCGTGGGTGGTGGATCCCACTTGCGAGGCTTTTCCCAAACTGGCCGCGGACTGGTACAAGGCTCTCCGCAAGGTATACGGCATTCCTGGAAAGATGTTTGGCGGGGATTTGTTTCATGAGGGGGGGCGGAAGGGGGATATTGACGTAACGCAGGCGGCACAGGCAGTGCAGAAAGCCATGCAAAAGGCTTCTCCGGGGGCTTTCTGGGTGATTCAGGCCTGGGGTGGAAATCCTACCCGAGAGTTGTTGTCCGGGTTGGATCCGGAGCGTGCGCTTGTATTGCAGCTTACCAAGGATATGGCTAACGGGGGAAAGAATTTAAGGACTTTTAATGGTATTCCGTGGGTCTGGTGCGAACTGGCGAACTTTGGAGGCAATACGGGAATGTACGGGGGGGTTCCCCTTCTGTCCCGGCTCGGAAGTGAGTTGTCCGGCTATAAGGATAAGGGACTGGTGGGCATGGGAACTTTGTCCGAAGGGCTTGAGACGAACCCCCTGCATTACGCCCTGTTCAGCGACCGTTTGTGGACTAGGGAGGATATTTCTGTCCGGGAGTGGCTTGGAAAGTACGCGCGCCAGCGTTACGGTTTCGCACCAAAGGCTGTCGTGAAGGCATTGGAAGTTCTGTCTTCCTCCATCTATAACCCCGTTCGTTCTCAGGAAGGGTGTACGGAGTCTATTATTTGCGCCCGCCCGTCCTGGAATGTTCGAAAGGCATCCACATGGTCCAGCGGGGAGCGATATTATCACCTGGGCGATATTGTAAAGGCGGCGCGCGGTTATCTGAAGGCCGCGAATGATCAGCCGAATTTGGTGAAAAAGGAGACGTTTCGTTATGATTTGGTGGATGTTGTGCGTCAGGCTCTTGCGGACGCTGCTTTTTACCAGCTTCAACAGGTCAGGAGTGCTTTTGATTCCGGAGATTTGGCTGCGTACAGGAAACAGGTAAAGCGTTTCCTGTCTCTGATTTCAGATATGGATGCCCTTTTGGCGACGGATAGCCAGTTCCTATTAGGAACTTGGCAGAAAAGGGCTTTGGATTGGGGTGATTCCCGGCAGGAAAAAGCCTTGATGGACAAGTCTGCGAAGATGCTTATCACTACGTGGATTGATCAGGTTCCCCGGTCTCTGAATGATTATTCCAATCGTCAGTGGGCCGGGCTTGTTTCCGATTTTTATTTGCCTCGGTGGAAGAATTTTTTTGAATTTCAGATGGATGTCCTGACCGGAAAGAAGACGCGTGATGCCGCCCATGCCGCATTTATGGATAAGATGGTTCGGGATGAACTGGCCTTTGCCGGAAATGGGAAAATATATTCTGCCAAACCGGCGGGGGATACTTTGGCCGTTGCTAATCGTGTGATGAATACCCACCGGGAAATGTTGGACGCCCTGAGTGCGGAAGAAAAGCATTCCTCGGGCAGTCCATGGGAACTCCAACAAGGTTCTCCGTTGCAGTTTGATGTGACGGATCAGGTGACTGCTTCTGGCACATATACTGCTACTTTCCAGTGGAAGAATGGCCCCAGCGCCTTGAAAATCCATTCTGTCAGATTATACGAGGGTAACAGGGAGGTGGCTTCCGATGTTCATGAGGGCAGAACTGGCGTGGAAAATAAGGATAATATTTACAGACTGGAATTGAAGAAGTACAGAACCAACCTTGATTCCTATATCCTGAAGGCAGAAGTAAGCGGTGTTTCTCAGGGCGCTTCCAAAGGAGAAATGGTGTTGAAAAAACTGGTGGATTGAGAAGTGGACAGAAAGTTGTGCAGGGATGGGAGAAAAGGCGGTTATACGTGCAGGCTTTTCCATTTGTTCCGGAATCAGTTTGTTTCCCTCGCCGAAAAAAGGAAGAAGGGGAGGATTTCCCCCCTTTCTTCCTTGAAAGATGGCATGGTGATAAAATTTATCGGCGGTGGCGTAACAATAGAGCGCTAAGACCGAACAGACCCAGCGTAGCGGTTGCCGATTCCGGAACCACTTCATTACTTGTGGAGAAGTTTACTGCCGACAAATACATGCCCTCCCAAGAGTTCAGGATATTGTTTTTATAGGTGCCGGTTCCGCAGCCGCTATGCATGTCCAGAGAAAGGCTGTTTAAATAGACGGTTTCGGGAAGTGTTGCTTCCTTTCTATTCGTGGCGGCGGACATAACGGAAGAAGACGATTGGGTCGCAGAGCCAAAGTAGTTGTTGGCGGTGTTAGTGTTCGTGGTGGAGAATATGGTGGCTGCTTGGGCGGTTCCCAACGATAAAAAATGGAGATAACAGAAATAATGGGTTTCATCTTTGGGCTGGAAATATAACTTGATACAATTGATATGCACTGGGAAAAAAATCTATCGAATTTAGAATCGTTTTTTGAAAAACATGAAATATATTGATGTTATAAAGAAATATTCAATTTATTTAAAATTTTAGATGGAAAACGATTAGTAATAGTCTTTTTTATCTCATTATCGGTATTATCCGAGAAAAAAATCATGACCCAATGGTAAATACCGGTTCTAGATTTTCTTTACTCCGGCACATAGCCAAAATTCCGTCCTCAGAAAACTCCTGCTTCCCGAAGCGGAATGGTCAGCCTACACAAGCTATTCTCTTTTAGAAGTAAATATTGACCTCGGATTCGCAATCCGTTTGTCGATATTCTTATTGTACTGCCCCGATTTATGCTCCGGTTCCAAAAGATGAGCTGTACAGGATCTTTTGTAGAGATGGATTTTTTTTGAATATAGCCTTTTCGTTCAGAGGGCTGCCTGGTAAATGCTGAACATCAGAATGGCCATTCCCGTGAGGGCTGCGCCTGCAATGATGCCGGAGGCGGTGGGGACTTTATATTCCCGTGATTTGGCCTTGAAAAGATGGTCCGCAGCCCAGCCGAGCACAGCTCCTGTAAAGAAAAGGAAGGAGTCGTTCCACTGGATGGCCCAGGCCAGGCCGAAGCCGATGGGGGTGGGGAGCCATTTTCCTGTCCGGGGAATATAGCGGGGAATAAGCACCAGAATGAGTCCGAGAATACCGCCTGCAATGATGGAAAGCACCTTGATGCTGTGCAAATGGCTGAACCCCATGCCCAGTGCTTCCGCTGTGGCCGCCCATGTTCTGGCTCCCGGAGCATTGAAAGCCTGGAGAGCGTTCGCATCCGGAACCATGGAGCGGAAGGCCAGCACGGAGACGAGGGTTCCCAGAAAAATTCCGGAAAACTGGGCGATGAATTGTTTGCGGGGGTTAGCTCCCAGCAGGTAGCCTACTTTGAGGTCTACGAGCAGGTCTGCCGAGGAACTGGACGCTCCTGAAGTGATATTGGCCGCCATCAGGTTGGCTGTTACGTGCCCGGGTGCAATCCCTCCGAAGATGAGCTGTGTAACTTTTCCCATGGCTCCGGTGGGTGTAATATTGGCTTCTCCGGTGATTCGGCAGACGACCAGCGCCAGGAAAAAGGATATGACTACCGCGATGCAGCTCATCCAGTACGGAACGTTAAATGATGTATGAGCCAGATAGCCGAGAGCTCCCAGAGAGATAAGCTGGCCTGTCAGAAACCAGCTCATGGGCGTTTCTATTTTTTCCACATCTGTCAGTTTTCGTTTTTTACTCAGGGAAAACATGGCACCCAGGGAAGAAAAGGAACGAACAATGCTTTTCCATTGGAACAGGAAAGCCACAATGCTGGCGACGACCATGCAGGCGGTTCCTCCCCACAGGGTCCAGCTTACGCTCTCCCGATAACCTGCTCCCGCGGGAAGCAATTTCTGGCTTTCCAGCCACGGAACGTAAAGAGCCCAGCAAACGGTTCCTCCGATGAAGAGGCTGAGGGATGTTTTCATGCCTACCAGAGCTCCCGCACCCACGAACATGAGATCCCATTTGAAGAAGATAGTACGCTGGTACCAGTTGCCGAGGATATGTTGCTGGACCGTTCCAAGCCATCGTTCTCCTCCTGCAGCCATGGCGATGGCATTAGCGGCGGCGAAAAGGGCAGAATAAAGAAGGGCTTTGGCCTGTCCCGCCGCCTTTTTGCCTTCAGAATAGAGAACTTTGAGGGTTTCCGCCGTAGCAATACTGTCTGGGAACCTTATTTGTTCAATGTTGATCATCTGGCGTTTCATCGGAATGGCCATGGTGACACCCAGTACGGCAATGAAAAATATCCAGGCGAAGGTAGTGCCAAGAGGCATGTGCTGTCCTGTCAGCAGGAGCAGGGCGGCTACGGCAGAGGTGAGGGTTCCCCCTGTAGAATAGCCTGCAGAACTGGCAGCGGACTGCATGCATGTATTTTCCAGAATAGTCATGGGGGATTTGGAAATGCCCAGGCGCACAAAGGCGTTCCAGAGGGCAAAAGAGATAATTCCTGCCGTCAGAGCCACCCCAAAGGACCATCCCATTTTGAGGTTGGCGTACAGATTAGTGAGGGAAAGGATGGAGCCTAGAAGCATGCCTACGATGACGGCTCTCCAGGTAAGCTGCTTCATTCTGTCTCCGGAACCCAGATAAACTTGATCGTACCATTGCTGTTCTACTTCATCCGGAGTACCTTGGAATCCATCCAGAGGCAGCGGTTTTTCCAAGCAGGAGGGGAGAGGGCTGGAAGATTGGGGGGACGTAGATGCCATACAGTTCATAATATAGCATTTGCGGGAGTGGTGGAAAAGTCGTATCTGTTTTTCTCTGCTTTCGGCGTTCCTTCTGCTTGAGACTTGCGTGCTTGTGACGGCCGTGGTTTAATGGGCGGCATGAGCCAATCTTTTACGGATAAACTTGCCGCCCGCATTAAAGAGACCGGTTCCGCCTTGTGTGTCGGGTTGGATCCGCGCCCCGGCATGGATGATTTGGAGGCGATTCCTGCGCTGTTGCGGAAGGTTGTGGAGGAAACCGCTCCATATGCGGCAGCGTTTAAGCCGAATATTGCCTATTTTGAAGCCATGGGGTTGCGCGGTCTGGAAATACTTGAGGATTTGCTTCCGGATATGCCTAAGGATGTTCCGGTGGTGCTGGATGCTAAGCGTGGAGATATTGGAGAGACTCAGAAGTATTACGCTCATGCTTACTTTGAACGCCTGGGTGTGGACGCTGTGACGTTGAGTCCTTTTATGGGATATGATACGCTGGAGCCTTTTCTGAATTATGAAGGTAAAGGTGTTTATCTGCTGGCAGTTACTTCCAATCCCGGTTCTGCGGATGTGGAACGGCAGGAACTGGCAGGGGGCCGCAGGGTTTTTGAACTGGTGGGAGACATGGTGCTCCGTTCTGTCCGGGAAGGCTGTAAAACTTCCGTAGGCATGGTGGTTGGTTTGACCAATGCAGATTCCAGTATTCTAGAGCGTATTCCGGATGCTCCTTTGCTCATTCCCGGCCTGGGTGCTCAAGGCGGTGATCTTTCCTGCCTGAGTGGTTCCGGTCATGTGGCGCCTCCCCTGATTAATGTCTCTCGAGGAATCATGTACCAGAATCCGGAATTGGGTTTTGCTGAGAAGGCCGCCGGATTTGCTCAGCGCATTCGAGAGGCATTGAATTATTGATGTTCATGTATTTTTTGCAAATAACAAAATGATAACGGCCTGCTTATGGCTGTGCATGAGCTTGTCAAAGGGAGGGGGCTGATATATTGAACAGGTGCATCCCCATTCCCTGCCCGTTTTTTATGGATGAAAAGCCCGGAATTGTAAAATTCACTCCCCATTCCACTTCCAGATCCGCAATGTTGATTGCGGTGGCAGTGACAGTGGGTGTTCAGGTGGCTTTGTGTGCTGTGCTTGTAGCCATACATTTGCAGGATATGTGGTTTCCCTCCGTCCAGGGTGGGGAAGTGGAAATGACGTTTGTGTCCCCGTCCGAAGAAGTTTCTCAGGAGATGGAAGAAGTTCAGCCTACATCTGTTGTTCCGGTTGCAGCTCCTTCCACAGTCAGCCCTGTTCCGGAGATTGCGTCAGATGAAGACTTATTGGCGATGAAGCTGCCGGAAAATGAAGATTGTTCCGAAATGAAGGATTTTCTTTTGGATGAAGCTCCTTCCGAACTCTTGCCGGAGGAGCTCGCCGCCATGCGGATTTCCATGAATGAAGTAAAGCGAAGGCAGCCTGTGAAGCGCCCGGCGGTATCCCTGCCGGGGCGTCCGGAACCGGATCAGAATATTTCTCCTGATAAAAAGGTGCGTTATAAACATGCTCCGTCCTTGCCCAATTCCGTCAATTCTTCTAAAGTCGGGAAGGTGAATGCCGTGGTGAAAGTAGTGGTTGGAGTAAATTCCCATGGGGAACCTTCATCCGTCAATCTTCTTCAGTCAACGGGAAATGCGGAATTGGACCGCCTTTTTATGCGTTGGGTGAGAGAGAATTGGACTTTTTATCCGGCGGAAAAGGACGGTGTGCCCATTGCTTCCAAGGTGGTGGTGCCCGTCAGGCTGAATATAGATTAACCTGTACAAGGAAATATAAAGATGCTTCCGGAGAAGACAGAGAATAGGCCCGTTTATGTGATCGGCCACCAGAATCCGGATACGGATGCTATTTGTTCAGCCATAGGGAATGCGGAGTTTTTAAGAACTCATGGCGAACCTGGTGCGGTTGCCGCCAGATGTGGGGAAATGACGCTGAGAACATCCTGGGTATTGGAAAAGGCAGGAGTGCCGGAGCCGATACTGATTCATGACGTGACGCCCACCGCCGGGACAATCTGTCGTCGTGATGTGATTAGCGTAAGTCCGGACGATACATTCCTGACGGCGTATCGAAGGATGACGGAAAATTCCCTTCAAACCATACCGGTTATTGACGCTGATTACAACCTTCATGGCCTATTGCGTTATTTTGATTTGTTGAGCCTGCTCATGCCTCTGAATATGACGGAGATGAATGTGCGCTCCGTCTTTTCCAGCCTGAGCAATATCGCCACCACCATTGACGGAAAATGTCTGACCGGGGAATCCTTAAGTGAGGAAGAAACGCAGAATATTCTGCTGGTGGGTGCTTCCAGTGAACCCAGCGTTCGAACAAGGCTCGCAAATTACAGGAGAAAAGGGATTATCCGGGATCTGATTGTTATTTGTGGGGACCGTCCGAATGTGCAGCTATATGCAGTGGAACATGGCGTACGCGCTTTGGTGACCACGTCCGGTGCTTTCCCTTCCTTGGACATTATTGAGACGGCCCAGACGACGGGAACATGTATTTTGAGTACTCCCTGGGATACGGCCAGTGTTGGCCAGTTGATCCGTTGTTCCCGGAAGGTGAGGGAGCAGGTTCAGAAGGATTACACCGTTTTTCCGGAGAATATGCCGCTGCCCGAGTTGAGGCAGGCTGCCGTAAAGCGCAAGCAGGCATTGTTCCCTGTGATGAGTATCAAGACGAACAAAATAATTGGTGTACTGAGTAAGACGGATTTGGTGGATCCGCCCCGTACACGTGTGGCTTTAGTGGATCACAATGAATTTTCTCAGGCCGTCAAGGGGGTGGAGGAGGCGGAGATTGTGGAGGTGATGGATCACCACCGTTTGGGTACCCAGCTTTCTACACGGGATCCAATCCGTTTTCTGAATGAACCCGTAGGATCCACATCCACCTTGGTGGCACGCAGATTTTACCATCGTAATGTGGAACCCTCCCAGGCTGTAGCGGTCTGCCTGTGCGCGGGGATTCTTTCAGATACCCTGAATTTGACATCTCCTACGGCGGCTCGGGCAGATAGGGAAATGTTGGAATGGCTGACAGGGATTGCCAAAATAGATGCCAAGAAGTTTACAGAGGAGTTTTTTGCCACCGGTTCTCTGTTGCGTTCCAAAACTGAACCTTCCGTTATTATTCAGGCGGACAGGAAGACTTTTACTGAGTACGGGCATAAGATCAGTATTTCCCAGATTGAGGAAATTGGTATGTTTGGCTTGGAAGATGTCCAGGAAGGTTTAGTGAGGGAACTTCGGAAGCTGGTGGAGAAAGAGGGGTTGAAGCTTGCTTGCCTTTTGGTTACGGATATCGTTACTCACGATTCCATGTTGCTGGCCGTCGGGGATGAAGAAGCTCTGGAAAATATCGAGTACGAGCGGCTTGGCCCTAATTTGTTTTCCGCTACTGATGTGGTAAGCCGAAAGAAACAGCTTTTTCCTGCTATTTCCCGTGCATTAAAGACGTTGTAGATGCCGGAAATCTTTGCTTTTTACAGGCAAGATTTTTCCTGAGGAGGAACGGCGTTGCCGTGCTGTAAGGGGTATAGATCAGGGAATTGCAATGTCTGCTACGATAGAACGGCGGATAGTATCCGGTATCAGCACAGTACTGGCTCTTTCAGGTTTGAGCGGCGGCGTGCAAAAAACTCGGTCTAGGCGTAATAGAGGGAAATTGACAGGTTGCGTAGCTCCGTAACCGGCACCTTTCAGTTTGAAGCAATCCTGAAAGTCGGAACTGAGTTTGGAGAAAATTGGGGATTGAGGGGCGGCGCTGAAGTTCCCGGCCATGATAATGGGAAGTTCTCCATGCTGGGTTCCTACTTCCCTCAGGGTATCAAACAGGTATTGAAGTTGTTTACGGTGGATGAAGCGGAGTGTATGGAAATATTTCCAGCAGGCGGGGGAGTACAGGTCGAAGCGATGTTCAAAAGGTTCCAGACTGATGTTGATGAGCCGAATCGCCAAGGAGGAATTTTCCGGTATCCAGTCTACAATCAAACCGGCTGTGTCCGTGATGCTCTGGGCTGGACCAATCTGACCGTGCCTTACAATGATCGCGCAACTTCCTATTTGCTTGATATAAGAGGTTCTACCGAAAATACTGTAGGCAAATTTGAGTGTTCGGTTATAGTTGCTGCAGCCTTGGACGAAAATGACATCTGCACGGAGTTTGGATATTTGTTCAATGGGAGGGGGTTCCTCGCAGCCCTCGTACAAGGTAAGAACCCTTATTTGCCTGGCATCCGGAGATGGCGGCATTTTGTAGTATTCCATTCCAGTTCTGGCAATGGGCGGGAGAAAGTCTGTAATGACGATGCCGTACGCAACCCAGACGATAATGCCAAGCAGACCGATCCGGGAACCGAAGACCAGCCATGCAATGAGCGCCGGAAAGGAGAAAATGAGACAGCAAGCCCATATGGGCAGTGACGTTGCAAAAGCCATCGTGTCTGAACCGGTCCAGAAAATAGTGACGACGATGACCCACAGGCACAGAGAGACGCCACCCAGCGCTATTCCCAAGTGGTTGACTCCGGATAGCGTTGGCAGAGGTTCTGCCAGATGTTTGCGTCTTCTGAGCCGATGCACTGTGGTGACAGATTAGAAGCCCATGCCTGGAGGGAGATCCAGGCCTCCTGTCAGCTTTTTCATTTCCGCCGCGGCTGTTTCCTTACCCTTGGCAATAGCTGCATTGATGGTTTGAAGGAGAAGCTCCTGGAGAAATTCTGAATCGGACGGGTCAATGATGGAAGGATCAATGACCAGTTCCGTGAGGTTGCCGTCACAGGTGGCGGTAACTTTCAATTTTCCTCCAGCTCCTTCCGTTGTAACGGTTTGGGAGGCGAGTTTTTCTTGAGCGGCCGCAAGCCCTGCCTGCATTTGCTGGACCTGTTTCATCATTTTCATTATATTCATGGTCGTTGTGTCTGAGTGGATGAGTTGACTATTGGGAAATGATACGAGCCCGGAAAATCTCCATAGCAGCATCAATCAGCGGATCCGTGTAGTAAGAGTTATCTTCATTTTCCTCTTTGGAAGCTTCCTGGACAGGCTCTGCGGTTTTTTTCTGCGGGGTATGAGGTTTAGGTGCAGGAATGGTGGATGCGGAAGGAGGTGGTGCAGGCAGAGGAGCCAGTTCTTCCTGCACGGGTTCGGGAATGGAGAAATCCTGACGGATAGAAATAGTAACAGAGGTCCCAATATATTGGGAAAGAGCAGCTTCCAAAGCTGTTCGCAGAGGGCCGGTTCCAAGACTGTCCATCCCCTGACGGTCAGAAGGATGAAAAGAAATGGCGACTGCTACACCATCATAACCGGAAAAAACGCTGTTGGCTAGAAAGTCCGCTTGAAGAGGGAATTTGGCGGACATTTGTTCCAACACCGTTTTCCAGTCTTCTTCCGTGATTGTTCTTCCTGATTGTTGGAACAGAACTGCCGGTTCCTCTTTTTCTACGGGTGCCTGGGTTTGGGATGATGTGCTTGGAGTATCGAATAGATTGTCAAAGAAACTGTTAGTTCGTCTTTCCAGAGGAAGATTTTCCTCTGGATCCATAAAAGTAGGCTCTGGAGAATCCGTAGGAAATTTCGACACATCGGAGGCATCGGAGTCTGGATGCCGGGTGATTTCTTCGGAGGCAGGTACGGTTTTTGTCCGCAATTTAGTGGCGGAGTAGGGAAATTCTTCCTCTGCAACGGCAAGAGAGGTGGGGGGGGCAGCGGGTGTAAGAGTTTCCTGTTGTGGTTCGGCTTCCTGCGTAGGATGGGGAGAAGCTTGAGCGTCAGTGCTCTGAATTTTCTGTACTGCGGGAGATGAAGCAGGGGAGGACACAGAAAAATCTGGAATCGGATCCATCAAATGTTCTTCCGTAGCTGGGGTTGGGTTTGTTGCAGCAACAGGAGACTGGATGTTTTGCCGGGGGGCCGGAGTGGGTGCCGTGGCGGAGGAAATAAATGTACTTGGTTCCTGCTGTGAAGCAAGATCTGAAGAAGATGCCGGTGCCGCGGTGGCTAGCGGAGCACCTTCCAACGCCATGATAATATCGCTGATGCTGGCCTCAGCCAGAGTATGAACGGCTTTAATCAGGCCCATTTCCAGATGAAGCCTTTTATTGGTGGACCAGCGCATTTTATCTTCCGTTTCCGCCAGAACTTCCACCAAACGCAGGATTTTGTCCGTATGGGTGCGTTTGACCAATTCGGCGAGTTCCTCCTTGGAGGATTCCGGGAGAGAATCAAAGCTGGCTTCTGGATCTACTTTAGAGACCAGAATTTCACGCACGGCGGAGATAATTTCGGAAAGGAACTGGCTCATGTCTCTTCCTGCTTCCGCCTGTTCATGCAGAAGATGCAGGAGAGAGGGAAGTTCCTTGTTCAAAATAAGCGCCAGAGCATGGGCCACGGTCTCCCGGGAAGTAATGCCGAAAATGTGGAGTACCTGCTGTTCTTCAATATGATCTCCACAGAAGGAAACAAGCTGGTCCAGCATGGATTGTGCATCCCTCATACCTCCATCCGCCACTTTGGCGACAGCAAAGGCTGCTTCCCTGCTCAAACTTACTCCCTCTGCAGAAGCGATATGGAGCAGGTGTTCTGCAATGATTTCAGAAGGGATGGGGCGCAGGTCGAAGCGCTGGCATCGCGATAGAATGGTTGGCAGTATTTTGTGGGGTTCCGTGGTTGCGAAAATAAATTTGACATGAGGTGGCGGTTCTTCCAGCGTTTTGAGCAGGGCGTTGAAGGATTCCTTAGTGAGCATGTGCACTTCATCTATATAGACGATACGGAAATTTCCTCTGCTCGGAGCGAACCGTACGTTGTCCCTGAGATCCCGGATGTGATCAATGCCGCGGTTGGATGCTCCGTCTATTTCAAGAACATCCAGGCTCCGCCCTTCCGCAATTTCTTCACATATATCTTCATGCGGGTCAAAATCCACTTTGGGCCCACCGCTGCAGTTTAGAGCTTTCGCAAAAATTCTTGCGGTTGATGTCTTTCCCGTTCCACGGGGACCTACAAAGAGATAGGCATGGGCGAGACGGTTGTGCTCAATGGCGTTTTTCAACGTCCGGACAACATGATCCTGTCCAAGGACGTCATCGAATGTCAGAGGACGGTATTTTCTGGCAAAGACCTGGTAACTCACGGTTCAGAAAGACTAGAAGATGAGTTCCCGTTTGAAAAGAAAATAGAGAGTAATTGTTTTAAAATGTTGATAAAACGGTTCTTGCACACTCCCGTTACGGAGCTTGCCTGAAAAAAATATCAAGAAAACAATGAGGATGTCATTTTGATATTGAAATCTGAAAATGTTCATGCCAATCTCACAAAAGTAACAGGAACCTTCTCATCTCTATAATTTCCTATGTGGGTCAAAGTATCAATAGCAGCCTTGGTCATTGCTCTTCTCGGAGGAGCCATGTATTATCTTGATAACGAGGAAGCTCTAACCAAGGAGCGTAGGGAATGTGCTTCCCGCTACAAGAACCTGAACGGCCTTCGTGGCGAATTTACGGAAGAAAAGACGAAATATGTCGATTTCCTGGTGAAGAATGAGGCTCTGACGAATGACATCAATGCTTTAACCAAGGAAAAGGATGAACTGGAAGTAAAGAATCAGGAATTGGCCTCAGCCAATGAGGCCAAGAAATCTGACCTTCAAACGCAGCAAACCGCTTTGGCGGAATTGCAATCCAAGAGCAAGGATATGGAAAGTATCCAAGCCATTGCTGACAGAATCAAGGGGCTGGAAGAAGAGTCCAAGCAGTTGGAAGTGGTTAAGCAGGCGGAACAGGGAAAACATGATGCCATCGTTGCTGAAACCGAACAGCTTGTTGTGAATAATGCCGCTCTTCGTCAGCTCAAGGCCGACCAGGATGCCCGCCTTTCTCCGCCCAACCTGAAAACGAGGGTTTCCCAGGTGATTCATGATTTTAATGTAGTTGTGATTGACGGAGGAGCCGCCGATCTGGGCGTGGTGCCCGGTTCCAAGTTGGCCGTCATGAGGGACGGCAACAAAATTGCCGAGCTTGACGTAAACGCTGTTGAATCCCGTGTTTCCACGGCCACTATTCTACCAAGTACGGTAACCGCCGGCGAACGTGTTGAAGCCGGAGACGTCGTTGTATCTGTTCGTCCCTAGCATTTTTCCGGTTCAATACACTCCATACACTCTCACATACATACACAATGAAAACTGTCTTAGTAGTTTTATTGATTCTTGCAGCAGGGGCGGGCGCCTGGTTCTCCGGTCTTAGCGGCCTTTTCGGTATTAATGGCCAGTACCAGGATTTTAAAGAAATGATTTCGTATCGTAAGACCTTGGACAAGGAAATACGTACTTGGACAAGCTTGCGCAACGACATGATTAAGAATCGTGGCTTGGCAGCGGAAGAAAATCTTAGCCTGATTTCCAACAAGGCTTCCGTGACGCAGCAGCGTGATGAACAGCTTTCCAAGGAAGCGGAGTTGAAGGAAGAAGAAGTGCAGTTGAATGCGGACTTATCCAAAATCAATAAACAGATTGAGGAATTAAAGAGCAAGTTGCAAGATTTCGGTGTTTCCAGCGTACAGGAAATCCAGGAGAAGATGGAATCTTTGGAAGCTTCCAATAAGAAGCTCCAGGAAGATATTGACCAGATTAAAAGTGCTACGGAAGTGGCTTCCAAGAGACGGGCAGAACAAGCTTCTGAGCTGGCTAGCCGCCAGAAGGAGCAAGCTGAATACCGAGCTGCTCTTGCCAAAAATGGGGAAGAGTATCCCGTTCTATCCGTGGATCCGCAGTGGGGTTTTGTTGTGATTGGGGCCGGACAGGGCAGTAGTATTGATCCAAATACGGTTCTTCTTGTTACCCGTGAAGGTCGCAGCATTGGTAAATTAAAGGTAACTTCCCTGGAGAAAAATCAGACGGTAGCTGACATTATTAAAGACAGCGTACCGTCTGGTATGAGTATTCAACCCGGCGATAGAGTACAACTCCTGCGTCCCCGTCAGTCCGCCAAATAAAGGTTTGCCACGTATTTTCCTTGAACCCCGTTGTGTCTCCGGCATAATGGGGTTCAACTTTTTAAAAGGAAATGATGAAACGATTTGCAATCTCCTTTTTGTTTGTGTCTTTTTCTATTCTTCTGGTCTCTTCCTGTTCCTGGTTGATGGAACCGCAGGAGAGGGAGCGTGTGCCGCAGCCGCCTCCCGGTCCGGAAAAGAGTGCGCTTCCTCATAATAAGACCCAAAGATTTGAGGCGGAAGCAACGCTCGGCCCGTTGGCCTCGCCGAGACGTTAACGGCATCCGAATGACGCTGGACGGTGATTCTGTTCTTTACAGTATCCGACAAACCGGATACAACCGCCTCCGGTTTCCAAGTGGAGAGATGGCTGAGCTGGTCTAAGGCATTCGACTCGAAATCGAACGTGGGCTTTAAAACCCACCGTGGGTTCGAATCCCACTCTCTCCGCCAGTTTTTCAGTAAGAGCCCCGTCGGAAGACGAGGCTCTTATTTTCGATAGGAAGGGAACAGGTGGGAATTCAGATAGGCGGCTGTTCAGTGATAGAGGGTGCGTTCTTGACCGGGGTCTTTAAGGCGGTCTCCGCCAGGATGGTTGTAACTATAATAATTTTTGTTGGTTGTTTCGGTCGGTTTACCAATGATTACATGATCCAGAAAACGAACGCCTAATAATTTGGAGCATTCCCGCACGCGTTCGGTCAGGAGGTCGTCCGTACGGCTGGGGGGCTGGATTTCCACTGGGATGATTGTGGGCAAGGATGAAGCCATAGGCGTTATGAATGACAGTGGGGCGTAATATGTCACGTGGATGAGCAATGGATTCGTTCAAGGTCCCGCTGGATATTTCCACGGGTTTGATGAGGCGGCACTTGGTATCCAGGAGCAGAACGAGCACCGTCTCCTTTTCCTTCCAGCGCATGGCTGTAGTCAGATAATCATAGACATCTTCCGGTGTTTGAATGGGTTGACGTGACAGAGTTTCACGGAGAGCCCTCGCTCCCAGTTCAAAGGCAGCGCTCAGCGTAGCGGCTTTAGCCATGCCTATTCCCTTGCAAATGTTCGCTATTTCAGCAGCTTCCATATGAGCTAGGGCATCTAGAGAGCCAGCAGACTGAATCAGATCCGAGGACATGTCCAACACATTTTTCCCCTTGATCCCCATTCGGAGAAAGATAGCAAGCAGTTCCGCGTTGCTGAGGCTGTGCCTTCCTTGGCGGAGCAATTTTTCTCTGGGCAGAGACTGAGAGGGCAGTTCCTGAAGTTTGCGGTAGGTCATTTCAATAACAGAGGCGTGCGGTAGAAAGAATGGCGGAAGGCAGATGTCGCAGCGTATCCCCTGCCGTCAATGTTTGCTGGGTGGCTTCTCCGGCGGAGATTGCCATTTCGGAAGCTCGGCCACACAGGTAGACGCCCAGAACGGCGGAAACCAGCAGGGATTCCCCCTGGCTTATAAAGCCTCCGCAAATACCTGCCAGCACGTCTCCCTGACCGGCAGTTGCCATGCCGGGATCCCCAGTGATGTTATAAAAAAGAGGTTTTCCCCGTTGGGTGACGATGGTGCGTGCTCCCTTGTAAACCAGGGCGGCTTCATGTTCTGCCAGAAAGCAGTTGGCAATGTCTGCCCGGATGGCATAGTTGTCTGCATCTGGCAGAAGTCTGCGAATTTCTCCATGGTGGGGAGTAGCCAGAACGTGTTCTCCCAAGTTCCACTGCATGGCCGCGGCCAGATTCAGCCCGTCCGCATCCAGAACAGTGGGGGTACCTGTTTCCAGAATGAGGCGGATGGCTTCCGCATCTTCCTCCGATACGGAACCGATACCTGGGCCAATGAGGAAAGCACTGAATGTGCGAATGGAGATATCTGCGTAACTGTCCACGGGTCTGACCATGATTTCCGGAGGCATGGATGGAGCGATTAAGGGATAGACGTTTTTGTGAACGTGCAGTGTAACCAGACCGGCTCCTGCCCGGAGAGCTGCTTCACAGCAGAGCCGGGCCGCACCCAGCATTCCTTCAGAGCCAGCTATGACGCCAATGTGCCCGCGTTTGTTCTTATAATCCGTATAGGGTCTTGCAGAGAGGAATTTGGTAAGCCGTGAGGAGGTAATAAGTTCCGTGGCGGGGAGCGCCTGTACGTGAAGACCGGGAAGGTCAATGCAGACTAAGCGTCCGGCAAACAGGGTGGCGTCATCGTCCAGCAGGCCCTGCTTAACGGCTCCTATGCACATGGTGAAATCTGCTTCCACTGCATTTTGCTGAGGCATTCCCGTATCTGGATCCACTCCGGTGGGGATATCAATAGCCACGGTACGTATAGCCCCGCAACGGTTTCTTATATAGTTCATTTCCGCACAGAGAGCGGAGATTTCCCTGCGGAGCATTCCCTTTGCCCCTATTCCTAGCAGGCCGTCCAGCAGGATCATAGGTTTTCCCGTACGGGGAAGGGGAGGGGCCTGGTATTCCTGAGGGGGAGGAGATATTTCCGCCAACTGCCGCACGGAAAGTTCGCTCCATTCGTTGCGCGGGTAAGCGGTTCGGAAGCCTATTTCCCAGCCATGTTGTTTCAGTATGTTAAGGACGGTGAGAGCATCTCCCCCGTTATTCCCTTTGCCCACATAGGCTACGCACAATCCCGGGTCGGGGAAGAACTGCATGAGAGATTCCGCAATACCGGCAGAGGCCAGTTTCATCAGGGTTCTGGCTGGTGTTCCGCTAACGATGAGCTCGCGTTCCGCGATCTGCATATTTTCCGTGGAGCAAACTTTCATGGCATACTGATAGAGGCAGCCTTTACTGTAAGCTAAAAAACCTTCTCCTGCAAGCCGGAGAAGGTTTTTACAAAAGAAGCGGACCAGGGAGCAGCTAACCGATGCGGAACGTGATGCGCGCTTTGGTCATGTCATAAGGAGACATTTCCATACGCACTTTGTCCCCTACCACGATTTTGATAAAGCGTTTGCGCATTTTGCCGGAAATATGGGCCAGCACTTCGTGCCCGTTGGGAAGGCGCACCTTGAACATGGTTCCTGCCAGTACGGCGCAGATGGTGCCTTCCACTTCAATTTCACTTTCGGAGTTTTCTTCCTTGGACTCTGATTTATTGAAATTCTTTCTGCCCTTGGTGTGGCGTCCTCCGCCTCCTTGCGGGCGTTGCCTGTTGGCGTTACCTCCGGGGCGGCTTCCTCCCCCTGTTCTGGAATTTCCCGGTCCTGCAGACTGTCCGGCCGACCGTGCCGCTCCTGAGCCATTGCCGGAAGGCCTGGATTGTCCGGGACGGTTACTGGTGCCGGTCGGTCTGGAACCGGGGCGGGAATTTTGTCCGCCGCTGGGGCGGCTGCTGGATCTTGGATTCGGGCTGATAGGACTCTCCTTGTAAAGTTAAAATGAACGCGTGTGCAAATCCCGCGCAGGCGAATGATAGACCATATTTTTGCAAGGGCAAGTCCTGAATGCGGAAGTTGTGCAAATAAAACACAATTCTATGGAGAGGGACGGGAAAAAGGCTGTAAAAGAGAAAAAGTATTTGACATTTACGTGAATAATCATTAGGAATGCGCCCCCGAATTGGAAGATAACGGCAGGATGCCGAAAAACGAGAACGAAGAATTGAACCATGAAGACCTTCTCAGCCAAACCGCAAGAAGTAGAGCGCAAATGGTATGTTATAGACGCTGCCGACAAGGTGCTCGGCCGTGTTGCCGTTGAAGCGGCTAACATTTTGCGTGGCAAGAATAAGACAATTTTCACCCCCCACGTTGATTGTGGCGATTTTGTCATTATCGTGAACGCGGACAAGGTGGTGTTGACCGGTAACAAGGAAAATGCCAAAATCTATACCCGTTTCTCCGGTTACGTTGGCGGTAAGCAGGTGGACACCCCCCGTAAGATTCGTGCTCGCCGCCCTGAACTTCTTCTGGAACTGGCTGTTAAAGGCATGGTTCCTCACACCCGCTTGGGCCGTCAGCAAATGACCAAGCTGAAGGTTTATGCCGGCGCCAGCCATCCGCATGAAGCCCAGCAGCCCACTGCCATTACTCTCTAATTGATTTTTCAGACATGAGTCAGACAACCCCATACAACGCCACCGGTCGTCGTAAGACCGCCATTGCACACGCTTGGCTTACTGAAGGTTCCGGCCGCATCACGATCAACCGCCGCGGTTTTGAGGAATATCTTCCTACCGTTCAGTTGCAGAATGCTGTTCTTCAGCCCTTTCAGGTTACCAATACCATGAACAAGTTTGATGTGAACGTCGTTACCAAGGGCGGCGGTATTCACGGACAGGTGGGAGCCATTCGCATGGCGATCGCCCGTGCTCTCGTTCAGGTTGATGAAGCTTCCCGTTCCCAGCTTCGTGAATTCGGTCTTCTGACCCGTGATTCCCGTATGAAGGAACGTAAAAAGCCCGGTCGTCCTGGAGCCCGCAAGCGTTATCAGTTCTCCAAGCGTTAAGCTTGGCTGGTTGCGAAGGAACTGGCTTTACCATTTCTTTCTCGGAAAAGGAGTACTCCCTGTGGAGTGCTCCTTTTTTGTTGCAGGAAGAATTTTGCTTTTTACTGCTTCACGCGTTTTTAAAAAGCTTTTTCTGGTTGGGTTGCTTACGGCAGCTTTCAATGATTTTCCTGCATTTGCTGTGAAGGGGGGGGTCCCAGTGCAGGAATGGTCGATTGACGAGGATTACCGATGGTATGGTGTTCCTGCCAGAATAGTGTGGCAGCGGTAAAGCTGTTCCAGCAGGACAACAAGTGCCAGTTCATGTTGAAGGGTGAATTTGCTCAAGGACAGGATATGATTGCACCGGGACCGCAATTCTTCCGTATGACCGTCTGAGGCTCCGATGAGAAACGCGATGCGGCGTACGGAATGCATTTGCCAGTCCTTTGCCAGGTCGACTAGCTTTCTTGTGGTCCAAAGTTCTCCGCGTTCGTCCATGGCGATGCGCAGGCAACCCTCGCTGGCGGCCAGCAGACGTTTAGAAACGTCTTGGGAGCTTCCGTCCCTGACAAGCTTGAGTTCCGTTTTGCCGAAGGGCCTGAGGCGGTTGAGATAGAGTTCCACGCCTTCCTTGGCGTAGCCTAGAGAAGGCTTTCCGGCAGCCAGAATCAGGAATTGCATGAGAAGTCAGGAGTTGGAAGATGAGTTAAGGTAGTTCAGCAGGGTGCGGGCCCAAGTTTCCGAAATGCCGCGGATGGCGGCGATAGAAGCCGGGTCCGCCTTTTTAATGGCAGTTACGGATTTGAATTTTTCCAGCAACAGTCTTTTTTTTGAGGCGCTCATGCCCGGGGCGTCGTCCAAGGCGCTTTCCCGCATGCGTTTGCGGTAGAGCAGTTCGTTATAGCCGTTGGCGAAGCGGTGGGCTTCGTCGCGGATGCGCTGCATGAGTTTGAGGGCTCCCGTGCTGTGAGGCAGGCAAAGGGGCTGGGACTGGTGGGGAAAAAATATTTCTTCCCTCTGCTTGGCCAGGCCTACGATGGGCATGTCTCCCAGGCCGATGGCTTCCAAATCGGCCAGAGCGGAGGAAAGCTGTCCTTTACCTCCGTCCACGACTACCAGATCTGGAACTTTGATGGGGGCTTTTCCTTCCGCGCTGAGTTTCTTAAGCCACTGGTACAGGGTCATGTCCGCCTGCCGTGAGGCTACGGCGTCGCTCTCCGCCAGAATGCGGGAGTAACGCCTCCGGATGACTTCCGACATGGAGGCGAAGTCATTTTGTCCGTCCACAGTACGTATACGGTACCGACGGTAGGCTTTGTTATCCGGCCTGCCGTTGGTAAAGCGCACCATGGAGGCTACGATATGGTTGGAAGAGACATTGGAAATGTCAAAGCATTCCATGATGGTTGGGGGAGATTCTAATCCCAGGGCCACCCCCAGTTCCTTCATGTCTTCTTCCGGATGAACGGTGCCGGGAAGATCGGGAGTTCCTTTTCGGAACCGCCGGGCGGGTTCCAGTACCTTGACCAGATTGTCCCGGATGTCCCGCAGGTATGCCGCACGTTCAAAGTCCAGTTCATCGGCGGCTTCCATCATTTCCCCGGTAAGTTCGTCCAGAGTGCTTTTTCTGCCCGTTCCTTCCAGCAGACGCACCGCCTGGTCAAAGTTCCGGTTGTAATCATTGATGGAAATGCGGCCAATACACGGAGCGGAGCAGTTGCGAATCACATCCGCATGGCAGTGCCTGAAGTCATGGATTCCCGGATTTTTTGTCTTGCAGGTTCGCAGCCGGAAATGCCGGTTGAGCCATTCCTGCGTGGCGTAAAGAGCCTGGGAGTGGACAAAGGGGCCGAAGTAGCGCGCTCCGTCATCTTTGCGCACTCGCGCCAGCTGGAAACGAGGCAGTTTTTCCCCCTTCGGAATTTTCAGCAGGGGGTAGCGCTTGTCGTCCTTCATCTGGATATTGTAATGCGGACGATATTGTTTAATCAGTTTGCTTTCCAGCAGAAAAGCCTCCTGGTCATTTCTGGTTTCAAAATAATCAAATGACGCAATAGCGTTAATGAGCGCTCTTGTCTTATGATTGGAGAGTGTGGTTCCCGTGGGAGAAAAATAGTTGCCCAGGCGGCGGTGAAGATCCTTGGCTTTGCCCACGTAGATGGTATTTCCCCGGGCGTCTTTCATGATATAAACGCCTGGTTTGTGCGGAGTTTCCCTCCAGAGTTCTTTCAGGGTTGGTTTCTCGCGGTCTGCCACGCAGGCATTATGCCATATGAGGCAAGAAATGGAACTGCGGAAACGTACTGTATTACGGCTACTTGGCTTGCCTAGGAAAACTTCTTCTGTATAATCCCCTATGTCTTTTGTATGAATCCTGTACCGTTTACCACGCTGGCTGCCGCCATGGATTTTGTAGTGGGAGATAGAAATTATCCCCTTTCCGAACTGTTCATGAAAGGCGGTTTCATCATGTGGCCGCTGCTTTTGTTATCCATCGCCGGAGTAGTGGTGCTGGTCATGTGCTGTTTTTCTACCCGAGCTTCCGCCGTCCTGCCTACCAAACTGGTGGAACAGGCGGAATCTTTCATTCGCAAACGGGATTACACGGGACTTTCCATCCTCTGCAAGAATGGAGATTCCTGCTACGCTCGCGTGATGTTGACTGTAGCCAACTTCATGTTGCGCAATCCCTCCGCCCAGTTTGAGGAGGTAAGGGAGATAGCCTCTGCGGAAGGAGGACGGCAGGCGGGATTCCTAAGCCGCCAGATTTCCTGGTTGTCGGATATTGGCGCCGTAGCCCCCATGCTGGGTCTGTTGGGAACCGTGGTCGGGATGATGAAAACCTTTTTTGAGATTGCCAACGGTGATTTTTCCGGGGGCAAGCAGCGCATCGACATGGCGGGCGGCGTGGCGGAAGCCTTGATTACGACGGCGGGCGGCCTGATGCTTGGCATTCCCGCCATCCTGGCCTATGTATATTTCCGCAGCCGTGTACACAAACGGATGGGAGACCTGGAGGCAGCCGTCACGCACAGTGTTTCCGTAGTTGCCACCCAGCTTCAGAAGCCACGAGTCGGTGCAGCTGGGGCTTTTCATGAAGAGGAACTTCCCAAAGTCCCCGTAGATCCCACTTCCCTGCGCGATGTGCGTGGGCTCTAGCCGGAACGCATCCACTTCTCCACCTCACCGGAAGAATGTATGAAATTTCATTATAAAATGCCCAGTCCCATCGGGTTCCAGTTGGCCCCCATGCTGGACATCGTATTTCTGCTGCTGGTGTTTTTCATCGTAACCCAGACATTTGAGGATGATGAACCGGATCTTTCCATCAATCTTCCTTCAGCAGAGAGTCCCAAGCCCGGTGAAAACGTGTCCAATGAAATTATCGTGAATATCCGTAAAGATGGTACCGTGGTAATCAACCGCCAGCAGTACACAATGCCGCAGCTGGAAGACAAACTTTTTTCCGTCGCCCGGTTGGACAAAACCATGCTCGTCCGTATCCGCGTGGATGAGAAGGCGGAATCCGGCGTGGTGGTGCATGTGATGGACGCATGTCTGAAGGCCGGGCTGAATAACGTTTCTTTTTCCACGCGTCCTCCGGCTCCATCTTCCATCAATGTTTCCAATTCCCAGGCTTCATGAAAGCGTTTTTTTCCATTAATGCAGGTTTAATAACTTTGGCGATGTTTTCCGCCGCCCAGGAAAATATTCCGGATGCCGCTCCCATCGCGGATGGTCCGCTGGTCGCTAATCCGGAGCAGGATACGCTGGATATGGCGGACATGCTGTACAAGCAGGCCCAGGCTCCGGCTACGAAGGAGAACCGGCAGGAATATGGACGCCTTCTTGATTTAAGCTTGCGTAAATATCTGGAATTTACCCAACGTTTTCCCCAGTCCGCCCAAGCTCCTCTGGCGGAGTATCGTGCTGCCATGTGTTTGGAGGAGCTGGGCAGGAAAGATGAGGCACATGGCCTGTTCCTCAGATTGATTCAGACGGGCAGCCCCGCCTTGGTTGCCGCCTCCGCCTACCGTCTGGCGACGGATGCTTCTTCTGCCGGGGAGATAGATAAGGCCATTCAGTATTACCAGCTCGTGATTCGCAATGCGGAACAGAATGATTTGAAGGTGGACGCCCAGTACCGTCTGGGACGCCTGTTTCTTTCCAGCGGTAATCCGGAGGCAGCCGCCACCATGTTTTGTGCGGTGATGGGCAATCCGGAAGCGGATGCCAAGTTTGTTCTGGTGTCCCGGATGGGATATGCCGCCCTGTGTGCGGATACGGGACGCTTGGGAGAAGCTTATTCCGAATATCGCAAGGTGCTGGAAACGCCCGGTGTGGATAACAGGAACAGGGGAATCGCCACTCTTCAGGCCGCCATGCTGGCCACCAAACTGAAAAAGACTGCGGAAGCCCAGGGCCTTTATGAACGGCTTTTGAAGGACGAGTCCCTGAAGGAGATGGCGCCGGAGGCCCGAATGGGGCTTCTTCTGGGGCTGTACAATATGGGCAAGTACAGGGAGATACTTTCCCAGTATGAGCAGCAGAAGGGAATAAAGATGCCGACAAAGGACGGCCAGGTGCGTCTGTTGATGCTGCTGGGGCAGTCCGCCTATAAATTGAAGGAGTACCGGAAAGCGGCAGATTTCTTTCTGGAAGCGGAAAAGTCCGTTCCTTATACGCAGGAGGCCATGCAAGCCTCCTTTTACCGGTTATTGTGTTATAATGAACTTAAGCAGAAAGATCTCCCCCAGCGGGCCCAGAGCTTCCTGAACCATTATGCCAAGGCTTTTCCTACCAGTGAGCTGCATGATAAAAAAGCAGACACTAACTATGTTTATCATTATTGGAATTATGCTGACAGGCATGC
>OLRN01000633.1_pt1 | contig 24296 bp, 12 predicted proteins | sample 1673001 | NCBI WGS metagenome assembly OLRN01 (sample SAMEA3136745, study PRJEB25190) | human gut metagenome | biome: human gut; feature: human-associated habitat; material: faeces | place: Austria | collected 2013 | reverse complement strand
AAAATAGCCTGTTTGAACTGTTTATTTAAAACTTTATTATTTAAAACAGCTATTTCTTTTCTATGAATATCAATTTTACAATTTAAATGTTTTTCAAACTTGTAAATTTCTTTAACTGCAGACATTTTATGTTTTTTATCCAAATTAGAAAAGATTAAAAGTAAACTCCCAATATTCTCCCCTATTGTTACATATTGAGATAATTTAACTGGTTCTAAAAGATTATTAACTTTATACATACCTTTTAAGAATCTGTTGAATTTTTTAACATCATGACCATGTATAGCTGTTTTTTTATGTTCAAAAGTATTATACATGTAAACCTGAGTATTAGGTAAAACAGAAATCTTGTTTGAATTTATCAGTGCTTTAAAATAAAAATAAGTGTCTTCACATAAAGTATCTTCAGGAAATGTTATATTATTATCTAAAATCAATTCTTTTTTAAACATTTTACCCCAAGGAGCCACAAAATAATTTAAACTTAAGCTGTCAAAGATTTCCTGAGATTCCAAAGGATTTAAGTTCACTAATTTTTCATCACTTTGCAGAAATTTAACTTTAACTTTGTCCCCATCAAGATTAATGACATGTGATCCGATTACAAAATCAGAGTCCTCACTTAAAATAGTATCATAAAGATTTTTAAGACCATCTTTAAGATATTCATCATCAGAATCCAAAAAGGAGATATAATCAGCACTGGCATATTTAATACCTAAACTGCGTGGCTTACCTGGAAGTCCGGAGTTTTCATCTAAAAAAACAGGAATAATATTCTCATATTCATTAGCATAATCAGTTATAATGTTTCTGGAATTATCTGTTGAACAGTCATCAACTATTATTAACTCAATATTTTCAAAACCGAAAGACTGATTTATTATTGAATCAATAGCTGTGTTTAATTCATCTTCAGCATTATAAACAGGCATTATTACACTAATTTTAAAAGTCATATTTTTCATATCCTCTATATAACTAAAAGTATACTAAACATAATTAATAAAAATTTCCATTAGAAAAGTTATATATGTAAATTTAAATAAAATATATTTAACAAGTTTTTTAAAGGTAAAAAAATGCACTATACTGATTATTCTAGCGAAACTATTCACAAACTGCAAAAGTTAGAGCTTATGATTCTAAAGGATTTTATAGCTATTTGTGAAGAGAACAACATTGAGTATTTTATTTACGGAGGTAGTGCATTAGGTGCTGTTAGGCATGGGGGTTTTATTCCCTGGGATGATGATATAGACATTATTATGTTTAGAAAAGACTATGAAAAGTTTAAAAAAGTAGCATTATCCAAATCAAATAATAAATATAACTTTTTAACAAGTAAAACAAAAGATTATTTCTTTTTATTTTCAAAAATCATGTTAAAAGATACTATTTTTGAAGAATGGTGGGTTGATCAGGTAGATTTTGATTTGGGAATTGATATTGACATATTTGTATTGGACAAAGTTCCGGACAACAAATTAAAAAGATTCATCCATGTAAAACGTTGCCGTGTTTTGGACAGATTACTTGCAATGAGTGTTATAAAATTTAAAGGATATCCTATTTTAGTTCAGACATTAGCTAATGCAGGACATGGCTTTTTAAAACTATTTAATATTTCAAGAGAATCCTTATTTGATAAAACCCATAAATTATTGGATAAATATAATGATAAAGACTGCAAATATGTTTGTGATATTTCAGCTCTTCACCATCCGCAAATTTATAAAATAAGTGATTTCAAACCTGGAAAAACAATAATGTTTGAAGATGTTGAAGTTCACTGTCCAAATAATCTTGACAGCATTCTTACACAAATTTATGGAGATTATATGAAGTTACCTCCAGAATCTGAAAGATATAATCATATAACTCAAAAAATAGATTTTGGCCCCTATGAGGACTGATTAATAATTTCTCTTATTTTCTTAGCATTTTTTTCATAAATTGACCTGTTATCTTTAGTTTTGGATGTTGATGACTTGTTTTTAATAGCTGATTTGATAACTGCAGGAATTAATTTCGGAACATCAAGAGATCTTTTAATAATGAACTTTAATCTGTGGAATCTTGACGGATTCGGATAGAAATCATGCTTAAACGAATCATCATTAATCATTTTTTCTGCATAATCACAAATTCGCTCATAAGCCAGCTTATCTCCAAAATCATAATACTGATCAATCATTTCACGAGAAACCGGGAATTCTTCAGTGTTTTTAAGGGTGTTTAACTTTTCAAATTCCTCGTAAGTGCTGATTGTTTTAGCTCCAACAAGCAATGGATTATCAAAATCAGGATTCAGCTCAACGGGCCTTAAAATATTACACTGTTTTTCCAGCAAGTAAACATCAATAATGGAAGTACTTATAACAGTGTTTAAGTAATCGCATGGCCTGATCCATTCCTGAATTGCATATTTATTGATATAATGGAAATTAGGATATTTTTCATCTAAAATACTGATTGTAGAATCTTCATCAAGTACATTAAATTCAACAGGATGCGGGCGGTAAATAAATTCCTTTTCAGGATGTGTCTTTAGGAATTTCTCAAACCATTCCATTACAATAGCTTTTGATTCCACATTCCATTTTTGCATGTATTTACCGTCATCCAGATTATGATTCATACTCATTAAACGTTTAGAGTCTTTTTCATTAAATGTAAAACTTGAAATAAATAAAATCCATTCCTTGGATGAATCCAAATTAAATTCACTGGCCAGCTGATTCTTAGTTTTGAAAAATCAGTTTTAATATCTCCGGTAACAGGTAAATTCTTTTCCTCAATTCCTTCAGCCATCATATCCTGTTTTATCTTTTCACTCCAGCAAACATGACTGGCTTTTTTCATATACTCCTTAGGATAATGGGCCTTGGAATCAAGAATTCTTTTAGCTATTACCTGTTCATACCTTAAATTAAGTATTTTATCTATTTTAGGTTTGAATCTGACAGTATATCTTTCAATGTCATTATTGTTATAACCTGCCTGACCAATCAGTAGTTTCGGTTTATATTCTTTTGGAAAAATAAGTTCCCTGTAATTATAATACCCCAATATATCAACAGAATATCCTCTTTTTTCAAATTCTGCTTTTAAAAGATTAGCATTATTTAATTCCCTTTCCGGAAGTTCATAAAAGATTACAATATCTGCCATTATTTATCCCCTTAACATCGCATTAGCTATTTTAATATCTGATGGTCTTGTAACTTTAAAATTGGTTCTATCCCCTTCAAATAAACCAATTTCATGACCTCTCATGTGAAACAAAATCATAGCTTCATCTAATTTGTCAATTTCTTCATCGGACAAATCACTGTAAATTTCAAGGTAATGATTTATATTAAATGACTGTGGTGTCTGAGACTGCAGCAAATACTGCCTGTCCGGAACATCAGTTAATATTCCCTGTTTTTTAGATTCGAATATTACATCTGTAGCTGGAATAACTGCACTGGCTGCTCCATACTGTTTTGCATACCTGACACTGTCTTTAATTAACTGAGGAGTTACAAATATCCTTGCAGCATCATGAGTAACCATTATTGAATCTTTAGGATAATCATTTTCAAGAGTGTAGTTAATGGAATTTAAAATTGTATCACTACGTCTTTTTCCACCTTCTATAACAGTGATTCTTGGGTCTGTTAATTCATATTCTTTTATTACATCTTTAGTTTTATTAATGCATTCTTTTGGTGAAGATACTATAATTTCATCCATTTCTTCAACTTTTAAGAAAGCTTCCAAGGAATGTATTAAAATTGGTTTATCAGCTATTAAATAAAATTGCTTAGGCATTCCAACATCCAAACGGGTTCCTATACCTCCAGCAAGTAGTGCAGCACATATCATTAAAGTTAGATTTTGTTATTTTTTATATTTATAATAATGTATTTCCAAACATTCATTCTGCAATTACTAAAATTAAGCTTTAAAATATGCAAAACTATAAATTCTATCTAAAAATCAGTGCCTAATCTTAAAATTGATTTAAAATAGAAAAATTGCATTGAAACTGAAAAAAGAAAGATAATAATGAGTTATTAAGAAATAAAATTTAAAAATTGCTGAAAAACATAATGTACATTGATAAATTTTTTAAATGGAAATAAAAGAGCAGAATAGCTTAAAACACAATATACAACCTTTAAAAAACTAAATTTAATTAATTTATATTTAATAACCTTATCCAACCACATTATATTAATATTATGAACAATAAAGATAATAAACATGAATATAGAGTATATTAAAGAAAATTATATTTTCGAAACATTAAACCAACATCATGACCTAAATGATTTTGAGTGCGAGTCACAGGATTTAACAGATTTCTTAAAAAATGATGCATTAAATCAGCAGAATATGAATTTAAACTTAACACAATTAGTAATATGCGATGAAATTATAGTTGGATATGTATCAATTCTAACAGATTCAATGAAATTAAAAATCTTAGAAGATGAAGAAACTAAAAAAGAAATATGCAATGAGTTAAACATTAGTGAAAACAATGAATTGCCTGCAATTAAAATTGGAAGATTTGCAATAGATAAAAAATATGCCAAACAAGGATTAGGTTCACATATTTTTAGAAACATAATGTTAAGTATATTAGATATATCTAAAAATATTGTCGGATTGAGATTTATAACTGTAGAAGCCTATGCAAAAGCATTTAATTTCTATGTTGAAAAAAATAAATTTAAATATCGTAAAAATGATAAAAAATTCATTGATAAACTGGATATGATAATAAAACAAAATCCTCAAAGATGCTTCAACCTTTATAAAGATTTAAAAAGTATATAAAAATTGAGTTCACAAAAAATCATCTTGAAAATAAAACAATTCTTTGATTCCTAATTTCTTTTGCGAACTCTTTATCCTCTTTTGTAGGTGTTTCTTGCATTTCTTTTAAAACAGCAATAGCATCTTTACCTTCAAAAACAGGAGTTTTTCCAATAGGTTTAGCCATACTAATCACTCCTTAAAAATATAATATGTAATAACCTTTTTATTAATTATTATTTAAATAATTACTGGTGTTACATATATAACTTTTGTATTACATTTTCAAATTTGATTTAAATTCATCAAAAATGCTCAAATTATCTAAAAAGTCTGTAAAATTAGATTTACAAACAAAACTCTTAAATTTAAACTATTTTCAATACTATTAACTTAGATAAGTAAATAATAAAATATTCTGTTTAAACCAAAAAGAACACATATAACAATATATTCTATAATTAATATTATTAAGCTTTAAAATATATAAATCTGTTGATTACACATTAAAAATAGCTATAAAAAACTGTTTAACCTTAAATTGATTTAAAATAGAAAAATTGCTTTGAAACTGAAAAAATAAAGATAAAATAGATATATTATAAGATTAATTATAATTTTTCCCATAATACATAAAATGCTTTTTTAGGACTTTTTTTCAAAATAATAACATCATAAACAAAATTAACAGTTAAACATTCAATATTTAACTTATCACAGATTTCCTTAAGAACAATAGTCGTGTTTTTTCCTTCAAAAAGCACTCCTGTCTGCTCATCCAGGTACACTCCCTGACCGTACCAGATACCCAAAGTATGATTTCTACTTACATTTAATGTAGATGCTGTTATAATATCTCCAAATCCGCAATAATCATCTACTGTTGATCTGTTTCCACCTAATTTCTCAATAATGCATTTAGTTTCATTATAACTTTTGGTGAAAACTGCAAATTTAGCATTGTCATTAATGCCCATTCCTTTACAGATTCCCTGAGAAATAGCTAAAATATTTTTAATGATACCGCAAAATTCAGTTCCAATAACATCATGATTAGTGTTAACTTTAAGTTTGGGAGTTGACAATACATTTTTGACTATTTCCAGATCTTTTTTCTTTATACTGGCTATTGTAGTTGCAGAAGGCAGATTTTTCATCATTTCAGAAGCTATGTTCGGTCCGGATAACACTACTGCAGATCTTCCGGTTTCCTCTTCAATAACTTCACTCATTCTTTTATTTGTCTTGTTTTCAATTCCTTTAGCTGTGCTTACAAAAATACACTTATCTGAAACTATGTCATTTAACTGAACCATTGTCTGGCGCATAACTGATGAAGGAATACATAAAAATATAACATCAACATCCTTCAGGTCACATAAATCATTGACAGCCATAATATTTTTATGCAGTTTAACACTTGGATGATACTCGCAGTTAATATGACCTTCATTTATATCATCACAGATTTCTTTTCTTCTGGCATACAATAACAATTTATTAGTATTTGGTGCAATACACTGAGAAATAGCTGTTCCCATTGCTCCAGCACCTATAACTCCAACATTCAATGACATTAAGCACCTCTTAAAATTATATATTAATCCTTTTTTAATTTAAATTTATTTGTTTACAAATTCCAGTTTAAAAGGAGTTCCTCTGTCAATATCTTCAGCAGCCTTGCATCCGATAATTTCTGCTAAATATTTAGGATGCAAGCCAAAACCTGGCCTGATTGATTTGACATTGTCTTTTGTTATGATTTCCCCTTTTTTGATGTCTTTAACTGCAAATAATGATCTTGAAAACTCCCTGTTTGCCTTCATTTTATCAGATAATTCATAACTAACTTTGCCCAGAGCTTTTTCAACATTTCTTATTGAATCAACCATCTGCTTAAATTCATCAGGTTCCATAGAAAAGTCTGAATCCGGCCCTTCCATAGTTCTGTCTAAAATAAAGTGTTTTTCAATTATTTTAGCTCCCATAGCTACAGATGCAACAGCAACATCACTGCCTAAAGTATGGTCTGAAAGTCCGACAACTGTTTTGAAGTTTTCTTTTAAATCAGGAATTGTCTTAAGATTTATTTCTTCCAATGGGGCGGGATAAGCTGAAGTGCACTTTAAAACAGCTATTTTATCATTACCTGCATCCTTGCATGTTTTAATGGCCAAATCAATGTCTTCTTTTGAAGCTATTCCTGTTGAGATTATAACCGGTTTGTTTTTTCCTGCTACATATTCAATTAACGGAATGTCTGTAATTTCAAAAGAAGCGATTTTATAAGCACCTACATTCATATCTTCTAAAAAATCAACTGAAGTTTCATCAAATGGTGAAGAAAATACAATTAACCCCAAATCTTCAGCTACCTTTTTTAGTTTAGGCTGCCAATCCCATGGCATAAATGCATCCTCATAGAGGTTATACAATACCTGACCGTCCCATATTGTTCCCTGTTTTATCTGAAAATACTCATTGTCACAGTCTAAAGTTATGGTATCCGGAGTATAGGTCTGAAATTTAACTGCATCTGCACCAGATTTTGCCATTGCCTCTATAGTTTTAACAGCTATATCATAATCATTCATATGATTTGCTGAAAGCTCAGCTATTATAAAAGCCGGATGTCCATCCCCAATCATTTTATTTTCAATTTTAAATTCCATAATTCAGCCTCTGTAAATAAATCTTAAAGCACTGCCGTTTCTGATTTCACATTCTTTTTTAAATCCCATAGCCTCAAAAAATGAAACTGACCTTGCATTGCTTTTTTTAATATCTGCAACTAAAGTATCCTGATTATAATTTTCCTTAATATAAGTTATTCCCTTATTTAACAAGTATTTAGACAATCCTAATCCTCTATACTTTTTATTTAAGCTAATGCTAATAACAGGATACTTTTCATCAAAATCAAATCTTAACTGACCAATAATATCTGAGTCATATTCCAAAACCAGAAATTCTGTTGTATTATCATTTAATATCCCATTAAACCATTTTTTATGAGTTTCCAAATCTATTTTATCGCAATTAAAAGAGCTTTTTCTTACTTCTTCATCATTAGCTATTTCAAATATTTTAAGACAGTCCTCTTTTTTAATTTCTCTGAAAACAGAATTTTTCCTGTAATAACTGTTTAGAGCGGTTTTAGCTATTCTTATAGAACCTTTACCATCAACTGCACTAACACCCATATTTTGCTTTTCTTTTCTTAAAGCAGAATCTTTAAGCAGCTCCAGTTTAGCTAAAATATTTTCTTCTAAATTATCATCATCCCAGAATCCTGCAAACTCAATGAAACCCTGCTTTTGCCAGTTTTGAATATTGTTTATCTGATTGTCAACAACTCCAACAGCAATTGTCGGAACACCTACTCTTGCAAGTTCATATAATGTTTGGCCTGCTGATGAAATAGCCAAATCTGTGCTTTCCATAGCCTCAAGCATTTGTCTGCTGTCTGGAGAATAAATCAGTTCATCATCAAACTCCTCGATTTCACCAACATTATCAAAGCTATTTCCTATGATGACCTTTTTTGCAAAATCCTCATTTTTCAGCAAATTCAGGATTTTAGGAGTCAGATTTCTTAAATCATTTCCTCCTAAAGTAATTAAAACATTTTTTATTTCATCATTAACATCAATTATTTTTGTGTTCCAGAAATCCTGTCTAAGTGGAATATATTTTGAACCGTACAGCGCATCTTTTCTTCTGGTTGTTGCAAGGATTGTTCCGTTTACAACTGTTCCGTCAGGATAATCTATACGGTTATTATCATCAATATAAATGGCCAGTGCAGTTGTTTTAGCTATTTTCTGGTAAAATTCGAGTGGTGCATGATATGAATCTATAATAACAATATCATCATCAGCAAATTCCATATTCTGCCAGTCATAAATAGCATAGTTAATATTTTGCAAAATCGCATCAATTGATTTGTCCCCATTAACAATAAATTGAGGTGTTATGCAGAATTTTCTAAAAGCCTGATATATTGAGCTGCATCTGGCTACATGCCCGAATCCATAGTTTTTTCCGCCTTCAGTCAATATTATTACATTCATATTATCTTTTCAATATACTGTTTAGCTCTGTCCAAATCCTGTTTTTCGCATAAATTAAGAACTTCATCCAATTCTTCTTCTAAACTATTGCAAACCTTTTTTTGAGTTATTTCAGAGTTTATATCTTTTAAATAAGGTTTACTGCTAAATAATTCCAAAATATCATCCAGAGAGAAGAATTCATTTTTATCATATAACTTATCATAAACACTGCAGAGCAGAGCATAATCCTGAGGAGTATCTAGTGTAATCCTAATATCAGAGTTGTCGTTTTTTGTTTCATATTGCACTATTTTAAAGTCTTCAGGATGTGTTTTATAGATAAATGGAGTTACATGTTCCTTTTCAAATTTATCAGTGGCATTTTTATATGCATTTTCCAAAACATTGAAGTTAATTACCTCAGCATCAATTCCTCTTGGAAATCCTCTGGTTAATGTATTTGAAGTATAATCTGCATTGGAGTTTATATGTTTTTTGACAATTTCATCAATTATATTTGCATCGGCACATGGACAGTCACTGGTTATCCTGACAATAACATCCAAGCTGTTTTCCAAAGCAGCATTATAATATCGTTCCAGAACATTTTCCAGACTGCCTTTGTAAAACTTAATGTTTTCTTTTTTAGCTACTTCAACTATTTTTTCATCTTCATCATGTGTTGTTGTAGCTATTATTATTTCATCAATAAGTTTAGATTTGGCTACTCTTCTAATAACCTGTTGCAGTACATTGGTTTTGCTATTGAAAGGTAGCGGTTTTAAAACTTTTTGCGGAAGTCTTGTTGAAGAGGTTCTGGCCTGAATAATTGCTCCAATTTTCATTTTTTTAATACTCGCTAAATATTTTGTAAAGTTTTTCTTGTACAAACTCTAAATCTTCATCAGTTAATGTAGGGTACATTGGTATACTAAGTTCTCTTTTGTAAAACTCTTCATCTACTGGACAAAGTCCTTTATTAAATCCAAGGTTTTGATAGTAAGGTTGTAAATAAACGGGTATATAATGCACCTGAACACCTAATCCTTCAGAGCGTAATTTTGAAAATATTTCCTTTTTATGATTTGCATATTTTTCTTTTAACAAAATCGGATATAAATGATATGCAGACTCACCGTCCGGATTTTCTTTAACAACGTCAAAATATGGATTGTCTTCAAACATCTCATCATATTTTTCAGCTATTTTTCTTCTGTTTTCAACAAAGGAATCTAATTTTTTAAGTTGTGATAAACCTAAAGCACATTGAATGTCTGTTATTCTGTAATTGAATCCTAAGTGCTGCATTTCATAATACCAGTCACCGTCACGAGGATTTACTAAATTATTTTTAGTGATTCCATGAGATCTGAATAACTGAAGTCTTTCATAATACTCCTCATCATTTGTAACAATAATCCCGCCTTCACCGGTTGTAATGTGTTTAACAGGATGAAAACTGAACATTGCCATTTCAGAGTATTTTAAAGAGCCTATTTTTTTACCGTCATATTTTGCACCAAGTGCATGTGCACCGTCTTCAATAATCTTAGCATTATTATCTTCAGCAATATCAGCTATTTCCTTTAAGTTAACAGGATTACCGCTATAATGTACAGGAGCTATTAACTTAGTATTTTTACTGACTTCCAGTTTAGATGCATCAATGTTTCCGGTTTGTTTTTCCACATCACAGAAGTTTACTTTAGCCCCTAAATATAATCCCGCATTAGCAGTAGCTACAAAAGTATTAGGAGTTGTAATCATTTCATCTCCCTTTTCAAGACCTAATGCAAAATAAGCACCATGCAGTGCAGAGGTTCCTGAATTAAAAGCAACTCCATATTTAGCTCCGACATAATTAGCTATTTCCTCTTCAAACTCAGTTATTTTTGGTCCCTGAGTAATGAAATCTTCACTTAATACTTTTGTGACTGCATCAATGTCTTCCTGGTCTATACACTGTTTTCCATAAGGTAAAAATTTAGAAATAGAAATCACCTAGTATACAATATCTATATCTTTTAAAGCTTCTCTAATTTCTTCAACAGATAACCAAACCGGATTATTGTCAGATGCATAGTAGAATCTGTCTTCTACTTTTTTTCCACCTTCTTTTATATTAACATCTTCCCACCATTCCAAATCAGGATAAATTATATAATAATCATCATATTCATAAGCAGATCTTGAATCTTCCTTAGTTATCATTACTTCATGGAGTTTTTCACCAGGTCTAATACCGACATCTTCAAATTCACAATCAGGAAGCATGGCTTTTGCCAAATCAGTTACTTTAAATGAAGGGCATTTATGGATAAATAATTCTCCACCTTTAGCATCACCAATAGCTTTAATTACTAAATCAACTGCTTCATCAAGAGTAATCCAAAATCTGGTCATTCTCATATCAGTAATTGGTATTTTAGTTTGACCTTCATCAATTAAAGTTTTGAAAAATGGAATTACAGATCCGCGACTGCCTGAAACATTTCCATAACGAACTACTGAAAATTGAGTGTTTTTAGCTCCAACATAAGCATTAGCTGCTATAAATAGTTTATCTGAAACCATTTTAGTAGCACCATATAAGTTAACCGGATTAACTGCCTTATCAGTAGATAATGCCACTACCTTTTCAACATGTTTGTCAATAGCTACATCCACAATGTTTCTGGCTCCATCAATATTGGTTTTAATAGCTTCTAAAGGATTGTATTCAGCTGCAGGAACTTGTTTTAATGCAGCTGCATGAACAATAATATCTACACCATCACAAGCACGTGCAAATCTTTCTTTATCTCTAACATCCCCAATAAAGTAACGCATTACTTTTTTATGTTGGGCAAATTGTCTTTGCATCAAATATTGCTTGTATTCATCTCTTGAGTATATAATAATTTTTTTAGGATTATACTGTTCTAATACTCTTTTTGTAAACTTTTTACCGAAAGAACCAGTTCCTCCAGTAATTAAAATAGTTTTATCATTTAACATAACGAAACTCCAATATTAAATTATTTATAAGTTTATTTTTGAAAATATATAAAGATTATTAGAAGCAAGTTTCTATCTTTATAATAAAATTGTATTTGATAAATAAAAGAGTATAGTATTGTTAATTTTTTATTTAATGATAAAATTAGTTTAAAATAAAAAAATAACTATTAAAATAAAAAAAAGAAAAAATAAGGATTTATGAAAATCCTTTAAATTTATTTTTTCCTTCTGGAAACTCCAAAACCGAATATTCCAAAGATTAAAACAACCAATAAAGCAAATAATGGATTTCCTGTTTTTGCCATTGCAGCAATATCCATTGTAACTTCATCAGAAATCATAATATCTTTATCAGCCGGACCTACAGGAGTAGGAACAGGAGTTGGAAGTGGATTTACAGTAACTGAAATATTATCATAATTGTTAGACATATTCAAGTCAACTGTACTTCCATTTACAAATACTTCATTAGATATTATACCTGTTTTTAAAACAATACATGTAATTTCCAATGTAGCATTGCTTTTGTTAGTTAAATTGCCAATTGTCCAAATACCTGTTGTCGGATTATATACTCCTACGCTTGCTTTATATGAAACAAATTTAAGAGCATCTGATAATTTATCTACTACATAAATATCTAATGCTGTGTCAGGACCATTGTTTTTAACAATAATAGTGTATATGATTTTATCTCCAACAGTTACTACATTAACATTTACTATTTTTATAACAGATAAATCTGCTGTTTGAGGAACAGTAATATTGACAGTAGCATTGTTGTTAGTTAAGTTAGGATCATAACCAGTTCCATTTACACTTACATTGTTTTGGATAAATCCTGTTTTAATTATTTTTACAGTAATGACTAATTTAGCTGTTTCATTATTAGTTAAATTACCGACTGCCCAAATACCATTTGTTAAATTGTAATATCCTTTAGAAGCATTAGCTGAAATGAATTTGAAATTATCTGCCAATATTTCAGATACTTTAATGTTAGTTGAGTTATCCGGACCGTTGTTTCTTACAATTATTGTGTAGGTTATTTCATCACCATAATTTGGAGTAAGATTATCTACTATTTTAATAATTTCTAAATCAGCGATATTTACATGTATTGTAGTATTTGAAGTGTTTCCTTCAGGATGTTCATCACTAGTGACATTTACACAATTGAAGATATCCTGACCGGTTGTACCTAATATTGCAGCATAAATATCTACAACTATCTTACTGCCAGTATGCATATTTCCTAATGAAATAATTTGAGTGTAATCAGTTAAATTACCTCCATTTATTCTGTAGGTTGCAGATTTAACATCCAACAATTCAGCATCCAAAATATCTTCTAATTTGACATTCAATGAATCTGAAGACCCTCCAGCAATTACAGTAATGACAAAGTGTGCTGTGTCTCCAGGGTTAAGTGCTTTGATTTCAGCATCCTTAATTACAACCAAAGTAGTGTTAGCAATTACATTAATTGTTTCATTATCAGAGAAATTACCTCTAGCATCATCAACACCAGTAGTAATATTAACAGTGTTTAAAACATCCCCACGAACAGAAGCATTAACTTTAGCTCTGAAATACACAGTTATGTTAGCACCTGCATTAATATCACCTAAACTGACAGATTCATTGTAATTGAACCAATCTTTACCGTTTAATGAATATTGTAAGTTAAGCAATTCATTACTGTTGAATATATCTTTTAGAACAACATCACTAGCAACAGAAGGACCATAATTGTTTATAACAACAGTATAACCTACATTTTCACCAGCAACAATTATTGTTGAATTTGCAACTTTTACAATGTTTAACAATACTGATTCAGGAACATTAACACTAACAGAATCATTATTGTTAGTTAAATTAGTATCATGACCAGTACCGGTAACATTAACATTATTGGTAATATTTCCAACCTTAATAACCTGAACAACAATTTTCAAAGTTGCGGATTCATGATTATCCAAATCACCAACAAACCAAACACCAGTATCTGGGTTGTACTGACCATTAGAGCTGATGAATTTTACACCGTCAGGTAATAAATCACCAACAGTAACATTAAATGACTTATCAGGACCATTATTAACAACAACAATAGTATACTCAATCATATCCAAATACTTAGGAACAGAATTATTTACCAGCTTATCAACAGCCAAATCAACAATCCTCACATGAACAGTAGTATTGGAAGTGTTTCCTTCAGGATGCTCATCACTAGTAACATTAACCAAATTGAAAACATCTCTATCAGCAGTATCCAATACTTTAGCCCAAATATCAACAGTAACACTATTTCCAGTAGCTATTGTATCTAAACTCACACTTCCAGTCCACATACCTTTGTTTACACCATTAATAGCATATGTAGCACCATTAACATCCAATAAAGTTGAATCCAATATATCTTTTAAAACAACATTTAATGAATCTGAAGATCCGCCAGCAGTTACAGTTATTATATAATGTATAGTGTCTCCCGGGTTTAACTCCTTAATTTCAGCTGTTTTATCAACTTTTAAAGTACTGTTAGATATTACATTTACATGTTCTTCAGCACTAAATATTCCTCTTGCATCATCTGTGTCTGTTGTAATATTTACTATATTGTGCACAATTCCTCTTGTAGAAGCATTCACCATTGCTTTAAAGTAAACAAGTATGCTGCTTCCAGAATTCATATCACCTAAATTAATATTAGCTCCTTTAGTATATGGAATCCATGTAATATTATCTAAAGAGTATGCTACAACAGTTAAATCTTTAGTTTGATAATTATCAGTTAAAACCACATTAGCTGCAGTTGAAGGACCCTGGTTTGATACAAGTACCTGATAAATAACTTCTTCTCCAGCAACTACATTTTTAATACCGCCAGTAATGTTAATAACACCGCCAATAGCTACTTTGTTTACATTTAATATTACACAATCTGGAACTGTTATTGTAATATTATCATGGTTATTAGTTAAATTTACATCATAACCGCTACCAGTTACATTTGCATTATTTGTAATAATTCCAGGGAAGATTGCTTGTGCTGTTATAGTTAAAGTTGCACTTTGACCTTTAGCTAAATGACCAATAAACCAAATTCCAGTTACAGGATTATAATTTCCACTTGCACTAATAAATCTTAAAGTATTTGGCAACATATCACGAACAGTAACATTAAATGAATCATCTGGACCATGATTTGTTACAACAATTGTATAAATTACATTGTCTAAATATTTGTAAATCACTTTATCTGATGTTTTGTTAATAGCTAAATCAACAGTATTTACATGAACTGTTTTATTAGATTCATTAATGAATCCTTCCTCATTTTCAACAATAGCTTTGTTAAATATATCTTTATTTGCACTGTTTAATGCTTTAACTTCAATAGTTACAGTTACTGAATTTCCTGTTTTTAAAGTTCCAATATTATATGAACCGTTCCATTTTCCTACATAATTTCCATTTACATAGAAAACAGCATTTTGAGCATCCAATAAGCTTTGATCTAATTTATCAGTTAAAATAACTCCTAATGAATCAGATGAACCTTCAGCAGTAATTACAATTGTATAATTGAATAAATCTCCAGGATTAATAGCATCAACATTTGAAGTTTTATTAATAACTAAAGTTGAGTTATCAATAGCTTTGACTGTTTCATTAGCTTCAAAGTTACCTCTTGCATCTTTTATGTCAGTTGTGATTCTAACAGTGTTGTTAATTAATCCTCTTGTAGAGTGATTTACAGTTGCTCTAAACAGAATCATTACTGCTTCATTTACATCAATGTCACCTAGTGCAATTCCATTATTATATTTTACCCAGTTGCCGTTTGAATTATATTCCATGTTAAGCAATTCATCAGCATTGAATAAATCAGTTAAATAAACATTAGTTGCTACAGAAGGACCATAATTAGATACAATTACAGTATAAGTTATTTTTTCACCAGCAATAACCTCTTTATATGGTTTTTCAGATATTACTCCATCAGTAACTACTTTAGTAATATTTAAGATTACACAATCCGGAACAGTTATATTAACACTTGCATTGTTATTTGAAAGGTTACTGTCATAACCAGTGCCATTAACTGATACTTTGTTTTCAAATTTGCCAATAGCTATTGTTTCAGCAGTAATTGTAAGAGTAGCTATTTTATTAGAACCTAATTCACCAACATTCCAAATTCCAGTAGCTGGATCATATGTACCTGTTGATGTTATGAATTTTAAACCATTTGCAGGCCAAATATCTTTAACAACAACATCTGTAGATGCATCAGGACCATTATTAACAACAGTGATTGTGTAAGTTATTATTGAGCCATATAATGGATTTGCATTATCAACTACTTTTGTAATAGCCAAATCAACTAAAGGAGTTACTTTAATTGTTTCAGAATCATTATTATTTGAGATGTTTGAATCAAATCCAGTACCATTAACTTTAATATCGTTTATAATAGTTACATTTGATTTTGCAGCTTTTGCTATAAGAGTAATTAAAACTTTTTCGCCATTAGCTAGTTTTTCACCATTTATTGTGATTTTATTATTGGATATACTAAGAGTCCATCCACCAGGAACATTAGCATTAATAAATTCCAATCCTTCCGGTAAGTTGTCAGTAGCTATAATATTAGTAGCTATTCCAGGACCATTGTTAATAATTTCAATAACATACTCAACATTATCTCCATAATTATATGTTTTATTTTGATGATTAGCTGTTTTGTTAATTGCTAAATCAATTACATTAATTGGAACAATGTTTGTATCATTAGCTGTTTTGTTATCTGAATTAATTACAGATGCAAAGTTTGTAATGCTGTTTAATTTTCCAACATCAACATATGCTTTGACTGGAACTGTAATTACCACATTAACAGTCGTTCCAGAAGAAAGAGTTCCTAAGTTTACACTTCCTATCCAAACACCTTTATCTATTCCATTTATAGAGTAAGTTGCCTTATTAACATCAAAGAATATTTCACTTAATTTATCAGTTAAAATAACATCTAAAGAATCTGACAATCCTCCAGCAGTTATTTGAACAGTATATTTAATTACATCTCCAGGATTTACAAGAGCAGTATTAACTACTTTTGTGATATCTAATGTAGTGTCTCCTTTAACATTTACAGTAACATCATCTTCTAAAGTACTGTTTTCTCTTAATTTTGTTGTAGAGTTAATAATAGCTTTATTTATTATATTTCCACGAATAGTTGTTTTAATAAATCCTTCAAATAATATTGTTTTACTTTGACCATTAGCTAATGTTCCAATATTAATAGAAGCATCATAACGAGTCCATGATTGACCATCTAAAGAATACAACATATTAGTTAATTCGGAATTATTATAAATATCTGTTAAAATAATATCACGTGCATATGAAGGTCCATTATTAGTAATTACTATTTCGTATTTAATAATTTTACCAGCAATTGCTTCAGTAATGTTGATTTTAGTAATATGTAATTCAGCTAATGTAGTAACATTTTTAATGTTTGTAGCTTCATTATCCTCAAGTTTTAATTCACCAGTGGTTGTGTTGACTCTGACAGTATTGTTTAATATTGTATCATCAACAATACTTCCATCTAAATATCCTCTAATATAGACAGTTTTAGAAGCTTTAGAATTGATACTTCCTAAATCAATAGGATTAGTGTAAACATTCCAAGTTTTACCATCTAAAGAGTATTCTAAATTAGTTAAATATTCTGAATGATAATATTCATTTAATTTAACATTTTGAGCAGTGTCTAGTCCGTTATTTGTAATTATAATTGTGTAGTAAATATCTTCACCAGCTATAACTACTTCATTATTACAGTTTTTAACTACACTAAGATCAGCTTCAGTAACATGAACTTCTTTGGTTGTTTGAGTAGTGTATGTCCTATTATTTGGATTTGTTCCATTAATTGAAACATAAGCTACATCAACTGAGTTTATAAAGTTTTGGCCAATTGGTGAGTATTTTACTCCGTCTATCTCCCATTCAGCAAATGAAACTTGATATGTAAAAGTGAATTTGTCACCAACAGTTAAATTAAGACCAGTAATTGTAAATGTTCGTGTATTTTCATCGAATTTAACAATCCATCCATTTGATTTGGAAGTTGAATTGATACCAGAGTATTTTAAACCTAATGGCAGCACATCTTTAATTGTAATATTATATGCCCTTCCATTTCCATTATTTGTAATTACAATTGAATAAGTTGCATTTTCATAGTATTCATATTTTTGTTTATCTGATGTTTTAACAACACTTATATTAGGTTCAGCTATTTTAACTTGCGCATTAGAATTATCTATTTTATCATCATTTAAATATAATTCAACATTATTAGATTTAATAGATTGTGCTTTGTTAGATTGATCATTTAAGACAACAACAGATAAATTAAATATAATGTTGTCAGAATATTTGTAAGATGTAGTATTTCCAAAGTTTATAGTTACAAGGTTTCCATTTACACTGACATCACTGATTAAAGTACCATTTGATAAAATAACTGAATTTTCAAGATATTCAAATCCTTGTGGAAGGATATCTTTAACCTGCAAATTAGTGTAATTACCTTTAGGTAACTTTACCATAATTTGATAAGTTACATTTTCACCAATAGTTGGTGTAAATATGTTGCCGTCTTTATTGCCAAGTGTGGTTCCAATTACTAATTTAGTAATAGTCGGCATTTTAGTTTTTAAAGTATCCTTACTTTCATTATAGTAAATTCTACCGTGATCAGGTGCGGAATATCCGACAACATAAGCCATATTTACGTACTGACTTCCAATTTGGATATCTGACCTTATAACAAATGAATATTTTGCATGAATTATATCTCCCGGATTTAACTGAGCCACATCAATTTCAACATGAGAACCAATCCATTTGATTTTAGCATCAATTGGATTTCCATCAGCATCAGTTACTTTAATAACCACATTATCTTCACCCGGTGTCTGACCAATAAATAAATCAAAGTCATCTAACCCATCAAAGATAGTTACATTAAATAATGGAGTTTTACCGTTGTTTTTAACAATTACATCAAATGAAACATGATCTAAACCTTCAACTTCAGTTACATTGAATTTTTTAGTAATATCCAATGTAGGTTCTACAATTGTAAGCTTTGCACTAGACCTGCCCATAGTCTTATCATTTAAGAACAATTCCACATTATTGACTTTTACAGCACCTGCTTTATTGGACGGATCAAATATTGTAGGTCTGGCAGTTAAATTAATAGATAAAATACCATTTGCAAAATCACTAGAATGAACATTATTGACTGTAATAGTTATATCATAATTATTTACATTTACAGTCCAATCTTTACCATTCACTAATTTTGTACCATTTGCATAAAATGCATCTGCACCAATATACTCAAATCCCTGAGGCAAAGTATCCTTAATCACCAATTTAGTGTAATTACCAACAGGCAAAGATACATTAACACCATAAATTACCTTTTCACCGATAGTTACATTATCCCTACCATTATCAATAGATGAATCAACAACCCATTTAGTAATTGCAGGAAGTTTAGTAGTGAAACTGTCTTTTGCAGTATCAGTATAATTTCTACCATTAGAAAGTGCAGAGTAACCTATAACATTAGCTATGTTAGTATAAGTACTGCCTATGACTACATCTTCCCTTACTTTAAATGTAAATCTATAAGTTAATGATTTGCCTATACCAAGTTCAGCAATATTTATGCTTACAATATTGTTATCCCATGTTGGAGTTACAATAACACCACCAGATGTAACATTGACACTGCCACTGACAAACTTGTTAATCAGATCACTTAAATCATCACTAAGTGTTACATTAAATAATGGGGACTGACCATTGTTAGTTACAGTAATATCAAAGTATAGTACATCTCCACCAATAACATTATCTACATTGAAGTTTTTAGTAATATCTATGACCGGTTCAACAACACTAACAGCTGCATTAGATACAGATTCATGATCATTCCAAGTAAGTACTGCTTTATTAGTTTTAACAGCACCCGCTTTGTTATTGTTAACATTCAAAACAGTAGCATTTAAAAATGCATGGAATTGACCGCCATATTCTTTAATAATTTCATCTGCAAATTCAGAAGCAAATGTTAATTCCACAATATTTCCATTTACAGTTACAGTATAATCCTTACCTTCAATAGCTTTATTTTGAGTATTTCCTTTGTAAACTACAATTGAACCATCAATGTATTTTAAACCCTCTGGAAGAGTATCAGTAACTTTTAAAATGCCGTATTTTCCAACAGGCAATATTGCAGTTATATTATAAGTTACATTTTCCCCAATAGTTACCTTATCTTTACCATTTACAATAGTAGTGTTAAATACTGTTTTATTTACCTTAGCATCATAAGTATGTAAAGTACTGCTTGCCTGGCTGGAATAATTTCTTTTTTCATCAAATTTAGTCTCATTGAAAATAGAATAATAATCTACTTTAGCTATATTTTTAAATTCTTTTCCAATAACAACATCACTTTTTACATCAAATGTGAATTTAGCACTAACACTTTGGCCAGCTAAAAGTTCACCAACATTTAATGTAGCTATATCATTATTCCAACTGAAAATAATTTTACCTGTTTCATTGCCTTTTAGTATAGTTACACCTATATCACTTCTACTATTTACAAAGGTTTTGATAAATTCTGTTAAATCATCTGTAATAGTAGTATTATGAGCAGTACCTTTACCAGTGTTAGTTATAGTAATTGTGAAACTAGCTTCATCATTACCTTGAACTATATTAGGTTCAAATATTTTACTTATGTCTATTTTAGGTTGATATACATTAACATAAACAGTGTTAGAAGTTAATGTATTATTTGTCCAAGTAATACTTGCATAGTTACTAGTTGTTGCACTATCTGCACCAATCGGAATAACATTTTCATTATTAACAACAGTATAATATGCATTAATAATTAATTGATTATTTTTAGTATAATCTGGTATAATATCACCATTAAAGTTAATGGTTAAATAACTTTTTTCAGGATGAGTAGTACTTGGAGTATAAGTTACTGTATATGCATATTCAGGAACAACCACACCCTCACTAGTAGTTATTGTAAAGTTAGTATACTTAATTCCATATGAAGTATCTTTAATAACTAAGTTTGGAATCCTTAAGTCTGGGAAGTTTACGGTTATTCTATAAATACCTATTTCACCAACAAACAGTATATTAGTATTGTCAGTAACATTAGATCCAATGAAGTCTTTTGTAATTTCTAATCCTTTAGCTATAATAGTTGCATTATCCCTATACTTATCTTTGTTATTTGCAAAGTTTGTACTATTAGGATATGCTGCAAAGTTTGTAATCCATACATTGTTAACAATACTTTCCTTTGGGATTAAATATTCACTAAACCTGACAGTATATATAATACTGCAAGAAGTGTTTTGAGCTAATTGAGATATCATATATCCTTTTGTAAATAAGTCATCTTTAAATGCAGTAATATCAACAACCGTTCCATTTGAGTAAACTAAACTAACAGCTTTGACATCTGCTTTTGTAATTCCATTTGAAGTTGTTTTGTTAACAAAATCATCAGCTACAATTATATCATAAGCAGTAGAATGACCTGTGTTAGTTATAGTTATATTATATTTAACATCAGTTGCATTTTCAATATTTTCTAAAATTTTTGTATCATTTACATGCTTTGTAATTTCCAATTCAGGTTCATTAGTAAGCATCAGTACAATATTTGAACTTGCATATATTACATCAACAGAATCTTTAAATTTCATTTCAGCAAGATTAGCTAAATTAAGCTGATCTGCCATAGGTTCTGAGGATACCTGAACTGTCAGCCATAATTTAACATTCACAGGATTAGCCAGATTATCCAAAGTATTTCCAAAACTAAATGAAATTGCATTATTGAAATTATCTATATTAATTTTAGGAATAATAACTTTACCAGTGTTTTCATCATATAAAAATCCACTATTGTTTGCATAAGCCCAGTATCCACCTTCAGGAATTACTCCAGTAGTAGAATTAACTAAATTAAATCCTTTTAAGTTAAATAATGGAATTGGTAAATAATCAGTAACAGCAAAATCATGTACAGAACCTGTAGGGAAATAAATATCCAATGCAAAAGTTATGTTCTGACCAGGATAAACTTTATAAAAATCAGCAGGACTTATGATTTCACCATTAACTGCAATAATATCTTTTTTAAGTGTGACACTTGGAACTTTTAATTGTGTATAACTGCTATCAGAAACCGTATTGGTTGTATTTAAAACATCAGCTGATGTTTTAATATGATTAATAACTAAATCATTTGATACAACAGAAGATCCGTTTGAATAATAAATAATAACTTTTGTAGCAAAATTCAAAGATCCTACCATTGCACCTTCATTAATACTTCTGTTTGTATAATATCCTCCTGTTAAGCTTGTACTTATATTGTTATCTTTCAGGAATTTTGAAATGTAAAATGTAACTGATTTATCAATACTTCCTAAAGAAACAACATTGTAATAACTTTCATTTAATTCATATGTTTTTCCATAAACTGATAAAACAGGTTTATTCTCAGTTAAGAACTTTTGAGCTGAACCTACTTTATGAGTGTCAAATTTATCATAAATTACTAAATTATCAAAAGCAAAGTAATCAGAAATCTCAAAATCAACTTTATAATTAATTGAATTATGAGGAACAACAGTATATGTTCCATTAGGTGTGCTTAAAATTTCTGCATATTTTTGAGTAGCTAATGATTTTAAATATACATTATAACTATCAGATACATCATAAGTATTATTAGCATAAGTATAATCCATATTTACAGTATTTTTAGCAACAGTACTTACACCAGTTTCAGAATCAATAATGGTTATATTATCATCTGTACTATTATCAAATTCCGGAGCATATGCTTTATACCTTAAACTAAGACTTGTACCACTTAAATCTCCAGTAGCTTCTTTTAATTTTAAAATTATTTTTCCGCCAGTTTTATTACCGTCAGGTTTTTCAACAGTATATAAACTGGAATCTATGATTCTTCCTTTGGAGTCATATAAAACCAGACTGCCCAAATACATTATATTAGATGGAAGTACATCTGCAATAGTGATATTTTCAATTTTTGCACCATTAGCTATGTTAATATTTACATAATACTCAAATGGGAAATTTGAACCTGTAGCAGTTTCATCTTCATGAAGGTTTGAATCTTTATCTATTTTAACAACAACCGGATTTACCCAGCCTGTGACAGTTTCTCCATAAATTGGAGGATAATTCACCGGATCATCAATATGACCGTTCCCATATCTAAATACAGGAGTAACAGTGAAATTAAGTAATTTTCCTATCTCCAAAGCCCCAATACTTGAAGTAACATTTAAAACAGCATCAGGAGCATCAACTGGGAAACTACCTAAAGGATACTGAAGAATATAAAAAGTACTGTTTACAGGACCATGTACTTCTTTTTTAGTAAATGGATCAATTAATGTATATAAACCTGTTGCATTATTATAAGTACTTTCATCAAATACTCCAACTTTTATCGGAACTATATTTCTATTAGAAAATGAAATGGTAAATTGTGTTAAATCTTCAGGAGCTATTAGCTGAACATAAGGCTGAAATCCAGTAGCATCTCCTAAATTCTTAAATACCATTTGGAAGTTAAAGGATTCATTGATAAATACATCTGCAGGATTATTAAAAGACATGGCATTACCATTTTCGTCTTTTAAACTAATATCTGGAACAGAGGTATTATCATTTTCTACAATAGGACCTTCTTTAATTGGAATATCCCAAATAGAATTATCTCCAATAACGACTTCTTCACCATTATCATTTATGATAAGTTTATCGTAAGTTAAATTAGCATTTTCAACAATAACTGTATCTGAATTCCCATCAACATCCACTCCCTGAATATCTAAAGAATCTGCTTCATTAACACCATAAACTGAACCACAAAAGATGAATAATAGACTAGCTATTACTAATACTTTTAAAAAATTCATTTTAACACCAATATACTAATTTAAACAATAAATCTAAAATTATACAATTATATATGTCTTTTAAGATATATATAACTTCTATATTTTATTAACCTGAAAAATAAATTTTTTAAACAGCACAAAAAAGAAAAATAAGAGAAAGATAATAATGGTAAACATATTACCATCATCATATAACTAAACACAACAGGTGAATTTGATATTTAATTATTTTAAACAGCCAGTAAATTAATTAATTGATTTGTTTAACATAAATCATAAATCCATCCTCTTCAAAGCTAAATTCAAATTCTACATCCATTGAATTTGCCTCCAA
>OLRN01000618.1_pt1 | contig 24851 bp, 25 predicted proteins | sample 1673001 | NCBI WGS metagenome assembly OLRN01 (sample SAMEA3136745, study PRJEB25190) | human gut metagenome | biome: human gut; feature: human-associated habitat; material: faeces | place: Austria | collected 2013 | reverse complement strand
CAAGCCTTGGTGGCTTGAGAGGCCGCTCTGCGTGTTTTATGCGCCAAAATCCTACGGCAGAACCGCCGTTTTCTTATGCCACCCTGGCTTTTACGCAATTTTTCACAGCCAGCGCTTGTATTTCGCCAGCAGGATGGCCCCCAGGGTGGCAAGGCCCGCCACGCCCAGCACGATCCAGAAGCCGAAGGGGCTGCCCTCGAAGGGAACGGGCACGTTCATGCCCCACAGGCTGGACACGATGGTGGGCACCGTGAGGATGATGGTGACCGAAGCCAGCAGCTTCATGACGATGTTCAGGTTGTTGGAGATCACCGAGGCGAAGGCGTCCATGGTGCCGGACAAGATGTCCCGGTAGATGCCGCTCATCTCCATGGCCTGCTTGTTTTCCACGATGACGTCCTCCAGAAGGTCGGTGTCTTCGGGGAAGTCCTTCACAAAATCCATGCGCAGCAGCTTTTCCAGCACCAGCTCGTTGCTCTTCAAAGAGGTGGAGAAGTAGACAAGGCTCTTTTCCAGGCCCAGCATCTGGATGAGCTCCTTGTTCTTCATGCTGATGTGCAGCTCGTTCTCCACGCGGGTGCTGGCCTTGTCCACCTGGCGCAGGTAGAACAGGAACAGGCTGGCGTTGCGGTAGAGCATCTGCAGCGCCAGGCGCTTGAACTTCTTGGTGCTGCAGCCCTTCACCAGGCCCTCCATGAAGGCGCGGGGCAGCGCCGTCTCCCGCAGGCAGACGGTGATGACGTTCTGGGGGGTGAGCACGATGCCGAAGGGGATGGTGGAGTAAACGAAGGTGTGGCCCTCGGTCTGCACCAGAGGCGTGTCCACCAGGATCATGGTGCAGGGGGTGCCGTCTTCGTCCTCCACCTCGATGCGGCTTCGCTCCTCTTCGTCGAGGGCGGCGCGCACAAGGTCGGGGTCCACATGGAGCTGGGCGCACACACGCCCGATCTCCTTCTCGTTGGGGTCGCACAGGTGGATCCACGCGCCGGGGCAGATCTGATCCTGCTCCAGCATGCGGCCACCGTCGCTGAGGTAAATCGTGATCATAATTTTACACCTGCTTTCTTCCTGGCGGCGCACAAAGCCCGCCCCGCGCAGGTGTCAGCGCACGGGGAACAGAAAGGCAGAAGCGCCGCATATGAAGGTCTTACACGTTCGACTACCGGGGTCGCCGTCCATGCCTTTCATCTCCTTGTTCGCAAAAAATTCGGGGCGGTCACGCCCTTTCTAAGTGTATGTCCTGCGCCGGGGGTTTGTCAAGCGCCTGGGGCGAAAAAACCTTGTAAAAAAACGCCCCCGCCCGGCTTTGGCCGGACGGAGGCGAAACACCTGTTATCTGTTTGCAAAAGGGGCGCGGCAGGCTTTAGCCCACAACGTAGACGTTCACCTGCTGCACGCCGTTCATCAGCGCCTCGCTGTAAGTCTCGTAGAACAGGTCCACAAGGCAGCTGCCGTTGAGCAGCGCGCCGCCGGTGTCGGTGGCGATGGCGTAGCCGTAGACAAATTTGCCGTCGGTGCTGGTGATGTAGAGTTTGGTGCCGTAGGGGATGAGGTTGGGGTTCACGGCAACGGTGCCGTAGCCCAGGCCCAGCCCGGAAGCGCCCCGGCCGCGGCTGGCGGAATAGCCGGTGGCACGGCCGGTGTAGACGGCGGTGTAGCTGGAGGGCACGCCGTTCACCACCTCGGGGCCGGCAAGATCGCTCACCGGCGCGCCGGCCTTGTAGGCCTTGATGATGGTGTTCACGGGGGCCTCGGTCATCACCACGCTCACCGCCTGGCTGGACTCCACCTCGCCGTCCACGATGCGCAGGCGGTGGGTGATCTCGTTGGTGCCTTCCCTGCCCTGCTGCACCGTCATGGTGCGGCTCTTGTTGCGGTAGAACAGGCTGGTGTAGACGTATTCGGTCTCGTAGGGGATGCTCTCATAGGTCACGGTGTCCTGGTATTCCACCCGGTGCACCGTGATGGGTTCGTCCTCGCTGACGACGGTGTGCAGGCTGGGCTCGGTGTAGTCGTGCTCGCCCAGCTCGATGCCGCAGGCGGCCAAAGCCTCGGCCACCGTGCCGCCCGCCAGCTTGGTGACGTGTTCCTCGCCGTCGGCGTGGACGGTGATGGGCACCGCCCGCTGGATGCTCAGGCTGGCGAGGTTGCCGTTGAAGGCGGTGAAGTAGACGCTGTCTTCCTCTTCGGCCACGATGCCGGAGAGGTCCATCAGCTCCTCGGGGTCCTCCACCCGGGTGATCAGCATGCGGCTGGCGCCGTGGGAGTCGGACACATAGACGATATTCAGTGTGGAAAAAAGCGCAAACAGGGTCAGTGACAGGCAGCACAGGGTGAGCAGGATGACGTAGCACTTGGCCGGAATGGCCAGGATCCGCCGCCGCAGATGTTCTGTGAATTTTGTCATAAACACTCCTAACGTTCCATGTTGTAGGGCACTCGATGCAGCCGAAACATGGGCACGGCCGCGCCCTTCCTTGCGGTGCGCCCGCCTGCCGCCGCTTTCCCGCGGCGCACCGGGCACTTGAGGCATTGTAGCAAATGCCCGCCGCCGCGTCAAACTCCCTCGGCGAGCGGTTTTTGGGCAAATTGGCCGTGTTTTGGCGTTTTGCAAAAAACATGCACGCGTTGCTCTCTATCCCGGCCTGTGGCTCGTAATCGCTCCCGTTTGCTTCGATTTTTGCCCGGATTTTTACCGTTTTGTCATTTTTTGACCCCATTCCCGCTTGTGCTTTTTGCCCAAATAAGCGTCTTTTGCTATGTGCATTTTGCATATTCAAAGGGGTTTTTGACGCAAAAAAGAGGCCGCCGCGGCGGCCCCTTCGGTTCACGGAATTTGCGGCAGAGGCCCCTCCTGAAAGCCCTGTTCGGTGAGGTACCAGCAGGAGGAAAAACCGCAGTCCTCCAAAAGAGATCTGGCAAGGCCGAACCCGGTGAGCAGGGCGTCGGCGGCGTGGCTGTCGCCGGTGATGCACACCCGCGCCTTTCTGCGGCGCATCTCCTTTAATAAGAAGGCCGCCGGGTAGGGCGCGGTGCGCCAGCCGCGGGAGATGGCCCCGGTGTTCACCTCAAAGATAACGTCCCGGGGGGCAAGGGCCTCCAGCGCCTCCAGCGCAAGGGCGCGCAGGCGGGGGCTTTCCGGGTCGAAGAAGCGGTTCCCCTCGTTGAACTTGGTCACCAGATCGAAGTGGCCCAGGATGTCACAGCCGGTGCGCGCCGGCGTTTCGGCCAGCAGGCGGTAATACTCCCGCAGAAGGCCCTCCGCGCCGCCGCAGCGGTCCGCCAGCCGGACGAAGGCCTCAGGGCTTTCGTCCACCGCATAAAGCCGGCCGTCCAGCCGCAGGCCGTGGACGGAGCCGATGAGGTAATCAAAGGCCCCTTCGGGCGGGGGGCTGAAGAAATCCTGTTCGAGACCCAAGAACACCTGCATGCGCCCGGCGTACTTTTTGCGCTCGGCCTCCACCGCCGCCCGGCAGGCGGGCAGGTCCGCCGGGGCCATGCACCATTCCTCCCCTTCCAGCGGGGAATGGCCGGAAAAGCCGATGGCCCCAAGGCCGGCGGCAAAGGCTGCGGCGGCCATTTCGGCGGGTGTGTTTTTGCCGTCACAGAAGGTGGTGTGGGTGTGCAGGTTCTGGGGCTTCATGGGGTCATCTTCTCCTGTTTCACTTTGTGGTCGATGATGTGGCGGGAGGCCAGTTCCTTGTAGACATCCTCCACCGAAATGCCCATCTCCACCATCAGCACCATCACGTGGTACATCAAATCGGCAATTTCATAGATGGTCTCGGCCTTGTCGCCCCCTTTGGCGGCGACGATGACCTCGGTGGATTCCTCCCCCACCTTTTTCAGTATCTTGTCCAGGCCCTTCTGGAAGAGGTAGGTGGTGTAGGAGCCTTCGGGCAGGGTCTCCTTGCGGCCCTCCAGCAGTTTATAGAGGCCCTTCACGGTGAAGGGCTGGCCTGCCTCGCCGATGTACACCGGCTCAAAAAAGCAGCTCTCGGCGCCGGTGTGGCAGGCGGGGCCGTCCTTGTCCACCGCCACCACCAGAGCGTCCCGGTCGCAGTCGGCGGTGATGGTGCGGATGTGCTGCACGTTGCCGGAGGTCTCCCCCTTGCGCCAGAGGCACTGGCGGGACCGGGACCAAAAGCAGGTGCGGCCTTCGGCCATGCTGATGGCAAGGCTCTGGCGGTTCATGTAGGCCAGGGTGAGCACCTTGCCGTCCGCCGCGTCGGTGACGATGGCGGGAATGAGGCCGTTTTGGTCGAATTTGAGTTCATCCATGGAAATCATCGCATGTTCTCCTTGCTTTGTCAAATGAGGCGCACGGGCACGCCCGCGGCGGCCAAAACCCGTTTCAAATCGGGGATAGCCACTTCGCCGAAGTGAAAGATGGAGGCGGCAAGGCCCGCGTCCACCTTTGGCAGGGCCTTGAAGAGAGTGACAAAATCCTGAACGCCCCCCGCGCCGCCGGAGGCGATGACCGGCACGTCCACCGCGTCGCAGACGGCGGCGAGCATTTCCAGGTCGAAACCCTGTTTCACGCCGTCGGTGTCGATGCTGTTCAGCACGATCTCGCCCGCGCCGTCCGCCACACCCTTGCGCACCCAGTCGATGGCGTCGAGGCCGGTGTCCTCCCGGCCGCCCTTGGCGAACACATGATAGCGGCCGTCCACCCGCTTCGCGTCCACACTCAGGACCACGCACTGGTCACCGTAGCGCCGGGCGGCGGCGGCGATGAGGCCGGGGTCCCGAATGGCCCCGGAGTTGACGCTGACCTTATCCGCACCGCACTTGAGCACCCGGTCGAAATCCTCCACCGTGTTGATGCCGCCCCCCACCGTGAGGGGGATGAACACGGTGGCGGCCACCTTTGTGAGCACGTCGGTGAAGAGGGCGCGGCCCTCGGCGGAGGCGGTGATGTCGTAGAACACCAGTTCGTCCGCCCCGGAGGCGCTGTAAAAGGCGGCCAGCTCCACCGGGTCGCTCACGTCCGCAAGGCCCTGGAAGTTGACCCCCTTCACCACCCGGCCGCTCTTCACGTCCAGGCAGGGGATGATGCGCTTGGTGATCATGGCTGCACCTCCCGCACCGCCCGGGCCAGGTCCACTTTCCCGGCGTAGTACGCCTTGCCCACGATGGCCCCGTAAAGGCCCATCCCGGCCAGCTTGTTCAGGTCCTCGTTGGAGGAAACGCCCCCCGAGGCGATGATGTCACAGCCCACCGCCTGTTGCAGCGCCGCCAGCCGTTCGAAGGGCGGGCCGGAGAGGGTGCCGTCGGTGTCGATGTCGGTGAAGATGAGGGTTGCCGCGCCAAGAGATTCCATCTTGCGGGCAAAGTCCAGCCAGTCAAGGCCGCTGTCCGCCTGCCAGCCGGCGGTACGCACGCTTTGGCCCTTCACGTCCAGCCCCACGGCGATACGCTCCGGGCCGAAGCGCTTCACCGCCTCTTGCACAAGGCCGGGGTCGGCCACGGCGGCGGAGCCAATGACCGCACGCCGCACGCCTAACTCAAACACCGCTTCCAGGTCGGCCAGGGTGCGGATGCCGCCCCCCAGCTGCACCGAAAGGCCGGTGGCGGCCACGGCGGCCACGATGGCGCCGTTCTGGCGCGTGCCGCTGCGGGCGCCGTCCAGGTCCACCATGTGCACCCACTGTGCCCCGGCAGCCTGGAAGGCGCGGGCGGTCTCCACCGCGTCGCCGGCCACCGGATGGGCGGTGGAAAACTCGCCCTTCACAAGGCGCACCACCCGGCCGTCTTTTAAATCAATGGCGGGAAAGAGCTTCATCCGCCCACCTCCGTTTCGCAAAAGGCCCGCAGGATGGCAAGGCCCACGCTGCCGCTTTTTTCCGGGTGGAACTGCACCCCCAGCACATTGCCCCGGCCCACCGCGGCGGTGAGGGGCGCGCCGTACTCCGCCGCGGCCAGCGCGTAAGGCGCGGGGCTGGCCGCCCAGTAGGAGTGGACGAAGTAGACGCAGTCCCCTTCCTTCGTGTTTTTGAACAGGCTGCAGGCGCGCCCCTCCTGCGTGAGTGCAAGGGCGTTCCAGCCGATGTGGGGCACCTTGAGCCCTTCCGGGATGACCTCCCGGATGGGGCGCACCTCGCCGGGGATGAGGCCGAGGCCTTTGTGCTCGCCGTACTCAAAGCTTTTTTCCAGCAAAAGCTGCATGCCCAGGCAGATGCCCAGCAGAGGCTTGCCCGCCTCCGCCGCTTTGAGCACCGCTTTGTCCAGCCCGCTTTGGCGCAGAGCCGCCGCCGCGTCGCCGAAGGCTCCCACCCCCGGCAGCACCAGCCGGTCGGCTTTCGCCAGAACATCCGGGTCGGCGGTGGTCACCGCCTGCTGGCCGATGGCGGCGAAGGAGGAGCGCAGAGAGAAGAGGTTGCCCACCCCGTAATCCACAATGGCGACCATCACAGGACCCCCTTGGTGGAAGGCACCTCCCCCGCGGCGGCGGGGTCGATGGCCACGGCAGTGCGCAGGCTGCGGGCAAGGCTTTTGAAGGCCCCCTCGATGATGTGGTGGCTGTTGGCCCCCGCCAGCTGCTTCACGTGCAGGGTCAGGTCCGCCCGGCGGGCGAAGGCGGCGAAGAACTCCCCGGTGAGCTGGGTGTCGAAGGTGCCCACCTTCTCGGTGGGGATGGCCAGGTCATAACACAGGAGGCCCCGGCCGGAGAGGTCCACCGCCGTGAGGATGAGGGCCTCGTCCATGGGCAGGATGGTGCTGCCGTAGCGGGTGACGCCCCGCTTTTCGCCCAGGGCCCGGGCGAAGGCATCGCCCAGGGTGATGCCCACGTCCTCCACCGTGTGGTGGTCGTCCACCCAGGTGTCGCCCTTGGCCTGCACCGTCAGGTCAAAGCGGCCGTGGCGGGCAAACAGGATGAGCATATGGTCCAGAAAACCGCAGCCGGTGGAGATTTCGCTTTTGCCGGTGCCGTCCAGGTCCAAAACGACGGCCACGTCGGTCTCGCCGGTGGTGCGGCGCAGCTTTGCGGTGCGCATGGTTCATCTCTCCTCTCGAATGTCGTCCAGAGCCGCCAGGAACACGTTCATCTGCTCCGGGGTGCCGATGGTCACCCGCACGAAGGGGCGCAGGCGGGGCTTATCCCACCAGCGCACCAGCACCCCCCGGACCTTGAGGGCCCGGTAAAGCTGGCCCCCATCCAGCCCCGGGCAGGAGGTGAACAGGAAGTTCGCCAGGCTGGGCAGGGTGACAAAGCCCCGCCGGTCCAGCTGCTCTTTGGTGTAGGCACGGGTCTCCATGATACGGCGGCAGTTGCCCATATAATAGCCGTCGCCGGCGATGGCCGCCGCCCCGGCGGCCAGGGTCAGGCTGTTGATGTTGTAAGGATTGGTGGAACAGCGGATGGTCTCCAGGTCCGCGATGAGCGCCGGCTGGGCCAGAGCGAACCCCAGCCGCGCCCCTGCCATCGAGCGGGACTTGGAGAAGGTCATGCACACCACCAGATTGTCGTATTTTTCCACCAGCCTCACGCAGCTTTCGGCCCCGAAGTCCACATAGGCCTCGTCCACCACCACCACGCTGTTTGGGTTATGGCGCAGGACATTCTCCACCTGCTCCGGGCGGATGACAAGGCCGGTGGGGGCGTTGGGGTTGGCGAAGACGATGAGCCGGTCCAGGCCGTAATAGTCCTCGGGGCACAAGGTGAAGTCCTCCTTCAGGGGCACTTCCAGAAGGGGCAGGCCGTGGAGGGCGGCGAACACCGGGTAAAAGCCGTAGCTGATGTCCGGGCAGGCGGCCCCTGTTTGGGGCGAGGCGAAGGCGGTGAAGGCGAAGTTCAGAATCTCGTCCGAGCCGTTGCCCAGCAGCACATTCTCCGGCGAAAGGCCGTAGCGGTCGGCCAGGGCACGGCGCAGTTCCAGGCCCGCCGGGTCGGGGTAGAGGTTGAGCCGCCGCACCGCGGCGGGGCTCACCGCCCGTTCCACCGCCGGGCAGGGCGGATAGGGTGATTCGTTGGTGTTCAGCTTCACATACTCCATCTCCCGAGGCTGTTCGCCGGGAACGTAGACCTCAAGAGAAGCGAGGCGGGGGGCTAAAAATCTGCTCATGGTGTGCCTTTCTGTTTCACAGGGTTTCGTCAAAGCGGCTGAGCACGCTGCGGGCGTGGGCTTCCAGCCCCTCCTGCCGGGCGAAGCGGGCCACCTTGGCCTGCACCTTTTCCAGCGCGGCGGCGGTGTAGTAGGTGAACTGGGTGCGCTTGACGAAATCGTCCACCGACAGGGGGCTCATGAACCGGGCGGTGCCCATGGTGGGCAGGGTGTGGTTGGGCCCGGCGAAGTAGTCGCCCAGAGCCTCCGGGCAGTTGCGGCCCAGAAACACCGACCCGGCGTTGCGCACCGCGTCGAGGTAGGCGAAGGGGTCGTCCACGCAGAGTTCCAGGTGCTCGGGGGCAATTTCGTTGGCCACCTCGATGGCCGCCCGCAAATCGCGGGTAAGGATGATCTTTCCGTTCGAGTCGATGGAGGCGCGGGCGATGGCCGCCCGGGGCAGCAGGGGAATTTGGCGCTCCAGCTCCGCCTGCACCGCCTTGGCAAGGGGCTCGCTGTCGGTCACCAGCACGGCGGCGGCCCGCGTGTCGTGCTCGGCCTGGCTGAGCAGGTCGGCGGCCACCTGGCGGGCGTCGGAAGCGCCGTCCGCCACCACCAGAATTTCGCTGGGGCCGGCGATCATGTCGATGGCCACCCGCCCGAACACCTGGCGCTTGGCCTCGGCCACCCAGGCGTTGCCGGGGCCGACGATCTTGTCCACCCGCGGCACGGTCTCGGTGCCGTATGCCAGCGCCGCCACCGCCTGGGCCCCGCCGGTGCGGAACACCCGGTCCACCCCGGCGATGCGGGCGGCGGCCAGGATGACCGGGGAGATGTCGCCGCCGGTGGGGGGCGAGACCATCACAATTTCCCGGCAGCCGGCGATTTTTGCAGGGATGCAGTTCATCAGCACACTGGAGGGGTAGGCCGCCGTGCCGCCGGGCACATAGAGGCCCACCTTTTCGATGGGCATGACCTTCTGGCCCAGCACCACGCCCTCCTCCTCGCTGACCACGAAGCTGTTGGTCAGCTGGCGGCGGTGGAAGGCGGCGATGCGGGCGGCGGCCTCTTTGAGCAGGTCGGCAAGGCCCGGCCCCAGGCTTTCCACCGCCGCGTCCAGCTCCGCCCCGGTGACTTCCAGGGCGGCGAGGTCCGCGTGGTCGAACTGTTTGGCAAAGCGGAAGAGGGCCTTGTCGCCCTCGGCCTTCACCGCCTCGATGATGCCCCGCACCGCCTCGGCCACGTCGGCGGAGTCGTCGGTGCGGGCGAAAATCTCCGCCGGGGAGAGCTTGTCGAAATCATACAGCTTTAAGGTGGATTTTAACATCCTGTGCGTACTTACGGGAAAGAACGCTCGTTCAGTCGAACGCATTTATCGAAAAACACTACCTTGAAAATATCACTTTGGAATCCTTGGCCCAGCAAGCTCAGGTTAGCAAATACTACTTGGCGCACACCTTCGAACAATATTACAAAATATCCCCGATGCAATATGTTCAATCGCTGCGTCTTAATGAGGCGAAGACATTACTCCGTACAACAAATATCCCTACCAGGCGAATTGCTTCTATCGTCGGGTATTCCACACACGGCTACTTTAACCAGCGATTCGTGAAGTTCGAAGGAATGACCCCTACAGAGTACAGAAACATGATGCAGGAAGGGGTTCAAAAGGATGAACACGCAGCGCCTCTTCCTGAAGAATCCATCGGCACGGATAACGAGTGACTTGCGTTCACATAATTCCCCCTGGATTGACTGATGAATCAAGGAGGTCGGCTGACATAGACACGATCATTTACTTCGTCGTGAGCCTTCTCGCAAGTATCTCCGGTGCCATATGCGATATTGGCGGCGGCGTTATAATTAAACCCGTGCTGGATCTCTTGCAGACGGATAGTGTTGCTACAATAAGCTTTCTATCCAGTTGCACAGTTCTGGCTATGAGTTGCTATAGCGTGCTGAAAAACCTGAGCAACGGTGAAAACAGGATAGATTTGCAAATAACCATCCCCCTAGCTGTCGGTGGAGCAGTCGGGGGCGTCGTGGGAAAACAGTCATACAGTTCCATTGCCGCAATGTATCCTAACCCTGATACCGTTGGCGCTTGGCAGGCCGCTTTATTGGCGGTTGTTACCTTCGGCACCTTGGTGTACACATTGTGCAAGAAAAGAATAACTACCCACCACATTGATCATCCGATTGCCTGCACCTTGATTGGATTTGCACTTGGTGTTCTCTCCAGTTTCCTAGGTATTGGAGGTGGCCCAATCAATCTTGTGGTTTTATTCTTCTTTTTCAGTCTGGATACTAAGGCCGCGGCGCTGAGCAGCTTGTTCATTATTCTGTTCAGCCAGCTCTCCAGCATTGGTTTGACCGTGTTTTTCGCCACACCACCTCCGTTTTCCTGGAACAAATTTGTGTTGATGGTAGCCGGTGGCCTTCTTGGCGGTATTGTTGGGCGAAAAATAAACAAAAGCATCAGCAGCAAGTTCGTGGAAAACCTTTTTGCCGTACAGATTGCAATAATAATTGTTATCTGTATCTATAACACATTCAAATTCTTCTAACGATATCAACGGGCTGAAGCAGGCAGCGTCATCTGGCGCCGCCTGCTTTCTTCACGAGATGTTCTTCGCACGGAACTGAGATACCAATTTATAAAATGTACTTCTCTTCAGTCCAAGTCGATGCATGGCAGCAACGGCGGTGATCTGCTTGCTCTCCCACTGACGGTAAACCTCATCCCAGTTCGGCGGATATGCGATGGCCGGGCGTCCAAGGTGAATCCCCTTCTCCTTCGCCACAGCTATCCCCTCCGCCTGCCGCTGCTTGATATCCTCCCATGCCGAGAATATAATTGAAGCAACAGATGCAAGAAGTCGACGGAGGCGTTATGGCAAAGCAGTATAAACTGGCCCGTAAAATGAAAAACATCACTCTGACGGCAGCGGCAAAGGAATTGGGGGTCACGCAGCCTGCGCTCAGTGGCTGGGAGAGTGAACGCAAAGCTCCGTCCGTTGAAGCCGTGATCCGAATGGCCAAGTTTTACGGAGTTACGACGGACTTTCTTCTGGGCCTGACGACCGAAGCTGAACCGAGGAAAGACTGGCTTGCCCCAATTGACCCTTCCGTTCTTCCTGCACTGCATGAAACACCCGTATTCTCTCCCGACAAGGGATGGGCATTCGTTGACGCAGTGTCCAGACAACTAAAGTTCGCGAGCGGTGAGAAGATGTCCTACCAGGATGCAGGTGAGTTGTATATCGTGGCAGCTAATCGGATGCAGCCGATGCTCCCAACGCAAGCTGCCATCTTGAAACAGATCCTGCCGGAATATAAGGAAGTGTGGGTAGAGCCTATTTCAAACGACGCCGTTCTAAAGCAGGAACTTCGTGGTTGGTACCAAGTAAAGAAGAACTACGTGGAAAACTTGGTTGGCCAACGATTCTATTTTGATTTCTATGGAGCCAAGTGGCTCGCCTTTCCGAGCAATTTATGAGGAAGTGCGGAGCTGGTCGGTTCCCTCTCGTATTGCTTGCGACTGTAGATACTGGCTGCGTCTTCAAACCAACAAAATTATTCACTGTGCAAGTACCATGAACGCTGCCTGGCAATATCTGGGCAGCGTTTTATTGTTGGCTTCCAAAGGTCATGCATCACAATGCTCCACAGAAAAGTAGGCTGATAGTTGTTCCGCGCCTATTCGTTCTTTAGAACTATTTGTGGGTCTTTGGATTCTGTATCATTGAGTACCTCCATTCTATACTATCTTTAGAACAATATTACGCTCTGAAGAATGAACGGGAGGTGCTTCAATGGATGCTAAAGCCGTTGGTCGCAGAATTCGGGCGGCGAGAGAAGCAAAAAGTCTGACACAAGAGGATCTTGCCGCACTGGTTGAAATTAGTCCGACTCATATCAGCGTAGTTGAACGCGGTACTAAGATTACACGGATGGACACGTTTGTGGCCATTGCCAATGTGTTGGAGGTGTCTGCAGATTCGCTGCTCCTTGACGTTGTGGATCACGCAATTGAAAGCGTTGCCACCGAGCTTTCCGCATCCATCGAAAAACTCGAACGTGCTGATAAAGTGCGGATACTAAAAGTTGTGAGCGTATTGACTGAGGAGTAAGGAACGGAAGCGCCTAGCTTTCCGTTCCTTTTGTATTCCTCGACAAATTACGTGGGACATCGACCATACTGAAGGATCGCAAGTGTATGGTTCACAAGGCGAAGCCCGCAGTTTGCGCGATGTATCCGTTGGGACGATGCCTTGAGATTACCCAGGAGATCATGGACCGAATTGAGACCGCCGACATCACGCCCCAGTTTATCCTGAATAAAGTCGAATGTGGGGATAACTCGCAGGAGCATACCGTGCGTGATTGGCTGGATTCCTTCGGCATTCCCGTTGTCGACCAGTATTACATCCGCTGGCAGCGGATCGCGATGCACGCGTCGCGGGTTATCAAAAGCGTGGAAGACAGCTGGACCACACGCGGGCTCAATATGTTACTCACTCTCGTTTTCAACGTGCTGTATCTCGGCTACGATATGAAAAAAGAATTTGAACCTCAGTTTACAGAACGGGCTGAAGAGCTGCGCGGTATCCTGAGCAAGATCGAATCCGGCATGGGAGGAGCTGCCAATGCAGGATGAACGGAACCAAAACCAAATCATCCGCAAAGACGCCCGGGAATGCTTCGTGGAAAGCTTGAGCGATGCTTTTTCCTTTAGCAAAGCGCACTTCGCTTTTGCGTCCTATGATGTTTCCCGTCCTGCGGGCCATCGCCAGACCAATTGCATCCACATCTATATCGGTATGGATGAAATCCTCGAAATCTGTCGAAAACTGGAGTGCGGCGAACTGCGGTATCTCCTCCAAAGCAAGAAAAAGGCGAATGATAAAACTCCCCTCTTTCAATGGCTTGGCGGGACATCTGCCGAAAAGCTGCAGAGCTACGGCCGCGCCCGGGCAGATGGGAAAAGCCTGTCCCGGACCGCGCAGCTTGTACCCGGCACCAAGGCGGATCTCATATTCGTGGCGGACAGCGGTCCCGGCGAAACAAACAGCAAAGGGCTGATCGTACCCCGGTTCGGCACTAAACCGGAAAACCATGTGGCTGTAAGCATGAGTTTCGAAACCTTCAGCGAAATGATACTGATGACCAGAGTCCATTTTTGCGCATGGCTCACAACGGAGTATGCGAGGAAGAGCTCACCGGCCGTCGTTCAGGCTGCAGCTGCGCCTGCAGCACCCTTGTTCGAGTCGCCCGATGCGGGCGATAAGTTAATGTTTTAATGTTGCTCACGGCGTGTTTCAAAAATTCACCGTGACGCGAGGGACGGCCAGGTAACCGAGATGGTTGCCTGGCCGTCCTTTCCTTTTGCGCTCAGAGCCGGAATGCATATCTTAATCTCTTGGCTCTCGATTGCCGGTTCCCAGGGCTAAGTCCTTGAGTTCCTGTCTTTCTTATTTGCTTTATGATATAATATCAGCAGACTATATTTCGGCAGCGATCATCGCTGACTGACAGGAGGTATCTCATGCGACCCGATCTCCATTGGCTGGAGGATCCCACCGTCTGGCAAGTTAACAGACTGGATGCTCATTCCGACCACATCTGGTATCATCAAGGCAAAGATTTGCGGCAAAGCCTGGACGGACCTTGGCGCTTCGCCTGGAGCCCCTGCCCAGCCGACCGCCCCGAAGGCTTCTGGAATGACGATTATCATTTAGATGGCTTTGGCATGATCCAAGTCCCAGGCCACATCGAGCTTCAGGGCTACGGTCAAGTGCATTACACCAACGCCATTTACCCCTGGGATGGCGTTGCCGATCTGCGTCCCCCCCACATCGATTGGAACGATAACCCTGTAGGCAGCTATGTTCGATTCTTCGATTTGGATGAGCCTCTGCGGGGCAAACGGGTATGCATCTCGTTCCAGGGTGCGGAGCAGGCCATCTATGTATGGCTCAACGGCCAGTTCGTGGGCTATGCGGAGGACAGCTTCACTCCTTCCGACTTTGACCTAACCCCCTACATTAGGGAGCAGGGCAATCGCCTGTGTGTGGAGGTATACAAGCGCAGCAGCGCTGCTTGGATCGAGGATCAGGACTTCTTCCGATTCTCTGGGCTGTTCCGCTCGGTATATCTGTACGCAAAACCGGCGCTGCATCTGGAGGATCTGTGGCTGCGCCCCACGCTGGAAACGAACGGCACCGGCAGCCTGCGGATGCGTCTGAAGCTGAGCACTGTTTGTCCCGGTCTTATGACTGATCCCACCCAGTGCCAGGTGCATTGCCGGGTAGACACGCCTCAAGGGCAGCCGCTGTTCAACGGCCCTCTGACCTTAATCTCCGGCGAGGAAGGTACTCTGGAGGCCGAACCTCTGGCTCTTGGGCCGGTGCAACCTTGGCAATACGGCAGCCCTTTCCTGTACCCGGTAACCTTGACCCTGTTCGATACGGCCGGGGTTGAGCAGGAGACAGTGCCCGCACGAACCGGGTTCCGGCGGTTCGGTATCGAGAACGGCATCATGGTGCTGAACGGCGAACGACTCATTCTGAAAGGCGTCAACCGGCACGAGTGGAGTGCCGAAAAGGGCCGCGCCATCGATGCAGAGGATATGCACCGGGATCTGCGAGCAGTGCTGGGCGCGGGCGTCAACGCGGTGCGTACCTCCCATTATCCCAATCAAAGTCTGTGGTATGATCTGTGCGATGAGGCTGGCATTTACCTGATCGACGAGGCCAATCTAGAAAGCCACGGCTCCTGGCAACGACTTGGTGCAGTCGCCCCAGAATGGAACGTACCGGGCTGTCTGCCCGAATGGGAAGGCTGTGTGGTGGATCGGGCCCGATCGATGTTCGAGCGGGACAAAAACCATCCCAGCATTCTCTTCTGGTCCTGTGGCAATGAGAGCTATGCGGGCACCTGTATCCAGGCCATGGCCAACTTCTTCCGCAACTGTGACGACAGCCGCCTGGTACACTACGAAGGAGTGTTCCATAACCGGGCGTTCGATGATATCAGCGACGTGGAAAGTCGGATGTACGCCACGCCGGACGAGATCCGGGAGTATCTGACCGGCCCGAATCCGAAGCCCATGCTGTTGTGCGAGTATATGCATGACATGGGCAACTCTCTGGGCGGCATGGAGGAATATATCCGACTGCAGGAGGAGTTTGCCCAGTACCAGGGCGGCTTTATCTGGGACTTCAAGGACCAGGCCCTTTGGCACACCGATCCTTTGGGCCGGCGAGTGCTGGGCTACGGCGGCGATTTCGGCGACCGGCCAACCGATTACAATTTCAGCACCAATGGCATCCTGTTTGCGGACGGGCGAGAAAAGCCCGCCATGCAGGAGGTGCGCTACTGGTATGCAGACGAGAAAACCCGCCGTCGGCAGGATGAGGCCAACGCCCGGGCCCGGCAACTGGCAGAAACGGAACTGAACGAGGAGCGCAAGGCCGCCGCCATGAAGGCGGGGGCGGCCCCCTCGCTGCGCATTGCACGGGGTGACGGAAACCTGGGCGTGTACGGCAAAGATTTCTCGGTGCTGTTCTCCTACCAGGAGGGCGGGCCGGTAAGCCTGCGGTACAAAGGGGTGGAATGGATGTTCCGGGCGCCGCGTCCGGCGCTGTGGCGCGCCCCCACCGAGAACGATATCGGCTGCAGATTCCCCCAGAAGAGCGCCGTCTGGCGTGCGGCCGACCAGTATCTGCGCTGCAGCGGCTGGGAGATCCTGCACGCGGAGGCGGACGCGGCCACCATCCGGTACAGGTTCACCCTGCCGGCGGTGCCGCAGGCTACGGCGGAGGTCTGCTATACCGTAAACCGGCTGGGTGAGATCCAGGTGCGTGCGGCTTTCCACGGCGCGGCGGGCCTGCCGGAGCTGCCCTGTTTCGGTCTGCGCTTTTCCACCCCGGCCCCGGTGGACCGAGTGGATTGGTTGGGCCTCAGCGGCGAGACCTATCCTGACCGGTGCAAGGGCGGAGTGTTCGGGCTGCACAGCGAGGTTCCGGCCCAGGCGGCATACCTGGTGCCGCAGGAGTACGGCTGTCATGTGGATACGGTGCGGGCGATGCTGCACCGGCTGACCCCCGGCCTGGCTGACGCGGGCCGGCTGGAATTGGCCATGGAGCATGAGGCGTTCACCTTCTCGGCAGTGCCCCATACCCCTGGCCAGCTGGAAGAAGCCTGGCATCAAGAGGAATTGCCTCCCTCGGCCCGCACGGTGGTGTCGGTGTACGGCGCCATGCGCGGCGTGGGCGGCATCAATACCTGGGGCGCGGACGTGCAGCCGCCCTGGCGGATTAGTGCCGAGGGTGAACATGTGCTGGCTTTCCGCCTTTGCCCTGGACGATAAATCAAAAGAGCGACGAGACAGCCCTTTGAAAGGGGTGTCCCGTCGCTCTTTTCTAAAGGAATTACATTCTGATTGCTTATCATGCGGGTTCACTCCTTGCTTTCTCGTTAAGGGGTATATTGACCACCGGAGATCAGCGGCTGCAGGTACGCAACGATGAAGCCCAGCGAGTTCAGTACAAGCCAAGTGATAACAATGCGCTTGAGCCAACCGGTAGCTTCGTCAACAGCCCGCTGATTCCGGGAAACCATGCGGATGATCAGTGCGATAGATGCCACTGTTACGGCGACAATCGTGCTGATTGCGATTAGCTCGCCATAGATGTCTTGCATAATCGTGGACATACGTCCCCAAATAGTTCCGCCTGTTGATGTGGTTCCACCTGTCGAAGCATCATCAGCAAATACCGGCTGAGCAGTAAGCATCGTCATGTAGAGGATGCTGGAAACAAAGCAAAGTAGCGTTTGTAAACGCTCTCTGCACAGAAAAAAGAGCTTACGCATTGATTTATCCTCCTGCTTTGTAACTAAAATGCCGCTTCCAAAGCACCGGGCTTCAAAAGCGGCTTTTCGTTGTGTCCCAATTTCGGACAATACAAGTATAGCTTTTTCGCAATTCCATGTCATCGGCGAGCACCTGGCCAATTTTGCGCCATTTTTGTGCCATCACTTTTTCACTTTTCTCCTTCAAGCAAAGTGAGAATCTCAAGCCATGATTCCAGCTCGCTTGAGGGAGCTGCCCACAAACGAATTGAAAGAATTGTAATGGCCTGCTGACGCAGCCTGTAGTAATGCCGCGAGGAAATATCCAAGCGATACAGGAGATCCGAGTGGCTGAGTTTTTCCGGCACCAAATAAGTCTGATAGATGAGTTCATACATCATCGGCCCATTATCCGGTTTGCGTTTCAGGACACTGAGGGCTTCGTTGACTCGATCCAGCAGCAGCCGTGATTTCTTGATGCTCTCCAAACGACTTTCCAGCTTGCGATTCCCAAGGCTCAATTCCAGGTCCATCCGTCCAAGCAGCGAGTCCAGGTTCATAAGCGGATCGTCCAGTTCAGCAGCGACAGTATCCGGAAAGCACTCCAATACCCATACGATATTCCGGTACTGTTCCAGCAGGAGCCGGGTATTGTGGTACATCCGGCGTTGCCGCTCTTGCTGCGCCTGGCGAATGCGTTTGTCCTTGATTTGTCCATTCCCGATGATCCCTCTCTGTGTAAGCAATTCGATCAGTGCGTCCGATTTTTCCTGGCTCTGCTGTCCTGCTGGCGTCTGCTGTGCAGATTCGCCGATTCTTTCTGTGTTCATAGCAACTCTCCTTATCTCGTTGTTCATCAGCTGCAGGTTCTCTGCGAAGAATATCGCACACCCGGCAGTCATAGTTACAGTTCTTGCAATTCCAGCACAGAGAAACATACGCGTATTTTATAACGGGTGAAACTGCAACGCGACCCTCTTGTGCTGCTGTGGCGACGTTATTCCTCTCGGCAGTCAAGGTCCTGCTGTGCCACAAAACCATCTTGCAGAGACGGACATGATCGCTGCCTTTGGCATGCGTATTTTTGCCCAAAATGCGTATTCCGCTTAAAATGCGTTCAATTTCAGCCTGCTCCGGCAGGGAAAAGGGTTGATCCGCTGGGTACGTTGAATTAAAAATCAGGCATCCGTAGGAGCCAGGCAGTCTGTAGAGAGGGAAGTCTGACTCGTGCTTTTTGAAAAATCGCCAGACCTTTGTGCGCTCCCACCCCCAGCGGCGCCCAAGAGTTTCCAACGTCAGCACTGCGCCGTAGTCGCCAAACTGAACTGTTGGTGCCATGAAAGAAAACGCATTGCGGGAATCCTGCCAAGTTGTGTGTCACCAGAGATCCAGCAATGCGTCTGCTTCTTCAAATTTGTAATTTTGGCGAACAAGCCTTTGGGTGATCGATCGGGGAAGGCAAAGGAATCCATAGCCGTTTGTTGCGAATACCGTGCCTGATGTGCAACCCTGGCCGGAGCAGCAAATGACCCAGTCACAGATTTGATACTCCAGGTGCTTCGTCTTCTCGTTTAAGATGTATTTGATATAGCCGAGTTCCTGGAGACAGTCCATGATCTGAAGGGCCTGTGTACGGTGCCTGACCCCAAGAATGCTCTTCAGTCCAACGATGCCGCCAGACCACATCCCGGGAATCACTTCGTTGCGATATCCGCAGTAGTTGGCTGTGCCCTTCCGGAACGCTGCCCGCGCTGCCAGCTTTGCCCAATATCCTAAAATGCCCTTGCCCTGGGGGAGCTGCGCTCTGAGTAGTTTGACCCAGCGGTATCTCAGCAGACACTTCATCCTTTGGACCCTCCTGATACGATTATTTTGCCGACTGTTGTATGGCTTAGAGACGAACGATGAGACCTTCGATGTTTGAGGTCTTGATTCCAACCAAATACCATCTGTCGCTCAGTTCGATCCGGGTGGGCACCCAGCGGCGGCCGATCAACACGTCCATTGTTGTGCCGCAATGCAGCCCGCCATAATAATCATCCAATCCGAAGCGTATCTCCATTCGATCATTCTTCTGATCATAAACTAAAACTCCTTTTTTCACTGCAAATACCTCCAAAAAAATGCGCCCGATAATGCTATCGGGCGCATACAAACTATTTTTCTTGCTATCAGACTGTGACAAACCGTGGCACATTTGTCCATATGGACCGGAGCCATTCCCAAGCAGTTTTACCTCAGCTTTGGCCTCTGAAACCAGCGATTTTTGTAACCCATTCCGTAACCCATTTTCGTGAAAAAAGGGCTGTTAACCCCTTGTTAACCCATTAAAACCGTTACAAAAGATGCCGAATTTTGCCAACCCCTATCAAAAGAAAAACCGCGGAACTGGCGTAGTTCCGCGGTTTTCTGATGCTTTTGAGAAAGTTTAGCGCTTGCTGAACTGGGGAGCGCGACGAGCGGCTTTGAGGCCGTACTTCTTGCGCTCCTTCATACGAGGATCGCGGGTCAGGAAGCCAGCCTTCTTCAGAGCAGGACGCAGGTTCTCGTCGTACTGCAGCAGGGCGCGGCTCAGGCCGTGACGGATGGCGCCGGCCTGGCCGGAAACACCGCCGCCGTTCACGCGGACCACGATGTCGAACTTGCCTTCGACCTCGGCCACAGCCAGGGGCTGACGAACGATCAGCTTCAGGGTCTCCAGGCCAAAGTAATCGTCGATGTCACGATCGTTGATGGTGATCTTGCCGGTGCCGGTGTAGACGCGAACGCGGGCAACGGAATTCTTACGACGACCGGTGCCGTAGAAATAAGGTTTCGTCTCGTACATATTCTATTGCCTCCTATTAAAACTCGTAGACTTCGGGCTTCTGGGCGGCGTTCAGGTGCTCAGCGCCCTTGTAGCAGCGCAGGCGGGTCATGGCCTTGGCGCCCAGGGTGTTGGCGGGGATCATGCCCTTCACCGCAACGTACATGGCCTTGTCGCTGTTCTCAGCCATCAGGGTCTTGTACTGGGTCTCTTTCAGGCCGCCGATCCAGCCGGAATGGGTGCGGTAGTACTTCTTCTCCAGCTTCTTGCCGGTGAGGACCGCCTGGTCGCAGTTGATGATGATGACATGGTCGCCGCAGTCCACATTGGGGGTGAAAGTGACCTTGTTCTTGCCGCGCAGCAGCACGGCGGCTTTGGCGGCAACGCGGCCGAGGGGCTTGCCCGCGGCGTCGATCACATACCACTTGCGCTCGGTCTGGGCGGGTTTAGCGAGAGTAGTGCTCATTTGCTGTTCCTCCTGATTTTCTTTTCGTGCCAAAAGGCGCGTGAATGCGGTTTGGCGCACATCGGCGCAAGGTTGATTATAACCGAAAGCCAAAGCCGCGTCAAGCACTTTTTTCGATTATTTTGATTTAATCCCGGCTCGCTCGCTTATTCTCTCTCATACTCTCTCATTCTCTCGTTTGCTCACTTTCTATTTTTTCAAATTTTCGCGCAAAGTTTGTGCAGATTGCCCCGTATGTGGTATAATGACCGGGAAAAGCGCCTCTTTGCCCCTTGCGGCATGGAGCGCTCGTCTTTATAATACATTATATGGAAGGGGGCTGCCCCATGCAGCGTCTGGAAGGACTGATGCGCAAAGCCATTCAGGAATACGGCATGATCGCGCCCGGCGACCGGGTGTGCGTGGGCGTTTCCGGCGGCAAGGACAGCGTGGCCCTCACGGTGGGCCTTGCCCGCCTGCGGGAGTATCTGGGCATCCCCTTCGAGGTGGTGGCCGTGAGCCTGGACCCCCAGTTCGGGAACACCCCCACGGATTACTCGCCGCTGGAACAGCTGTTCGCGGAGTATAACGTGGAGTACCACATCCGCCGCAGCGAGATCGGCCACGTGGTGTTCGATTTGCGCCAGGAGAAGAACCCCTGCGCCCTCTGCGCCAAGATGCGCCGGGGCCTTTTGCACAACACCGCGAAAGAGCTGGGCTGCAACCGGGTGGCCCTGGGCCATCACCTGGACGACGCGGTGGAGACCTTTTACATGAACCTCTGGGGCGAGGGGCGGCTGGGCTGCTTTTCGCCGGTGACCTGGCTGTCCCGCAAGGAGCTGTATCTCATCCGGCCCATGGTGCTGGCCACCGAGGCCGAGGTGCGCCGGGCGGTGCGGGAACTGGACCTGCCGGTGGTGAAGAGCGCCTGCCCCGCGGACGGCGCGACCCGCCGCCAGGAGATGAAGGATTACGTGGCGGCCATGGCCAAAAAGGACCCGGCCTTCCGCCAGAAGATGCTGGGGGCCCTGCAGGATGCCGGTCTGGACGGCTGGGCTCCCCTGCCCGGCACCGAAGGCCGCAGAGCCCGCCGGTGAGCGCGGGCCATTCCGCCGCCTGATGGCGGCAAGCGAGGTGTTACCATTGGAGTTTGAAAAGCACTGCTGGGCCGAGGTGGACCTGGACGCCCTCGCCCATAACTTTAAGCTCATCGCGGCCCACGCCGCCCCCGCCAAGGTGTGCGCGGTGGTGAAGGCCGGGGCCTACGGCCACGCCGACGGCATGGTGTGCCAGACGCTGCAGGCCGCCGGGGCCGAATGGTTCGCGGTGAGCTGCCTTGCCGAGGCGCTGCACCTGCGCTCCGGCGGGGTGACGGGGCACATCCTCATCCTGGGCCACACCGCCCCCGCCTATGCCGCCCAGCTTATCAGCAACGACCTGACCCAGGCGGTGTTCAGCGGGGCCTACGCCCAGGCGCTGAGCGAGAACGCCCGGGCCGCCGGCGGCCGGGTGAAGGCCCATCTGAAGGTGGACACCGGCATGGGCCGGCTGGGCTTTGACGCCCGCAGCGAAGAGCACATCGACGCCTGCGTGTCCGCTTTGGCGGGCTGCTGCGGCCTGCCGGGCCTCCAGGTGACGGGCCTGTTCCAGCACTTCGCCGTGGCGGACAGCCACGCCCCCGAAGACATCGCCTACACCGCCGGCCAGCACGACCGGTTCGTGAAGGTGGCGGAGGCGCTGAAGGGCCGGGGCGTCGCCCTCGAGACCGTTCACTGCTGCAACTCCGCCGCCCTCACCGAGCACCCGGAATGGGGCATGGACCTGGTGCGGCCGGGCATCATCCTCTACGGCTGCGACCCCAGCGACGAGGTGCACTTTGAAGGCCTGCGCCCGGTGCTGCGCTTAAAGGCCCGGGTGAGCCAGGTCAAGACCATCGAGGCGGGCCAGTCGCTAAGTTACGGCCTGCTCTACACCGCACCCGCCCCCCGCCGGGTGGCCACCCTCTGCGTGGGCTACGCCGACGGCTACCCCCGCAGCCTGACCAATCAGGGGGTGTGCAGCATCCACGGCCAGAGCGCCCCGGTCATCGGCCGGGTGTGCATGGACCAGCTGATGGTGGACGTAACCGACCTGGACGGCGTGGACGCGGGCGACGAAGCCTGCATCTTCGGTGCGCCGGGCTGTGACACCATCGAAGATGTGGCCCGCAAGGCGGGCACCATCCCCTACGAGATCATGTGCGCGCTGGCGCTGCGGGTGCCCCGGGTCTACCTCAAGGGCGGCGAGGCCGTGGGGCTGGCGGACTATCTGAACCAGACTTCATTCTGACGCATCGGAGGGCAGAAAAATGAGCAAGCTGCTTGTGGTGGTGGACTACCAGAAAGACTTTGTGGACGGCGCGCTGGGCTACCCCGGCGCGGAGGCGCTGGAAGGCCCTCTGCACGACAAGGTGAAAGCGGCGCTGGCCGACGGCTGGAAGGTTATCTTCACCCGGGACACCCACGCCCCCGATTATCTTGATACCCGGGAGGGCCGTTTTCTGCCTGTGCCCCACTGCATCGAGGGCAGCGAGGGCTGGCACCTTTACGGCAGGCTGGCCGAATTTGAGACGGCGGACAGCGAAAGCATCGCCTTTGTGGACAAGCCCACCTTCGGCAGCATGGAGCTGCCCGAGGCGGCCCGCGCGCTATGCGGCGGCGAGCCGGAGGAGATCGCCCTGTGCGGCGTGGTCACCAACATCTGCGTGGTGAGCAACGCGGTGGTGCTGCACTCCGCCTTTCTTTCCAGCACCATCACCGTGCTGAAAGACCTGTGCGGCACCGGCGACAACGCCATGGGCCAGAAGGCCCTGGACCTGCTGGCGGGCATGGGCTACAACGTGATTTAAAACAAGCGCCGGGGCTGCCCGGCTTCACACCTGTTTTTTGGAGGGGACCTGTTTGTCGAAAAAGAACATCCGCAATTTCTGCATCATCGCCCACATCGACCACGGCAAGAGCACCCTGGCCGACCGCATTCTGGAAAAGACCCACAGCGTGGATGAGCGCCAGATGGAGGACCAGCTGCTGGACAACATGGAGCTGGAGCGGGAGCGTGGCATCACCATCAAGGCCCGGGCGGTAACGCTGGACTACACCGCCCGCAGCGGCGAGCACTACGAGTTCAACCTCATCGACACCCCGGGCCACGTGGACTTCGGCTACGAGGTGAGCCGCAGCCTTGCCGCCTGCGAGGGCGCGGTGCTGGTGGTGGACTCCACCCAGGGCGTGGAGGCTCAGACGCTGGCCAACACCTATCTGGCGCTGGAGCATGACCTGGAGCTGGTGCCCATCCTGAACAAGATCGACCTGCCCAGCTCCGAGCCGGACCGGGTGGCCAAAGAGGTGGAGGACGTGATCGGCCTGCCCTGCATGGACGCGCCCCGGGTGAGCGCCAAGATGGGCATCGGCATCGAGGACGTGCTGGAAAAGGTCATCACCGACATCCCCGCCCCCAAGGGGGACGAGACCGCGCCGCTCAAAGCCCTCATCTTCGACAGCGTCTACGACAGCTACAAGGGCGTCATCGTCTACATCCGGGTGTTCGAGGGCACGGTGAAGCCCGGCGACACGGTGCGGATGATGGCCACCGGCGCGGAGTTCACCCTGGTGGAGGTGGGCCGCATGGGCGCCACCAGCCTGATGCCCTGCGACCATCTGGAGGCGGGCGAAGTGGGCTACCTCACCGCCAGCATCAAGAACGTGCGGGAGACCCGCGTGGGCGACACCGTGACCCTGGTGTCGGACCCCACCCCCGAACCCCTGCCCGGCTACCGCAAGGTGACGCCGATGGTGTTCTGCGGCATCTACACCGTGGACGGTGCGAAGTATCCCGATTTGAAGGACGCGCTGGAAAAATTGCAGCTGAACGACGCGTCTTTGAGCTTTGAGCCGGAGACCAGCGCGGCGCTGGGCTTTGGCTTCCGCTGCGGTTTCCTGGGCCTTTTGCACCTGGACATCATCACCCAGCGGCTGGAGCGGGAGTTCGACCTGGACCTCATCACCACCGCCCCCAGCGTGGAATACCGCTTCACCCTCACCGACGGCACCGTTCTCACCATCGAGAACCCGTCGGACTACCCCGACCCGGGCCGCATCGCCAAGCAGGAAGAGCCCTATGTGGACGCTCACATCTACACCCCCACCGAGTATGTGGGCAGCCTGATGGACCTGTGCCAGGACCGGCGGGGCACCATGATCGACATGAAGTATCTGGACGCCGAGCGGGTGGACCTGCACTATGAGCTGCCCCTGGGCGAGATCGTCTACGACTTCTTCGACGCCATCAAGAGCCGCAGCCGTGGCTACGCCAGCTACGACTACGAGATGAAAGGCTTCAAGGAGAGCAAGCTGGTCAAGCTGGACATGCTGCTCAACGGCGACATGGTGGACGCGCTGAGCATGGTGGTCCACGCGGACAAGGCCTACGCCAAGGGCCGCCGGCTGGCCGAGCGGCTGAAGGAAAACATTCCCCGCCAGATGTTTGAAATTCCCATCCAGGCGGCCATCGGCGGCAAGGTCATCGCCCGCGAGACGGTGAAGGCCATGCGCAAGGACGTGCTGGCCAAGTGCTACGGCGGCGACATCACCCGAAAGAAAAAGCTGCTGGAAAAGCAGAAGGAAGGCAAAAAGAAGATGCGTCAGCTGGGCAGCGTTTC
>OLRN01000611.1_pt1 | contig 25119 bp, 15 predicted proteins | sample 1673001 | NCBI WGS metagenome assembly OLRN01 (sample SAMEA3136745, study PRJEB25190) | human gut metagenome | biome: human gut; feature: human-associated habitat; material: faeces | place: Austria | collected 2013 | reverse complement strand
CCTTTTTCTTTAATTCAGCTCCCATTAATTCATCATTTATCATATCCACTGCTTCAGAAATCGTAAGAGCATCGTATGCCTGTACCTCTGGAAGTTCATCTTTAATCTTTTTAGTAAGTCGATTCAATTTTTTAACTGATAAGGTTATATTTGTACGATTTTCTTTATATTGATACCTAGATAACATATCATACTTTATATTCAAAATATCGGAAAATAGTTTGTAGTTTCCTACCACCAATATACACAGTTTTTCTCTTGCACGAGAAATCGCCTGATACAATAACTTATAAAATAGCAAATCTGGATTTGGATGCTCTTTTCCTTGTATCCTTCTCTCTTTGTCATATCTAAAGTTTTCATCCATCATAATCATGACTTTATCATATTCTTGTCCTATAACATGATGTGTATCATAAGTGCTAGGATATAAGTCAATCGAATTCTTATAGTACAGTGATTGCGTATATGAAATAAATACATATCCCTTCTCATCATACAAGTAAATCAGCTTCATTGCCTCTTCTGTACTATTCGCAAACAGTACATCAATATCTGAATAATCCATATATCCTCTTGCCCGGTTATTCAAATTTATCAGTGTTCCTGTAAAAGAAGCTATTTCTTTACTTGTTCTAATTTTATCTGATAACATATATTCCATAAATCCATCAACTTTTTGCAGCATAGATGGAATGTTTCTATTTTCCTCCGTTTTTGATAACGACTGTACATAATCATAAGCAAAAATTACAGTTTTAGATTCAGAACTCACTTCCTCTATTATTTTTTCAAATGTTGATGTATAGATCCTTTGAGATTCATCTACAAATATATATTGATATTTTTTTAAGATTTTCGCTCCATCACCATTCAGTTCTTTTGCCGAAAAAACATCCACATTCTTCCATTGCATATTTAGGACTTTGTGTCCATTACATAAAATACCGCTATGAATCAGGCAACAGGTTGAGCCTCTTTCTGCTATTTCTTTAATCGTATCATATAACAAAAGTGTCTTGCCTGTTCCCGCTTTTCCTGTTATCCCTAAAATGTGTTCTCTATCATTAAGCAAAATCAAATTTACTATTTTTTTCTTTATATCATGTTGTTGATTCGTCAAAAAATAATCACCAGACATAAATTTTTGAGGTGTATTCAACGGAGAAATCAGGTAATTATTCGCTTGAAACAAAGATTCGATATTCTCCCCAAGACTCGTTTGAAATAACTGCATAGTATCTTTTAAGTCATCCATCTCAACGAGACGAATTCCACTTTGGGTATATTTATATAATTCTTTTGTGGATTCAACAAAAGTATACAATTGCACATTTGGTGCTAAATGTTTCAGGTAATATTTATTCTTTTCTAATTGATTTTGAATAGCCTCTACACCTACATCTTCACTTTTTAATTCAATATTTAAAACAAGATTATCCTTATCAAGTTTTATCAAATCAAATTCTTTTCCAATCTGCTCTATTATAAATGAAGCAAAAAAATTTTCAAAATCCCTTACTTCAGCACCTATATCTAGTAACAAATTAACAAGGGTTTTTATTGCCTCAAATTCTTGTGATTTTACATTTAGTTTTTTTGTCCTTTGTGACAGAATATTTTCGAATTCAGTAGCCATATCTTCTTGTATTCTTGAATATGTATATATATTTATTGCTTTCATACTCCCTTATCCTCTGCATATCATTCTAATTTATTTATAAAATCAAACGCTCTTCCCATCAATCAATTCTAAGAGCTCAAATATTTTGCTTTGTTTTTTATTCGTTCCCAAATCGTCCTTAAAACCAGTTGCTTCTATCGCATCATTTGGATATATGCCCCAAATCACCATAACCCAGTCAGCCAAGCAGTACATATATTTCCCTTTTTTATAGTGAAAAGAGTTTCATACTTCTTGTGGCAACTCTCATAAATATAATAGTAGAGTTTCTAATATAATTACGGGTCTCTTTTCTCTAAAAGGCAGAAGGTCTCACAATTCTTAGAAGCTGTGATTCGGATACTCGAAAAGTATAGTTTAGCCTTGGCGGAAGCATAATACTTCCTGCCCAAACAATTCATAAACTATATTGTTAAATTTTTAAATCTGCTTCACGACTTACTTATCCGATTGTACCATATTTTAGGACTTAGATATATTCACGCATCTCCAGAAAGAGAAAAATTTTATTGGTGATGAGCACTGCCAATAATAATGCCCTTAAGAAACGTTACCTCAAGAGCTTTATTATTAACAGTGTGTTAGCTAATTATTTTAATTGTCCAGCCTACAGCCTCCAGTAATTCCTGCGCTTTATCATCTACGAACTCTATCGGAATAGCAAGGCATAATAGTGCTTTTGCACGTGTCATGGCTACATACTGACATTTCAACCGACTTTGGTTGGCCCCTATTGATTTTGGTGGCTTATCACACAGATATTTTAATATCTTTTTCATATTGTGCGCTTTTGAAAAAGTTTCCAAAACTAAAGTTGCCAAATGTGTCCTTCCTTTTACTGAATGAATACTGCCAAATTCCAAATCAACACACCGCTCACTATTCTTTTCCCTGTAAATGTAATGGTTAGGTAATACTTTTAACGTTTTCTCCTGATCATCATATTTTAAATCAGTGGCTGCTGTCCATAAAACAAAGCTTTTTGCTTTACTATTTATCTTCAAATCAAACTGGTCCAAAATATCTTCTATAATACACTGTATATTTCCCCAATTTTCCTCAGTTGAGATATCCGCAGCAAACAACCGAAAAAAGTCTTTTCTTATTGCCAATTGTTTTTCCTCCGGAAGTTGTTTAGCGATTGCAGAAAAGGGATTATTGTTTGCTATTATAAAATTTTGACCCTTTGTTATATTAATCAGTCTCCGAATACCTCTTGCACTCCAGTCTATAAAACCACATAATTCTCCATTCTTTTCAAACTCGTAACGTCCCATTCTAATATACTCTATTAGTCGATTCGGGTTTGTATTCTTGCTCATTTTATTTGCCTCATAACATGGCCAATAATCATATATACCTTTGGGAAACTGTTTTTCAGAGGTATCATCTTTCTTAACATGAACCATACCTACAACGTGACAGCCAGCCTTTCTATTTTTTAATAATTCCGCGTCAGAGAATGTATTTAAAACAAGCTGTCCAAATTCCTCAATTACTTGTGGAGCCTTATCTTTAGAAAACAAATAAATAGTATGGCAACTTTCTCTTTCAGTAAATTCATTTTGTGTACCTATCATTTGCTCAGACGAAACAGCTACCGTATTGGCTAAACGAGCTATCCTATTATCAAATCTTTGGCTTTCGTTAAGTATTAACGGTGCTATCCTTGGAAATTCCGGCTTATCGACAACTTCATTAACATAATTATAAATTGCTTGATTACGGTCGCCAAATCCTTGTTGAATTGTTATACCATCCAACTCTGGAAACGCTTTATGAAGCAATTCCCATTGAAATGAATTGGTATCTTGTGCTTCATCAATAAAAACAATTGGGAACCGCTGTTGTAGGCCAATAGATAAAGAATCGCACTCTTCCAACGCCTGTTTGGAATATAGCAACATCTCATCAAATGTAAAATTCCCATTTTGTTGAGACTCTTGTATTATGTCTAATATAGTTTGATAATATTTGTTTGTTGAAGGTAAATTAATCTGACCTATTTCACCGCTATGACTACAAATTTGTTCATTAACATGCAAATGTTCTAAATACAATTTTGCTTTATAGGGAACTTTGCTCCATCGCTGTTCTTTAACAATATTTGAATCTATTAAATTCATGGAAATGCCATTAGAACGGAGCCAAGGTAAAGCAACAAAGGTATCAAAAAAGGAATGAAGGGTACCAATAAAGTGTGGATACATCAAAAGCTTTTTCCCTATATCCGTATTACCTAATCGCTCCTCAATTTCTTCACGGGCAACATTTGTATGGGACAAAACACATATTCCCGCATTAGTATATGACCACTTCTTTGCCAATATCGCCAATTTAGCAATCAGTATAGTTGTTTTTCCACTTCCCGGGAATGCTTGAATATCTATTGATTCCAAATTTTTGATAATATCAGATCTGTTACCATCAAAACGGAAGCCCATTATAGATTCAACCCATGTAACATCCTCGTCTGTAATTTCTATTTGTTTTAGTCTATCAATCCCCATCTCTATTCCTCTGTGACATATTTTATGGCCTCTACCAAATATGATGGCAATGCCTCATTCAACTCTTCCAATTTTCCAGTAAATGTTTCTTCCAATTCAAACGCAAACTGTTGAGCAAAGTCCGCTTTGGATGCGATTTTTCCAGCAAAGAAATTATAAAAATAAGATGACTTCTCTTCAAGAGTAGGTAACTTATCAATATCTGCTGTTATAGATTTTATCTTGTCAACCCAATTTTTTTCAACATAACTTACTTTTACAATTGCTTTTATCAATGCCCCTTTCATGTTAGTATACTGCAAACCTGCAAAAGCCAAATCATATTCTAACGTCCAATGATCAGCAACGAATGTTAAAACCTGTTGTCCATCAGCTTTTTGTTTGATATCTTTGATATGAGAAGCTGCTTCTTCTGGCGTAAAATCAGCTTCCGCTCTCCAATTTCTATATTTCTTCTTGGGCCATGACGTTGGATCTAATGTATATTCGTCATTTATACAAATATGCGGAGCACAGTCTGGCATTATGTCTCTATCAGTAACACAAGCAACTTTAATATCCAGTAGAGTATCACCATCAACACGTTGGAAAATACCTGCATAGCGACGCAGTCCTGTACTTCTTACATCAACCAATGATGTTCCAAAATCTGTAAAATTGCGCCCCAGTAATTTTGCGATTGTAGGAAGTAATAATGCTTCTCCTGGACCTTCAACAATAATTACACTTCTTGCAAAAAACAAATTTGCTTTAGTTGCATCCAAATATTTCTCCAAGAATTTATAATCATCTTTTTTTAGCTTGGTATGCCCTTCTGCCATCGGAAACACTTGTCCATTTTTTACTAATATTATATTCCCCAGTTTAACAACCGAAGCTAATAATGGAGAATGTGTTGTCATAATAATCTGTTGATTTTTGCTTTCCGCCTCATTTTCTAGTGATTGAATCAGTTTCAATTGTCTTTGCGCGTGTACATGTGCCTCCGGTTCTTCAACAAGCAAAAAAGAGGATTTTTTTGCGGCTTCGGCTTCTCTATGTAAAAGCAATTCACATGCCATACTCATGATATTACTTGTGCCTAATCCAACCTTCCCCTGCATAGCACTTGCATTTTTATCTACGGCTAAGTCGAGTTTTTCGAGAAGAGTTATCATTTTTTGTAGATCATTGCTATTAGTCCCAGCCACTTCAAATCTAGTTTTAATAGTATCCTTTTTAAGTAACATTTGACTACTTAGAATTTCTGTCAAATTTTCATTTACGGCTTTAATGGCTGAATGGGCTTCCAATAAACTATTCGATAAATTGGTGATACCAATTAACGATAATTTGTGCAAATCCATGCCTTCTTGAAATTCGTTTTCACCATTATTTAATCCTGAAATATTATGAACAATTTGAGATAATCGTGAATGTTTTCCCGACTGCATATCACTATACGCATCTCTCAACGCCCGTAGATAAGTAACGCGAAGCAGTTCCCGTGCCTCTGCTGACGGTACAGGGCCATTTCCGTCTTTTCCCGTAGATATTGATGAAATAGGACGTGGCGGTTTAAATGATGTCAAATATTTACACCTCCAATGTAAATAAAGACAAGGCACCTTTGATTTTTCTTGATCTTCATATGTCAAGCACTCCAAGAATGAAGCCTGTTCTTCAGATGACAAATTTGAAAATTTACACATAATACTTATTTCCAAAGAAATATCTTCCTTATAAAAATCATCTGTCTCTATGCGAATCCACCCCAGATCAGTTGTGCCTAAAACAATTCTGATTGCATCCATTATCGCTGATTTACCTGAATCATTTTCACCAACCAGTATGGTTAAACCCGGATTAAAACTGATAATATGTTCACTGTCATCAAAACATCTAAAATTGCTGATTTTCAGTAAAGATAAATACATTATCATACCCCCATTTTATTAATTTTTATACTTACTACTATAAATATCAGTCTCACTAATACCCATAACGATTTCTAGTAAATATATTCTTATCATCATCCGCTTTATCATGTTCTCTTTTCCCAAAGAATTCGTCCTCACGACTAACGATAGGATCAAACCAATCAGCTTTATCCGAAGCCCATTTAATCCATTTAATCATTTCTTCTGTAAGCGGCTGAGACTGTGTGACAGCACTTATGTATGTTCTAATCTTGCAGGCCATCTCATAATCGTTTGCCCGATTTAGAAGAACCCTAGTATTTCTTTTTTCATCTTCAAGTCTCTGCTTACGTTCCTCAGCTAGCCTTTGTTTCTCTACCCATAATTTATGTTCTTCTTCCCGCTTTACACGCTCCAAACGTAACTCTTCCGACAATTGATACATATAAATCAAAACTTCCCCTATTTGGCTCTCTAGTCTCGTCTTTGTACTGTCTTTAAAATATTTACCATCTGAAAAAACAATCCGAATTTTCCCATTATATACATTATCAGTTTTTGGTATTCTAGGCTCAGACGCCCAGCGGTGCTGCTTTTGCGCATCTTTATAGATTAGCAAATCTCTAGCCTCTTGTTTCGTCATTTGATGAGGAACTTTATCCATGGATTCCACTATTTTAAACCGCACCTTATCCTCTCGAATTTTAACAGTTAAATCTTCATAGATAACTCCCCCAAGCTGTTCGACTGCTTGAAAAAGGGCATTCATAAAATCATAAATTCTTCCCATCGAACTTTCCGAAACATCATTTACAAATAAGGGTATATCATCTCGACTAGAATGATATCTCCCTCTTCTGTCTGCCTCCTGTTTTTTCCAATCAGATATTTTCTTACGATAAGCAACCAATTTAGGATGTGGACGCGAATTGCTTTGTACTGTTAATGCTTTAGCTATTTCTATAACCTTTGTCCGTTCCTCATCATCTAAAAAATTCAATACATCTGGCAATACTTCCAATTCATATTCTTTTATTTCTTCAATAGCCTTAACCTTATCATTTTTATTGTTTTCTGATTTTTCATCTGATTCTTTAACAATTTTCTCTGTAGGTTCCGGTTGACGTTTTTCTTTCCGTGATACCCCTTGCTTTAGCACTTCTATCTCATCTATATCAGATTGTGGCAAGGGTGCCTTACTTACCTCTTTTCCACAAGCTATTTTTGTCCAATACCCCGATGGTGGGATCGGGATTTCATAATCTTTACAGCTTTGTAGCAGTTTAGCATAATTTAATCCATATTGCTTTGCTACACCGGAGGCAGATATTTCCCATATTTCATCATACAATTTCTGTCTATTAATCTTTATCGTATTCTCCATCACTATCTACCTCCCCTTCTTTTGTACTATAGGCAAAAAGCGAAAACGCATATTCAAACAAATCAATGTCTCCTATTTTGCGTCTTCGCTTAATATAAAAACCAGATCATTCTTCATTTCCTGAAATTGTTCAATAATAGTTTGTAGATTCTTCTCTATGAACCTGAACCTCTGTAATTTTTCCGTATTTATATGCTATCAAACGTTCCCCAATAATATGGTAGCTCCAGCTTTCTGAATATGATCGATCCCTCTCTTCATTATGAATCGCAAACCCTATTGGTAAAAGATTGTTTCTCATACCAATACTAACCGCCATCGAAGATATGCCTAAATATTCTCCAGCCATCTTACATGTAATTTTTGATGCTTTGCGTATATCATCATCTGTATATTTAGCCATTTTTACACTCCCCCTTGAAAACCATTTAACAATATAACCTTATATTATTAATTTTCGTACAGCAAGAGCGGTATGCTTAACACTTACACAAACCGCCCTTTATAACTCACTATTAGTAATTGATCTCAACCAGCATCTTTTTTTCTTACAGTTCTAAAAATCCACCAATAGAAACTGCTCTTTCTTCATTTCCCTCTCGCAAGTAAATAATATTATCCGGCTCACTAGCATACCAAATAAAGGTTCCCCAAGAAATAGATGGAACCAACTTACGGCTTACGGAGTTAGAGCGGTCTCTAAATACAGTCACACAAACACAGTCCTTTTCTTTATATCCCGCTTTCGCCGCCAACTCTAACAATTCCAACTTCCTACGATCATTAATAGGGCCATCACTTGCAACACATTCGATAAACACTATAATCGGCTGCTTTTCTCCTAATTCCGCTAAAATCAAATCTGGGAGCACAGTAGATACATCTACATCAAAACCAATTGCTTGACACAAATCATCATCTTTTAGTAATAACTTTTTAGCCGACTCACTCATTAAGATAACTGCCGGATCTTTCATGAATTTTTTAGCAAACTGCTCAACAACTGCCTTTGCAAGTTCACTACTTGGGCCTGAAGCCATTTTTCTAGTTTCACCATTCGGAAGGTTCACTAATACTCCATCTGATGATGCCGAAACTAATCGTTTAGACAACGCGACTCTTGCCAGCGAAGTTGCTGACAAAAAGTCTTCCTGCCATTTTTGAATGGCTAAATCTAATTCCTCACCCTGTAATTTAGGATTAAAAAGATCTGCAAACTGAGCTTGCAAAGAATACCTGGGTAATGGGGAGGTTGTTGCTAATCCTGCTCTTTCTATAACTGCGTTCAACCGTACCATTTCTCTTATTGTCTCATCCCTTATAGGTTCTCTTGTATTAGGTTTATACCACCTTCCTGGTATATCTCTAGGAGCATCTTTGCTTTGGCTTAAAGCGAGCCATTCTTTTCTTTTTTCCGGCGTTTGCATAACGGCTTGTTCATCCGTCATACAAGTAATAGTTGCTGGCCTGATCCACTCCTCTTCATCAACACAAAAACTATATAGCATTGTGAATACTGTTTTTGCACCCATTTCACGGATTATATAACCATTTACGTCTATTTCTCTTGGAAAAATAGCTTTTAATCTTTCCTGTATCTCTTCAATCTCCGGCAATTCTCCAGATAACCACTCAGAAACCATGTCTTTTAATCCTCCAGCCCGTATGCTTTTAAAATGATATTCTCTATCTTCTCCTGCATTTCTTTATCAGTATTCGCCTTATGTACAGCTGCCGCTATTTCTTCCAATTCCTTCAAATTATCAACTGGTGGTAGAGGTATTGCCTGCAGTTCTGTAGCCGATACTGCTACACTTCCAGACAGACATCTGAATATTCGATCTACTGTCTGTGAATTTAAAATCAGCGTTAATGCCTTTTGGGATACTTTGGGGACGTCCGATATCGAATGTACAATATTTACATGATTTTCAACCACAACTCCGTCCCATTTATCAATAAATTCCTGTGGCAATATACACGTCTGCAATCTTCGGTTCTGTTCCTTTGCAGTAGTCCTCTGAACCAGTACTGCTGCTTGTCTACATACTAAGAATTCTTGCCTTTCTGAGATTTTTATATATTTCATTTTACGTCTATATTGATAATTAAACTTAAACTGTCCATCTACCGAAATTGCCTCTGCCCAAATAATAGGTCTTACCCCACACTCTGGTTCTTCATAAATCTGTGTTTTTAACCGATTCCATACCAGTTGCCCTGTTGAAACTTTATATCCATAGTCTTGTAATGTGGTATTCGTTCCTCTAACTTTTTTAACGATATTAGCCTCTGCCGGTTCACGGGCAATTACCCATGGTTTTATTCCTTCCTCAATTTGAAAACTTCCAATTCGCTCAACACTATATACATTGTTTTCCACATTAATTTTATTCGCAGTTACACACCGCGTTCTATTAGGTCCAAAAACAACCAGGCACGTTTCTTGAAGGACCTGATCAAATACACCGGACCGCATTGAAATAAAATCAATTGCTAAAGGAGGATTCTCCTCAACTAATAACTTTCTCAGATTTGAAAAATATTTCCCTCCTAAAAACGAAGTTGGCGTTACAAATCCGACCAAACCTCCTGACTGCAATATCCTTAATGATGCATCAATAAATAGCCCATATAAATTTGCATGTCCGTATAATGATCTTGAATATAGTTTTCTAGTTTCCTCATCCAGCTTTATTTTACCATATGGCGGGTTTCCAACTATTACATCAAAACGCCTTGTCTCTGTTTCAATACATTGAATTGTATCCTGAACTTTAACGATGGACTTTAGCCTTCTTCCCGCCACTATCGTTTCCGAATACAACAGTATGTCAACCAAAGTCTGAGTAATCCATGCTGCAAATATATCTATTTCTATACCTGATAGATGCTTTTCTATATGTTCGATTTTTTCGATTGCAGATAATTCCTTTATCCTATAATCCCCTAACATACGATTGGCAACTGTAACTAAGAATGCTCCTCCTCCGCAAGCCGGATCTAAGACTTTATCTTCTGCCCAATCTGCCCCCTCTGCTGCTAATAAATCAAGAAGACGTTCTGATATAGACGGTGGTGTATAGTAAACTCCATTATCTGAACGATAGCTGTCAGGTAAAAGCATTGTATACATAGCGCCCATTAAATACGCATATTCCATTATATTTAATGTAATAAAGTAATCTGCAATATCTTTCGCCAGTCTTATTGCATAAATATCCAACCTTTTAGAAACAATCTTTATTTGCCTACACTCCCACCTTTTTTTATAATTTACATTTCGCCACAGAAATTTCATGACAGAAAAGCTAAATGAGCGGGCAAATGCAATTTCTTCTTTCTCCGAATTGCAGTTATTTGACTTTTTCAGCGCTTCGATTTCATATTTATACTCTTCCCATGTCTTTTGTCGAGGGCATATATCCATCGCTATAGGCATTTCTCTCACCCATCTCTCTCTATTGTAATTTTCATTTTACCATCTATTATTCTATAAATCTATACATTTACATCATATTTCTATTATACCTTAGTATTGTGTATATCGCAATAGATTTAGAGAACATTTGTTCTTTTATGTTTCCGGAGTAACCTATATCCAAGAATTCTGACTAGGTTTTCTAATCTATGTAAACATTGAAGTAGAGAATTCCTTTCCGCCAATCTCTACCCCAATGCTTAGATCCCCCTTGATATCGCTTAGATTCTACAAAATATCCTTTTCTCCCAACCATTCAATTCGATCAAACAAACTTATCTGCCCCTCTATAGTCTCTTCCTCCATCCACCACGAAAAAACATCCTCCGCTGTCTTCCACTTCGTTTTGCCGCCGCCAGCATGGATTACATCCAGCATCTTTCCAAATGATCGTATATATGCCCGTTGGTAGGTCGGGAATAGACGAAACTCTGTCCAACGGTTCTTCCCTGCCATGGGGCATCCCAAACAGCCGACTCGGTAGAATCCCATATCATAAAGCGGATTATACGGCATATGGTTGGATCGGATAGCTCCAGGCGCTCGCTGCGTATATATTCCCACACATCTGAGTCCCGCCAGTCTACAATCGGATTGCAGATTCTTTTCCCTTTTAATGTGCAACTCTCAAACAGCATGCGCTGCTCATCATTGTCATTATTCAGGATAATCTTCTTACTGGGATCTGAGACAAAATTTTCAAAAACGCCTCGTTTATTTTTCCGCTTCACACTCTCCGCCCAACGTACACCGGTGGTAATGAACCGCTCCCGGCAGGAGTTCTCTTTACAAATTTGGCAGCAATATCTTTGCAGCCTTGTCGGTGGGAATTTTTTCATAGGGATCAGAGACCACATGGTAACTCTCTGGCCTTTGTATATCGGATAATTCACACAGCAGGTAATCCCCTCCAGTTCCAACCTGTGAAAAATATCTCTCACATAGTAAATGGTCTGAGGTGCATCTGCTGTCGTCAGGTTGTGATGAATCTCAAATGGTATCCCGGCACGTCTTACAATTTCCCTACAGACCGCGCTGTCTTTCCCTCCACTGTCCGTAACTACTAAAGGACGGCCATATATCCGCAAAGACATTTCAGATGCTGTTTTTACTCTTTCTATCGCTTTCTGCTCTAAATCCATTCAAAAAAGAGTCAGATATCTTTTCCCGGCCGGAACTCTGCCTCCTTCTTTTTTGCTCTCTTGCAAGAGAAAAAAGACACTGATTTTCATCAGTCTCTCTCTGTCATAACAATCTGCTCTTTTCTATTCACACAATGAACACCATCACCTCCTTCACAGCAAAGCCTTACCATATTCCCGGATTTACATATTCATTTGCTGTCCCTGAGTTATTTCTGCCTCCTGAAACAGTCCAACATATTGACTAATCTCATCCGCCAATATCTGGTAATCCTTCTGGTTCGGCTTATAGACATACCACTCCTTCTCCTTGTTTTCCCAAATGTGCGGGATAATCCCTTCCTTGAAATTGGGATTGCTGACCGCCTTCCTGCCCCAAATATCCCGGAATTTCAACGCATTGGTATCAATCGTTCCCTCCTTTCGGTTAAGCATTGTCATAACGATTCCGTCATATGTTGTAGTAGAAGATCTGGAAAACTCCAGACGCATACGAACTTCCTCATTTACTCTCACATAACCGCAACTTCCGATATATGTTGCATCTTCGCTGTATCGGGTCATACCTAGCACCTTTTTTAACTCCATTCGCAAAAAATTCACCATTTAACCTCCTCTGTCCCTTTTTACAATTTAATCCGCAGTCCCTGTAAGGTTTCTAGCTCTTGAATCAAGACTGCATATTTATCAACCACCTTAGCCATTTTTTCTTAATCGATTTTTTCGAACAAATAAAATAAAGGCTATTACGATAAATAACGTTTACTAACCAACGCCCTATCATAACAGCCTTCTAGCTTGTAATTAACAAAAATGACCAGTTAGGTTCAATCCTGCTGGTCATTTTTATTATGTACCATTTGCAATTTTTATGTCCATAAATCCGCCTACCATAAGTTGTCCATTATTTAAGTAAATCAATAAGTATGCGTGTATGATTGCACACAGGTTTTCATCATCAGTGTTCCAAATCGTTGCTCCAACGTTCCAATATACTCTTTCTTTATATACAACTCAGTACCACTATATAATGGAATCGCGTTTCCAGAATACTCGCTGTCACCTTTATAACTCGATGACCATTTTTTCATAATAAAGACAATATCATTTTCCTGATTGACTGCAATATATCTCCCATGTAAAAAATCAAATTCAATATGAACGTTAAGTAGTTTAGAAACTGTCATTCCGGGCCACAGATAGTCTTCATCTTCTAATTCTCGATCTAGCGTTCTAATAAAATCAATCAGTGATTCCGAATTATTTGAAATCATAAAGCTTTCTCCCTTTTCAACCGCTGTGGCTAAATATTGTTGGAATGGAATCTGACCTTCTTCGTCATTCTCTCCTACTATTCCTTGATATGCAAATACCAAAGATACCTGTTGATAATCGATGCGTTTCCTTGTTTCAGAGCAGCCTATTAGAATGTATTGGTCCTCATTATTTTTGAAAAAAGGCTCACACGAATTATTCTTATCATACAGATGATTTTTAGGTTGCACTTCACGACATTTAAATAATCTATACATTCCCTGATAGTCAGGCATCAACCGGAGCAAGTTCTGTGGAATCAACTCGGGGTTTCTGTCCCCAAAGGCTTTTTCAATGATTGAATGGAGCGCATATTGAATTACATATGATTTGTACACGGTATTTGTTTCAGGAATCTTACTTGAGCCCCCAACAAAATCTTGTATTTTATCATTCAGCCTCCTTGATGCATGTAGTTTATCATAAAGTTCTACATAGTTAATACCACAGGTATTTACCACCTGCATAATTGGATCTCGATATATTGAATTCTTAGCGTATTCATCAGCTCTTTCTCGAGTCTTTTCTTTCCCAAGATTATATAGTTGTTCCGCTAAATAAAACTCAATATCTTCCTGTTCCATATAATCGGGTGCATGTTTATCAGAGCACTTTAAAAGAAAGCTCTTATATATTGTAAATTCCGAAAATATGACATCCAAAAGTAAATTTCCGGTTGGATAAACAGCATTAATTGCATTGAGCATTCGATCTATATTCAAATCCTTCAGACGATAACCATAACATCTTACTAAATCTGCGATTGCTATTTGTGTCACGAGATTATACTGTTCATAATGCTCCAGACAAAAAACTATCGATTCCGTGAATTCTGAATAATTCTCTTCTTCAGCAGCATTCGCCAAATAAGCATACGTTGCCAAAAACGATTCCTTCCCTTCATCAATGAACCGCATTAATAAGCAGTTACGCAGTTCTAACAGTTCATCCATTTCTTCCAAAACATTGTCTATAGGATACTGATCAAGGTTCGGAAAACGAAGCTTCATAATATCAAATGCACTTCTCCAAATCGTGATAATACTATCCTTGTCAAATCCAACCGCAAAAAGTGCATTCAAAATGCCTTTTGTAATTCTGCCCGAATGTAAAATAATAACTTCAGGTAATTCACGATAAAACGTGTCACAGGCCACATCAGATTTCATTCGTATACTATTAAGAAATTCATCCTTATCAATTAAAGAGCTTCCCCATTCATATGAGTTAAGGTATATCAACATATGAACTTCTGACATTTCTTTATCATCCAATTCCAACTGCCCAATGATTTGTAGAATAGTATCCTTATGTTTCTGACTGTACCTCCATCCACCAGCTCTAGTAATTATGAATCTCAGTATCTCAAGTAAAGTATCTTTATCATTCTGATAATTCTTAAGAAATTCGCAGATATCTTGTATATCTCGCTCAGTTAAATCATGTGTTTCAAACCATTTCTTTGCGTCCTCTGGGGTTGAGGCTTCAAAATGTATTTGATTGTCTTCAAAAACATCAACTGTTTTCTTACCGTCTTTGTTGTCTATATCGTCAGCTTTCTTTATGCGGAAATATTCTATATACTGTGAAACATCAAATCCCGCTGACTTGACTGTTAACAAGAATTCTTTTATACTTCCATCTTTCCAAGAATCACTGTCTGGCCAAGGCATATCAAGTATATTGAATCTTGAAACAACATTGATAACAAGTTCATTCATACGGCGCTTGATCCGTAATCTTTCATCATCGTCTGTTCCTGTGCACATCTGCTCTAGTATTCTGAATACAGATGTGGCCGCATCAATTATTCTTGGGCTTGTATCATTCGGAAGCGACTCTATCAGTCCAATTACAATATCCAAATAACTAGAGTCATTGCAATACTTCTCTATAGCAGAACGTAACATACACTCCACAACCCAGCTTTTTCCATACTTGATCTGTAACCCGGCCAGAAATGCAAGAGCATACCTCGAATCTGTCTCAAGCAATTCATCAAACCAGTGGTTTAGAAAGTGCTTTGTTTCTCTTCCATCTGTATGATTCCAAAGAGCTATTGTCATTTTCGTTATTGTGTCACGTTCCTCTTCTGGATTTTCTGCAACAGATTTAAAAAATATTTTATAAGAATCCATAATCTGCTCCAGAATAATATCCTTGTGATATCCATATGCAACAAGATAACGTGTACACAAATCAAAATACTCTAAAGCCTCAGCCTGATTATACTTTGAAATAAGACTAACAAAGCGAAGCTTTGCCGCAGCTATGCAGTCATATACCTCATTTTTTTCTATTTTCTCCTGAGTCCTTAATAAATAAGGTTTTACAATTTCATAATTATCAATAGTCAGAAAACGAGATATTAATCTCAAAAATTCAGCATCAGTTAATGGCCCTCCCATGCTATGATCAAAACTTGTTCCAGTTTCATCATCAAGTCGCTCGAGAATACCTAAAGCTTTCTCCAGATCCTCTACTGTCCCATTTTTGTTAATCAGTTCTACCGCCCGTTCATATGACCTTGTTAACTCATTCTGGAGAAAATATAAATCACAAGTACGTGGTTCTCCCTTGAAAACTTCCGTATCCTGTAGCAATAATTCTAAATTAGTAATCGCTGATTCACAGATGGATTTAGAATCCATTTGTGCTGTGTGTATGCACAATTCTGCCATCTTGATAGAATAAATTATCCAATTATAGAACCAGTTAATATTTTTACAATCAGCTAAGACTGCCTCTATAGCTTTTCTGTCCCCTTGCTCAGCGAGATGGTATACTTGTGAGAATAATTCCTTGAAAATCCTGATATCTTCTTCTCCTGGCATCTTCAGTTTTTTGATTTTTTCCCAATTCCCAATTGCAGCCTCAAAAGAAACATCATTTTTCGGATAATATCCAGTTTCAATATATGAAAGATAACTTTTCCAATGAATCAGTTGTTGCTCTTCCGCAATTGAAGCAATTTCATCAAATTCTATATAATCCTGTAGCTCATCATACGCAATCTCAATACATTGATTTCTTATTGAAACATTTTCTTTTTCTATCATCTTCATGAGCTTAGGAATGATGCTAACTCCCTGTTCATCAAGATGATATCTAAAATAGTATTTAAAATCCTCAATCTTGTACTGTTTAGCATCTGTATCTAAATACAGTTCCCACCAAGGTATAATGCCAGCTTTCGAAGAAATATAACATGCCAGTCGACCTGTATTCTTATCAAAGGTTGGTTCTCCATTAATCTGCATTAATTGATTTAGTTTAGAAGCACCTTTTATATCACATATTGCTTGGAAGTATTCTTCACCAGTACTTTCGAATTCGTTCATATCATCGAGCATTGCCAACAATTCACCAGCTGTTACCAACGCAACTAAATTTTTGCTTCTACCTGCGCTTCGAATAATGCAATTCAGATTCATTCTTATACGTTTTCGAGAATACCCCTCTGAGACTGATTTAAGAACAAATTCTTTCTCAATCAAAGCAGTATTTTCAACATCCCTCTTGATCTTATACAGTAATTCCGTAAGATAATAAAACGACTTATCAAATTCAAAGAATGGTTTCTCCTGTAACCAATCAGCAAGGATACCATAAACATTTCTCTCTAAATCAACCTTTTTCTCCTTTAATGAGGACAACACAAATCGGCGAAAACTTTCATGATAAATTGAAAAGCCGCCGCTTAGAATATTTTCAATCAATAGTGGGTGAAGCACCGATATATCGCGTTCTACAAATTCTCCATCTCCAGTAATTTCCATTAAATCATCTAGACTAAGATAGAAGTCTGCCCCACAAAGTGCATTAACTGTGCGATTGTTATAAACCTTTTTATATAAATAGGAATAATACTCAGATAGACTAATATCGTAATCGGGTATTCCGTCAATTAATTCTTTATTTATATTTGAGTTTCGTAACTGACGCAAGATATAACTGAGGTACAACGCATTTCCCTCAGATTTCTTAAGTAGATATTCACTTATTAATAAACCATCGTCATCTTTGATAGTATCATCAGTAATCTGAAAAGTCGCCATTAAGGATTTTGCTTGCTTAATCCCCCATGGCTCAATTTCAAATACACAGTAGCTATTGGCTTTGAATTTATCCAGTGCGTCTATTGGCTGCGATGCTATTATGACATAGCAGTTATCAGGAAAATGAATTTCCAACACTTCCGAAATGATTTCAGTTTCTGAACATGAAATAAGATCTTTATGTAGAGCATATTCTCTGGAGATGTGATCAAGGCCATCCACTACTAAATAGAATTCTTCTCCAATGAGTCGAAGCAGATTTTCAAGCTCTGCTTTATTAGCACCAAACGTTGTATTCTTATGCTCAACTAATTCTGGGCATTGTTCCACAATCTGTGAAACCAGATTGCCATATAAGGAAGTTACACGTATTCTCTCAAGACTATTTGTGTCCTGCAATGACTGGAAGCAATTATAATGAATAACTTTACTGTCATCATTCTCAAGTTTATCTATATATTCATCGACAAGCCAAGACTTTCCTGATCCAGGATTGCCGGTAATAATAACACGTTTTGAATCACGAATTGTTCCGTGTAGCCTTTCAATTTCATCGTCAAGTATAACCTTATGTGCTGAATCCACTGGAAATCTTTGATCAAATTTCCCATAATCCATTATAAATCCAAGGCGTCCCATTAATGTATTGGTATAAAGTCTATTCCCCATCGCTCTGGAGTGCTTCACTTCCGTAGCAAGCTTATAAATAACATCTTCAGCGTTGAGACCATCATTTGGATATATTCCTACGCCCAATTTCTCAACTTGCCGAATAATTACATTTTCTATGCCACCAGGATTCTTTAAATCAAGACTTGCCTTAGGCATTTCTAGAATAATCGTAAGTTCATCACAAAAAGACAAAAAGTCTTCTCTAGCAATAAGTCCTGCCTTAATTGCCAAATTAAACTTTCTCCACGTTTTTGGAGGTAAATTTTCTACTGGCCAAAACACTTCTCCATCAAACGAATATGCAGCAATCAAAAAAGGCAGGGGCTGTTCTTGAATAGGCTTCAGAAACTCTGTAATCGGATCTTCATCAGTAGGCCTGCTCCACGCAAGGCATAACTTTATCTGAGTATCATTTTCAGATTCTTTTCTTGTTTTCCAAGAAGCGAAAAGATCGCATAACGCAATATCATGTCCATTACCATTTGCAAAGTCATCTTTAGTAAGTTTGTGGGAGCTTTCATCATCAGAATACTTAATCTGAAATTCAGTGGTACCATTAGGCGTCTTCACCTTTAGATCGTCAAATTTATCTCCACTGAAATCCTTACGATCAATAATTATTTCAGCATCTGTCTGGCGAAGCATCAGTTGTAGGATTATTGAAACAGTAAAATAATCCTGATATTCATATCCTTCATGGATTGCGCTCTGCATTTAATGACCTCCCCACATCAACACTAAGTGAATCAACTTTTTAATTCTTCCCCTATCATCAAATCATACGTTTCCTTATGCCCGTATAGTAAGTTAAATCGCAAGATGACATACTGTCAATAATTTTTACAAAATTCCGATTTGTTGAATTCACTTTCTCAATATATTTTTCCTTCATTAATTTAGTATCTCTACAAAATATTGCAACTTAGACACTCAGGACTAACTTCCTTATATCCATACCAAGGGGCCCATTTTCCATAATATGTTCCTCCATTTTATTCGCTGTCCTCATGAAACACCATCAGATACTCCTGCTCCCCATTTTCTTTCTCTATCATGCTGTTTTCAACACGGAACCCTTCCGTCCAGTAGAATGCCACAGCGCCTGTATTTTTCTCATATACATGCAATGACAGGCGCTTTTTCCGCTTTACCTCTGAAATCAGCTGATGGCCAATCCCCTGTCCTCGGTGTCCCTCCGCTACAAATAATCCAGCAATATATTCTGCGTCCATGCCAATGAAGCCCTGAACCTCCCCGTCTTCCTCAAACACATACACCTCTGCATTTGGCAAAACAGAGCGGACTATCTCATAATTCTGCCTCCAATATTCCTCTTTTATAAATGGATGAGCCTTTAAGTTTCCCTCCAGCCAAATCTCCATAATCCTATCCAAATCCCGAAACTCAAATAACCGAATCATCTGATCTGACGCCTCCTCTTTCTACTGCTATTATACAGGAGCAGACATGAGATCGCAATATGTTTTTAGAACGTTTGTTCTTTTCGTGTTTAGCCGCTGTTCTGGGCTTGCATTGAAAACTTGATTCAAAGACTTACGTTTAAAGCTGCAGCTCCTGCCCAATCTGACTTCCACCCAGGCAGTCCCTTCGAAACTCCTCCTCCGTTTTTATGAACAGGTTGTCATTATTGTCTGTATCCCAGAATCCAATATAAATCTCACCCTTCTCCGTTCGAATAGGCCGGTAAAACAGTTCTTCACCCCAGCCACTATCCGCCATCACCTTCCACTCTTCCATTACAGCCGCCAACTCCCGGTCATTTAATTCTCCGTAAGTTCGTACTGTAAGCACACCCCAAAGGCTGCCGGCATATGCTTCTACATCTGGCGTCATGGATGCAACCCGTTTTTTAAGCAGTTCAGAAAACAGATATTCCGCCAGTCCCTTCTCAGGGCAGCTTTTTAAGCTGGCCTGGATTTTTCCCCGGATCATATTTTCATACGAGAGAAGTTCCTCCCCGCTTAAAAGCTCCGGTACAAAGGATTCACTTCCACTCCAATAGGCGGTTACAGCCAATGAATTGTACAGGCGGAATTCATGAACAGACGGACTCAGTTCCTGTATCGGATGTCCCTTACAGATGAGCGTGCCAAATGTTGTCTCCACCGGCCCATTCTCCTTCATTTTCTGCAAACCAAATTCTTGGAGACGGACATAGGGTTCCAGCTCCTTCTCGATGTAAATCTGATGCAAATTCAGCAGATACTTTGCATAGCCCTCCGCTGACAACTCCTGAACCGGGAGAAATTCGTAATCCTTATAATTACGGATAATCTGACACGCTGTATCTACCTCCCTGGGAACCTCTGCCTCCAGGGAAGCCAGAAGTTTTTTTCTCGACACAGTGGTTTTATCCGCCAGGTTCTGTATCTCCATTGCAACCTGGTTCAACTCCCTAAATGTGAGCCTCGGTGGCAGAAACTGATCCAACTCCCAGATATTGCTGAGATAGTCTCCCACCTCATCAACGTCATATGTTCTGCACTTATCTTCCAGGGCTTCCAGCTGTTTCTCCGTCATCGGGAAATAAAAACAAATCTTTTCCGGACACCTCTTATCAAATGCCAAATACACCCGAAATACCGCTGTCCCAGGCTGCACCACTTCCGGATTCTGCTTCTTTCCCACTCCCGGTTTTGGCTCTTTGATTCTTGTGATGAGCCCCTCATCTGTCAGCCGTTCACTGGCTTTCATATGAATACGGCCATACGCCTCATAATCAAAATAACCAGTTAGTTCAACCGGCAGCGTTCTTCCCTCCTGTTCAAACAGATAATGCCCATAATGTTCAAGAGATTTTATCTCTGGATGACATTCGTACTGGTCTAAATGATCCATTGTCTCCACGATCCGCAACAAGGAATCCGGCTTTTCATTCTGCAGCACGGCCTCGAAGACAGCCCGCTCCTGCTCGGACCAGGAACCAATCTTTGTGGCAAGGTAATTTAACTGCCCCAGGTTTGAATCCTGAAACACAAATTCTCCAATTAACAGAGGAGCCAGACCAACCACTGGCACTTGCACATCTCCTATGAATGGAATCATCCTGGAAGGATGGTACCCAGCCAGTTCCTTCTGGATCTGCTCTGCCTGTTCCTCCAAGGCCGGCAGCTTCATCCAGATTCCGCCATCCCAGTTTTCACGCTTCACAAACACTTCCATTTAAGCCCCACTCCCTTCCTCATTCCTTCTATGTTAGATATGGTTCCGATGATTTAAGTTAGGATATTCCCCGGCAGCTTTCCCGTCTGTACTCCCATTCCCTGGGATTCTCCTTCCTGCTGTCCCTGCGCCAGTTCTTCCGACTGAAACAGGGACAGATATCCATTGACCGCCTCCGCTATCTTCTGATAGTCTGCCTCTTCCATCTCACAATTCCACCAGGCAGAGTACTTATACGAGCTCAGTTCCGGTCCTGCCATCCGCTCTCCATCGTTTTCTTGTTTCAGACCGGTCACATCACTGATTAAAAACTTCATCTGATCCACCAGTCCATTGGTCCGCTCCAGCACAGAGACGGTAAGACGGGTATATCCACTGTCCAGGAATCCCTGTCCCAGCTCAATCTTCCCTCTAAGATTCTCATCCAGTCTACCATAGCAGGCTTTCCCCACATAGTGCATATCCTGCATTGCGATCCGCCCTTCAAACATCTTTTTCAACTCTTCTGATACCATTCTGCTGTTCCTCCGATTCTATCGTTCCTATACCGCTCTATAATGCCAACAATAAAACCCCCAGCTGTGATAGAAATATCACACGATGTCTGGGGACTTTATTCTTACCACTGTCAGGAGCCCGGCAGGCAGGAACCCGTTGATTCTGCCGCCGGCCTTAGTCATAATCGTCAATTCTTTGTGTCATTACAATCCCTGAGTGGAACTGAATTTCAATCTTATCTTCGCTGATTACCTTGATACCCTTAATCAGCCGTCTGACCAGTTCATCGTCAAACTGACGCTTTAGGTAGTTGGTCTTCCGGATGTATTGGCCCATGCCTTCCACTCTCTGGTCGTAGGCTTCGGCCAGCTGCTTTTCCCGGAGTAACTCCGTCCTCTTTTTCTTGAAGACCCGGATCTGGTCTGCAATCTCACGGTACGCCCGATCAAACTCCTCATCGGCGCTTTCCGTTTTAGCACTGTCCTCGATTAGGGCCAGCATCTGTTTCTGCAGCGAATCGATTTTCTCATCATATTCGGTTGGCTCCACGTTGTCAGAGTAACTGCCCAGGATCCGGATGACATTATCTCGGAAGGCATCGATGAACTCCCCTTCATCCTTTACTACGGAGTTGACGGCCTCCATAATCGCCTCATGGAGCGCTTTTTCTTCCAGGCTTGGGGAATGTTTGCACTTTTTGGTTCCACTCTTCAAGCGGCTGTAACAGCGCCACACCGGCTTTTTTGTCCCTCCGTTCACCCAGACCTGCCTGCGGTAAGGCTGTCCACATTCTTTACAGTACATGATGTCGGCTAACACATACTTGGAGCTATATCTTCCCCGGATGGTAGCTCCCTTCTTGTTGGCCGGACGGTAGACATTGGCCCTGCGGGCCCTCTCCTCCTGTACCTGATAGAACAGTTCCCGTGGGATAATCGCTTCATGATTTCCTTCGATGTAATACTGTGGCACAATTCCTTTATTGACCGCTCTTTTTTTCTCCAGGAAATCCACGGTATAGGTTTTTTGCAGCAGCGCATCTCCCATGTATTTCTCATTCATCAGCATCTTGGAAATCACTGTGGCATGCCACACGGTGTTTCCCGTCACAGTCCGGATTCCTTCCTTGGTAAGCGTCTCTGCAATTTTGTTAATGCTGTTTCCTTCCAGGTATAGTCGGAAGATCCTGCGGACCAGCTTCGCCTCATCCGGCACAATGATCAGATTTCCTTCTTCATCCTTGGTGTATCCCAGAAATTTATTGTGATTTACATACACCACTCCGTTTTCAAACTGCCGCACATATCCCCAGTGTACATTTTCACTCAAATTCCGACTTTCTTCCTGGGCCTGGCTGCTTAGGATGGTAATCAGCATTTCCCCGCCATCACCCAGGGTATTGATATTCTCCTTCTCAAAATACACGGCGATATTCTTTGCCTTTAATTTTCGGATATGGGTAAGGGAATCTACCGTATTCCTGGCAAAGCGGCTGATGGATTTTGTGATCACCATATCAATTTTCCCCGTCATGCAGTTATCAATCATTGCTTGAAAGTCATTCCGCTTACGGGTCATGGTGGCGCTCTTCCCGTCATCTGCATAGATTCCTGCAAACACCCATTCCGGGTTGCTATTGATCTTTTCTGTATAATAATTCACCTGTGCTTCATAGCTGGTCTCCTGCTGTTCCTGCAAGGTACTAACCCGGCAGTAGGCGGCTACCCGCAGCCGCTTATATTGGGCCCTTGTATCCCGGCTGTATTCCGGATTTGCTGGAATTACAGAGATGTTTTTCTTTACAACGGTTGCTGTTCTGGTTCGTCTCATCCGGTTTCCTCCCTTCCGCTGCTTCCCTGATAGGAAGCTCGATTTTTACACCATTCATTAATTCAAATTCGAACCGACTGTCCTTGTGAACCGTAATCCGATGTATTGCTGCCTTAAAAAGTTCACCATTAAATTCTTTTTGGAGTGGGTTTTCTTCCAGGGCTATTTTCAGTTTTTCAGTCTGGTAATTCTGGTCCTGGATTCTGGACACTCGGTATTGTAATCTGGCCCGCTCATAAATCAGCCGTACCATCTCCTCGGATGGATACTCCGGCTTTTCCTCCAATTCCTGCAGCTTTCTGGTCAGTTCTGCAGCCTCACGGCTATAGGGCAGGCCTTGCACGATGGTTTCCGGCTCTGTTTGAAAGCTCCCATCCTTCACCCCTCTCATCAAATCCATAAATGCTTGGATGATCTGGCTGTTTACCAGGAATATATTCCGGCAACACACCTTGTTTTCATTTATGTAGTGCTTACATTTCCAGACGATTTTTTCTCCCGGCTGTCCGCAGTGCTCCACGTATCGGCGGTAAGGCTGCCCGCAGACTCCACAGACCAGACTGTCTGCGAACATAGAGCGATTCCCGAAGCTGTTAGGCTGCATGACGCGTCCCAACTCTCTGCTCTTTTCTTTCCTGCGCTCCTGTACCTGGGTGAACAGTTCCGATTCTATTATTTTGGGATAGAATTCGTCTCCCAGATACTTTCGGTTCTCCAGGATTTTTCCAACTGTCCCATGGTTCCAGACCGGCTTATGGTTTGCATTGAGCGCTCCCAGATCAGTGAGTTTCCTTGCAAGTTGGTACAGGGAAGCTCCTTCTGAATACTCCTGGAAGATTTCTTTTATAATCTCTGCCTGTTCTGGAGCAATTACTATTTTTCCTCCCGCCATCCGGTACCCCAGCGGCATATGGCGCTGTCTCATACTCCGCTCACCTCCTGTCCATTTTCTTCCAGTTCCAGACCGTTCTTCAGCCAGAATACCAGCCGGCGTCCGGGCAGCACCGTGATATGGTCTACCAACAGCAGGAACAACTCCTCGTCATATGCCTCCAGAATGGCAGGACGATTGCGGAAGACGCTTATCAGATATTCGGTCTGGGATATCTCCCATTCAAAGGCTTTCTGCCCCTGCAGCTGCCGCAGCCGCCTCCGGTGCGCTTCCAGCTGTGCCTCAATCTGGTTTTGTCTCTCGATAAAAATGGCAGAGCTTATGCTGCCTTCGGTTAATACCCTGCCCAGCCTGTAGCCCTGCCGCTTTAGTTCCTGGATATTCTGTTCTATCTCCTGCATCTCCCGGTCCTGCTCTGGGTTACCTTGGATTGCCTTCAGCGCCGCAAGCATGGGGATCAGGATTTCCTCATAGTTGCTGGCAAGCCGGTTCCAGAGCGTAAGAAATGCAGCCTGGATGACGTCCTCACGGACTGCCTTCTGGCTGCATTTCTTACTGTCTTTAATATGCTGG
>OLRN01000607.1_pt1 | contig 25439 bp, 27 predicted proteins | sample 1673001 | NCBI WGS metagenome assembly OLRN01 (sample SAMEA3136745, study PRJEB25190) | human gut metagenome | biome: human gut; feature: human-associated habitat; material: faeces | place: Austria | collected 2013 | reverse complement strand
ATAATAAGGTGTTCAGCGAGAACATATACACTCGCATTTCCATCGGTGTATTGAACAACCAGACGGATAACACAATGAAACCAACGCCACTCACCAATGGATAAAGCACTTGCTTCCTTGCATCAAACTCCAGATGCTTCTTGTTTCTCGTGCCTACACAAGTGATACACGCCAACAGAAAGGTGGCAATCTTGCTATATGCCATATTTCCATCCTGATATATCATCCACTGCTTGATACGACTATGCAAATCGCATACGATGCTTCCCATCGGACTTGGGTCTATGGCAAACTCAAAGAACTCCATCAGTACGGAGATATAAATCACCGCCCTGAATATCTTGTAGAACCCTTGTAACTCCTTACTTTCTTCCATAAATCTCCCTTTCAATCATTCAGCGTAATTATCGGTCTCGCTCTATGCGCCTGTATCTTTGGCGTTTCCTGCATGGCTCCACTTCCTAAAGAGTAGAGCCATGCCTTGGCTGTCTGTTGTCCTTTCACTTCTGTTGATGTCCAATACCAACAGTCATTGGTCTCATCCGGCAATGGGCCTCCACCGCATTTCACGATGATGGGGTTCACTACAGCCTTGGTAGCATACAGCAGTCGCATTTGTGCCACACTCGGGATATAGGCACTCTGTCCGTATCTCCAAATGTCGAAAACTTTCTCTGCCAAAGGGGAGAAGGTATCGGTCGTACCATACAAGGCGAAGGTATTGGTGTTTCCATCATAAGCTGTCAGATCTGCTGACGTGCCTTGTGCCACACCGATACTATCTGCAAAGGATTCTGGAACTATATCCCATAGATAAACGGCATAACCGTTTCCTTCCACATCTTCTCGTTGATTGATATGGAATACTACGGCTATGGCTTGTTTTCCCGACTTCTCATAGTCTGCATACGACATGACATTGCCATCCGTACACAGAATATGGCAGGGTTTCATGGCCGTGTCTGGGAAATCACGATGTGCATCACAGGCTACCAGCAGCACTGCCATCAGCACACCTATTATATAATGTGTATATCTTCGTTTCATCATTTGTCTTTCTTTGGTTTCACCTTCTTTTTTACTTTACTGGCAGTTTCACACCTAATACGACACCTGTTCTGAATAGGTCTTCGCCTTTTATCATTATGTCACTCTTCACTTGCCAATAGAGTTTCCAACCTCCTCGCAGCGTGTAGTTGTGCTCATAACCGAAATGTGCGCCTCCCAAGAAATCCTTGGTGTCACTTCCTGCTGAAGCTCCGATACGTAGGTTGCCATGATGGTTACGTCCTCTGGTCACGCATGGCTTATAGGCAATACCGAAACCATAGCTTCTATATTTTCTCCAAAAGGAGTCAGGACATACGTGGCCACAAGACTTGCACTCATCCCATTTGATATAACCATTGGCGAAATACTCCCACGCATTATGGTACTTTGTCTCATGCTCATAGGATAGGGTCATATCCAATCCTCGCTCATAGAGCGCACCAATACCTACTGATATTCTGTCGCTATTAGTTTGCGCTTTTATCGTTGAAGTAGTGGCAATCAATGCCACTGCCATCATTAAGCTCTTCATTTTCATTATTCTTCCTCCAACATTACCGCATTAAACGAGTCTGCCGACAGCACATCTTCATAGTCTATGCTCACACTGATGTTGCGTCCGCTTATCTGGTTCTCCGTCATTTCGATGGTCAGCACCTTGTCGTTGGGGAAGGTCATCTTTTTCAGCACCATGACATTTCGGTAGCCGTACTTGAAACTTTTGTTACCTTGCAACATCAACTCTGGCATCAGTTCTACGACTTGTGCATTGGTGGCTTTCGACAGTTTCTTGTCTGCCAATTTCACACGTATCTCATCGATGTCAAAGCGTATGTTTGTTTTGTTCTCTACAGAAAAGTCAATGAAGAAGTAGTCGCCTACTGCATATATGTTATTCATGCGCATCACCATTCGATACGCCTTGCTTGCCACATTTCTGAATTTTGCTGGTGAGTTCCACACTTTCCATGCATAGCGTGTCATGTCTTTTGTGGACATACTCACTGCCGGGTTGTTATAGGCGGTCTTCTCCTGCTTGCGTATTTCCTTGTCTGTTACAGCTTCCTTTAGCCTTGTCGTATAGAGTAGAGCATATTGTGTACGGTAGCGTTCTGTTACTATGGTCACAATCGCCAATACATCTCCGTCTGCATGACCGCCTTCCTTGGGCTTCAGCCTGATGGTGTTGTTGATGGGCTGGTCTCCCACTACCTTATCTGTAGAAATGTCTACAAAACGTATCGGCTCACTTGCCGTGATTACTGTGGTCACTTCCTCATTGACTGTCAGTTGTTCCAACTCTTGATACGTTTCTTGCGCTTGCATGGTCACAGTTGCCATTAGTCCTGCTACTGCCAAACCTATTCTCTGAATGATTTTCTTATTCATGTGTTGTTACTTTTTGGTTTCCTTTGAATTGATGATATACACGAATGTCCCGTACTTCAGCTTCACCTTATTCTTCTTGATAGCCTTGCCGATGGCATTGCTGGTTTTCTGATAGGCATTCTGCATGGCTTGCATTCCCCATTGCGAGAAACTGCTGCCAGTACCGGATGTGTTCATGTTCATATTGCCACTCACAGCTCCACTTGCCACATCTTTGGTTGTCTCTCTGAACTGGCTGCTCGGCACATATAGTCCTTCCAATCCATCGGTATCATATAGCGACAAGCTGACTTTCACCAGTTCGTCATCTACCATGATACTGCTGATGCTGCCCTTTACTCGTTGCGAAGCGAAACCGCTCATTGTGGCATATAGGTAAGAACCTCGTTTCACTACATGCTCATTGATTTCTACATCATCCAACAATCGCAAGCGCACTCTCGATCCATCCGTTGCCTTCACGTTCTCATCAATGATGGCTTTTATCAACTTTGGCTCCTGCTCATTTTGGGCAAGGGTATTGAAATAGTCTGATGTAGTCCTCACCTTTTTCACCATCTCACTTGGCTTTTCCTCATCCGATGGTTTGTTCACGGCATTTGGGTCGGTTGAAATCTTCCCCGAAAGCTCTACTGATGCTTGATTGCCTCCATTTGGATTGTTCGTTCCGTTGATGGCTGCTGACTCACCATGTTCCGTATTGCCGCCACCTGCACTTGTCTGTCCTCTCAATCGCGCTTCCGCGAGGGCCTTCTCCAACTCCGCCATTGCTTCTTTCTCACGCGTTTTGGCATCGGCTGCTTCTGCTTGTGCCTTGTTTTTCTCTTGCTCATCAAGCAGGGCGATGTCGTTTTCTGTATATTTTGATTCATATTGTTCCTGGTTTTCTTCTGGGGTGTCTCGCTCGATGTTGTCCACAGCGGTGTAATCGCCAATCTTCCCCCATGCCTTGGTCATATTCTCATACTTGCCTCCGATACCGTCTCCCTTTGTCTTTGCTCCTGGCAGTTCGGGGTTCAAGTATTCTGTGGTTTGCATACTCTTGTCCGTCACTTCGGCTTTTTCAGCATTGAACAAGTCAAAGATGAAATACGAGGCTCCCAACAATGGAAAGTAGAGTATGGCAGGAAGCATATACTTCGGTTGTCTAAAGTTTATCTTTTCTGTTATCTTCATTGCCTTGTCTGTTTATTGGTTCTACTTCTTGTTCACGCTCCCTGTCCACCTTTTCTTTATGATGTTCCAACGCTTTGTGTCGTTCTCTCAGGAGACTGTCTTGCATTTCTGTCGCTGTCCGTTGATTGGGCTTGTGATTGTACACTACTGCCAGTCGGTAGATGTTCCATGCAAAACTGCCTACCACAAATCCGAACACTATCACCAGAAACGCAGTTCGGTGTCTGTCTGCAAATCGCTGTATGCTTGCTGCAAACTTGTCTATATGCAGCGTCTCCGCAAACTTACGTCCAGCCTTCACTTCTCGCTCATATCGCTCTTTATATTTCGGATCGTCCTTGTCGGGCATTTTCTCCCCGAATATCATTCGCTTGATGTTCATTGTCGTATGTCATTTCTTTGTCTAATACGTACTCTTTGTCTTCTGCTCAATATCCTTATTCAACAGCGTTCTCCAGTTTGTTATCAATAGTCCATGTGGATTATTGTCCGTTCTCGGCACTCGCTTCAATTGTCCTGCTGTCACCAGTTCTCGTGTCAGGATATTGCTGCGTCGCTCAATGCGCTGACGTCCATAATAGGTGAACTCCATATTCTCCTTGTTGAACTTGATGCTGTCACAGAATATCGAAATCACGGCACTTGTACCTAAGATGTTCGAATAGAAACCTTTCTCTTTCAATGTGTTGTACTGCGCCAATCCTGTCTCGTCCACTAGATACATGGCTTTCTCCATCGTGTATTTGATGTATTTGTCGTCAGGTGCCAGTGTAAAGAAGTAGTGATGAAACATCTCTACATGACTCTTGGCTTCCACATCAAGGGTCTCATCCATCGTTGTACGGTTCACCAATATGGGTACATTGCCATCCAGTACATACACTTTCTGCTGGGCATCTGTCACCATACATCTTGCTGTCCATACACTCGACACGCTGATGATGATACAACCAATCAAGAAGGCGGTACAGACAATGCCCACCAACTTGATTTTGTTTTCTAAGTTCTTGATTACCATAGCTTACTTCTTGCTTTTCTTCTGCAACTGCATATACTCTCTGTACAGCATCGGCATAATCTCCATTCGCAGTTCTTCCACCAGATTCTCATAGTAGCAGTTGAACACCTTGATATAGATGCCCTGCATGGCAATCTCATACCAAACCCACCACAGTTCCTTCTCACGCTTGCGTCTGTTCTTGCAGAGCTTTGCCTTGTGCAATCGGCTGCTCAGGTATTCCACCATCGGCACTACATACTCGTCCTCCTCGTCAAACCCTTCGTCCATCTCCTCAAACATCGGATCAATGGGATGTCGTTTGTTCAACAGCACGTTGTTCATTCGTTCGTTGGCAAATGCCACGAACTGCTCGTTTTCAAGCCACTTATCAATCTTCAGTTCCAACTCTGTCATCTTGTTATTTTCCATAATTCGTTTTCTTTATTGTTTTATGTCGTTGTTTTTACATTATCTTGCTCATTGCTCCAGATGCCGTCATCTTAGCCTGCTGAGCCACGCCTTCACCAAAATTTCGCGTTGAAAATGCGGTGTCTCCTTCCGGTATCATCCAAGCAGCCAAGTCAGGAACGAGGTTAAGGCATTTCAAAGCCACTATACTTGCTGCCATCAGATAACCTGCTGAGAAGAACGCATTTTGTAGATAGGCTGCCATTGTCTGTTCACTGGCAGTGATGGCTGTAAGGTTCTCCACTTGTATGGACAGAACGATGTCAAACAGCAGCAATACATAGAATCCGACGAAGTACAGCATAGCTCCGTAGAAATGCACGGTTAGATAGCGTGTCAGCCATTTTGCCCAAGCTCCTTCCCATTTCGATAGCAGGGAAAATGCCCATTGTATCGGTCCGAAAATGGTGAGCATTCCGAGCAAGATTTGTTGGCAGTATATCGTTGCCCACCAACCGATTCTGAACACTATCAATGCTATCAACATCACCAGTTTGTCGATACCTACCACAGCTCCTGCTGTCAGTGAGGTGAACCATAGCTTGGATGCGTCGGTTTCCATGTTCGTCACTTCGTCCACTCCTGCATTTTCCATTGTTGCTTCTATCAGGTTGGGGTCCGAAGTTCCTTTGTGCGCCACGTCTGCCTGGGCTTGGATATGGGTGTACATCGTGTCTCGTACATAGACGAGCTGCTGCACTTCTTCAAACTTGTCACTGATTTGTGTCGCCTCCGAACTGTATAGGTCATGAGTGTAACTGCCGATACAGTTGGGTATATAGGATAGAAAATCCAATACGCACCAACTGCTGCCGCTATTTGTCATGTTTGTATCTGCCGGTGGATACCACCAACAGAGTATCACTGAAATGACCAATGGTTTGAAGAGTTTCATCACATCCAATGGCTCGTGCTTCACCATCATCTTGTACGCCATACCTGCCGCTACGATGATTGAGAACAGCGCAGCCAATGCCATACTCATTTGCAGAATCCACCAATTATTACAGATGGGTAAAAACATAGGAAACCAAATATAACAAAATCGGCTAAATCACACTGATTTATAGTTAGTTATGAATAAAGTCCGATTTTTGATTAGACCGTTATATTTGCCTAAATTGAGATATTTTCGCGCGCTTTTTGTCCCGTTTTTGTCCCTTTTGGATTTATCTTTGCGAAGTGCATAAGTGACTGATAAACAATATAGTAACAAATCCAAGAATCGGATAATACAGAAAATAAAATGGGACGAAAGAAGAAAGAAATCAAAATGAAAGAGCCTGTCCGCATACGCGAGAAGAGGCTCAACGACGGCAATGTAAGTCTGTATCTCGACATGTATTACATGGGTGCAAGGAAAAAGGAGGGGCTGAAGCTCTACCTCGTTCCGGAAGTGAACGCTGCCGCCAAATTACAGAACCGGAATACGCTCAAGCTTGCCGAGCAAATCAAGGCGGAGCGTATTCTCGACATTCAGCAACATGGACTTGTAAATTGGGAGAGCGTGAAAAAGGGGCGGATGACGCTTGCCACATGGGTGGAGAAGTACACGAAAGATGAGAACGGCCTTACTCCTGCAAGCATGAGGTCGAAACGGAACGCGCAGGCAAGGGTGGAACAATACCTATTATATATAGGGAAGCCCAATCTTGCATTGAAAGAGGTGGACAAGGATTTCTGTAAGGGCTTCATCGCCTTCTTAAAGACCTGTACGTTCAATAACGGGAAAAAGACATTGGGCAGCACCACCTGCCGTATCTTCATGAATCGTTTAGCTGCCGCCTTGAACATGGCTGTCCGTGAGGGGCTGATTGACAACAACCCGTTCAAGCTGTTGGACGCAAAGGAGAAACCGCAAAAGAAAAGCGCCATGCGCGAGTTTCTGACCATAGAGGAACTGCGGACGCTGATTGCCACGCCGTGCCGCTATGAGATTGTAAAAAAGGCTTTCCTGTTTTCTTGTTTTACAGGCTTGCGGTACAGCGACATGATGGCATTGAAGTGGAACGAGATACACAAGGCGGCTGACGGTAAGACGCTCTACATCGAGCATGAGCAGGTAAAGACCAAGAACATGGTGACGATACCGCTTTCCAACGAGGCCTTGAAATGGATGCCAAGAAAGTCGAAAGGGGACGAAAGAGTGTTCCACCAACTCCGTATCACCTCTACCACGGTTGAAGTGGTGTTGGGCGAATGGATGCAGGAGGCCGGAATACAGAAGCACATCACCTATCATTGCTCACGGCATACGGCGGCAACCCTGTTGCTAACCCTCGGCGCAGACCTCTATACAGTGAGCAAGATTCTCGGACACCGGAGCATAAGGATGACGGAAGTCTATGCCAAGATAGTGGACAAAAAGAAAATCGAGACGATGAACCTCGTGAACAATATGTTTGTATAACTTAAAAATAAAAAGGAAGAATTTTATGAAAGTAGAAATCAAAGCAAGAATGTTGACAGCCGGAAACCGTAGCCTTTATTTGGAGTATTACGAAACCGGCTTCCGCAAGAGGGAGAACCTGCACCTGTACCTTATCCCCGATGACGCTCCCAATGCAAGAAAACTCAACGAACAAACCTTGCGAAAGGCACAGGAGATACAGGCACAGCGCATCCTTACACCTCCGTCTTTCGAGAAGAAGGAAAAGAGGGAAGAAAACGAACAGAACAAGACCATGACTTGGCTTGGGTGGTGCGATGACTATGTGCGTTGTGCCATGACAGATGGAAACTGTAAAAAAATGATACAACATAAGGATGTTGTGCGCAGGCGGATTGAAGCCTATTTGAAACGTGCAAAGAAAACGGATGTCTTGCTGAAAGATGTGGACAGGGATTTGGTAAGCGGCCTGTTCGGGTATATGCGAAGTTATCGTAACCGTAAGCAAATAAGGACGAATGGCGGCAGGCTGGCCGCTTATACCCTCGTGCTGTTCGAAGAGACAGTAAAGGCCATTTTCAACAAGGCGGTGCGTGACGGTCTGATTGCGTACAACCCTATTCAAGACTTATCCAAAGAAGAACGCTTTCATGCGCCGGACAAGCACCGTGAATACCTGACGGCTGACGAACTGAAACGTTTTCTCTCGGTAGAACCGCAAACCTTTATGGAAGAAGTCGTGCAAAGGGCTTTCGGCTTTTCCTGCATGACGGGGCTTCGGCTCGGTGATATGCAACGGTTGCGCTGGAGCGACATCAAGGACGTAAACGGCGTGCTGATGGTTTCCCTTATCCAACACAAGACCAAGAGGCCTGTCGCCGTGCCGCTTAACGCTTTAGCCATCTCGCTACTTCCTCCAAGACCTGAGGATGGCAAGGATGGTATTATTTTCCCGTTGGTGAAGAAACCAGATAACGTGGCAAAGTACGTGCGCCGCATAAAGAACAAGGCAGGGATAGAAAAAGACTTCACTTACCACAGCAGCCGTCATTCGGCGGCAACACTGGCGATAACGGCAGGTGCAGAGCTATACTCTGTCAGCAAGATTTTGGGTCATGGCAGCATCGCATCCACGCAAGTTTACGCAAAGGTAAATATGGAGAAAAAGGTTGAAGCGATGAACCTGACAAACGGTGTGTTCTAACTTGAATGATAGTTCAAACAAGGGGTGTTGAAATGACATCCCCCTATGTTTGAAGTGGAAGTTGTTTAGGGGGCGCTAAATCAACGCCCCCCTATAATTATTCAAATTTATGGAGAAGAAAAACATTTTTGCAAAAACACAACTCGTTGGTTGTGCTTTCTTGAATATTTGTATTACCTTTGCATTCAGACAAGATAAGGTAATCTTTCAATGAATACAACGACAGATAAAATGCCTTGTATGGCTTTGGAAGCTGTAAGGCAGGAAACTGATGTGAAACAGGATAAAAAGGATTGGGCGGAATACTCGCAGTTGATTGCCGCCGCCATGTCAAAACGGATGACGGAACTCGGCTTAACGCAACAGATGCTTGCCGAAAAGATGAACTGCACCCAGCAATACATATCCAAAGTGCTGAAAGGCAAAAAGAATATGTCGTTGGAAACCATTTGCAAGATAGAAAACGCATTGGGCATTGAGATTATCAGAAGTCTGAACGATAATGAGTAACGCATAAAAGGCAGAACAGGAATATGTCTATACAAAGTGAAGCAGCATTGGAAGCCGGACTTATCGCCACGCTCCAGCAAATGGATTATGAATATGTCCAGATTGCCGAGGAAGAGAATCTTCAAGCCAATTTCAAGCGGCAGTTGGAGATACATAACCGTAAGCGATTGGCAGAGCATGGTCGTACCGAATTTACAGATGAGGAATTTGACAAGATACTCATCTACCTTGAGGGAGGCACCCGCTTTGAAAAGGCGAAGAAGCTCCGCGACCTTTATCCGCTTGACACGGCAGACGGCAAACGCATCTGGGTGGAGTTCCTTAACCGTCAACAGTGGTGCCAGAACGAATTTCAGGTTTCCAACCAAATCACGGTGGAAGGCCGAAAGAAATGCCGCTACGATGTGACCATTCTTATAAACGGCCTGCCTTTGGTACAGATTGAATTGAAACGCCGGGGTGTAGAGTTGAGAGTAGCATACGACCAAATCCAACGCTATCACAAAACTTCTTATCACGGTCTGTTTGATTACATTCAACTGTTCGTGATTTCCAACGGTGTCAATACACGCTATTTCGCCAACAATCCAAACGGAGGCTATAAGTTCACGTTCAACTGGACGGACGCAGCCAATGTGCCGTTCAATGAAATGGATAAGTTTGCTGCTGCATTCTTAGAGAAATGTACGCTCGGCAAAATCATAGGCAAATACATTGTGCTGCATGAGGGTGACAAGTGCCTGATGGTGCTTCGTCCGTACCAATTCTATGCCGTGGAGAAAATTTTGGATAAGGTGAAGAACTCCAACGACAACGGCTATATATGGCATACAACAGGAGCCGGAAAGACATTGACTTCATTCAAGGCGGCACAGCTTGTTTCCGAACTGGATGATGTGGATAAGGTGATGTTCGTGGTTGACCGCCACGACCTCGACACCCAAACCCAATCGGAATATGAAGCCTTTGAGCCGGGTGCGGTGGACGGTACGGACAATACGGACGAGTTGGTGAAACGGTTGCACAGCAATTCCAAGATAATCATCACTACCATTCAGAAACTCAACGCCGCAGTCAGCAAGACGTGGTACAGCAACAAGATTGAAGCCATACGCCACTCCCGTATCGTGATGATATTCGATGAGTGCCACAGAAGCCACTTCGGAGAAAGTCACAAGCGCATCATGAAGTTCTTTGACAACGCCCAAGTGTTCGGCTTCACGGGTACGCCCATTTTCACGGAGAATGCCATTAACGGGCATACTACCAAAGAGATATTCGGCAACTGCCTGCACCAATACCTTATCAAGGATGCCATAGCCGATGAAAACGTGCTGGGCTTTCTTGTGGAGTATTATCACGGAAGCGAAGAAGTGGAAAAGGGCAATGCCAACCGCATGGAGGAGATAGCCAAATTCATCCTTAATAATTTCAATAAGTCAACCTTTGACGGTGAGTTTGATGCTCTGTTTGCCGTGCAATCCGTACCGATGCTTATCCGCTATTACAAGATATTCAAGTCGTTGAAGCCGAAAATCCGTATCGGCGCAGTATTTACATACGCTGCCAACAGCAGCCAGGACGATGAACAGACGGGAATGAATACGGGGCAGTATGTCAGCGAAAGCACAGGCGAGGCGGACGAACTGCAAGCCATCATGGATGACTACAATGAAATGTTCGGCACAGCGTTCACGACCGAGAATTTCCGCGCCTACTACGATGACATCAACCTACGCATGAAAAAGAAACGGGCGGATATGAAACCGCTTGACCTCTGCCTTGTCGTGGGTATGTTCCTTACGGGCTTTGACAGCAAAAAGCTCAATACGCTCTATGTGGATAAGAACTTGGAGTATCACGGATTACTGCAAGCATTCAGCCGTACTAATCGTGTGCTGAATGAGAAAAAGCGTTTCGGTAAAATTATATGCTTCCGTGATTTGAAAAGCAATGTTGATACGGCCATCAGGCTTTTCAGCAACTCCAACAATCCCGAAGAAATAGTACGTCCTCCGTTTGAGGAAGTAAAAAAGGAATACCAGCAGTTGGCAACTGACTTTTTGCAGAAATACCCGGAGCCAAGCAGCATAGACCTATTGCAGAGTGAAAAGGACAAGAAAGACTTTGTGCTGGCTTTCCGCGACATTATTCGTAAACATGCAGAAATTCAGATATACGAGGATTACAGCGATGATGCGGACGACCTCGGCATGACCGAACAGCAGTTCATGGACTTCCGAAGCAAGTACCTTGATATTCACGATACGTTTATCTTAGTTGACCCTGTTTCACCCACCAAGCCGTGGGATGATGAAACGCCGGGTGATGAAAGGTTGGAGGATGTGGATTTCTGCCTTGAACTCCTGCACAGCGACATTATCAATGTAGCTTATATCCTTGAACTGATTGCCAACCTTGACCCGTATAGCAATGACTATGCAGAGCGGCGCAAGAACATCATTGACACGATGATAAAGGATGCCGAAATGCGTAACAAGGCGAAACTCATTGACGGCTTCATCCAAAAGAATGTGGATGATGATAAGGAGAACTTCATGATGCAGCGGCAAAAGGCGGACGGTACAAGTGAACTGGAAGAACGATTGAATAACTATATCACGACCGAGCGCGAAAAGGCCGTGAACTCTTTGGCACAGGACGAGGGACTTTCTTCTGATGTACTCGACCATTACTTGAAAGAATATGACTACCTGCAAAAAGAGCAGCCGGAAATCATACAAAAGGCTCTCAAAGAGAAGCACCTCGGACTGATTAAGACACGAAAGGCTTTGACAAGGATAATGGATAGGTTGCGCAGTATTATCAGAACTTTTAGTTGGGATTAAATTATGGACGAAAATGTTTTTCTTGTAAAGTGGTATGGCCCATTTGCTACTTCAGAGGAAGAAAGATTATGGGAAAAAGAACAATCATTCAAGTGTTCTTTATATTTACTACATGGCAAATTAAAATACGCAAAGTCACGTGAAGTCTATTATTGCGGGGAATCCACACGGAACGTATATAAAAGACTTTGTGATAAAGGGCACCATATCGCCGAGATAAAAGAGCGTTTGAACTCAATTTATGTAGGTCGTATATCCAACATCAAACATCCTACAAGAAGCCAAATAATGTTAGTAGAAAAGACTATTACAGCATATTTGGCTGAAGAGCTTGGAGAGCAGAATCTACTTAATGCAACAAATTTCTATTATTCAAGCCAAAATGTATATGTAATTAACGAGTGGTGGAAAATAGATGGTGAATCCATGTGGGCACGTCAACCCATAAATGCACCATCCCATATTGTGCCAGATGTAATATGCTCTCATTGTACGGAGAACAAAGATATAGAGCTGTATGGTTGTAAGAAAATGAAACGGTTGTAACCAATAAAATCTCAACAATGAAGTTAGGCAAATTAGAACAAGTAACAGACCTCCGCTCTGTTTGGAAGCACGAAGCTAAGGATTTCACTCCTTGGCTGGCCAAAGAAGAAAATTTAGAGATTCTTAGTGAAGCGGTGGGCATAGATATAGTTGTCGAAGAACAGGAATCCAATGTAGGCGATTTTAGTGTTGACCTGTACGCTACAGAGGAAGGGACAGGGCGGCGAATTATCATAGAGAACCAACTGGAAGAAACTAATCACGACCATTTGGGTAAGATTATTACGTATGCTTCGGGTAAAGATGCGGAGGTGATTATTTGGATTGTCAAGAAAGCACGTGACGAGCATAAACAAGCCATAGAATGGCTGAATCAACATACAGATGACAAATTTGAGTTTTTCCTAATAGAGATTGAATTATGGAAAATCAACGATTCTGAACCAGCTCCTAAGTTCAATATCGTAGAACGCCCCAATAATTGGGCAAAGGCTATGAAAAAGACTGCTGGACTTTCGGAAACTGAAAGTCTGCAACTCGCTTTTTGGGAACAATTCAACAATGAAGCTCCCAAATATTCTGCTTTTATGAAGAATTTCAAATTACGAAAGCCGCAAGCTCAACATTGGTATGACCTTGGGATGGGGTCATCCGCATATCATCTTTGCATGACATTGAATACTAAAAATAACAGTCTATCTGCAGGATTGTATGTTCACGAAGACAAAGAAATTATTGCAAAATTCAAGGCTAATGAAGAACTTGTCGCCAAGATTTTAGGTATATCAGACCAAAATGAAATCGAATGGCGTTTGAATGATAACAAAAAGTCAAGTCGTTTCTTAGTCCTTCATTCTATGGGAGATATGAATGACAAAGATAATTGGAATAGAGGCTGTGCATGGCTTTGTGACATGTGCATAAGAATAAAACAAGTAGTTAAAGAGATACTAAAATAGATATGAGTGAAGAATTACAACAGAAACTCCGTGACCAACTTTGGGAAGTGGCCAATAAGTTGCGCGGTAATATGTCGGCCAGTGATTTCATGTATTTCACTTTGGGCTTCATCTTCTACAAATACCTTTCGGAGAAGATAGAGGCATACGCCAACAATGCTTTGGTGGATGATGAAGTGTCATTCAAAGAATTGTGGACTATGGAGGGCGAGGATGCCGCCGAACTGCAAGAGGAACTGAAGAAGCAATGCTTGGAGGGTGTCGGCTACTTTATCGAACCGACTTACCTTTTTTCATCGGTAATAGACCGAATAAAGAAGAAAGAGAATATATTGCCCATTCTTGAACGCTCGTTGAAGCGCATCGAGGATAGCACATTGGGACATGACAGTGAGGAAGATTTTGGAGGTCTGTTCTCTGATATTGACCTCGCTTCACCGAAATTAGGCAAGACGGCTGATGACAAAAATACCCTCGTCAGCAATGTATTGTTGGCTTTGGACGATATAAAGTTTGGTGTGGAGGCATCGGAAGAAATAGACATTCTTGGCGATGCCTACGAGTATATGATTGGCCAGTTTGCCGCTGGAGCCGGAAAGAAAGCCGGGGAGTTCTACACGCCACAGGAAGTCAGTCAGATATTGGCAGAAATCGTATCTATTGGTCATGCGCGGCTTCGGAATGTGTACGACCCGACTTGCGGTAGCGGCTCGTTGCTTCTTCGTGCGGCAAAGGTGGGTCATGCCGTGGATATTTATGGGCAGGAAAAGAACCCGACAACTTACAACCTTGCCCGAATGAATATGCTGTTGCATGGCATTAAGTTCAGCAATTTCAAGATAGAGAACGGTGATACGTTGGAATGGGATGCCTTTGGTGATAAGCAGTTCGATGCGGTAGTGGCTAATCCTCCGTTCTCCGCAGAATGGAGTGCAGCCGATAAGTTCAACAACGATGACCGTTTCAGCAAGGCTGGACGACTTGCACCGAAGAAAACCGCCGATTACGCTTTCATCCTCCACATGATATACCACTTGAATGAGGGCGGCACGATGGCTTGCGTAGCTCCGCATGGTGTATTGTTCCGTGGCAATGCAGAGGGGGTAATCCGCCGTTTCCTCATTGAGAAGAAGAACTACATAGATGCTATCATTGGTTTGCCTGCCAATATCTTCTATGGTACGAGCATACCGACTTGCATCCTTGTGTTTAAGAAATGCCGCAAGGAAGATGACAACATCCTGTTCATTGATGCCAGCAAGGAGTTTGAGAAAGTCAAGACACAAAATAAACTCCGTCCGCAACACATACAGAAGATTGTGGAAACCTACCGTGACCGCAAGGAGATAGAAAAGTACAGCCATCTTGCCACGCTGCAAGAAGTGGCAGACAACGACTATAACCTGAACATTCCTCGTTACGTTGATACGTTTGAGGAAGAAGAACCGATTGACATCAAGGCGGTAATGGCGGAAATCAAGGAATTGGAGGCCAAACGTGCCGAGTTGGATAAGGAGATTGACGTGTATCTGAAAGAGTTGGGAATTGTATAATTCTGAATGTGAAATTTGAAGTCGCAGTTTGCGACATCAAGATTTATAATTTATGGCAAAAGAAAGGGAAAAGATAGAGGGTAAGGCAAGCGAACCGGTCGCAAATTGCGACCAGTTATCAGTAGAAACGGGACATCAGCTTTCCAGACAGGAAGAAATAGCCCAACTTATTATGAATGTCAGAGGGATGCAAGTGATGGTAGACCGTGACTTGGCTGTGCTTTATGGCGTTGAAACAAAACGCCTTAACGAACAAGTCCGCCGTAATATTGAGCGGTTTCCAGAACGCTTCCGCTTTCAACTGACGAGAGAAGAAACGAATGAACTGGTCGCAAATTGCGACCGCCTCAATGCGTTAAAGCATTCCACCGTCACGCCCTATGTCTTTACTGAACAAGGCATATCCATGCTTTCGACAGTCCTTCACAGTCAAACAGCCATAGCCGTAAGCATCAAGATTATGGATGCCTTTGTGTCTATGCGCCGTTTCATTGCCACTAATGTTCAACTGTTCCAACGACTTGAAACGATAGAATATCATCAACTGGAAATGAAACAGCATCAAGAAGTAACGGACAAGCGCATTGATGAAGTGTTCAAGCGGTTGGATGCAAACATTCCACCCATACAAGGCATATTCTATGATGGGCAAGTGTTTGATGCTTACCGTTTCGTGTCCGATTTGATGCGAAAGGCCAAACGCTCAATCGTGCTTATTGACAACTATGTGGATGATACTGTGCTTACTTTGCTTGACAAAAGGGAAAATGGAGTGACGGCAACCATTTACACACAACGTATTAGCAACCAGTTCCAGTTGGATGTTGACCGCCACAACGCCCAATATCCGCTCATAGAGATAAAGCAATTCAACAAAGCGCACGACCGTTTCTTGCTCATTGACGATGACGTGTACCACATTGGAGCATCCATCAAAGATTTAGGTAAAAAGTGGTTTGGCTTCACCTTGATGCGCGACATCACGGCAACCGAACTTATCAACAAAATTAAAGAGTAACGACTATGGCAGATAATAAAGATAAGAAAATCCTTAATGTTCCGGCTTTGAGATTCCCGGAGTTTAGTGGGGAGTGGGAAAAATGTGTATTAACAGAAATTGTTGAGCGAGTTACACGGAGAAATAAAGGCAACGTATGTAAATTGCCACTTACAATATCTGCACAATATGGTTTAGTTGACCAAATTACATTTTTCAATAAAGTAATTGCAAGTGCTGATATGTCTAATTACTATTTGCTAACAAAAGGAGATTTCGCTTACAATAAAAGTTATTCTTCAGAATATCCTTGGGGTGCAATAAAAAGGCTCGACCGCTATGAATATGGTGCTTTGTCATCATTGTACATTTGTTTCAGACCTTTAAGCCATGTGTCATCTGACTTTTTAATGCACTATTTTGAAACAAAAAAATGGCATCAAGGTGTTTCCGAGATAGCAGTTGAAGGTGCAAGAAATCACGGTTTATTGAATATAGGTATTCAAGATTTCTTCGCCACAAGTCACTATATGCCACAAGAGTTGTCCGAACAAAAGAAAATTGCAGCATTTCTAAATTTAATAGAGAAGCGTATTTCTGTACAGAACAAAATCATTGAGGATTTGAAGAAACTAAAGTCAGCCATTGTTGAAATGATTTTATGCAAGCAAGGTGGAGTTTTGCTCAAATTGGGCGATGTCGGTTCTTTTATAAGAGGTTTAACCTATTCAAGTGAAGATATTGCAGAGGATATAAACGCCACGACTGTAATCAGAGCTAACAATCTGAATTACGGGAATAATGTGAGCAAGAAAGATGTTGTTTATGTCAATAAAAAGCCCACGGAAATTCAAATACTACGCAAAGGTGATATAGTAATTTGTATGGCGAATGGTTCTTCCTCACTTGTGGGTAAGAACTCTTACTATTCATTTGACGATAGGCAATCCACAATAGGCGCATTTTGCGGAATTTATCGCTCGTCACAACCGCTTGTAAAATGGCTAATGCAATCACAAAGATATAGGAGATTGGTGTACCAATCCCTACAAGGAGGGAATGGGGCTATTGCTAATCTGAATGGTGACGACATCTTAAATATGACTTTTTACGTAGTAGAGGACAAGAAAAGCGTATCTATATTATCTGCTCTTGTCCTGATAGAGAACTCTATTGCTGTAAATGAAAAACTACAAGAGTTATATTCTATGCAAAAAGAGTATCTGCTACAACATTTGTTCATATAAACAGTTGGCTCAATAGATATTCCTTTTGTTTAACGAAGTATTGCGTGATGGATATTTCACATGACACCTTTTCTTCTATAGCTGATAAAATTAATACAATCTTATTCTGTTGGGTTATTGTGGGTAATATAACAGGAAAGTGGAGTAAATCTTTCTTTTGTATATTGGGCAAACCTGACCCTATACGAAGTGCCATGATATTTTCCTCTTGCCATTTGAGGAAGTGATAGAGATATAAATCCGATGTTTCTTGGGGATGCAATATCTTCAATGAATAACAATGGCCGCCGCTCCAATAGGGAGAAGTGTTATATTGTACATAACCACAGGAATTACCACCCTCACTAATAGAAATTGTATTGGCTTCAGTATTGTATTTGTTTAGCCATCCAGAGGGTAACGTTCCACCATTCATCACATAATAAGCCCCTTGCTCCAACAATTCAGTGCCATTTACTTGCTTTCCTTTGACAACTTCAGCTACTTGGCCAAGCTTCAATGTTTGTGCAACAAGGCTTCCAAACATTTCTTGATAAATGGCTGACATTGCCGTTAAAATCATCCTTAATTAAGGGGATTTGCAATAAGTCGTTATATACAGTTAATGGCACAGCTATTCAACTTGGAGATATTTTGATAGAGCGTAGAGAACGGACTGTAATAAATAATCAGTATGAAGTTCTAAGTTCTACCGTCAAGGGTATATTCTCACAACGGGAATACTTTTCAAAGGATATTGCAAGTGAAAATAATGTTGGTTATAAAATTATTCGTCTTCACGATGTGGTGTTGAGTCCTCAAAACTTGTGGATGGGTAATGTCAATTATAATGATAACTTTGAAGTAGGAATAGTATCCCCCTCCTACAAGGTATTTTCAATTGCAGAAAATTTAGACAAACGATATATTGCGACCCTATTGAAAACACATCGTGCCTTATACAATTATATGCTCGTATCGGAGCAAGGAGCAAGTATAGTTAGGCGCAATTTGAACATGGAGGCTTTTGAACAGATTACATTCAAAATACCACCATTAAGCAAACAGGAAAAAATAGGTAATGCTATCTCGATATTACAAGCCCGAATAACATCTGCCATAAGAATTAAAACAGCTTATGAGGCACAAAAACAATGGCTATTAACACAAATGTTTATATGAACATCTGTGACAGCAGACATTGTTTTTGTGATTGGTAACTGCTTAGAAAGCCTTTTTCTACATCAAGTTTGGAATGGAATGTTGTTACCATTTTCACCAAAGATTGTTGTTCTCTTATGGATATAATAGGGATTACGATTTCACAAAGACTTTCATACGATAGGCACAATCGGACACTTCCCTCCAAACGTTTCCCAACTTCAAATGAGAATGTGACTGTTTTGAAAAACAATTCAAGATATTCAGGCAATATATCCTTTGATGTGCGGAAACAAATATACATTGGGCTTACAATCCCGCACTCTTTGTCTTTAAGTCGTGCAATAGACCCCACATTTATTCGTGCTGGGTTATAAGCAAAGTCGTTAATGTCCACTATTTTGTAATTGCTTGTGTCATCACTTGCAATAATCCTATCTTCAAACTGTTCTGACTGCTCAACAAAACCATGTTTATTGCTCACAGACAGTACGGGTAAATCTTTGCCCGTTTTATTGCGCTGTGAAATCTGTGTGATATAACATCCGAGTGTGTTAGATGTTGCAGCATGACTAAATGCCAATTCAACAATCCCCTTAATTAAGGTTTCAAGTTTCTCAATGATTTTGTTCTGGGTAGCGATACGCTCATCTATCAATGAAATAAAACGAATCAATTTTTTCTGCTCTTCAATACATGGATATGATATATTGAATTTCTCAATAATATCATAGCTAAGATTTTGTTGCTTAGTACCTTGTGCATATCTAATACCTATGACATTGCCATGCTTTTTATACCAAGCATAAAGAAATTCATTTGCAATATCTTTCTTTGATATAAAAGCCATACATGCTTGACTGATTGTTGATTCACTTGCCGTGATAGAGCAAGTTCCTCGTACACCATCTGCTTCAAGGCCATATATTGCTATAACAAATGTACCAACTGGAAGTAGTTTGAGATTATTACTCTTAACGGCTTCATCTGAAATCTTCTCTTTCGTATCTGCAATATAGTGCTCTTTGAGTTCCCCACTTGTAATCCAGTTGACTGTACCATCAAATTGTTTTTTATCCATCCTGCTTGGTGTGTTTCCGGAATAGAGTTCAAATTGTTCTTCAATGGAAGAAGTATTCCATTCCCCACTAAACTCCGGGAATCTCAAAGCCGGAACTAACCACACTATATTTCTCTAATTATAAGAACCAATTATTTAGAAATCATGATTCATAAAACAGTTAGAGAAATTGCGGCAGCTTGGAAAGAGTACAAGCGGCCTTATGTAAAGCAGTCCACGATGGCGGCTTATGTGTTAATCTTGGAGAACCACGTCCTCCCATATTTCGGGGAAGGTGATTCACTCCACGAACAGGCAGTGCAGGCATTCGTCTTGCAAAAGTTAGGAAACGGCCTAAGTGTCAAAACAGTAAAGGACATTCTGATAGTCCTTAAAATGGTGATGAAGTTCGGAGTTAAAAATGAATGGATGACTTACTACGAATGGGATATAAAATACCCCACGACCTCCACCAGCAAGGAACTGGAAGTGCTGTCTGTCGCCAATCACCGAAAGATTCTGAACTACATTCAGAGCCACTTTACCTTTACTGGGTTGGGAATTTATATCAGCCTTAGTACAGGGCTGCGCATTGGAGAAATATGCGCTTTGAAGTGGAGCGACATCAATGTGGCAGATGGAACAATAACGGTCAGTCGCACGATTGAACGCATCTATATCATTGAGGGTGAGAAAAAGCATACGGAGTTGGTCATCAACACACCCAAAACAAAAAACTCCTGCCGCGAAATTCCTATGAGCAAGGAGTTGTTGTCTATGATTAAACCGTTGAAAAAGGTGGTCAATGAAGATTTTTATGTGCTTACTAATGATGAGCGTCCAACAGAGCCACGCACGTATCGTAACTATTACAATGGTTTGATGGTGAAGCTCGACATTCCCAAACTAAAATACCACGGTCTGCGTCATAGCTTCGCCACCCGTTGCATTGAAGCTGGGTGCGACTATAAAACAGTTAGCGTGTTGTTAGGCCATTCCAACATTTCAACCACGCTCAACCTATACGTCCATCCTAATATGGAACAAAAGAAACGTTGCATTACCAAAATGTTCAAATCATTGGGGAAATAAAGTAATCGTATTCTGTCATTTGCATATAGCCCATAAGATTACAGCAAGATAACTGACAGCCAAAGCTATTACTAAAAATATGAGCCAACGGTTGGAAAGCCAAATGCCTTCATTGCTTTGGAGGCGTTTGGCCATTTTATTGCTGTGCTTCTCCAGCAGTTCTTCTTCGGCTTTGATGTGTCGGACTGTGCATTGGTGTACTTTCTTCAGTTCATCGGTGTCGATTTGGGCACGGATGACTGTGTGCTGTTCCACCTTGACAATGGCACGGCTGATGCCATCCACAATGTTGTCGGCACTGTCCTTTGCCGCAACCAAGGCTTTGAAGGCAGTCCGTTCCCGTTGAACGGTATGCTTCAAGCTACCGTGTATGCCGTGCAGTTCTTCTTTGAGCGAATTGATTTCACTAAGCAGATTACGAAGTTCAATCAGTTGACAGTTGACTTCCTGAAGCAGTCCTTCAAGTTCCTGCTTGTCCTGTTCTAACTCATCTTCGGGTGTATAATTGGCAAGCCTCTCACGGAGAGTCGCCGTATCGGGTTGTTTCATTGCATTGCTGTTTTTTATATTTGTCATTTACGCTTTATTCCGCCTTTGGGATGTCTGCCGATTCTGTTTGAAGCGGCCTGCGCACATCTTCGGGCAAATTCAATCTCGTCCTCTTTTGGGTCGCGTCCCCATTTCAAGTCTGACTGCGAACCGCCGCCACCTCCGCCTGATGTCACCTCGTATGGTGATGCTATAAGGGTGAAGTAAGCCATTGCCAAGTTCTGTAAGTCCTGCCAGTTGGCCAGTTCCCGGTAGTCAAATTCATCATTGAAGAAGTCAAGCACCTTATCGGGAAGATAACGCTTGTAGGTTTTTCCGTCATGTTCAAACTCCGTGGGCTGGCTGTTCGGCTTATAGGTCGTGTAGTCCTCGAATATGGGATTACTTTGTCGTATAACAGGCTGTGGCTTTTGTTGCGTACCAATGGGAACGTACTGCTTCGACGTAGATACAACTGGCTGTTTGGCTGTAGTGCGGACTTGTTGCGTCTTGTATTGATGTAATTTCTCCCATGTCTGTTTGATACGTGATGCAGTCAGGTTGCGCCCCTTTCCAAGTTCCGATGCCTTGAACTTCGTGTTGCCTTTGAGAAGCACATAACCACGAATGACATCTTTCTTGTCCTTGCGCAAATATAAGTCATAGCCTTTGGCGGCAAGCCTTTCTTGGTAGCCGTCCCATGACCACTTATCAAGTTCGCACAAGGCCTCCATGCAGTCGGCACTGACTTTGGGGATGTTGGTCTCGTGTATGTGCTGCGCCGTAGTCCATCCCCTTTGCCGGGCAATCATTTCAGCCGCCCGTTGTGCGCGGAGGTGGATGGCGTGGTCGTTGTTGATGTTCCCGTCCTCGTCCACGCGGCTGACGATGGCATGAAGATGCGGTATGCCACTGTCGGATTCCTCATGCAGCCACACGGAGGACTTGCTGCCCGATATGTTTGTTTGCTCAGAAATTACCTTGCCGTCCTTGTTGCGGATTTCCTGAATGTCGAAAGCGGCTGCGAAGTCCTGCCACAGTTTCCGCCAATCGTCCAAAGTGAAATTTTCGGTATGTTCCATCGCCGGGCTTATCTCTATTCGGATAGTATTGTTCCTGATATTCGGGTGGTTCATTGTGGCAAACTTCATTTCCGTAAAAATGCCTGTTGCATCCATGCCCTGCGGCATGAAGTTGTCACAGATACGGGTAATCCTTTCGGGATGCTTCTTGTTTCTCGACTCACCCGACACATACAGCATCGCCCTTATGCCGTGGGCTACGGCTTTTGCTTTGGCTATCATGCGCCGTCCTCCTTTGCATCTTCATTTGTTGTTCCTGCCGGATAATGGTTGGCCGTCTGCGCGGACTGCAAGAAGTCGGTGACACGGTTTGTGACAAATGCCACTTTCTCGTACCAGTCAAGCATGATAGGCTGCTGGCGGAAAAGGCGTATCTTCTCGTTGTCGGTCAGTCCGTGCAGGGCGTTGGCGAAGTTCACCATGTCAGTCCTGCAAGCCGCAAGTTGCCGCAATCCGTCCAAATCCTTGTCGGAAAGCCTTTGCCGTGGCTTGTAGCCGAGTGCCCTCGCACGGATGAAATCGCTGCGTGTCATGCCGCACTGGTCAGCGGTACTTTTGATTTGTGCAAGCTCCTGTTCCGTGACTTTGGTGACCACCACCTTGTCACGCCTTACAACAGGCTTCTCCTGCCCGGATTGCTGTTTGGAAGTATCTTCTTCGTATGCCATAAACAAAGTTCTTAGAATGGTTGTAAAAACGGTTTCTATAAAAGGGATGGTGCGAGCCTGCGAGCGGCACGGACAACGGTCTGCCAAGCCGTTGCGAGGGCGTCGTGGTAATACCGTCCGAAGGCGGTAATACCTCGGCATATCTCGCAACTGAACGCTACCGCTCCATGCCAATCCAACCCTCCGCTTGCCACAGCCAGTACAGACTTGTGCCAGTAGAAATGCCAGATAAGGGAACAACGGGAGGTGTTGTTTGCACTATGCCGCTATCGGCTCTGCTTCTGACGGCTCTTATTCTTTCCTCTGTTCGTAAGGAATAAAAGGGTTTGTTACGATGCCGTTTCCCGCTGTTTCCCATTTCAAAAGGCACGGAAATGTCATCACTGATGCAACCTTTGAACGGCAAGTGTCGATAAGCCCCATATCCGTAAGCATGACAAGCAGGTTGCGTATGCGCTTCCTGCCCATGCCCCATTGCGATGAAAGTCGTTCCTCTGAATACTGTGCCTGACCAGTGGAAAGCATGAGTGTCCTGTGGAAGCCTTTGCTCTCTCCGGCGACAATAGCCATTCTTGCCAACAGGTCGCCAAACAATGTGAAGTTACTTATATCCCTACCGTTGTCATCGGTCGTTGTTCCGCACAGCCATTGCATTGCATGGTCGGAAAAGCTGAAAGAGAATGATGCAATTCCTGACGGGTACATGAACCTGTATGTTTCCTTGTCCATAAAATCTATGACTTTATAAATGTGATACTGTTTTTATTTGAATGGAATGAAGCCGTGCAGGTATCTGTATAGAAATACCGACTTGCTTTTTGTTGTACCCTGCACGGCTTGAAATAGTTGAATTGCGTATAAGTAGAAAGGTATTTGGTGAAAGCCACGCATCAGCCAGTCAATAAGTCCAGTCCCGAAATAAGGGAAGAAAATAAACTGCATGGACAGACACCTAACATACTCCTTTCCAACTTTTGCACACGGTCACTTGTTTGCTCCGTTGCTGTTAGCGTTGCCCGAAAACGGTTGTCCGGGTGCAGGCCGCTTGTCAAGGCTCGACACGGCACGGCTGATGTCCGTTGCGTTCACCGCAATGGAAAGCAATGCCTTGTTGACAGTTACCAACTGCCGCTTGTCGCAAAACTCCGCCACACGCTCCAGCAATCCGAACGCACGGTTCAACCGATGTCCCTGTATGTTGTCCGCTGTCAACCTGTCGTTGTCCGTGCCGCTGTTTAGATAGCGGTTGAGCGCAAGGCGGTCATCCGCCGAAATGCTTTCTGTCGTTGCCTTGCCGTCAGCGATGACTATGCTCACGCGCAGTGCATCCGCTTCGTAGATACCAACACTCTCCAAGAATGTGCGGATTGCTTGTACGTCCTTGCCGCTAACTTCACGCTTACGGCTCTCGTTCTTCTTTACGGTCGGAACAGACGAAGCTGCTTCGGACTGTTCCATGTTCTTGTTCATTTCCATAATACAATTTGTTTTAATGTGAATAAAAAGTTCATTGTCTTTCGTTCATTTCCTGAATCTTGGCAGCCGCTTCCTCCTTGATTTCGTCAACTGACTTTGATTTTGCGCCATGCACCCATTCAATCAGTTTCTTTTTCTCAAAGAAAATGAGTTTGCCCGCAGGCTTGAAGTATGGCAGTTGGTTCAAGTGCGTCATCTTATACAGGGTGCTTTTGGCAATGCCGAGAAAGTTCGCCGCTTCCTCTAAGTTCAGTACTTCCTTGGCCGCATAGCAAAGGTTTTCCAGTCGGTTCACCCGTTCCTGAAGCTCAGCAATCTTGCGCTCCTGTTCGAGATTCATTTTTGATGTCTTGTTTTCTGTCATGATGTTGTATTTTATGAGTTTGTTAATCAATTTCGACCACAAATGTATATGGTTTGATTTGTAGAATTGCAAGTCAAATGATTGATTTATAATCATTTATCATATTGAAAATCAGCATTTTCCGCTCATTGTACAACTCTGAATATGTCGCTTTGTCCGGCTATGTAGCCATGCGGTATTTTTTGCCAACTTACTGATTGGACACACATTCAGCATTGCTGATAATGGCAGGTGGGTTGTACATTTGTCCAAGACAGTGTGCAACGGCAGAAATGCCATAGTGTACAAATGGCATAAAACAGATTTTAACAGACCTTTGGAATAAGCAACATAAGTCTGTGTGTGAGGCATTTGCTGTATCTTCCTGAAAATGCCCGTGTGATATAAATGGTTGATTGACAACATATTTATAAGAAATTGCTTGCTTTTCACGGGACAAAATCGTACCTTTGCAGAGGAAAGAGAAGTCCATGACAAGGGATGCCGGACTTGAAGCGTTCTTGATTTTATTTTCCTGTGGTTTTGTCCCGTTTTTGTCCCGTCCGGGATTTGTCTCACGGAATAATATCTTGCAAATAGTTGGTTTACAGAAGGTTGCAAGTGAAAGAAAGCGTAAAAATACGCTAACCACCAGTAACCACCAAAATGGCCCCTGTGAACCAGTGAATGTGGCATCACACAGGAACTCGTTG
>OLRN01000604.1_pt1 | contig 25557 bp, 21 predicted proteins | sample 1673001 | NCBI WGS metagenome assembly OLRN01 (sample SAMEA3136745, study PRJEB25190) | human gut metagenome | biome: human gut; feature: human-associated habitat; material: faeces | place: Austria | collected 2013 | reverse complement strand
CTGTATTCCAGCTGGGTTTTGTATGTAAACTCCGCCTGCTCATACTGGATCCGGGCGCTGTCCACCTTGTTCCTGTACTGCTCATAGGCCTGTTCTGAAATGCCGCCGCTGTTATAGAGAATCTGCTGCCTTCCCAGTTCGGCCTGGGCCTCCTTAAGGGTCAGGGCCGCTGCTTCCATGGAGCTTTTGGCTGTCTCCACCTGTTTTGTGTCTATGGTACATATGACCTGTCCCTCTGTCACAACATCCCCGGCCTTTACATTTACCGACGTCACATCCCCGGCTGCCTTAGGATAAATGTAAACCACATCCGAAGGCTCCACCTTTCCTATTAAACTTGTGGTAAGCCGGATATCGCCTGTCTGGGGATATGCTGTTTCCATCACCGGAAGCGCCACTGCTTCCGCAAACTGTTTATTATTCATGAATCTGGGAATAACTGCCGCGCAGATAACCACCGCTGCAGCCACGCCCACAATAACACCTTTTTTCATCATACTTCTCCTCTCTCTGGGCTACACTGTCTGTTGTTTTACTTCCGGCCTGATATAAATTATTTTGTTATGGAAGCAGGCCATAATATCTTCCTTTTTGCCGGCGCCTGATATGTATTCCTGGATGGAAACCGTCAAAATGTCATTGCAGGTATCCTGATACACTCCGAATTCATCTTCGGAAAACCGCTCCCTGTATGCAGGCATTAAATGTCTATAAATCCAGGCTTTATATTCCATGTACTCTTTCCCATGGAGAAGCGAACGGGACAAAAGGCTGAAACTCTCATTTCCCTCTATCGGCAGATAAAGCAGGCGGTACAGGCGGTTGGTCCTGCATATGCTGAAATGATATCTCAGACTGGTCTCCAGCATTTTCCAATAATCTCCCCCGTATTCCAAAAGAATCTTCTTGTTATTTTCCCAGATAAACCGCTGCGTCTGGCACAGTGAAAAAAACAGCATATCTTCTTTGCTGAGAAAATATGCATACAGACTCCCCCTGGAAACCCGGGCGCTTCTGGCTATCTGGGTAATATGGATATCTCCTGTTCCTCTGTGCATAAACGCCTCACTGATGGCATCGCTTATCCTGTTTTTTTTCAGTTCCGGAAGTTTATCAAAACGTTCTGTGGGCATATTGTTTTCCTCCTCATTCTTTCACGGTCCCAGTAAAACGGCACGTTTTATATACAGACCTTATGTTACTAAACTTAAATGAACCATCATTAAACCCAAGATGAAGTCAACATGAAGTCACAAAATGTTCACATTTTGTTTATCTGTCCGATTCATGTTCGGTTCATATTCATTGTGTATAATGTCCATATAATTTTAATCTGATATTGAATGATTGGGGAAAGGATGAAAAACATATGCTGATGCTGAAGATATTGATTGTAGAAGACGATGAAAAATTAAGCCAGCTTTATAAAATCGTATTAAACAAAGCCGGATATGAGACAGTTCTGGCTTCCAACGGACAGGAGGCATGGGACATCTTTGATCAGGAACATATCGACCTGGTCATAACCGATGTTATGATGCCCGTACTCAATGGTTATGACCTGGTGAAAATACTGCGCAATGAAAATCCGCTGATTCCAGTGCTCATGATAACAGCCAAAGATGACTACCCCTCCAAAAGCAAAGGTTTTACTTTAGGTATTGACGACTATATGACCAAACCCATTGATGTGAACGAAATGGTTCTCAGGGTAAAAGCACTGATGCGCAGAGCCAATATCAACCAGGAACGCAAGCTGATGGTAGGTGCTACCTGTCTGGATTATGACTCCCTGACAGTCTCCTGCGGGGAGGATTCCATCATGCTTCCTCAGAAGGAATTTTTGCTTTTGTATAAACTGGTTTCCTATCCCAACAAGATTTTCACACGCATCCAGCTTATGGATGAGATATGGGGACCCGGCACTGCCTCTGACGTACAAACCATTGATGTACACATCAACAGGCTGCGCAGGCATTTTGAACATAACCATGATTTTAAAATAATGACGGTTCGGGGACTTGGGTATAAGGCGGTGGTGCAATGAAGAACGGTATCAGACTGTGGCTTAGTCTTTCAATCCATGTCATCATAATCATGTTTGTTATGGTTTTTATAACAGGTACGCTTTCCTTCCGATTTTTTTCATCGGATATACACAGCGTCACTGCCCGCCTGTTTCCGCTTATATCCCTGCTGATAGCAGCTATACTGGTATCTGTTTCCCTGATTCTCATCGTGTCAAAGCGTCTTCTGGTTCCCATCCAAAACCTGATCGAAGCTCTTCAAAGGGTTGCTGAAGGGGATTTCACCGTCCGGCTTCCTGAAAACCATGAGGATGCCTATGCGTATAATATGAACGCCAACTTCAACAAGATGGTAAAGGAACTTAATTCCATGGAAATGCTCCAGTCCGACTTCATACAAAATGTGTCGCATGAATTCAAGACGCCCCTTACCTCTATTGAGGGCTATGCCACCTTGTTAAACGGAGTCTCCCTCCCGGACGAGCTCCATGTCTACTCCGGGCATATCCTTGAAAGCGCCCGGCAGCTCTCTGTACTGACCGGTAATATCCTGAAAATATCCAAACTGGAGAATCAAGGTATCGTCTCCCAAAAGGAATCCTTTTTCCTGGACGAACAAATACGCCAGGCTCTTCTCAGCCTGGCGCCTATGTGGGAACCTAAAAACCTGGACATTGATATGGATCTGCCTGAAACGCTTTACTATGGCAATGAGAACCTGATGTTCCAGGTATGGACAAACCTTTTTTCAAATGCAGTCAAATTCACTCCACCCGGAGGTTCCATCAGCGTCCGCTGCTGTCAGACACCGGAAGTCATTCAGGTGTGTATCAAAGACACTGGCGTCGGCATGACACCGGAGGTACAGTCCACATATTTGACAAATTCTATCAGGGTGAGCAGAACCGCAACATTGAGGGCAATGGCCTTGGGCTGGCCCTGGTCAAAAAAATTGTCACACTGTGCAATGGAACAGTTGCTGTGGAGAGCCGGCCAGATGAGGGATCCGTGTTCACAGTCCGGCTTCCAATGGACAAGTAATGAAAAACAGAGACTTCGCCGCATCAATTTCTGGATAATATCTCCCACATGGTGCGGTAAATCTCCATGCTGTCCGTTAAATTTCTGATTCTGTCAACATCATTTTGGTCTTTACCTAATTTTATAATTTCCTTGAACAGGTCCAGATAGTCCGTTTCACCTTTCTGCGAAAAGAAGAACAAGAGGTGAACCGTCTCGCCCTCATCAAACAGGATACCGTCCTTTGATACCAGGAGGCTGAGCCCGTCCTCGTATACCCCGCTCTCCTTCCTGGCGTGGGCCAGCGCGATTCCTTTATTTACAATGATGTAACTGCCGTACTCCTCCACATTTCCAATGGCTTCCCGCACATAACGTTCATCAAAGTATCCGTCTCTGATCAGGTCCTCGGAGGCAGCCTTCATAGCCTCCCGCCAGGCCATTTTCCCGTCCCTTGCCTTGATATACTTTATTTTAAGCATGTTGAGCAGCGCAAACTCTTTTCCAATCTTGGACTCTACATAGAAGGCATCCTCCAGAATCTGCTTGAGTTCACGGTCCAGATATTCGATTTTCCGCCGGTCCCCTGAATCATAGATCGCATAGATTTTTGAGAGCACCGGAAATCGCTCCCTGGCATCCGGCAGAACAGTCTTTTTCTGTTTAAATGCAAGGTTTTGTATCTTGTTGATATCCTCCACCGTGATCAAAGGGCTGACCACAGCCACAGGCAGCACGCAGTCCTGAATCGGTACCGTGGATATGACAAAGTCCACCTGGTCGAAACAGCCCTTTGACGCCTCCACCTGTCTGGTGGTCATGGTGTCCACCACATAAAAATTGAAGTAATTCTTAATCTGGGCTTCCAGATACTTGCTGGTAGCCATGCTTCCTGGGCAGGATATAATAACTCCCAGGGGGCTGCTGTTCTTCCTCCCTCTCAGCAGGGCCGCGCATATATGGATAATAATGCTGTCTTTCATCTTGGGTGTAAGGCTGTATTGGAGGTACTTCTCCAATATGCAGAACTTATCCTCCGCAAGCTCCCTGATACGCGGGAACTCCCCGGAGGTCTCATACCCTATGTCCCAGTCATAATCCGCGTCATTCCAGTTATTCATGCCCTTTACATGGGAAATCAGCGATTCCACCAGCAGATTGTCTGACTGGATATCCACATCTATTTCCCGGCTGATTTCCAGCAGGAAATGGCAGATCACACCATAGAGCTCAAAATCATTGATGCTCTGTACCTGGGGATGCAGATTTCTCAGAAGAATCTGCCTCTCCATAACCAGAATCCCGTTATGCCCTATGGCTGAGTATCCCAGCTCCTCCGCCACATAATGTATCATATTGCCAATGGTGTCCAGCTGCAGCTGGGGCAGGCCGGGTTCTGTGGAATTCTCTGCAAATCCGGTCTGCTCTAACCGGTTGAGCAGGACAAAGATGCAGATGGCAATTTCAAAAAATACATCCTTTGCAAATATGATATTGTTGTCCTTGGTGAAACAGTTCATATAATAGATGACATCTGTAAGAGGGCAGATAAACCCCGCCCGCCTTATAATAAAACGTACAAAAAAATCCTTCTCGCATTTTATGGATGGAATCAGACCCTTAAATATGTCAATCAGCAGCCCGCGGGTCTTATCCTCCTCTGTCTGGAGCAGGATTCCCTTCTTACTTTTGGCCACAAAGATAATCCCATATTTTTTTACATATTCATCCACCAGCCTGCAGTCATTTATGATGGTATTCCTGGTGACATACAGTTCGTCTGCCAGCTGCTGCATGGAATAATAACCATCATGGCAGAGTAATTCAATGATAATATAAACCTTCCGCTCCTCCAGCGACATTTTATACTGGTATGGATCCATGGAATACACTGCGTCCATGAACTCACTGATATGCTTTCGGTCATCCAGACGCAGTATGTGGTTGTCCCAGTATACAGAGTGTCCGAAACCGGATTCCCTGGCAAATTCCACAAGCTCCTGCACGTCGCCTTTTAAGGTCTTTTCAGTTATGTTATAGTCATCTGTCAGTTTTTTCAGGCTCAGCTCCTCGTTTGGATTCTTCAGAAGCCGCTGTAATATCTCGGTACTTCTCTTTTTCATTTACACCCACCACTTTCAAATTAGTCCAACCGGCCAGATGGACTGCTGCGTCTCTACACGACATCTGCAGCGTCCCCTGATCCGGAGGCGCCGCAAAGTCTTTTCCCTTAAATCCGGCTATTCCCTTCAAGCACCTGGAAACCGGACCATTTTATATTTTATATACTCTCCCTTTTGCACTTCATCAACCTTATGTCTGAACGGCTGCGCTTTACTCCGCCGCAACCTTCTTCATCAGCTCCTCCAGCTTCTTTTCCGTATTGGCCTTATTGACCCCGGAAATGAGTCCGAACACGCTCATGTACGGCTTCTCCAGAGGCTGGCGGTAATTGGCCGTGGTCAGCACAATATCCACATGGTGCTGCCTCTCCGGCACTTCCGCAATGGTGGCCTTAAATACCCTTGCATTGACCCCTGCCCTCTGCGCTATTTCCTTTACTGCCTCCTGTGCGATGGTTGAAGTCGCAACTCCGCTGCCGCATGCTACTAAAATTTTGATTTCTTTTGTCATGATACCTTCTCCTTTTCTACAGTGTTATTGTTTAATGTTATATGACTCATATCCCGCCCCATACATGGATTCTTTAAGGTTTACTATTCGATGCTTGCATGGCGCTTTGCCATCTTCTTGTTCGTATCCGCATTTTTTGAACTCATCTTAAGGATGACCGCGTCAAAAATCAGCAGCAGCATCTGCTCAAACAAACTGCCCAGAGGCTGGATGCTTGCCTTTGACTCAGAAAACTTGGTGGCGGCCTCAATCCGGATAAGCGGCTCATGGTTCCTGCTCAGTGTGGATTCCTTGCTGCCGGTGATCACCAGCACGTCGGTTCCCTGCTTAGCCCCGTCGTCTGCCGCGCTGCACACGCTCTGTGTCTCTCCGGAAGCCGAAGCCACAATCAACAGGTCCCCTTTTCCCACGGAAGGAGTTGTGGTCTCCCCCACCACATAGGACTGATATCCCATCTGCATCAGTCTCATGGCCAGCGCTTTTAACATCAGGCCGGACCTTCCGGTCCCGTATACAAAGATTCGCTCATGAGTGTCAACCGCCTCTATGAACTGGTCGATTTTTTCTTCCGGCATCTGCACGGAAGCATTCTTTAATTCAGCGACAATATCCATTAATTCCATAACCAATCTCCTTTTTCATCTCTTACGTGAAAGGGATTTCCCTGACTATCCTATCTTTTCCTGTAAGTATTCAATCAGTTCCTCGTCTGAAAGGCTCTTGCATTTTAACAGAGCTTCCGAATCATTTAAAAAACCCATCATGTTCTGCAGCGCCTGAAGATGTTCATTGGGATCCTTGATTGCCAGGTTGAAAATCATATCTGTACTGACATCCTGGGTATCGTCATCCATCCGCTTAAAAGAAACAGGCCGGTCCAGTTTGAGGAAACAAACACTGTTTTGTGTGATGCTCTCATCCTTGGCATGCGGGATGGCTGTAGGAATCTCCGTGGGCAGTCCTGTAGGGTAATTCTTCTCCCGTTCCACGCACAGAGTCCCAAACTGTTCGCTGACAAGTCCTTCCTTATACAGAGCCTCACCGCACATGGTGATTGCCTCATATCTGTCCCTGGCAAAACCGTGAATCACTAAATATCTATTTTTCATACTAATCTCCTATTCTTAACCAAGCATTCCAAACAGTCTGTGCAGCAGGGATACCAACAGGTTGCCCGGGTTCCAGCCAAAGTGGGATGCGGTTACCAGTCCTTCAAATTTAACGCCGGTGACAGACAGCATCTGCGTTGCTTCGGGTATGAACATGTTCGCAAAGAACAATGTAATGAACATCATGACTGTCATGCAGATCAGAGTCCTGAATATATTTCCCTTACTGGTCAGCACACACATAGGAGCCAGATAGCAAACCTCTGCCAGGATTCCCAGAGGGAAAAACCTCATATCGGGAATCAGGAATGCCAGGAGGATGGTGACTGGTATCATAATGGCCGAGCATGTGATACAGGCCGGGTCTCCCAATCCAAGGGCGATGTCCATACCGATGTAAATATCCGCGTCATCGCCAATCTTCCTGTGCATGTAATCATTGGCAGCATTGCCCATGGGAGTCAGACCTTCCATCATAACGCTTACCATTCTGGGAATCAGCACCATGGATGCCGCGACACCCATGCCGATGGTCAGTAACGCCCCCAGGTCCTGTCTGGTCAGCAAGGCCAGGAATACGCCCACCAGCAGTCCGATGACCGCGGGGTCTCCAAAGATTCCCAGTTTCTTTCCCAGCTTATCCACATTGACATCCACGTCCCTCAGGCCGGGAATCAGGTCAATGATTTTATTGAGTCCATATGTAACAGGATATACCCAGGCGCAGAACGCCAGCGTGGTACAGGTGGTTCCTTCCAGTCCGAAGAATTCCCCCCACTTCGGGGCCAGCCACTGGGAAAAGAACAATGCAACGATGCCGCACCCCACGGCTACCAGGAAACCGATAACTGCGTTTCCTGACAGGGCATATGCCAATGCGCCGGGTACAAGAAAATGCATGAAATTCCAGATATCCACATTCAGTACCTTTGTAATCTTCAGGCGCACCAGAATCAGATTCACAATTATGATGGCCGGGATGACAAACACGGCAAAGGGAACGGTCCAGGATGCAGCCCCCAGCGCTGCAAACCCAACCTCCAGAGCGTCATATCCCGACCCCAGCGCCTTATAGTAGTCCATGACCGGCTGTATTGTTGTAATCAGCAGGTTGACCGCCAGAACCAGTCCCTGGAAACCGATTCCCACCAGTAATCCGGACTTGATGGCATGGCCCAGCTTCATCCCAAAGAATTTTCCTAATATGGCTATGACAACCGGCAGAAGTATGGCTGCGCCTAAATTGATAAATTCCTGAAAAAATCCTAATATTGCCTCCATTTTATACCCCCTCTTTTTATCTGTAAACCTTCTTTATTAAAATCAGGCTATGGTACGGCCGCCGTCAAGAAGGATCGTCTGCCCCTGGATGTATGAATTGTCCTTGTCAGCCAGGAACACCGCCAGGTTTGCAACATCCCGGACCGTGCCGTAGCGGCGCACAGGAATCTTTTCCAGAACAGCGTCCAGCTCTGCCTGGGTGGGATAATTTACACGCATCATATCCCCTGTGTCAATCAGGCGCGGCGCGATGATATTGACATTTACGCCTTTTGGTCCAAGCTCCTTTGCCAGTCCGCGCATCAGCCCTTCGCCGCCTGCCTTGGAGGCCGGATAGGCCACGGCTCCGCCTGTACCGCTTAAGGCTGAACCGGAACTGATGTATACGATGGAACCGTGGTTTGTGAGGAAATCATTGTAAAACGCCTTTACGGTATTGAACAGACCGTTTAAGTTTATGCTGATGGTCCTGTTCCACTCCTCAAATGTAAATTCATTTACCTTCTTTTTGAAGGCCACCCCGGCGTTGAGGACAAGGGTGTCAATCCGTCCGAACTCCTCAAATACTTTCTCCCGCACATGGTCCATGTCTTCCGGCTTTGACACATCCGCCTGGACAAACAGGGACTTCACATAATCACGTGTGATTTCTTCTGCTGTCTCTGTACCGAATTCCACATTATAATCAACGATTACGGTATTAGCTCCCTGCTCTGCAAACTGTACTGCGATCTGCTTTCCGATTCCATGTCCTGCTCCTGTCACCAATACCACTTTTCCCTCAAATTTTTTCATCTTTATACCATCCTCTCTATTCTTGTGGTGTCATGCTTATCGTTCCATAGCCCTGCCGCAGCTTCTATTTCACTGCTTCCCGCAGTATGCTGTAGCGCTCGCCGGGATTGCCTCCAAAGAGATATCCGCCGACTACAATCAGCTCGGCTCCTGCACCGGCCACCTGCTTTGCTATAACATCATTGACGCCTCCGTCCACCTCAATCTGGATGGGACGGCTGCCAATCATTTTTTTCAGGTTGGCAATCTTTTCAAGGCTCTTTTCTATGAATGTCTGGCCAGGTGTCCCCGGATTGATGGTCATGATAAGAACATAGTCAATATCATCCAGCAAGTATTCAAGCACTGACTCCGGTGTGCCCGGGTTGAGTACGACTCCGGCCTTTCTTCCTGCTTTTTTGATGCGCTGGATCATGTTATGGATGTGAGGCGTGGACTCATAGTGGACCGATATCATCTCGGCTCCCGTGGCAATCACATCATCCAGATGGTCCTTTGGATGGTCAATCATCATGTGCACATCAAACATCATTTTAGATGCCTTTTTCATAGCCCCTATCTGGTTTGGCCCGAAGGCAATGTTAGAGACGAAGTTGCCGTCCATCATATCCACATGCAGGATAGCCGTGTTTTCACGTTCCAGAAATTCAATCTCATCCTTTAACCGCAGAATATCTGCTCCAAAAATTGACGGTAGTATTTGAGCCATTGATAAACCTCCTAATTACCATTCATAAGAAGTGATCAGATTCATATGATGGCGCCTTGTTTTTTTGTTTTATAATTCATGAATTATCCGCTGTCCATTGTGTGTTTCTTACTAAGCCTTACCGCGAATCAACTTTATGGTTTTACTATATCATCAACTTTCTTTTGCTTAAAGACCAATTTACCGCCAATGTGCCGGAAGGGAATTTACTATTTGATTTCCGCTCAAATATACCTTCCCGCCTTTTTAATAAAAAAAGAGGCTGGTTCATAATGAATCAGCTGCTTTTCATATGTGGATATAAAATGTTAGTATTTTTCAGGAATCCGAATATTAGACGCGTTAGAAAACTTATATTTTTCTGTCATATGCTTCTTCATACAAACCAAGATATAACAGTAGCAATCCGCTATACCATCTGCAAAGGAATCCGCGTTACCCTGGTTTAATTGCCGGAACGCAGCGATAACTTGTTTATTGAGATGCGAAAGTGTACGCCTCTTGGACGGATAATAAGCAAAATGATGCCCCCATTCAAGAAGATGATTGGTTTCAGATAATATAACATATAAAGGTTCCAGTGTGGTATGTTTTAGTATGGCTTCCAACATATCTGCCAGATAAGCGGAACCGGGAGATGTAAATCTGTCCGCCAACTCGTCCAGCTCATCTCTGGTGAACCGCAAAGCTGCCTCCAAAGCCGCCGGGCGAATCAGCAGGGCCATGAGCTGCAGGGCATGAAGGTAGCGCAATGCCTTTTCTACATATCCGGAATTAAGAGCCAGCCGGTGAATTTTAGTATCATCCGGTTCTATAACAATAGTGCCTTTGCCATTTAATGTTTTTACGAACCCTCTCTGTTCCAGTTCTGACAATGCCTTTCTGACAGTGGATAAAGAGACATTATACTGTCCGGCCAGCTGCTTTTCATATGGAAGATACATGCCAATCGAATATTCTCCAAGGCCGATTTTCAGATTCAGGTCGTCAACAATCTTCGAGTAATAATAATCCTGGCCGCGCATGGGATTCCACGCAAAGGGCACCCCCGTTTGCACAGGACATTCAGGCGTCGTGTCCCTTAAATTTTTTAGTGTGCTTTCAATGGAGTCTGTAAGAGCCTGATACATATTTAATAACTGGCGGTGCTTTGCAGACGGATCTTTGCCCTTTAATATGTCTATAATAACGCTGTTCGCAGGTGCAGGCTTCTGTAAAAAGTGTTTCCTGAAACAGGGGCATTCCTCTATGAAAAACGAGAACTTATTGTAAAGGCCAAATGCAGAATAAAGTTCGCCGAATAAGGGATTTCCTCCTATCCTTAATATATCATATCCCAAATTAGAAGGAATACGCCATCCGCCGGTAAGGCGCCCCAAACGCAGTACCTTCATAGCCTGTTTATAGTGCGGCATAATCTCCACATCGCAGCCCTGCAGGGCAAAAACAAAAAGGGGTGGCAGTATTAGCGTAAAGGTCTGATATACCTGCAATATAGTCTGCTTTTGCTTCAAAATTTCAAAAACAGTATTCAATGAATCAGGCGTATCTTTTCCTGAAACAACGATTGGAGCAAGGCGGGGCTGAATCTCAATCAGCCCTTCTTCCCGCAATGCTTCAAAAACATGGTTAATCGTGTATCTGCTTACATGAAACTGCTCGCAATACATCCTTGAAGATAATAAAGAATTTCCAGGAAGTATCTGGCCCTCCAAAATGCGCTGTTTAATTTCGTTATATACAAATGTAAATTTTGTTTCCTGTGGTTTCATATCGTATCTCCTCTGTCTGGATTATATCATGAAGTTCCACACTTGTCAGCATGAAAAGCTGTAACCTATTTGCACTCCTTACCAATATGGGTATTGCACGTTGATAAAGATAACCTTTATAATAAAACCGTAAAATTGGCATGAAAGAGATTACACATTAGGGAGGAATAACGTCAATGGCAGGCAGACAAAAAAATGATACTACGATACAATTTCTGATATACAGCTTCATTGGGCTCCTTATCTTTAGTATTGTTATTTTCAGCATTCTGGGAATTTATATGAGTCAAAAGAGCAGAAAGGCCGTTTACAAAGTTGGAGAGATCTATATGTCCGGAATGAATGAACAAATGTCCCGACACTTTGAAACAGTAATTAAATTGCGTTTTGATCAGGTCAGCGGCATTGTCTCTGTGGTTTCAACAGATAACAACGACAAAGAGGCACTATATGAGGAACTCATTTACAGGGCACAGGTCAGGGATTTTGACTATTTAGCGCTTTGTTCTGCTGAGGGAAATTTCGAAACTCTTTACGGACACCCAATACAGCCGCTCAACCCAGAACCTTTTGTAGAAGCATTATTACAGAGTGAACAGCGAGTTGCCGTAGGTGTTGATTCAGATGAAAATGAAGTGGTATTATTTGGTGTTGATGCTGCTTATCCTATGCAGAATGGCGATATGAGCACTGGCCTGATAGCAGCGGTGCCGCTGGAATACATCACTGATTTTCTTTCCCTGGAGGATAAAGGGCAGCTGATGTATTACCATATTATCAGGCCGGACGGCAGTTTTGTAATACAAAATCCCAACACCGAACTGTGGCCTTTTTTTGAAGAGCTGCAAAAGCATCTTGCTCTTGCAGAAAACGATTCATCTGAAGAAAATTCTATTGATGAATTTGGTATTGCTCTGAAAGATCATAAAAAGTATGCTGCCACATTTGAAGTGAATGGGGAAGAACGGCAAATTTATGGCATACCATTGCCTTATTCTGAATGGTATTTGGTAGCGGTAATGCCTTATGGTATATTGGACGATACCATAAACAGTCTGAGCAGTCAGCGTATGGTCATGACGTTGCTGTCCTGCGCTTCTGTTCTATTTATTTTGACATTGATTTTTCTTCGGTATTACTCCATGACCCGTTCTCAGCTGCATGAACTGGAAAAGGCCCGTCAGACAGCACTTGAGTCCAGCAAGGCCAAAAGTGAATTTTTAGCCAATATGAGCCATGATATCCGTACCCCCATGAATGCAATAGTAGGCATGACCGCCATTGCAACAGCCCACATGGATGACCGGGAACAGGTACAGAGTTGTCTGAGAAAAATCACATTGTCCAGCAAACATCTATTAGGGCTGATTAATGATGTTTTAGATATGTCTAAAATTGAAAGTGGTAAATTGACGTTAACAACCGAGCAGATTTCTTTGCAAGAAGTTACTGAAGGCATTGTTAACATTATGCAGCCACAAGTGAAGGCAAAAAAACAAACCTTTGATATTCATGTTGATAATATATTAACAGAAAATGTATGGTGCGACGGTGTACGCCTGAACCAGGTATTATTGAACCTCTTGTCGAATGCAACCAAGTATACACCGGAGGGAGGAGCCATACGATTATCCCTTTCTGAAGAAAAATCTCCAAAAGGAGAAAACTATGTTCGAATTCATATCAATGTCAAGGATAATGGAATCGGCATGTCACAGGATTTTCTGAAAAAAATATATGAATCCTATAGCCGGGCAGATGGTGCCAGGGTACATAAAACAGAGGGTGCAGGTTTGGGAATGGCGATTACAAAGTACATTGTAGACGCGATGGAAGGAGGCATTGAGGTTCAAAGTGAAATTGGCAAAGGTACTGAATTCCGTATTACATTTGATTTTGAAAAAGCTGCCGCAATGGAGGTGGATATGGTGCTCCCTTCCTGGAATATGCTGGTGGTTGACGATGACGAGCTATTGTGCAGAACAGCTATGAATGCGCTGAAATCTATTGGTATAAAAGCTGAATGGACATTAAGCGGGGAAAAGGCCATAGATTTGGTAATCCAACACCACAGCAGAAGGGACGATTATCAAATAATCCTGTTAGATTGGAAACTGCCTGGCATGAATGGGATTCAGGTTGCCAGAGAACTACGGCGCAATTTAGGAGATGAAGTACCTATACTGCTTATTTCTGCATACGACTGGAGCGAATTTGAAGCGGAAGCACGGGAGGCGGGTATCAGCGGCTTCATTTCCAAGCCTCTGTTTAAATCCACATTGTTCTATGCGCTGCGCCAATATATGGGAGTTGATACACCAAATAGCCGGACATTGAACCAGGGTATGGAGCTGTCCGGGCGCCGCATCCTTCTCGCCGAGGATAATGAACTTAACTGGGAGATTGCAAATGAGCTGTTATCTGATTTGGGAGTGGTATTGGATTGGGCCGAGGATGGCCAGATTTGTCTGGATAAATTCCAAAAGTCACCCGAGGGATATTACGATGCTATTCTCATGGATATAAGGATGCCGCATATGACAGGATATGAGGCCACGAAAGCAATCAGGGGACTGGAGCATCCGGATGCCTTATCTGTTCCAATTATTGCTATGAGTGCGGATGCTTTTTCGGATGATATACAGCATTGCCTGGAATGCGGTATGAACGCTCATATTGCAAAGCCTATTGACGTTATGGAATTGACCCGCATGTTAAAAAGATATTTAATATAGCCCCGTTTACTGCATTTATGTTCCGTCCACAAAAACATTGCAGGCCCTCAGGCTGCAGGAAGAAATAAAGTTTCAATCCCTGCTTTATTAACGCATTGCTGCAGCCTGAATTCATCCGCTGGAATATCCTCCTGGGCATCAGAGCCCCTGCATATACTTTTCTTCATACTCTGAAATTGATACAGGCCTGCTAAACAAATAGCCCTGCACAGTTTTGACACCATATTCTCTTAGAACCTCAAATTGCTGCCCGTCCTCTATCCCTTCAGCAACTAACTGAATTCCCATTTCACTGCACATTCTTGTCATCATCCCAATTATTATCTGTGCTCTTTTATTTGAAATAATATCTTTTACAAACCCTTTATCTATTTTTAATATATCGAATTTCACTAATGACAGCAGCGCTAAATTTGAACTTTCCACCCCAAAGTCATCCATTGCAACTCTGAATCCAGAATCTCTTATTTGATTGATTCTTGTTACCAATGTGTCCAAATTTGTAAAATTGGCGCTCTCAGTAATCTCTATTTCCAAATAATTTCTTTGAACATGATATTTGTCGCTGATCTCTTCCAATCTTTTTATAAAACGATCGTCCATAAAAGTGAGCTTTGAAAAATTACTGGAGATTGTAACGGCAGACTTCCCCTGCCTGGCCCAGATACTCAGGGTTTTGCATACCTCCTCAAATACATAATAGTCAATCTTACTGATCAGGTATGTGTCTTCTAAAACTGGAATGAATTTATCTGGTGCTATGATCGCTCCATTTTCATCCCGGTAACGTATCAATGCTTCTGCACCCACCATCCTGCAATCTTCCACATTTATTTTAGGCTGCAAATACACTTTGAAATTATGATTCTCTATTTTTTCGTTTAGCACATCAGGCTCAGCCAAGGAGCGCAGTATGTCATTATTATGCCTGTAGCGGCCAGTTGCATGGTGTCCCTGATAGAACCGCTTTTTATCATCATACATTAATTCATCCGCTTCTTTGATAATATCCTGAATATGAGTGCATTCTTCATTCCATCTGCATCCTATGGCTGCCTGACATTTGCTCTTCTCAAAAGCATTTTTTAACAGCTGAACATTATCGCAAAAGGATTCCTCGGTAATATCCACATAAATTATTACAAACTCATCGCCGCCAATACGGTAAAGGTACTTTGAATCAACGCTGTTTTTCACAATATCAGCGCATTCCTTAATCATCTTATCCCCCGTGTCATGGCCAAAGGAATCATTAATCTCTTTAAGCCCATTAATATCTAAATAGACCACTCCTACAGATTCTTTGCACTCTTTTAATTCAGATACATCCTGTATAAAACGGTTTCTATTGTAAAAAGAAGTTAACCGGTCTATTTGGCTCATCTCAAATAACATTGTTTCATTTTCATTTCGCTGCATGGTCAGAGAAAGAAAATACTGGATAGTCTGCAAAAATGGAACCGCTACTTCAGCCAGGCCCAAATCCTGATTATCCAGGCCTATTGACCCATTTACTTTTCCATTCTTCATCATGGGTACCCATATAATATTTCGTATTCCCTGTTGGACAAGCAGTTCATAGCCCTTCGGGAATGTATCCTTTATTTCTTCAATATCATTAATAACCAGCTTTTTGTGCTTGTCCAACTCATCCAGCCATACTTGATAATCACCGATTGGGATATTCTGTAAATTGTCTATTTGTGGCAAAACACCTTCTTTACACCATTCTGCGATGTTAGAATAATACTGGTCATGAAACCGGAAAACATAGGAACGTTCTGCCGAAAACAGTGTTCCTATATATTGCAGAACCTTTGTGATTGCGCTTTGTATGTTGCGATTATTATAAAGTTCCCTTACACATGCAAGGCGTATATCATCTCTTTTCAGTCTTCTTTTTAATTCATTTTTTTCATTATTAGCTTCTGTAATATCAAAAGCAATTTCCATCCGGACTGTGCGTCCATCCCATTCAATCAGGCGGTCTTTCAAAAGATAATGTTTTTTTATTATAGGGTTTGTATACTCCCAGGAATATGTTTCATCCGCTTTAAGCAGCTTATTGGTACAAAAAGGACAGGGTTCTTCAAATCCCTGTAAAACTTTATAGCATTTTATATTCGGCTGGCTGTCGTCAATCTGAAACATTCTCTTTCCCGCTTCATTGACAAACAGCAGTTCATACGTATTTATGTCTGAGACATACATTAATTCTGATATCTCATTCATAGGCGCCATTAACTCCTGGGCTCTTCTTGACAACTGCTCGCTCTTTTTTATATTTTCCTTTTCAGCCTCAATTAATTTTTTCCGGCGCTTTTCCTGGCAAATGGTAAAAACAGAACAGCCAAAAGCCATTAATCCAAATATAATATTGGTGATCACCAGTGACTTTCTTGCATTCTGTACCGTATGTTCCGTATATTCTTCAGCCGTAAACACTGTATCATTGGCTAATCTAAAATAATCTTCACTCAATTCATAAAGCATCTGATTGGAAGGATCTTTCCGATAATTGTATATCTGCGCTTTAATATCTTCCCAGTCATTTTGCATTTCTATTAACATGGTTTGGAATTCTTCGCTATCCAGTTTTATCAGATTTAATTCATCACTCCCGCTTGAAAGTCCTGACAATATGTTATCCAGAAAATAAATCAACTCGTCATCCGGTACATGATTCAATTCCTTTTTAATCAGTCTCTGTGTTGCTCCCCGAACGATACCAATATAATTTATGACCCTGGCATTCCCCTGTAAATCATCCGTTAAATCAAGTGACATATGCGCTGTAAATATAAGAGCTGTGCAAAAAATGATTGGAACAAAAACCCCGCCTAATTTCCTGATTATCCTCCCCATTTAATCCCCCTCCTTTGTACTTTAAAATTTATCGTGTTCCGTATATGCCACATTCCAAAGCGGATATCAGAAAGCAGCGGGATTAAAATAAGCCTTATGGTGTAAAAGTCATTCAGAGATAACATCCGTTTAATGTCTGCTTAGATAAACACTAACTATGATTTTAACCCCTTCGTATAAAACTGTCAAACATTAACAATAATTAACTATACCAATACATCAATTAGTTTTTCTGATTAACCAGTATTTTTCAGGGCGTTTAATAATCATAGAAAAAGCCTCCGGTTAATAACCGAAGGCATACATAAGACAATTCTTTCTTTACTTCTATTCTCCCAAAGCGTTCCGGAAAGCCAGTGCCCTTTCAGTCAGATTTTCAAAATCATGGCTGACTGTCAGTGATTGGTTTACAAGATTGCTCCCTATCCCAAAGCAGGCAACACCGGCGGCAGTAAACTGGCATATATTTTCCGGGGTCACGCCTCCCACTGCTGCCATCGGAATGTGGGATAGTGGACCACGGACCGCCTTTATGTAGGATACTCCTAAAAGTCCTGCTGGAAACAATTTGATGATATCGCCCCCATAATTATACGCATCCACAATCTCAGAAGGCGTAAATGCACCAGGCATGGATATAAGTCCCAGTTCCTTTGTCTTCTCAATCACACTTCTGTCAACATTAGGAGATATGATATACTCTGCACCGCTTCTATAAGCCTCTTCTGCTTCCTCTGCTGTGAGAACCGTACCGGCGCCAATATGCATACGTTCGGACAGGTGTTCCTTCAGCAATGCGATTGAATGGAGCGTCTCCCTTATTCCCTCAGGTCCGCTGTGATCAAAGGTGACTTCCATCATGCAAATTCCGCCGTCTGCCAGAGCCCGTCCCGTATCCAGGATCAGCCCGGATGGGATACCTCTTACAATTGCAACTATTTTTTCCTTCCTAATCATCTGCAGAATCATCTGCTGCCTATTTCTCTCATCCATTATCCTATCCTCCCTAAAAATCTCCATTATAAACAGCTATAAGCAGCGCCCCGTATCCGGAGAGCAGCAATTCTCCCGAATCATACCCTGACACATCAGAGAATGAACCATCTTCCTCAAACAGCCTGGTCAAGGCGCTCCTAAGAGGTTCCTTCCCGGCCACTACCACCTGCATGTCCGGGCTCAGCATGAGCGCGCTGCTCTTTTTAACAGCACTTATATCAGAAGAAAGCACTGCTCCCAGCAGGTAACCGGCGCAATCTTTTGGAGATGCGGACAGACATTGGTTCAGAATACGGGTTGTAAATACCGCCCTGGTCAGACTGGTATCCCGTGCTGTCTTAAAGCCCTTCAGCACCATTTCCCAGTTATAATGAGCAGAAGCAAAGGAATGGTTAACCGCATCCGCTATAATGGTATGATTGGTGATGGCTGACAGCAGCTCTCCGGACAAGGCGGTCAGACACCCCGTCAGTCTCCCCGATCGATCCGTAGTCACGAACTTATTGTGCGAACCGGGCAGCGCGAGAAGGACAGCCCCTTTTACCGTGATAAGAGATAGCAAAGCCAGTGCCTCTGTCTCCTCCCCTCTCATAATATCCATGGATTCCAGGGTATCCATATCCACAGCATTGGAATTTTTCAGGCCCGGGATGAAATGAATGGGGAGTTCAAACACCTCCGGAATGAGCACAGCTCTCACCGCTGCCGCAAAATCCTCTAATCCTGCAGGAGCCTCTATATGCGGAACCTCTGTAAGTCCTACATTGGAAGTAATCATACCGGATGCATAAACAGATGCAATCTGATGGATTGTCAGATTATTTCTATTTAATAATGTCTGGATGCCTTCACGTATGGCTCCGGCCAGCCTTTTATTGTTACCCTCTACAGCTGTGACTCTGACTCCAATTTCGCTCTTATAAATATCCACGCATGCCTTCTTTTGGTTCCACAGAGCAACTCGGGTGTTCGTTGTTCCGCTGTCAATGGTAATCAGATAGTGTTCCATATGTACTGCTGCCTCCTCGTGCATAAATTAAAATACTGAATAGGTCGATAAAATATTAGTGATATATTTGTGATATATTAATTCTATGATACCATTCTCCGAACAATTCTTCCATATTTAAAAACTCACAAAAAAACCATTGAAAAAATGTGCATACTTTACAATTTTCAAAGAAACCGCAAAGAAATATTGTGTTTTTTAAATATTTGTGATATATTTCCCATATACCAGCAGAAAGGAGAGGACGTTGGAAAACAAATCAGACTATGCATATCAGGAACTAAAAAATAGAATTATATCCGGACAGATGCCTCCTCTTAGTGATGTTTCGGAAGAACAGCTCCAAAAGGAACTGGGAGTCAGCAGAACCCCTATCCGCGAGGCCATACAAAAGCTGGAGAAAGAACACTTTGTGATGATTTATCCAAGGCGTGGCACGCTTGTCAGTGACATTACACTGGATTTGATCTACTCCATCTATGAAGTCAGACTGCTGAACGAACCGTTTATTGCCCGTTCAGCCTGCCGCTACATTGTCAATGAATGGATTGATCATATGTACACCTCCTTCTCCACAACATTTCATGAAAAGGAGGGCGAACAGCAGCGGGATTATTACATTGAGTTGGACCGGGAACTTCATGATACCCTGACTAGCCATACCAATAACTTTATGCTGAAGGACATGTTCCGGGTGGTAAATGACCATAACCACAGAATCCGTATCCTTACATCCCAACGCAACATGAATTACCAGAGGTCCATCAATGAGCATCTTGCCATCCTGGAGGCTCTCCGACTCAGAGACGAGAGCCAGCTGGAGAACGCAGTAAGAGAACATATTCTCACTGCCAAGCAGGAAGCCTTTGAATACTACTATTAACAGCGGCCTGCCAGAATTCAGAATTTTGAATAGGAGAATTCCACAGAGATGGTTTCTCCTATACTTTTGCAGAGTCTGATATATTACAAATATATTTGTAATATATATTATTGAAAGGAGAATTCCCAAATGGAGAGAAAACTCATAAAAATCGAGGAACATGACAATGTTGCTGTGGCGGTAGAGTCCATAAAAAGGGGACAGACCGTTATAGCCGGCCAGACTGAGGTTACAGCCCAGGAGGACATCCCCTTCGGGCACAAAATCGCTCTCAGAGATATAGAAGCAGAGGAAGCGGTTATTAAATACGGATATGCCATCGGACATGCCTCCTGTCCCATCAAAAAGGGCTCATGGGTACACAGTCATAACCTTGCAACTAACCTGAAAGGCATGCTCACCTACACTTATGAGCCTGATATCCCCCGCCCGGCCAATGTTTCCGGTATTTCACGTACATTTCGCGGATACGTCCGCAAGGATGGAAACGTGGGTATACGAAACGAGATTTGGATCATCCCCACTGTATCATGCGTCAATACAACGGTACGGATGCTGGCCGACATGGCGGCCAGGGAATGCGGGGAACTCTGTGACGGCATTTATGCCTATCCCCACAACGCAGGGTGTTCCCAGCTCGGTGATGATTTTGAAACAACACAAAAAATCCTGGCCAGCATTGTCCATCATCCCAATGCAGGAGGCGTACTGTTGGTAAGCTTGGGATGCGAAAATAATGATTTAGAACATTTTCTTCCTGTTTTAGGAGAAATTGATGAGAGCCGTGTTAAAATGATGGTGACTCAGGATGTGGAAGGGGACGAACTTGAGTATGGTATGGAGCTGATTCGTGAGCTTGCCCAGGAACTAAGCCAGGACCAACGCGAGGATGTACCTGTGAGCAAACTAAAAATCGCTTTTAAATGCGGCGGTTCCGACGCGTTCTCAGGAGTGACAGCCAATCCCCTCTGCGGACGCATTGCCGACTGCATTACCGCATTGGACGGAAGCGCTGTCCTGACCGAGGTTCCTGAGATGTTTGGCGCTGAGACCATTCTGATGAACCGCTCCGACTCAGACAAAACATTTCATCAGGTAGTGGAACTAATCAATGGATTCAAACAATATTATCTGGATTACGGCCAGCCTGTTTATGAGAATCCTTCTCCCGGGAATAAAAGGGGCGGTATTACCACGCTGGAAGAAAAATCCCTGGGATGTATACAAAAAGGCGGCAAGGCCATGGTGACAGGCACTCTGCAATATGGGGAGCGTTGTATAAAACCAGGTCTGAACCTTATGACCGGTCCCGGAAATGACAGTGTATCCATAACGGACCTGCTCTCCTGCGGAGCCCAAATCCTGTTCTTCACCACCGGCAGGGGCAATCCCTTGGGCGCAGCTATTCCTACCATAAAAATAGCCTCCAACAATGTTCTTTATGAGCGCAAGGAGAGGTGGATAGATTACAACGCCGGAGCCATACTGGACGGAAAAACGTTTGATGATGCAGCCCATGAGCTTTGGGACCTGATGATACAAACGGCATCCGGCCAACATACAAAAAATGAAATCTACGGATACAGAGAAATCATGATTTTCAAAAACGGTGTACTGCTTTAACACCAGGAGGAGGCACTTATGGCATTAGAGACTAAGAAAGAAGGAAATATAATAACAGAACTGGCTTCCAGTGTAAGACTTCCAAAAATGGTAAAAGTCAAACAGCTTCTGGACCATAGCCATATTGATATTAATGAGATTCCGGGAATTGTACGCAGTGAACTTGATCGTGAGGAACTGAGGGCCCGAATCAAACCAGGCGCAAGTGTTGCCATAACCTGCGGAAGCCGCGGAGTTGCCAATATAGCAGTAATCATCCGGGCCATTGTGGATTTTGTCAAGGAATGCGGCGGAAGTCCCTTCATATTCCCGGCTATGGGAAGTCATGGAGGAGCCACTGCCCAGGGGCAGCGTGAAATACTGGCCAGTTACCATGTTACAGAGGACACTATGGGATGCCCTATCAAGGCTACCATGGAAGTGGTTCAGGTTGGCGAGACACCTGACGGTATGCCGGTCTATGTAGACCGATACGCATATGAGGCTGACGCCATCATACTATGCGGACGTGTAAAAGCCCATACGGCCTTCAGGGGTCCCTACGAGAGCGGCATCATGAAGATGGCTGTTATTGGTCTTGGGAAACAAAAAGGAGCTGAGACAGTCCATCGCAACGGCTTCTGCGAACTTGGGACCATGCTTCCTGTCATTGGAAGGGTCGTTTTGGAACATGCGCCTGTAATCGGAGCTCTGGCTTTGGTGGAGAATGCCTTTGACCAGACCTGTATCATCAAAGGTATGCTGAAGGAAGAGATATATGAAGAGGAGCCCAAACTGCTAATTGCCTCCAAACAGAGGCTGGGAAAGATTTATTTTGACAACATCGACGTTCTGGTGGTGGACCGGATTGGCAAAGATATCAGCGGAGATGGCATGGACCCCAACATAACAGGACGGTTTGCTGTTCCTTACATTAACGAGGGCATTAAAATCCAGCACATTGCGGTTCTGGATCTGACAGATGAGACACATGGAAACTGCAACGGACTGGGGCTTGCAGACGTAACAACCAAACGGCTGGTGGATAAAATTGATGTGGACTGTACATATCCAAATGTGGTGACATCCACAGTGCTCTGCACACCTAAAATACCGCTGTTTACCCATTCTGACAAAACATGTATACAGATTGCCCTGCGCACCTGCAATTATATTGACCGCGAACATCCGAGAGTGGTGAGAATAAAAGATACGATGAACTTAGAGGAGATTTACATATCTGAGTCCATGTTAAAGGAAGCGGAAGAATCAAACCATGTAATCGTATCCGGCCCGCCGAAAGACTGGGTTTTTAACGAAGATGGAAATCTTTGGTAATTGTTTTTATTCAGATAATGAACCGTACCGTGGATAGGTACGGTCCACATATAAAATCAACATCTATTGGAGGAGGATATTATGTCAGGTACATTACTTGTCGTTAACTTAATCGTTGCAATCGCTCTGATGATTGCGCTTATACTTATACCCAAACTAAATCCCGCTATCAGCTTAGTCATTGCCAGTATCTATATGGGCGTATCCTGCGGATTGGGTTTTGTCACATCCATTGACACGATTGCCTCTGGTTTTGGCAATATGATGGCCAGCATAGGACTGCCTATCGGCTTTGGAGTGATTCTGGGACAGCTCATGAGCGATACCGGAGCTGCTAAGGTAATTGCAAAAACCATTGTACATTCTGTTCCCAATAAATTTGTACTGTATGCCGTGGCAATAGCCGGATTCATACTGGCTATTCCCGTATTCTTCGATGTAACCTTTATCATACTGATCCCCATTGGCATTGCAGTTGCCAAAGAGGTGAACAAACCTCTGGCCTATGTAGTAGGAGCTCTCACCATCGGAGACGGCATTGCGCAGACTCTGGTGCCTCCCCCCCCCCAACCCTCTGGCTGCAGCGGATCTGCTGCATTTCAATCTGGGAACCATGGTAATCATGGGCCTGATTATCGGAGCTATCGCAACGGTTGTTTCCGTATTTATCTATACAAAAATACATGATACCGGCTTTTTTAAACCTGAAAAGGATATGAACCCCAACGCGGAACTGTTCAGCGAAGAAAAAGAATTGGAATCAGATAAGCAGCCCTCTTTTCTGGTATCCTTTCTTCCCATACTGATTCCTGTTGTATGTATCCTGACAGGCACAGGGGCTGACGCCATCTATGACGAGACACCTATGGTAGCCCAATTCCTCGGCAATAAGATCATTGCTATCCTGTTGGGAACACTCTGTTCCTATCTGATTGGTTACAAGTATCTGGGACGGGACAAGGTTGAGGCATCCGCAGGAGAGGCATTAAAGCAAGCCGGTATTGTTCTGCTCATAACTGGAGCCGGAGGTTCATTTGGTTCCATCATCTCAGCCACTGACATCGGAAATGCCCTGGTCACAACATTGAGCATCAATAGCGGTTCCGTAATAAAGGTATTGTTCCTGGCTTATTTTATCGGCTGCATATTCCGTATTGCCCAAGGTTCCGGTACAGTAGCCGGTATTACCGCCATGACAATCATGGCGACCATTGCTCCCAGCGTGTCCATCCACCCTGTCTATATCGCACTGGCCGCACTGGCGGGAGGAATCAGTGTGGGACATGTCAATGACAGCGGTTTCTGGGTCGTAAGTAATTTATCGGGATTTACCGTAACCGGCGGTTTGAAAACTTACACTGTAGCACAAATCATCATGTCTATCTCCATTATGATATTAACCCTTTTATTTGCACTGGTACTTCCAGGTGCAATTGGGTAATATTATGTAAGTGGGGGTGTCGCAAAATCATCAAAATAGATGATTGAGCGGCACCCTCACTCTGTATATAGAAAAAAATCAGGAGAAAATCATTTTCGATCGACTTTCTCCTGATTTTGGGTATACTTTAATAAGCATACGGCTTTTCTTGTATTTATGCACTCGCTTTTAGATCAAACAAATAGCTTCCAGTCCGCTCATTCTGGATTTTTCTATGTAGGGGCAGCCGGTGCAGTCCTCACATTCGTATACTGTCACCTCAGACTCATACCCACTTTTGCTGCGCTGCTTTTTCAGGCAGATCACCCGCAGTTCCTTTTAAAACTCCTTTTTTCCATTTTTCATAGGTTTGAGGTTTGATGTATGGCTGCTGCCCCTCCTCCCGCAGATAGCTGTACCCTTCTTCACTTTCATATCCTGAATCAGCGGTAACACTCGGATAGTTAAAACCCAGAAACCGGAACGGAACCGGGCAATGGTGCTGTGATCCGGCGCTTTTTGTCCGGCTAACAACCACATGAAGTTGGTAGGCCTGATAAAGCTTTGTATAGTCTAAATCCTCCAATTCGTGGCTCAGCAGTCAGACCAAATCATCGTTCGGAACCAGCCCTTCCAAACTTAATGGCAAAACCAGTTGATACGTGCGGCCAAGTTCGGTATAATCTTTAGTAGTGTAATTATTTATTCGCGTACTTAATTATACCACGGATGGCGGACTCTTCGGAGCCTGCTTTTCTGTTTTTATACAGAAAAGGAGCTGTTGCTCCAGTAGATTATTTATCTACTTTTGCGACACCCCCATCTATTCTTTGCACATATGGTTTAGAAACAATTCTCACATTCTGTAGATAACCACTCCTTTTCATGCTATACTAATTTACATATAATGATTGACGCGAAATGAGGTGCCCTGCATGAAAGGCAATATGGAACGGTATCAGGTTGTCTACAGTGTTTTAAAAACACACATTCAGTTTGGAATCTATGGGTTTGGTGATGTTCTGCCTTCCATCGAAAACGCCGCCGCTGATTTCTTTGTCTCCGTTGATACGATGCGCGCGGCTTATCAGCAGCTGCAGCGGGATGGCTTGGTCACCATTTCCACAAATATAGGGACTACGGTAGTCAGGAATTACGGAAAAGAAGAAATTGAACAGAATATTCAGATGTTCTATGCGCAGAGGAAAAACATCCTGATTGATTTAAGTAAATCCCTGCGCCCGCTACTGGGCCATGCCCAATGGATTGGTTTTAAAAACATTCCTGCTGAGATTTACGGCAATCTCCGCCAGCTTGAAGACAGCCATTCACTGCCCCAGACAACCACGTTTGAACATGTTG
>OLRN01000587.1_pt1 | contig 26242 bp, 25 predicted proteins | sample 1673001 | NCBI WGS metagenome assembly OLRN01 (sample SAMEA3136745, study PRJEB25190) | human gut metagenome | biome: human gut; feature: human-associated habitat; material: faeces | place: Austria | collected 2013 | reverse complement strand
GGAAACACGCCCGATCGAGAAGATCGCACCAGGTATCATTACGAGAAAATCTGTTAACGTTCCGCTTCAGACAGGTATCAAGGCTATCGACTCCATGATACCGATAGGCAGAGGTCAGCGTGAGCTGATTATCGGCGACAGACAGACAGGTAAGACTGCCATTGCGATTGATACGATCATAAATCAGAAGAAAACAGACGTAATTTGTATATACGTTGCTATAGGTCAGAAGGCTTCTACGGTTGCAAACGTAGTTGAACAGCTCACAGCCGCAGGCGCTATGGACTACACAATAGTAGTTTCCGCTACCGCAAGTGAGCTTGCGCCCTTACAGTACATCGCTCCCTATTCGGGATGCACCATGGGTGAATACTTCATGGAAAAGGGCAAGGACGCACTCATAATCTATGATGACCTGTCCAAGCACGCTGTGGCTTACAGAGCACTTTCTCTGCTCCTCAAGCGTCCGCCCGGACGTGAGGCTTACCCCGGCGACGTATTCTATCTTCATTCAAGACTGCTCGAAAGAGCCGCTAACTTAAACGAGGACTACGGCGGCGGTTCGCTCACAGCACTGCCTATAATCGAAACACAGGCAGGCGACGTTTCTGCATATATCCCGACCAACGTTATTTCGATAACCGACGGTCAGATATTCCTTGAGTCGGGCTTGTTCAACAGTGGTATCCGCCCGGCGATCAATGTCGGTATTTCGGTGTCGCGTGTTGGTGGCAACGCTCAGATCAAGGCGATGAAGAAGGTGGCGGGCAGCCTGAAGCTCATTTACAGCCAGTACCGCGAGCTGCAGAGCTTCGCCCAGTTCGGCTCCGACCTGGACGCCGACACCAAGGCGCGCCTTGCCCAGGGCGAGCGCATCGTGGCGGTGCTCAAGCAGGACCGCAACTCCCCCATCCCGGTGGAAAAGCAGGTCTGCATCCTCTACGCCGTCACCAAGGACTACCTGAAGGACGTGGCCGTGGAGGACGTGAAGGAGTACGAGAAGGGGCTGTATGAGTATATGGACGCCCACGGCGCCGAGGTCCTTTCCGCCATCCGCACCACCGGCAAGCTGGAAGAGGACACCGAGAAGGCCCTCGCCGCGGCGCTGGACGATTACACCCGGCAGTTTTTGAACACCCGGGCGAAGTGAGGAGGCAGAGCGTATGGCAGGCGCGTCCATGAAGGACATCAAACTGCGCATCAAAAGCGTGGAAGGCACCATGCAGATCACCAAGGCCATGGAGCTGGTGGCCTCTTCCAAGCTGCGCCGCGCCAAGGAGCGGGTGGAACACAGCCGCCCCTACTTTGACGTGCTCCATGCGGCTCTGGATGACATCGCCTATTCCAACGACGAGTTCCGCTCGCCCTACATGGCCCAGCGCCCGGTGAAGAAGAGCTGCTATGTGGTCATCGCCGGCGACCGGGGCCTTGCCGGCGGCTACAACGCCAACATCCTCAAGGCGGTGGCCGCCCACGCCGAGGGCAAGGACTGGTGTGTTCTGCCCATCGGCAAGAAGGCGCTGGAACACTACCGCCGCCGGGGTGTGCCCGTGGTCACCGACCGCTACGCCGTGGCCGCGGATGTGGAGATGAGCGGCTGTTACGACATCGCCCGCACCCTGGCCAAGGGGTTCGTGAGCGGCGAATTTGACGAGATCATCCTGGCCTACACCAATTTCGTCTCCATGCTCAGCCAGCAGCCCGCCACCCTGAAGCTGCTGCCGCTGAACTACCGGCAGGCGGAACGGGGAACCGGCCCCCGCCAGACTACCCTCTACGAGCCGGACTGCGAGACGGTCTATAACGCCATCGTGCCGGAGTATCTGGCGGGCCTCATCTGGGGGGCTTTGTGCGAGTCGGTGGCCAGCGAGCTGGGCGCCCGCCGCACCGCCATGGACGCCGCCAGCAAGAACGCCGGCGAGATGATCGAGAACCTGAGCCTGCACTACAACCGGGCCCGGCAGGCGGCCATCACCCAGGAAATCACCGAGATCGTGGCGGGCGCCGAGGGCTGAAAAGCCCGCGGCACACGCCGAAAAAAGGAGAAATGTCCATGCCGAATCAATACGAGGGCACCGTGGTGCAGGTCATCGGCCCGGTGCTGGATATCAAATTCCCCGACGGTCAGCTGCCCAGCCTGCTCAACGCCATCCGGGTGGAGAACGGCGGCAAGAGCCTGATCGTGGAGGTCTCGCAGCACATTGGCGACAATGTGGTGCGCTGCATCGCCATGAGCAGCACCGACGGCCTGGTGCGCGGCGCCAAAGCTGTGGACACCGGCGGCCCCATCAGCGTGCCTGTGGGCCGCGAGTGCCTGGGCCGCATCTTCAACCTGCTGGGCGAGCCGGTGGATAACCTGCCCGCCCCCGAGACCGCGGAGCGCTGGCCCATCCACCGCGATCCCCCCAGCTATGAGGAACAGCAGAACACCACCGAGATCCTGGAGACCGGCATCAAGGTGGTGGACCTGATCTGCCCCTACGCCAAGGGCGGCAAGATCGGCCTGTTCGGCGGCGCCGGCGTGGGCAAGACCGTGCTCATCATGGAGCTCATCAACAACGTTGCCAAGCAGCACGGCGGCCTGTCGGTGTTCACCGGCGTGGGCGAGCGCACCCGCGAGGGCAACGACCTTTACAACGAGATGAAGGAGTCGGGCGTTATCAACAAGACCGCCCTGGTCTACGGCCAGATGAACGAGCCGCCGGGAGCCCGTATGCGGGTGGGCCTGTCCGGCCTGACCATGGCCGAGTACTTCCGCGACAAGGAGCACCAGGACGTGCTGCTCTTCATCGACAACATCTTCCGCTTCACCCAGGCCGGCAGCGAGGTGTCGGCGCTGCTGGGCCGCATGCCCAGCGCCGTGGGCTACCAGCCCACCCTCGCCACCGAGATGGGCGCGCTGCAGGAGCGCATCACCTCCACCAAAGAGGGCTCCATCACCAGCGTGCAGGCGGTGTACGTGCCGGCGGACGATTTGACCGACCCCGCCCCCGCCACCACCTTCGCCCATCTGGACGCCACCACCGTTCTGTCCCGTGCCATCTCCAGCCTGGGCATCTACCCGGCTGTGGACCCGCTGGATTCCACCAGCCGCATCCTCTCCCCCGACGTGGTGGGTCAGGAGCACTATGAGGTGGCCCGCGGCGTGCAGCAGGTGCTGCAGCGCTACAAGGAGCTGCAGGACATCATTGCCATCATGGGCATGGACGAGCTGAGCGAAGAGGACAAGATCACCGTCAACCGCGCCCGCAAGATCCAGCGCTTCCTCAGCCAGCCCTTCACCGTGGCCGAGCAGTTCACCGGCATGGAGGGGCGGTATGTGCCTCTGAAGGAGACCATCCGCGGCTTCAAGGAGATCCTGGAAGGCAAACACGACGACCTGCCCGAGTCGGCGTTCCTGTTCAAGGGCACCATCGACGAGGTGGTCGCCCAGGCAAAGAAAGGTGAAACGGCATGACCAGTTTTCCGCTGCAGATCGTGACCCCCGGCGGCCAGGCCTATGACGGCATGGCCCAAAAGCTCTTCTGCCGCACCATCGTGGGGGACGTGGCCATCCTGGCCCGCCACTGCGATTATCTCACCGCGGTGGGCATGGGCGAGGCCCGGGTCACCACCGAGGACGGCACGGTGCGCCGCGCCGCCTGCATCGGCGGCATGCTGTCGGTGGCCGGGGGCAAGGTGCGCCTGATGGCCAACACCTTCGAGTGGGCCGAGGACATCGACGCCGCCCGGGCCGAAAAGTCCGAGGCGGACGCAAAGCGCCAGCTGGAGCAGGCGGACCTTTCCGCCCGCGACCGGGAGCTGGCCACCGCCAAGCTCAAGCGGGCGCAGGTGCGCCAGAGCGTGGCCGCCCGCCGCTGAGCGGCAAAGGAGGAACAGACCCATGGACCTGGAACGTCTCACCGCCCTGCTGGACGCTCTCACCGGCCGCTGGCCCCAGGTGCTGGCCGTCTTTGGCGGCGCGGCGCTGGCGGCGGGGGTGCTGGGTATGCTCACCCGCGCCCTGGGCGTCAAGGAGGACGACGGCCTCAAGGGCCTGCGCATCCGCAAGGACGAGCCTTCGGCCTGAACAAATCGGAATATTTTAAAAAATATCCAAAAAGTAAAACCCCTGCCGTGTGGCAGGGGTTTTTTGTTTGCCGCGGATACGGCGCAAAGGAACACGCCGCGGGGAAAAAGCCTGCGGGCCGCCCGCCCGGCACGGGGCCAAAAGGCACAGCCCACGGACGTGTCACCCGTCAAAAGTCACAGCAGGTGGACGGGCCGCCCGGCGCAGGGCCAAAGGTCACAGCCGGCGGCTCCAGCTGTGGCGGCTGAACAGCGCCAGCAGGGGGAAAATTTCCAGGCGGCCCAGCAGCATGTCCAGCGTCAGCACCAGCTTGGACAGGTCGCTGTAGCAGTCGTAGTTCACCATGGGGCCCACCGCGTCGAAGCCGGGGCCGATGTTGTTGAAGCAGGAGAACACGGCGGAGATGTTGCTCTCCAGGCTGAGCTCGTCCAGCGAGACGACCACGAAGCTGCCGAAGAGGATGAGCACATAGGCCACCAGATAGGCGCTCACGTTGTGGAGCACATCGTCCTCCACCACCTTGCCGTTCACCCGCACCAGCTGCACGCTGTTGGGGCGCAGGGTCCGGCGCATGGCGCGGCGCAGGCTTTTCAGCATAAGGGAAAGGCGGATCACCTTCAGGCCGCCGCCGGTGGACCCCGCGCAGGCGCCCACAGCCATCAGGCAGAGCAGGATGGCCTTGGAAAAGGCGGGCCAAACGTCAAAATCCACCGTGGAAAAGCCGGTGGTGGTCATGATGCTGCTCACCTGGAAATAGGCGTGGCGGATGCGCTCGGAAAAATCGGGGATGAGGTCCCGGATGTCCCAGGCGATGAGCGCGCCGGCGACCAGCAGGATGAGGAAATAAAGCCGCACCTCCTCGTCCTTCACCGCAAGGCCCACCTTGCGCAGAAGCAGCAGGTAATACACCGAGAAGTTCACCCCGAACAGGGCCATGAACACGGTGACCACCCATTGCAGATAGGGGCTGTAGCTTGCCATGCTGTCCGCCTTGATGCCGAAGCCGCCGGTGCCGGCGGTGCCGAAGGCGGTGCACAGGCTGTCGAACAGGGACATGCCCCCCGCCAGCAAAAACAGGATGCAGGCCAGGGTGAGCGCCAGATAGATGGCGTAGAGGATCTTGCTGGTCTGGCGCAGCCGGGGGGTGAGCTTGCTCACCGTGGGCCCCGGGCTCTCCGCCTGCATCAGGTGCAGCGCGCCGCCCTGCCGCGCGGGCAGGATGGCCAGCATGAACACCAGAATGCCCATGCCGCCCAGCCAGTGGGTGGCGCTGCGCCAGAACAGAAGGCCCCGGCTCATCTCGGCAGGGTCCGCCAGGATGGAGGCGCCGGTGGTGGTGAAGCCGCTCACCACCTCGAACAAAGCGTCGATGTAGCTGGGGATCTGGCCGCTGATGTAAAAGGGCAGGCAGCCCAGCAGCGACAGCACGATCCAGCACATGGCCACCGTCACAAAGCCCTCGGGGGCGAAGATGCTGCCCCGGGCCCGGCGGCCCACCAGCAGAAACAGCCCGGCGCACACGCCCATGATGAGCAGCGACGCGCCGAAGGCGAGGGCGGAGTGCCCGTCCCGGTCCACCCAGCACCACACAAGGCCGGGCAGCATGAAGGCCATCTCCAGAAGGATGATGGAGCCGATGGTATGGTTGATCGCTCGAAAATTCAAGTCCGCACTTCCTCTTCACAAATTCCCGACGGCGGGCGCGCGCCCGTCACACGAACAGGTCGTTCAGCTGCATCACGGGGGCGTCCAGCGTGCTCACCGCCACCACCGTGTCGCCCACATCAAAGCTGGAGGTGCCGTCCGGGATGATGGTGTCGGCGCCCCGGCTGATGCAGGAGATGAGGATGCCCCGGCGCAGGGGCACGTCCTTCAGGGGCACGCCCCGGTGATGGGTGTGTTCATCCACCCGGAACTCCATGGCGGCGGCGTTGCCCTCGGCGATGAGGTGCAGCGCCAGAATCTTGCCGGTCTTGTTCTGCATGCCCCGCACATAGCGGGCGATGAGCGCGCTGCACAGGTCCTTGGGGCTGACGATGCTGCCGATGTCCAGCGCCTCGAACATCCGGTTGTACTCCAGGCGGTTGACCTTGGTCACCACCTTGGGCACCCCCTGGCTGTGGGCGTACATGCTCAGCACGATGTTCTCCTCGTCGATGCCCGTCAGGCTGACCAGGGCGTCGGCCTCGCCCAGGCCCTCGCTCTCCAGAAAACTCTGGGAGGAACCGTCCCCCAGCACCACCGCCGCGCCGGGCAGGTTCTCCGCCAGAAAGCGGGCGCGGGTGGGATTCTGCTCGATGATCTTCACGCTCAGGTGGGCGTCCAGCAGGCGCTGGGCCAGATAGAAGCTGATGTGGCCGCCGCCCACCAGCATCACCCGGCGGACCTTCTGTTTGGTGATGCCCAGGTTCTTGATGAGCTGGGCCAGGTTCACCGCCCGGGCGGTGACGAAGATGCGGTCGTCCTTTTTCAGCTCGAAGCTGCCGTCGGGGATGACCACCTGGCCGGCGCGCAGCGCGGCGCAGACCAGCACCTTCACCTGGGCGATCTTGTAAAGCTGGTGCAGCGCCACGCCTTCCAGCCGGCTGCCCTCGTCCACCCGCAGGCCCACGATCTCCACCCGGCCCTTGGCAAAGCTGTCCCGGTGCAAAAAGCTGGGGAACTGCAGCAGATGGAAGATCTCCCGCGCCGCCGAAAGCTCCGGGTTGATGGTCATGGAAAGGCCCAGCTCCTCCCGCATGAAGAAGAGCTGTTCGGTGTAGTCCGGGTTGCGCACCCGGGCGATGGTATGCAGGCGGCTGTTCATCTTTTTTGCCGTCAGGCAGCACAGCAGGTTGATCTCGTCGGCGCTGGTGGCCGCGATGAGCAGGTCCGCCTGCTCCACCCGCGCCTGCCGCAGCGCCTCCATGGTGGCGGCGTTTCCCTGCACCGCCATCACGTCGTACTGGTACATGTTGGCCTGCAGCACAACGGGGTTGGAATCCACGATGGTGACCTCGTGGCCCTCGTGCAGCAGCTGCCGCGTCAGGGCAAGGCCCACCTTGCCGTCGCCGGCAATAATGATCTTCATGGCACACACCTTTATTCTGGGTTTTGGTCTGTTTGCAGCCCGTGGGCGCAAAACTGATTATAGTATACGAGTTCAGCGGCAAATGTACAAGCGGTATTTTGCTTTTTGGCGCCGGACAGGGTCGAAACGCCCCCGCCGCGCGCCCGAACGCCTCTTTGCCGCGCTTGACAGTGCGCCCCAAAATGGGATACCATAAAGCCAAACACTGAACGCCGCTCCGGCCCCCGCAAAGGGCCCCGGGCGGCAGCGGGGGACGAGCGATATGCAGAACGCGAAGAACCTTTACATCCTCAGCGACACCAACGCCTTCACCCGGGGCGAGCTGGACAACGTGGCCCTCACCGAGGACGGCGTGTGCCTGGAGCAGGTGGCGGGCCGCCATGTGCTCTACGGGTGCTTCACCTCCCAGCCGGTGAACCTGCCCGCCTTTGACCGGCTGGTGATGAGCTGGAACGCCGACACACCGCCGGGCACCGTGGTGGAAGCCCAGGCCCGGGTGCGGGTGGGCGAAGAGTGGAGCGGCTGGCTCAGCTTCGGCAAGTGGAGCCCTTACATCAAGCGGGCCAGCGTCACCGGCAGCGAAGAGGACCCGGTGTTCATGTGGCACAACGTGCTGCACGTGGGCAGGGGCCGCGCCGTGCAGGCCCAGCTGCGCATCTATCTTTACACCGACGACGAGCGCCTCACCCCCCGGGTGTGGCTGCTGGCCGCCAGCGTGCGCCCGGTGGACGGGGAGGCCGAGCCCCCCGCCCTTTACAGCCGGGCCCTGCACCTGCCCGCCTACAGCCAGAAGCTGCGGGACCCCTCCCTGCGGGACGGCATGAGCACCCCCGTCACCCTGGCGGGCCTGCTGAACCGCTGGGGCCAGGACGTGCTGCCCGAGGAGCTGGGCCAGTCCATGATGGACCACGGCGACGCGGACATGGGCACCCGCAACTTTTCCTTTGCGGCGGCGCTGGCCGGCTGCTACGGCTACCGGGCGTATCTTGCCTATCTGGACCCGGAGCGGCTGTGGCAGTGCGTCAAGCAGGGCGACTCGGTGGGCGTGTTCATGCGCTACGCCGCCAGCGAGGAGCAGGCGGAGGCCACCGGCAAGGCGTACCTGCCCGGGGCCTTTGCCGACGTGGAGGCGCAGATGATGGCCCTGCGGGGCTTTGAGACCGGGACGGAGGGGGCCTTTGCGCTGGTGAACGACAGCCTCGCCCCCACCGACGCGGAGGCCGAGCGCTCCTACCCGCTGGACGCTTTCTGGAAGGCCTATCAGGGGCTGGCGCTGGTCATCACCGGGCGGCAGAAAGGCCGGGGCGAGGGCTGCCCCCACCGCCGCCACGCCCGGCTGCGGGCGCTGGAGCAGGTGGGCGCCTACATGTTCCAGGACGAAAACGGCGCGGACCTGCCCCTGCCGGAGGATTTTGCCGGCACGCTGGCCTGCGCCGTGGCGGACGGCACCGTGCACGCCACCACCGCCCACAAGACCTTCCGCTTTTTGAAGCCCACGGCCCAGGGCGGCGTGCAGCTGCCGCCGGAATTGTTCGGCGGCAAGGGCCGCATCACCGTCTATGCCATCGACCCCAGCGGCTGCACCCTGGTGGGCGACGTGCATCTGCCGGGCTGAGGCCGGAACGGACACATCATCAAAAGGGGGTAAGACCATGAAATACAGCGTCATCACCATCGGACGGGAATTCTGCACCGGCGGGCTGGACATCGCCCGCGAGGTGGCCCGGCGGCTGGGCGGGCCCATGTACGACAAGGAGCTCATCACCCTGGCCGCCAAGGAGAGCGGCCTGTCGGAACAGGCCATCGCCGCCGGCGAAAAGCGCCCCAGCGGCAGCCTGCTCTATAACCTCTACACCATGGGCAGCGACCTGCCCCTGAGCGACCAGGTGTTCGTGGTCCAGTCCCAGATCATCCGGGGCCTGGCGGACAAGGGCCCCTGCGTCATCGTGGGCCGCTGCGGCGACTATGTGCTGCGGGGCCGCAACGACGTGCTGCGGGTCTTTCTCCACGCGCCGCTGGAGTTCCGCCGCCGCCGTGCCCAGGCGGAGGGGGCCGTGCCCGCCGACGCCGACGAGCGCACCGCGAACGCCCTGCTGGAAAAGGAGGACCGCCGCCGCGCCGCCTACTATAACTTTTACAGCGAATACCGCTGGGGCGAGGCCGGGCACTACGACCTGTGCCTCAACACCGCTTTGGGCGACGAGGTCTGCGCGGACCTTATCATGCGGGCGGCGCAAGGCTGAAACCACACCGTTCCCCGCCGCGATTGCGGCGGGGAATGATTTTATGGAAATGGGGGATGCACCATGATAAAGACCGTGGGCGTGGTCAGTCTGTCCGCCGGCACGCTGGGGGAGGACTTTGTCCGCCATGAACTGGAGCTGGGGGTGCGCCGGCTGGAACACTATGGCCTCAAGGTCAGGTTCCTGCCCCACGCCCTGAAAGGCATCGACTATCTGAAGGCCCACCCGGAAGCGCGGGCCGCCGACCTGCTGGAGGCCTTCCGGGACCCGGAGATAGACCTCATCCTCTGCGCCATCGGCGGCGACGACACCTACCGGCTGCTGCCGTACCTCTTCGACGAGGGCCGGCTGGAAAAGGCTGCCTGCCGAAAACCCTTCCTGGGCTTTTCCGATTCCACCGTCAACCACTTCATGCTGCACTAGGTCGGCCTGCCCACCTTTTACGGCCAGTCCTTTTTGTCGGACGTGTGCGAGATGGACACAGAGATGCTGCCCTACACCCGGCGGTATTTTGAGGAACTGCTGCGCACCGGGACCATCCGGCGGGTGGAGCCCAGCGAGGTGTGGTACGAGGGCCGCACCGATTACAGCCCCGCGTGCCTGGGCACGCCGCTGCCCGCCCACCCCGCCGAAGGCTGGAAGCTGCTGCAGGGGCCGCCGGTGTTCAGCGGCAAGATCCTGGGCGGCTGCCTGGACACCATCCACGACTTTTTCGAGGGCGAACGCTACGCCGACATGCCCGCCCTCTGCCAAAAATACGGCCTGTTCCCCGGTGCGGCGGACTGGCAGGGCCGCATCCTGCTGCTGGAGACCAGCGAGGAGCAGATGAGCCCGGAAAAATTCAGCCGCGCCCTGGGCTTTTTGAAGCAGGCGGGGGTGTTCAAGGCGGTGAGCGGCATCCTGTTCGGCCGCCCCATGGACAACGTGCACCGGGAGGAATACCACCGGCGGCTGGCGGCGGCGGTGGACGACCCCGCCCTGCCCATCCTGGCGGATGTGAGCGTGGGCCACGCCCTGCCCCGGTGCATCCTGCCCTTCGGGGTGAACGCCCGGGTGGACGCGCAGGCCCAGACCATCACCTTCGATGCGCCGTGAGGCCCAAAAACTCCCTGCTTGACAAAAGTATTACTTTGTGCTAATAATAAAAGGGATAAGGCAAAGCAAGTCCCCCCTGCCGGCGTCCGCTGGCAGAGGGGATTTTTTGTGCCCGCACAAGAAAGGGAACAGGAGGTCATTCACCATGTACGATCTCGTGATCGTTGGCGCCGGCCCCGCCGGCATTTTCACCGCGCTGGAGCTGCTGCGCAAGGGTAAGAAAGAGAAGATCGTCATCGTCGAAAAGGGCAAACCGGTGGAAAAACGCCACTGCCCCAAGGCGGAGACCGGCCGCTGCATGAACTGCAAGCCCTACTGTCACATCACCACCGGCTTTTCCGGCGCGGGCGCTTTTTCCGACGGCAAGCTGAGCCTGTGCTATGAGGTGGGCGGCGAACTGCCCAGCCTCATCGGCGAAGAATTTGCCCAGAGCCTCATCGACTACACCGACGGCATCTATCTGGAGTTCGGCGCCGACCCCCACGTGGAGGGTATCTACGACGGCGAGGAGATCCGCGAGATCCGCAAGAACGCCATCAAGGCGGGCCTCAAGCTGGTGGACTGCCCCATCCGCCACCTGGGCACCGAGAAGGCCCAGGACCTGTATCTGGCGCTGCAGAACCATCTGCTGGCCGAGGGCGTGGAGATGCGCTTTGACACCGAGTGCGTGGACCTGCTCATCGAGAACAGCGTCTGCCGCGGCGTGAAGGTGCGCGCGGCCAGGGGCGGCGCGGAGGAAGAGATTCTGGCCCGCCGCACCGTGGTGGCCACCGGCCGCCGGGGCGCCGACTGGCTGGAGCGCCGCTGCGCCCAGCACGGCATCGCCCACAAGCCCGGCACCGTGGACATCGGCGTGCGGGTGGAGGTGCGCAACGAGGTGATGGAAAAGGTGAACAAGGTGCTGTATGAGTCCAAGCTCATCGGCTACCCCAAGCCCTTCAAGAACAAGGTGCGCACCTTCTGCCAGAACCCCGGCGGCTTCGTCAGCCAGGAGAACTACGACAACGACCTGGCGGTGGTGAACGGCCACAGCTACAAGGAGAAAAAGAGCAACAACACCAACCTCGCCATCCTGTGCAGCCACAACTTCACCGAGCCCTTCAACCAGCCCATCGAGTACGCCCAGAAGGTGGGCGAGCTCACCAACATGCTGGGCGCGGGCCACATCATGGTGCAGCGCTACGGCGACATCCTGGACGGCAAGCGCACCTGGCAGAAGGAGCTGAGCCAGAGCAACGTGCGCCCCACCCTGGTGGACGCGGTGGCCGGCGACATCACCGCCGCCATGCCCTACCGGGCGATGACCAACATCATCGCCTTCATCCAGATGCTGGACCAGGTGGTGCCCGGCTTCGCCAGCGACGAGACCCTGCTCTACAGCCCTGAACTGAAGTTCTACTCCAACCGGGTGAAGATGGACGAAAATCTGGTCACCAACGTGGAGGGCCTGCACTGCCTGGGCGACTCCTGCGGCTGGACCCGCGGCCTGATGATGGCCAGCGTCATGGGCGTGCTCATGGGCCGCAAAATTGCCCAGTGGGACGCGGAATAAACAAAGCGCAAAACGCCCCGGAGCCGCCATGGCTCCGGGGCTTGTTCTTTACTCGATGGGCACGGCGCCCGCGTCCTCCAGGCTCACTTCGCCGCCGGTCTCGGCGGCCTCTTCGGTCAGGGGGGCGTTCGCCGCGGCGGTCTCGTCGGCGGGGGCGGCGGCGGAGGCCGCGTCCTCCCCGAAGCCGGCGGCGGTCTCGGCGGCCTGCTCGTCGGTCAGGGGCGCGGCGGTGGCCGCGGCGCTCACAAGGCCGGTCACCTCGCCGCTGGGCGAAGCCAGCAGGTAAGCGCCCACCGGCTCCTCCTTATACACCAGCAGAACGCCGCTCACCTTGTTCTCGCCGGTGCTGCGCCCGGGGCACAGCACCACCCATTTTTCCACCGTCTTGTTCTTGTATTTCTCCAGCGACAGGCCGCTCTCCTTCACCACCGTGTTGAAGGCGGAAAAGCTCTCGTCCCAGCTTTTGGGAATTTTCACCTTATCCACCGTGGCGGTGGCCAGGTCCACCTCCAGCCCGAAGGCCTTGAAGAAGGCCTGGATGTCGTCGGTGCCCTCGATCTTCATGGCGGTGGGGTCCGCCTGGGCGGTCTCGCCGTTCGCGGCGGCGGGGGCCGCGTCGTCCTCCATGAAAAAGCTGCCGACGGCGAACACCGCGCCCGCCAGCGCCACGCCGCACACCGCGACGGCGCCCAGCCGACGCAGGCCGTTTTTGCCGAATGTCAACACAAACATGTCTTGTACCCTCCTCGTTTGTCGTGGGAACTCCTGTTTATACCTATTCCGCCGTATGCCGCTTTATTCTTGCGCAAAGGCGGATGGCGGGGTATACTGAAAACAAACAAGGACCCGGGAGGGAACAGAATGGTTCTTTTGGTGGATATGGGCAACACCCGGCTGAACATGGCCGGCTGGGAAGAGGGCAAGGCGGTCTTTTCGGCCGAAACGCCCACCGACCGCGGCTGGACCGCCGGCAGCTGCGCCGCCGCGCTGGCAAAGGTGCTGGCCCCCTTCGGCGTGGGGCGGTGGGAGGGGTGCGCGCTGTCCAGCGTGGTGCCCGCCCTCACCGACGCGGTGCGGCAGGCCCTCTTTTCCGTCACCGGCAAAGAGCCGGTGGTGCTGGGAACATCCAACATCAGCTTCAAGGTGCTCACGAAGGACCCGGTGGGCGCGGACATGCTGGCCGGGGCCGAGGGGGCGCTGGCCCGCGTTCCCATGCCTGCCATCGTGGCGGACCTGGGCACCGCCACCACCTTCTGCGCCCAGAACAAGGCGGGGGACGTGCTGGGGGTGGCCATCGCCCCGGGGGTGGCCCTCGGCCTGGACGCCCTGGTGGACCGGGCCAGCCACCTGCGCTCCATCGCCTTCGAGCCGCCGGGCCCCGCCATCGGCACCACCACCGCCGAGAGCATGCAGAGCGGAGTGATTTACGGCGCGGCCTGCCTTGTGGACGGCATGTTCCGCCGCATGGCCGCCGAGATGGACGCCGCCGAGGGCGCGCCCAGCCTCATCCTCACCGGCGGGCTGGCGGGCCTTGTGGCCCCCTATTGCGAGACAAAGCCCACCCTCGCCCCCGACCTGCTGCTGGAAGGGCTTTACCGCTGCTATCTCCGGGCAAAAGATGGAGAAAGGGGTGGCGGGCAATGAAACGGGAACTTGGCATTGCGCGGTGCGGGCTTGCCTGCTGCCTTTGCTCGGAAAACGTTCGATGCGCCGGCTGCGACGGCGGCGAGTGCCCCCAAAACGAATGGTGCGAGAACAAAAAATGTTCGGTCACCAGGGGGCTGAGCCACTGCTATGAGTGCGAAGAAGATTGCAGGAAGGGCCTGCTTGGCAAGATCAAACCCTATGCGTTCACGCAGTTCATCAAACGTTTTGGAGAACAGGCGCTGCTCGACCGTTTGGAGGAAAACGAGAAAAACGGAGTGGTATACCACCGGGAAGGCGTGAACGGCGACTATGACGACTTTGAGGATGTGGAACAGCTGATGAGATTTATCCTGACGGGCCGCCGCCCGGACGGAAAGACCGGCCCCACATAAAAACGCCGCGGCCCGAAGGCTGCGGCGTTCCTTGTCATTCACATCAATAGCGGGCGGGCGGGGCATAATGCTCAAAGATGACCCCGTCGTACTCGCCGGTGAGAGCGGCGTGGTCCATGCCCGGACGGGCGGTCCAGAACACCTTCATGAGGCCGAAGGCCTCGATGAGGCGCACCGCCGCGTTTTTGGGGTTCGGGCCCCAGGCGATGAACTGGGGCCGGGCCAAAAAGTTGCCCATGCACCGGCTCAGCACAAAGGAGCCGATGAGGCTGCTGCCGTCCTTGCGGAAGGAAGCGCAGCTGTCCGACAGCTGGCCCCGCAGGATGTCCGGCGCGTTGCGGCGGAACCACGCCACGATGGTGGGGTCAAAGCTCTCCACGCAGAAAGCGCCCTCGTAGCTTCGCAGCAGCGCCAGCGTTTTTTGGCACAGCTCCTTGTTCCGGGGGCCGCTTTTCAGCTCCACGATGAGGGGCGTGCGCCCGGCCACCGTGGCCAGCACCTCGGTAAAAAGCGGCATATGATGCCCGGTGCCGCACAGGGGCATCTCCTTCAATTCCGCCCAGTCAAAAGCGTCCACCCGGCCGGCCACCCCGGTCACCCGGTCCAGCGTGTCGTCGTGGAACACCACCACTTCGCCGTCCTTCGAGAGCTGCACGTCCAGCTCCATGCCGTAGCCCGCGTCGGCCGCGGCGGCAAAGGCGGCAAGGCTGTTTTCCGGCACCGACTTGTCCGGGCTGTGCAGCCCCCGGTGGGCGTAGCACCAGCCGGAGAACGGCGCCTTTTTGGCAAAGGGCGCATGCCCCGGCAAAAGCAGAAACAGGGCCAGCAGCGCCAGCGCGGCGGCTGCCAGCAGACATTCGATGATCATTTCCCTCACACCCTCCTTTTCAGGGATGGCTTTATTGTACCGCCCCGGCGGGCCACCGTCAACGAAAAGCGGGGCTTTTTTACCGCCGTTTCACACTTTCGCCACATTCACCCGCTATGATGAAAGAGTAGAAAAAGACCGCAAGGGAGGCACAAAGCATGGCAAAAATTCTGATCGTGGACGACGAGCCCCGCATCCGGGACCTGATCCGGGCCCATCTGGAGCATGAGGGCTTTTCCTGCGAGGAGGCGGGGGACGGCGGCGCCGCCCTGGCCGCCCTGTCCGGCGGGGACGTGGATCTGGTGATTTTGGACATCATGATGCCCTTTGTGGACGGCATGACCTGCCTGAAGGAGATGCGCAGCCGCAAGATCACCACCCCGGTCATCATGCTCACCGCCCGGGGCGAGGAATACGACAAGCTGGCGGGCCTTGAGGGCGGGGCGGACGACTATGTGGTCAAGCCCTTCAGCCCCCGGGAGCTGGTGGCCCGGGTGAAGGCGGTGCTGGGGCGCACCATGCCCCGGGCCGAGGCCGAGGGCGGCACCCACACCTTTGGCGGGCTGGTGATCGACCAGGCCAGCCACAGCGTGAAGGTGGACGGCCAGGAGGCCAGCCTCACCCCCAAGGAGTTCGACCTGCTGGTGTTTCTGGCCACCAACCGGGGCATCGCCCTCAGCCGCGAGCGCATCCTGCAAAAGGTGTGGAACTACGACTACTTCGGCGAGGACCGCACGGTGGACACCCACATCAAGATGCTCCGCAGCCATCTGGGCCGCTACCGGGATGCCATCGTCACCGTGTGGGGCATCGGCTACAAATTCGACCCGGACGCGGTGAAGTAAATGAACACAGCAAAGAAAGCGGCGGCCCGCGCCGGGCGCGGGGCCTTTTTCAGCCTGCGCTATCAGATGATGATCGTGTTCTGCGTTGTGGTGGCGCTGGTGCTGGGGCTGGTGTGGTTCATCTCCGCCCAGCTGCTGCAGCCCCTCTACAACCGGCACATCTACCAATACCTCAACACCCAGGTGGACCGGCTGGCGGCCATGATCGAGGCCTGCGACGCGCCGGTGAGCTACCGGGCTTTCGCCTTTTCCGATGCGGTGAAGAACGACGAGTTCTGGGCCAGCGTGGACGAGGCCGCGCGGGACGGGCGGCTGGACTTCCGCAACTGCTGCGTGGACATCGCCGATTCCACCCTGCGCCATGTGGCCAGCAGCGAGAACGTCTATCCCTGCCTGCTGCACGAGTCGGCGGGCGATCTGTTCGGCGGCAAGATCACCACCAAGCGGGACAGCGACACCATCATCGCCTTCCGTCAGGCGGTGATGGCGAACGGCTCGGTGCGCCAGATCGTGGGCACCTCCAGCGGCGCCCAGCAGATGGTGGTGGGCAAGCTGGCCAAAAACGGCGAGTGGGGCAGCTACTCGGTCATCATCTCCACCACCCTCACCCGCGTCAGCGAGGCGGCGGTGGTGCAGGGCCAGCTGATGCCCGCCATCTTCGTGTGCATGCTGGCGCTGGCGGTGGGGGTGTCCTGGCTGCTCAGCCGCTGGCTCACCCGGCCCTTGAGCGAACTGTCCAGCGCGGCGAAAAAAATGGCCGACGGCGACTATTCCGTGCGGGTCAGCGTGCCCCATTCCGATGAGATAGGCCGCCTGGCGGACGAGTTCAACCACATGGCGGACCAGGTCTCCCGCTCGGCCCAGCTCCAGCGGGAGCTGCTGGCCAACGTCAGCCACGACCTGCGCACGCCTCTTACCCTCATCAAGGGCTATGCCGAGACGGTGCGCGACCTCACCGGCGACGACGCGGCCAAGCGCACCGACCAGCTGAACGTCATCGTGGACGAGACCGACCGGCTCTCCGGCCTTGTGAACAGCGTGATGGAGTTGTCCAAGGTGTCCAGCGGCACCGAGCAGCCCCAGCGGGTGCGCTTTGACATGAGCCAGCTCTGCGAGGAGGTGGCCCAGCGCTATGAGGCGGTGTGCGCCCAGAACGGCTGCCGGCTGGAACTGCAGGCGGACGAGCCCGCCATGGTCAGCGCCGACCCGGCCATGATGGAGCGGGTGCTCCACAACCTCCTGGGCAACGCCATGCACCACGTGGGCGAGGACGGCGTGTTCATCCTGCGGGTGGTGCCCAAAGAGGGCTGCGCCCGGGTGGAGGTGGAGGACCACGGCGCGGGCATCGCCCCCGAGGACCTGCCCTACATCTTCGACCGCTACTACCGCAGCCGCTCCGACGCGGGCAAGGTGGGCACCGGGCTGGGCCTGTCCATCACCAAGGCCATCCTGCGGGGCCACGGCTTCCGCTTCGGGGTGGACAGCACCGTGGGCAAAGGCACCACCTTCTGGTTTGAGGCCACCGACGAAGCCCCCGGCGACGCAAAGCACAAATAAACAACGGCAAAAGGCCGCCCTGTGAAAAAACAGGGCGGCCTTTTTTGCTTTTTTCGCCCGCCTGTGCAATAATAGGCGGAGAAACAAAGTATACAGAACGGAAGGGGGCGCGGAGCATGAAGCTTGCGGCAGACAGAGTGCTCACGCCGGAAGAGGCGGTGGAGCACTACGGTCCGCTGGTGCTGCGCACGGCCTTTGGACTTGTGAAGAACATGCAGGACGCCGAGGACATCGCCCAGGAGGTGTTCTTGACCCTGCTCAAAAAAGACCCGGCCTTCGACGGCCCCGACCACCAGCAGGCCTGGCTGCTGCGCTGCACCATCAATCGCTGCAAAAGCCACTTCCGCAGCGTGTGGCAGAGCCGCACCGACGGCCTGGACGAGACCTTGAGCATCCCCTTCACCCCCGCCGAGAGCGAGGTGATGAAGGCGGTGGGGGACCTGCCCATGAAGTACCGGCAGGTCATCTACCTGCACTACATACAGGGTTATTCCACCGCCGAGATCGCAAAGCTGCTGGAGCTGAACCAGAACACCGTGCTCAGCCAGCTGGCCCGGGGCCGGGCGATGCTGAAAAAAACACTGAAAGGGGAGTTTTGACCATGCCCGACCACAAAGACTATCAGAGCGCCATGGACAAGGTCGCTCCCAGCGAGGACTGGAAGGCCGCCACCCTGCAAAAAATGGCCGCCGCCCGCGCCCAGCAGGAAAGACCCAAGGCAGCCCCCCGGCTGCGTGTGGCCAAAAAGGTGGGCGTCCCCCTGGCCGCGGCCGCCGCGGTGGCCCTGCTGGCGGTGCCCGCGGCGCTGCGCAGCGGGCTGTTTGCCTCCTCCGGCGGCACCGCGCCCCAGACCGCTATGCTGTACAGCGCCGCCGCACAAGACGAAGCCGCCACCTCCGAGGCCGCCATGGCGGAGGAGAATATGCAGGACGGAATGCAGGCCAAGGGCGCGCCCGCCGCTCCCCGGGATTTTGATTTGGGCGAGTACGAGGGCCTGCCGGTGCTGGTGCTGGGGGACGACTCCGGCGGCATGGGCGGCGGGGTGACCTTCGTGGCCGAACGTCTGGACGACATCCGGGGAAATAACCCCACCTGGAACATCACCGCCAACCAGCTGCCCGCCACCCTGCCGGTGTGGCATGCCCAGAGCGGCGGGAACGCCGCCCCTCTCGCCGGCCTGTTGAACGCCACCGCCGAAGCCCTGGGCCTGCCTTTGGTGCAGGACGAGGCGGAGGAGGCCCCCACCGGCTACCCCAGCCCGGACCTCTGGCCTTACAGCGCCTTTGGCGACCTGATGGACCCGGAGCACTGGGACCCGGAACGCCCCCTCTATGAGCAGGAGGACCCCTCCAAGGCAAAGGTGTGGAGCGTTTCCGCGTCCGGCACCACCGTCACCGGCTACCGGGACGGGGAAGGGGAATCGGAGGACTATCAGGCGGGCGACGACGCGGCCCTGGCCCTGTTCGGGGAACTGGCGGGTATTGAAACGCCCGGATACGAGCTGTGCACCGATGTCAACTATTACGGCGAGGAGAACTGTTTTCAGCACTTCTGCTTTGAGGCCGGCGGCGACACCGTGGCCCAGCGCCTCTTGAATTACAGCTTCCGCCGGGTGTCCGGCACGGTGGACTCCACCGGCGCGCTGCGCAGCTTCTCCCTGACCCTGCCCCCGGAAACGGAGCAGGTGGGCGACTACCCCCTGCGCACCCCCGAGGAGGCAAAGGCCGCCCTGCAAACGGTGCTGGACGAGGAGCAGGCCAGCGGCATGCGGGAATACGACCTGTCGGTGGAGCAGGTGGAGGGCTGGCAGCTGGAGTACGCCCAGAGCAGCATGAATCCCTACATCCAGCCGGTCTACCGCTTCTGGCTGAAAACGGACCTGACCCCCGAAGATGCCTTTTATGAAAACGCCGAGGGCAATGTGTACGTGAGCTACACCGTCAGCGCCCTGCCCGAAGAATACTGCATCCCCTTTGAGGAAGCGTTCAACTAAAAAAATCCCCCGCCGCGGCGGGGGATTTTTTGCTTCAGCCATTATAGGGCGGCTCGGGCATGATGATGGCCGCCACGATGTAGGCGATGAGGCCGCTGCCCCACCAGATGGTCAGGGCCACGGCGGCCAGCCGCACCAGCGTGGGGTCCAGATTGAAGTATTCGGCGATGCCGCTGCACACGCCGCACAGCATCTTTTCGTGCCCTTTGTAAAGCCGTTTCGGTTCCATTGTTTCCTCCTTGCAAAACGCCGCTCGCTCAATCAAAGAATGCGCCGGGGCCCCAGCAGACGCCGCTTTGGCCGGCGTGCAGGCTGTCGGCCCAGTCTTCCACGCCGTCGGCCCAGCGGTCCACGTCGTCCTCAAAGTCGTCGGCCCAGTCGTTCATGTCGTCCTCAAAATCATCGGCCCAAGCGTCCATGTCGTCTTCAAATCCCTCAGCCCAGTGCTCCGCGTCGTCGGCCCAGCCCAGGGCCCGCTCCAGCCAACCGGGCACCCAGCCGTGGTAGTGGCGCTGGGAAAGATTGGTGTAGTTCATCGCCTGCCGCGCCGCATCCGGGCCGCCGGTGGCATAGCCCATCAGCATCAAAGTAAGGCCCAGCACCGCCACCGCGACGGCCACGGCAAAAACCTTCAGAATGCCTTTCATCCCTTAAGCCTCCTTTTTCCCGGTCAGGGCCCGCCAGGCCCGCAGTATCAGCCGCCAGCATGCAGGCAGCAGCCAGGCCACCAGCCACACCGCCGCCGTGATGAGGGCGATGCCCAGGGCCAGCCCCAGCAGACACAGGCCCACCATGAACAGGCCCACCGGGATGCCCGCCCCAAAGGCGCGCAAAACTCCTGCGGGAGCTTTGCCGTTGGCCTTTTGTCTATGCAAAGGTGGTTTTTATTATGGATATTCAAGCACATATTAATGAGGTATGGCCCAAGCTGCATGCTATGGCGGAGCCTGCCTTCAAGGAAGTTAAGACAGCAGCTTTTCTGGCAGATTTTTTGCGTAAGCTGGGTTACGACGTAACCGAAAACGTCGGCAATACTACCGCACTTACCGCTGTGCTCGACAGCGGTAAACCGGGACCTACGGTAGCAGTGCGTACCGATATGGACTGCCTGCTGTTTAAGAACGAGGATGGCTCGCTGGAGCCCATTCACGCCTGCGGTCATGATGCGCATATGACTATTACTTTGGGCGTAGCCAAGCTGCTGCAAGAGCAGGGCCTTGCCTGCGGCCGCGTGAAGATTCTTTGCCAGCCTGCGGAGGAAATCGGCAGAGGCGCACTGGCAATGCTGGATGCAGGAGCGCTGGATGATGTGCAGTACGCTTTGGGCTACCATGTAATGCCGAAGGATATGGCACGCAGCGGTCAGATTATCGCCCAGATTAACTGGACGGCCTGCACCCTGATGGAGGGCGAAATCCGTGGGTTGGCAGCGCATGGCTCCCAACCGCATCTGGGCGTGAACGCTATTGATGCCGGTGCCGCTATCGTGAATGCCATCAACGCGCTGCACAGCAACCCACTTTTGGGCGGCAGCATCAAGACTACCCGCTTCATGGGCGGTGCAGGCTCGCTCAACGCTATCTGCGACAAGGTAAGCATCGGCTTTGACCTGCGCAGTACTTCGAACGCCGAAATGCTGGAGCTGCGCCGCAAAGTGGAGGAAATAGTCGTGAATACGGCGAAGGTGTACGGCGCGGAGGCGGACTGTCATATCGTCGGCACCTGCCCGGCGGCGGAGGCTGACCCGTCACTGTTGGCGCTGACGCAGGAGGTAATTTCCGCAGAGCTGGGAGCGGGGGGACTGATTCCCGCTGCCAATATTACGGTAGGTGAGGACTTCAACTTCTTCAAGCAGGAGCGTCCGCAGCTGAAAACTGCCAGCTTGGGCATAGGCTGCAATCTGGAGCCGCGTCTGCATGACCGCGATATGCACTTTGACCACAGCGCATTGGCTAATGCCATCAACGTGCTGACAAATCTTACGCAGCGTATTTTATGCGTAAAGCCGTAAGTATATCCTGAAAAATTATAAAGCAAAAGGCTTCTGCAGTAAGGTGTTGCCAAGCTGCGGAAGCCTTAATTTTACGCTTATGATTCTTTTTATGCTTCTTTTATAGCTGCGGCGATGGCTGCAACAGCCTTGTCTTTGAGGCTGGTTGCTTCGATACAGGGCTTAAAGGCTGCGTCTTTGCATACTGCCGTCATAGCCTTTTCGCTGCTGCCTTTACCGCTGCTGCCGTAGGTGCAGACAGGGATAACTGTTTTGCCGCTCAGGTCGTTTTCCTCCAGGAAGGTGAGGATGATATTGGGGCAGGTGAACCACCAGATAGGGAACATCACCACAATGGTGTCATAGTCCTGCAGGTTCTGCGGCTTTGCCTTAATTGCCGGGCGTGCGTTCTGCAGGTTTTCCAGCTTGGCCTGGCCTACGCAGATAAGATAAGAGGAGGAATATTCTTTTACCGGCTCAATAGCAAAAAGGTCGGCGCCGGTTTGCTTGGCGGTGTCCTCGGCCAGCTTTTTGGTAATGCCTGTGCGTGTAAAATAGGCGATAAGAGTTTTCTTCATAATGGGAACCTCGCTTTCATATAGTAGTATTATAACACAATTTTAGACAAAGGCTGAATTTTCTTTACAGTTTTACTGTCAGCTTGTATATTTAGCTGATTTCATGTATAATAGAGTTAGTTTTTTCAAATGGAGGGATGTCGATGAAAAAATACTTTCTGCCTATAGGCAAACGACAGGAAGAGGTAGTGCTCCCCGAGGAGCGCGTTATATATGATATTCACGGCAATAAATCCAGCGTCTGCGAGGACGTTGTTGCCGCTACTACCGAAGCAATCCGTAACCCGATTGGTACCAAGCCGCTGCGCGAAATTGTGCATGCAGGCGAAACTGTGGCCATCGTCATCAGCGATATTACCCGTCTGTGCGGCACGTCCGAATTTCTGCCGGTTATTGTGGCCGAGCTGAACAGTGTGGGCGTAAAGGACGAGGACATCACTGTTATTGTTGCTACCGGTACTCATCGCGGTCATACGCATGAAGAGGATATCACCGTTTGCGGCGAGGATATGGTGCGCCGTCTGAAAATTGTTCAGCATGACTCCCGCAAGAGCGAGGATATGGTACTGCTTGGTCAAACCTCCTTCGGCAATGATGTTGCTATCAGCAAATATGTTGCCAATGCCGACAGAGTTATTCTGACCGGTGCCGTAACACTGCATCCCTTTGCAGGCTTTGGCGGCGGACGCAAGGCTGTTATGCCGGGCGTAGCAGCATACGAAAGCATCATGAAGAACCATTGCATGACTATGTCCCCGGTAGAAGGCGCAGGCTGCAACAAGGCCTGTGACGCAAGTCTGCTCGAGGGCAATCCCATTCATCAGGATATGTATGAATCCTGCAAGCTGCTGGAGCCTGATTTTCTGGTGAACACTGTATTTACTCCGGACGGAGAAATCAGCGAGGTTGTTGCAGGCCACTGGTACGAGGCATGGCAGAAGGGCTGTAAGGATTTGCTGGCTATGGCAGGCGTACACATCAAGCAGCTGGCTGATGTAGTAATTGCTTCCGCTGGCGGTTATCCCAAGGATCTGAACCTGTATCAGGCTACCAAGTGCCACATGAACGCACAGTTTGCGGTTAAGCACGGAGGTATCATGATTTTCACTTTGGACTGCCCGGATATTAAGGAGCCTGCTATTTTTACGGACTGCTTCAGCCGTAATGATATGGAGCAGTTTGAAAAGGATATCCGTGCCAATTTCACTATTCCGGCCTTTGTTGCCTTCAAGGCGCGCTGCATTGTCAACGATGTAACCGCATATCTGGTAACACGTCCGGAAAACTTCGATTTTGTCCGCAAGACAGGTCATATTCCCTGTGCATCCTTGCAGGAGGCCTGGGATCTGGCTCAGGAAAAACTTGCAGAGCAGGGCAAAAAGGATTACAATATTACCATTATGGGTCATGCGTCAGCTACGCTGCCTATTTTGGACAAATAAAATATTAAAGAATAATTTGGGGGGAACTTAATTATGAAAACAAGAAAAGTTGGTATTCTCGGTTTAGGTCACGTTGGTGCTCACGTTGCATACAGCCTGGCTATTCAGGGCATTGCTTCCGAGCTGGTGCTGGTAGACCCGAAAGAATCCAAGCTGGCTGCCGAGGTACAGGACCTGCGCGACGCAATTCTGTATTGCCCGCATGATGTAAAAATCAACGGCGGTACCTACGCTGACTTGGGCGACTGCGACGCTATCGTCAACTGCATCGGCGATATCGACCTGGTTGCCAGCGGTGACCGCTTAGACGAGCTTACCTTTACCGCAGCACAGGTTAAAGGTTATATCCACAAGGTTATGGCCAGCGGCTTCAACGGCTTCATTGTTAACATCACCAATCCTTGCGATGTTATCACCAACATCCTTTATCGTGAAAGCGGTTTGCCGAAAGGCCATGTAATCGGCACCGGTACCGGTCTGGATACCTCCCGTCTGGTATCTGCTTTATCCTTGCAGACTGGCGTTTCTCCGCAATCCATCAGCGCTTACATGATTGGCGAGCACGGCGCTTCCCAAATGGCTGCATGGTCCTGCGTAAACTTCAACGGCATTCCTTTAAGCTCTCTGGAACACGAGGATCCTAAATTCGCTTTTGACAAACCGGAGCTGCAAAAACGCGCTATCGGCGGCGGCTGGGTAACCTACAGCGGCAAGCACTGCACCGAATACGGCATCTGCTCTACCGCAGCACGTATGGTACGCTGCATTTTCAACGACGAGCAACGCATTATGCCTGCTTCCATGCTGCTTGACGGCGAATACGGCGAAAAGGATGTCTTTGTAGGCGTTCCTGTTCTGCTGGGCAAAAACGGTGCAGAGCGTGTGCTGGAGCTGCCTCTGACTGCCGAGGAGCTGGCAAACTTCCATAAATGCTGCGACGATGTACGTAAGAACATCAAAACCGCAGAAGGCATTGCTCCTGCAGAATGTAAATAATTTTTAAAGTATGTCTTGGAAAAGGCAGGCCGACAACGCTGCAAGGCGCTGCTTACGGCCTGCTTTTTTGCTGGTTATGCTACAAAGTTAACAAAAAAAGTGCCTTAACAAAGATAATAGTTGAAAGTTTTGCCAATGAGTGGTAAAATATTTAGGTGATTCATAGCTGTCACTAGTTTTATGGAAAGAGGGTAATATCATGACGCGTATCAATAGAGTTTTGGAGCATATGGCCAAGCTGCAGGTAGACAGTGTCATTATTAAGGATGTTACCACAATCCGTTATCTGACCGGTTTTACAGGAGATTCCAGTCTGCTGTATCTGGACAGACAACAGGGCGTGCTGATTACGGATGGCCGTTATACAGAGCAGGCCAGAAACGAAATGAAGTTCTTCAAGGTGCTGGAGTATACTCCTACAGGTGCGCACAGCATCTGGGCTGCCGCCGCTGATTTGGCAAAGAATGCCCAAGCGCAGGTAGTAGGCTTTGACGGAGCATATTACAGCTATGATGATTATACTGTGCTGCACGAGCTTTTGGGTGAAACCTTTATGCAGAGCATTGATTTCAGCGATATCCGCATGATTAAGGATAAAAAAGAGTTGGATATGCTGCTGAAGGCTGCCAGCATTGCTGACGAAGCCTTTATCCATCTGCTGGAGGATATCAAGCCCGGCTGTACCGAGCGCAGTCTGGCAGGCCGTCTGGAATACTATATGCGTGCCTTGGGAAGTGAAAAGGCTTCCTTTGATACGATTGTAGCCTCCGGCGTACGCAGTGCTTTGCCGCATGGCATGGCATCCGACAAGGTTATCGAGGTCGGTGATTTTATTACCTTTGACTTCGGCGCTATCTATAAGGGATATCATTCCGATATGACGCGTACACTGGTAGTGGGCCTGGCAAATTCCTGGCAGCAGGAAATTTATACCATAGTTGAAGAAGCACAGCGCAAGGGCCTGAAGGCTGCCGAAGCAGGCATGACCGGCAGAGAGCTGGACGCTATTGTGCGTGACAGCATTACCGCCTGTGGCTACGGCGATTATTATGTGCATGGTACAGGTCACGGTGTAGGCCTGGAAATCCACGAAATGCCGATGATTAACAAGCGTGGCGCTACAGTGCTGCAGACAGGCATGATCTTCACTATTGAACCTGGTATATACATTCCCGGTAAAGGCGGGGTACGTATAGAAGATACTGTTGTTTTGACAGAGGATGGGGCGAGAGCCTTGAACGGTGTCAAAAAGCAGCTTATTGAAATTGTCTAATATTTAAATTTATAGGAGGGCTTCCAATGATTTCCACAAACGAATTTAAAACCAACGTAACTGTTACCATCGATGGCGACGCTTGGCAGGTTGTTGAATTCCAACACGTAAAACCTGGTAAGGGTGCTGCTTTCGTACGTGCAAAAATGCGTAACCTGTGCACCGGTGCTGTTGTTGAGCGTACCTTCAACGCAGGCGAGCGTCTGCCGAAGGCTCACATTGACCGTCGCGAAATGCAATATCTGTATGAATCCGACGGCATGTATGTATTCATGGACAATGAAACCTACGAACAAACCGAGCTGAGCAAAGAAACTCTGGGCAGCGCACTGAACTTCCTGAAAGAGAACATGGATGTTAAAATCATGATTTATGACAACCGTGTACTGGGCGTTGACCTGCCGAACACTGTAGAACTGACCGTAGTTGAAACCGAACCCGGCATCAAAGGCGATACCGCTACCGGCGGCAGCAAGAACGCTACCATGGATACCGGCTATGTTGTTAAAGTTCCTCTGTTCATCAACGAGGGCGACGTTCTGGCTATCGATACCAGAACTGGCGACTACATTTCCCTACACTCGCCAAGTATGGCATCACTCCTGAGGCTGTTACTCTCTGGGGCACAGGCA